>Ga0335081_10001290_pt1 | contig 39928 bp, 38 predicted proteins | sample Lox_Sample_35_FD_206713 | JGI IMG/M metagenome (GOLD analysis project Ga0335081, IMG submission 206713) | Soil microbial communities from Loxahatchee National Wildlife Refuge, Florida, United States - Lox_Sample_3.5 | ecosystem: Environmental > Terrestrial > Soil > Wetlands | place: USA...
CCAAAACGTCTTTCACATGTGCGGGGAGCAGTTCAGCCTGGTCGGGCGAATACGGTTGGTAGTCTGGCATGCCTCTTCATGCCAAAACTCAACCGTAAACTCAAGTGCCAGTTGCGACACAGACTCTACAGTGCCGGTTCGACACCCCAGTGCCATTTTGAAATGCTTAGAACGCCCTGACCGCGCAGTTGTGGAACAGGCTGCGTGGAAGCGCTCCTGAGCTGACCTCCGCCGTCTTCATGAAACGAAGATTCTAGGATAGTTACGGACAACCTCCACTTCGCCGCTCCGATCCTAAGACCCGTTCCCATCGCCAGTAGTTCTGGCATCTGCCTTGCTAATTCTGTGGCCAATGGCTACGACGATGGAAAAACCGGGCGTCGCTTCCAAACGAAAGAACCTGTCCATCTGCGTTCTCGATGACGAAGCCGATTACGTGGAATTGACCGTAGACCGCTTGGAAAAAGCCGGGTTCCCCACGGTCGGCACGACCAATCCTGAAGAAGCGCTCCAGAAAGTTCGGTTGGGCGGCTGCCGCGTGGTTCTGGCCGACTTCAAGATGCCCGGCATGGATGGTCTCGCCTTCCTCGAAAAAACTCTGCAATTCGACCCCGGAATGTACGTCATCTTGATGACGGGCTACTACTCCGTTGATTCTGCCATCGACGCGATCAAGCGCGGCGCGTACGACTACGTGTGCAAACCGATCGACTTTCCCCGTCTCGAAAGGACCCTCGACGAACTTGCGGAGCTCTTCTCGCAACGCAGCGAAATCCGCGGCCTCGAGGAAAAGCTGTTTCAGAATTTGCATTTCCACGGCATCGTCGGTAAGAGCCCCGCGATGCTCGAGGTTTTCGAGCTGGCAAAGAAAGTCGCGCGCCACTACACCAACGTTCTGATTACTGGACCTACCGGTTCGGGCAAAGAACTGGTCGCGCGCGCGCTGCACCAGTTGAGTCCCGTCGCCCAGGAGCGGTTCGCCGTGTGCAACTGCTCCGCTCTCGTCGATACGCTCCTCGAGAGCCAGTTGTTCGGCCACGTCCGCGGCTCGTTCACCGGCGCCACCGATACCCGCCCCGGCCTGTTCGAATACGCAAACAGCGGCACCGTCTTTCTCGACGAAATCGGCGAGACGTCGCTCCAGATGCAGGCGAAGCTCCTGCGCGTCATTCAGAATCGGGAAATCCAGCGCGTCGGCTCGCCTGAAGTGAAAAAGGTCGATGTCCGCCTCATTGCCGCCACCAATCGCGACCTGCGTGCCGAGGTTCTCGCCGGCAAGTTTCGCGAAGATCTCTTCTACCGCCTTAGCAGCATCGAAATCCACGTTCCTGGTCTTACGGAGCGCCCCGAGGACATTCCGGTTCTCGTCCAGCACTTCCTGAAGAAATATGGCCAGACCTACGGCAAGGCCTTTCAAGGTCTTTCGCGCCGCGCCCAAATAGTTCTGCTCCAACACGACTGGCCCGGCAACGTCCGCGAACTCGAGAACGTGATCTCCAGCGCCGCCATCACCGCCAACGCCGACTTCATCGATGTCGCCGACCTTCCGACTCATCTGCAGAAGCCGCGCCGGCGCCCGGCCGGCATCGAGGAGAATTGGCGCCCGCTTCCTCTCGACGAGGTTCGCAGCGTTCACATTCAGCGCGTCCTCGAAATGTGCAATGGCAACCGCGTCCGCGCCGCCCAGGTCCTGGGCATCGGACGCACCAGCCTCTATCGCTTCCTCAAGCGCGCGAACACGCCCGCCGCAGCTGCGGCAAAGGGTGCCGCCTAGCCCAACCCCTGCTCCTCGCGCGCGTCATAGTTCTGCATCGCGGCATCCCCTTCCTGCGATTTATTTGCGACTCGCGCGCGCTGAAGCTGCGCGCCCAACCGGACCTCGGGCGATGCTTACAGATCAAGGAGACTATGTCCCTCGAATCAAAGGCGAGCGTGCTTGCGATTCCCGGCTCCGCCGCGCGGGAACACCGTAGCGAACGCCGTTATCTTCAGCAATTACCGATCGAGGTCGCGGGCTTTGACAACGCGGGGCGGTTCTTCGTGGAGCAGGTAACAACGGTGGACGTGAGCGTGTCCGGGTGCAAGTTTCAGCTTCGAACTCCCCTGAAGACGGGGTCCATGATCGCAATCCGCATGCTCGCCGACCAGCACGGGCCGGCCGCGATCCGCCGCACGTTCTTGTTTCGCGTCGCGCACGTTCACCGCAAGGGCGTTGGATGGGCTGTCGGCGTTTGGCGGCCCCAGCCCAACAAGCCCTGGTGCACGGACTTCGCCGGCGCAAAAGAACCGTCGCTCGGCGACTCCTGAGTTCTCCAGTTCTGCGGCAGGGCCGGCGACCGCGGCAGCGCGCGACTTCACAAGGTCAATCACGCGCCGCCCAGTCTCACCCGTTCGCAGCAGCGAATCTCAAGCTTCGTCAATCAGTGCCCGCCCGACGTATACGACGCGTTGTGAATCAACGAGGCCGGCAGTGACACGGTCGAGTCCAACCGAACGGTAATTCCCGTCTGTGCCGGGAGCTCTACGTCCTTGCCTTTTTTCGCCACCACGTAGGCACCGCCGCCCACCAGACCGATGACGGTTCCGCGGACCACCCGGCTGAAAATCAGCCCCGCCAAAGATCCGCCGCTCGTTCCGATCGCCACGTCTTCCACGTCGGTCTTCACGTCATGCTTCTCTTCGATCACCACCCCTTCGACTGTTTTCACGTCTTTCCGCCGCTTCCCGTTGTCGGCAGAGCCGTTGTAGATCGTGAGGATGCTCATTCGCGCGGGGAAAATCCGGCTTTCGACCTCGACCGAATTGAAATAGAGGTTCATCGACGCGCCGCCACGAAACATCGAAAAAAGCTTCGGGCGCTCGACGCTCCGAATGGTCCCATGGATCTTCGCTCCCGCGGGAAGCACCAGCTGATTCCCCGCGAAAACGGGCTCGGCCACGACGGCCAGGAACGGGTCGCCGTCATGCGCCACTCGCGTGCTGAGGCCGTTCATAAGGGTGAGTCGGATCTGCGTGCCGGGAATTACGTCGGTGGACTGCGCGTGGACCGCCGGCGTCAGTAACAGCATCGCCGACGCCAAAATGCTGATAGCCGCGAAACGCTTCATCGATCGATTCTCCTTGTGCTGTGCTCCACTCTGCGGAGCGAAGGCTTGCCCAATAACAAGTGCGCGCAACCGTGCGTTCGGCACTCTTGGCTTTGAAGGTTTCCGGAGGGCGGCCGCTGGACGAGCGCGCATTGACTCCGGTGTCCCCCGTTTCGTGGGGGCTTGCCGCTGGCGCGCGGTCGGGTGCGGAGGATGCACCCGCCGATAAGATACTCCTTTCCTTGCCGGCGTTGCATGCAATTTCAAGTCGTTTTCCTGAACGCAACCCCGCCCCTGCGGCGGATGACTACCGCTGTTCGACGCGGCGAATGCTGTGCTAGACTCGCGAAGCAGTCGCGCGCGAAGAAATTTCCGCGCCGTCTGCTGATCGGTGGAACTTCGGGCTCTGTGCAACGATTCCCCGTGAACTCCGCCAGGCCCGGAAGGGAGCAACGGTAACGGGCCAGCTTCGTGTGCCGCGGAGTACCCGAAGTTCCATACCCGACGCGCCGCTGAAAACGAAGATGAACCGGCAGACAGCAGATTTGAGAGCTCCGGCGAAACCAAGACTCTCCTCGGCCGCTCCCACCTTCCTGGTCGACGATGTCGGCAAGACGGCGCGTTGGTACGAGACAAACCTGGGCTTTACCGTTAGCCCGTTCCCGAAGAACGAGCCTTACGTTTACGCCAGCCTGCAACGTGATGGCGTTGAGTTGATGCTCCTGCGGATGGAGGGCTATCAGAAGCCGGCCGTTTCCAGGCCCGGCCGTAACTGGGACGCTTACATCCGAATGGAAGGCGTCCACCCATTTTACGAAGCAGTTCGGCAGCGCCTTCCGATTCGCCAGGAGCTCGTGAAGCGCCCGTATGGCGATCGGGAATTCGAGATATGCGATCCCAATGGCTACGTGCTCGTCTTCAGCGAATGATCGAGGAGGGGTTAGAGGCTCTGCCACGAGCCACGGGTTCCTATGACATATAAAGTTATCGCCCGCAAATATCGCCCGCAAACGTTCCGTGAAATCGTCGGGCAGGAGCACGTCACCAGGACCCTCGCGAACGCAATTCAATCGAATCGCGTAGCGCACGCCTACATCTTCTCCGGCGTCCGCGGCGTCGGCAAGACCACCACCGCGCGTATTCTCGCCAAAGCGCTGAATTGCGCGAAGGGTCCCACGCCCGAGCCCGACAACACCTGCGACTCCTGCCGCGAAATCGCCGCAGGCACTTCTCTCGACGTCCTCGAAATCGACGCAGCCTCGAATCGCGGCATCGACCAGATTCGCGAGCTTCGCGAAATGGTCCGCTACGCGCCCGCCGCCAGCCGTTACAAGGTCGTCATCCTCGACGAGGCGCACCAGCTCACCGACGAAGCCTCGAACGCGCTGCTCAAGACGCTCGAAGAGCCGCCCGAGCGCGTCATCTTCATCCTCGCCACCACTCGCGCGGAGGATCTCGTCGAGACCATCAAGTCGCGCGCGCAGCTCTTTCAATTTCGCTCGCTCACCTTCAAGGAGATTGCTGCCGAAATTGAGCGCATCGCCAGGGCCGAGAACCTGAAAATCGATTCGGGCGCCGTCGCCGTCCTTGCCCGCGCTGCCGAAGGCAGCCTCCGCGACGGCCTCTCGCTCCTCGAGCAGGCCATCGCCTACTCCGGCGATGAAATCACGGACACGCAGGTCCGCGAACTTCTCGGTGTAGTCGCCGAAAGTGTTCTCGACGATCTCGTCGAAGCCATCGAAGCGCAGTCCGCAGAACGCGCGCTCGCTCTCGTCCATCGCCTGATTCGCGACGGTCAGAACCTCCAGCATTTCTGCCGCGAGGCCATTCGCCATTTCCGTAATCTTCTTGTCGCGCGCGTGTGCGGCGCCGATTCCGACTTGATCGCTGCGCCGTCCGACGAACGCCCGCGCCTGGCGGCCCAAGCCGCGAAATTCGGCGAAGAGGATCTCACGCGCTTCTTTAATATCCTGCTGCTCACCGACGACGAGTTGCGCCGCCATCCTGACCCCCGCCTGCATCTCGAACTCGGATTGCTGAAGCTCGTTAACGCGCAGCGCCTCGCGCCTCTCGAAATCGTTCTCTCGGACCTGCGCGACGAACACCGGCCTTCGCGCCCCGCGCCCGAGTCGCCCGGCACTCCGCCGCGCATCATGTCCGCTGCCGCCGCGTTCGGCGCTGCGTCGGCCGTTTCGCCTGGCTATGCGCCGGCGCAGAGTTCGCCCGCATCGTCGCGAGGCGCTGCTTCCGACTTGCCGAATTCGAATTCGCCAAATCTCGATTCCAAGGCTGCTCCTGCGCGTCCCGCAGCGCCTGCGCCGCTTCCGGCGTCTCCTCCGCGAATTGTCGCGCGCTCCGCAGAAGATCCCGCGAATGGCCTCGCCGCCGCGCAAATGGAAGCGCTCAAAACGGCGCTGCAAGGACAGAAATTCTTGTGGTCGATGGTCGAACACGCCACGCGCTGGGAGATCGAAAGCGGCGAATTCCGTCTGTTTTTCCCGCCGGAGAGCCGCGCGCTCGCCGAAATGTTGCAGGCGCGCGATCCGATGGAACGTTTGCGCACAGTCCTGAACCAAGTCGTAGGCCAGCCGCTTCGCGTCTGTGTTAAACTGGACTTGAATCGGGCGGCGCCGAACCGCGGCTCGGAGTTGCGCTCCCGAATTGAGGAAGATCCTATCGTTAGGGCGATGCTGGAACGTTTTGGCGGACAGATTTCGAAGATCAAGCGCCCGGGCGAGGAATAACTCATGGAAGTAAAAGCGCTGCAGCAAATGCTTTCCCAGTTCCGGCAGGTGCAGGAGAGGCTCGAAAAGCAGATCGACGGAATTCTCGTCGAGGCCTCCGCCGGTGGCGGAATGGTGTCCCTCAAGATGAACGGTCAGAAGCAGATCACCGAAGTGCGCATCGAGCACGACATCTTCAAGAGCAAAGACCAGGAAATGCTGCAGGACTTGATTCAAGCGGCTGTCAACGAAGCGGCGCGCCGCGTCGACGAAGAGCTCTCAAAGCAAGTGAAGGACCTCACCGGTGGCATGGCCGGCATCCCTGGCCTGAAAATCCCCGGCCTGTTCTAATCGCCCCTTTCGCCCTTTGTCTGAAATTTCAAACCTCAAATTTCAAATGCCTTTCCGCCTGACTCTGTGGGAATTGCCCTTCGCCTGTTGCCCATTTTCGATTTCTTCGATTTCCTGATACGCTCACTCCATGCCCGATTTCGCACCCCCGATCACTCGCCTCATCGACGAACTGAAGCACCTTCCCGGCATCGGCCAGAAAACCGCGCAACGCCTCGCTTTCTACCTTCTTCGCGCCGACCGTGACCAGGCCCTCGCCCTCGCCGACGCCATTCGCGAGGCCAAGGAAAAAATCCGCGAGTGCTCGATCTGCAACAACATCACGGACGCCGATCCCTGCCTCTTCTGCGCCAGTTCGTCACGAGACAAGCGAATCATCTGCGTCGTCGAAGACGCCACGAACATTCAAGCCGTTGAGAAGACTCGGCAGTTCAGCGGGCTTTACCACGTCCTTGGCGGAGCGCTTTCGCCGCTCCAGGGCATCGGCCCCGATCAGCTCAAAATCAAAAGTCTTATCGAACGCCTCAAGGCCGGCGTCGTCGAGGAGATCATCATCGCTACGAACCCCACCGCCGAAGGCGAAGCCACCGCCGTTTATCTCTCGAAGCTCATCAAACCGCTCGGCGTTCGCGTCACGCGCATCGCCATGGGTATTCCCGTCGGCTCCGACCTCGAGTACGCCGACGAAGTCACCATGATGAAAGCCATGGAAGGCCGCCGCGACCTCTGATTCATCCTTGCTCCTCTTGCGTCCTTCGCCCCTCCGCGATATACAATCCTCAATCCGTCCGAGGAGAAGTCCATGCCTTCTTTCAGCCAATACATGTCGCAGTACGACCACGAGCACACGAACCCCTGGAACAAGATTCTCCACGGCATCGGCATACCGACCATCATCGGGGGACTCGTTCTGCTGATTCTGACGTTCTGGCGGGCGAGCCTCACGCCATTCCTGGGCGCCTGGATTCTGGCGTCCTGGAAAATTGGGCTCGCTCTCTTCATTGGCGGATGGGTTCTCCTCTTCGCGGGCCATCGCATCGAAGGCAACAAGCCGGCCTTCTTTCAGGGCGTCATCTATTTCCTCGTTGGCCCCGTCTGGATCGCGAAAGAACTCAAGGACGCCCTTTTCGGCACTTCTCCCCACTCCCCCGCCAAGCCCCAATAATCGCCTCTTGCATCCTTTCTCTCTCTGCGTCTCCGCGGTTCCTCCGTGGTCCAACTCAACATTCTCACGCGCCCGGTGTTATCCTCGCTGGGTCATGATCCTCATTCTCGTACTGGCCTCCAGCCTCGCCCTTCAATCGTCCGGTCCCGCCAATCATCAGGTCGCCGACGCGTCCCTTGCCGCCAGGATCGAAGCCCTCTTCCACGCATTCCTCACCGCGGACGACGACACCGCCCCAATCGCCGAAGCAAGGCGCATCTACGACGAACGAGGCCTCCCGTCCATCGCGCAAGTCGGCGACGAAGCCTCGTACAAATTCGTCGTCCTCCTCGTCAGCGAGAAGCTGCCCCTCGACCTCCGCACGCAGATCGCCTCGAAAGCAAACGAAGCCGCCGCCCGTCACGAGATCCCTTCCGATGCCGCCACCTTCTATACCGTCCGCCTTCGCCTCGAAAAACTGCAGGATGCAGCCAAAGCTCATCCGCCCCTGGATCCCGCCCTTCGCGACGAAGTCGGCCGCATGTTCAAGGTCGACCAGGCCGTGCGTCAGCAGCAGGGATTCGACGCCAAAAAAATGGCGGAAGTCGATCGGCAGAATGCGGCACCGTTGCAGGCAATCTTGGACAAGTACGGCGTTCCTACCTACTCGATGGTGGGACCGGAAGCCGCTGCGGAGTTCATCACTATGATCCAGCATCAGCCGGCGCAATTTCGCCAGGAAGTTCTGCCGACGCTCAAAGCAAATGTCGACGCAGGCCAAGCGGACCCTCAAAGCTATGCCGGCGCCTACGACCGGTCGCAGCGCGATTTGGGCAAGCCGCAGCTATACGGTCAGCAGCTCGAGTGCAAGGCCAGGGAAACTATGCACGAAGCTCCCATCGAAGACGAGCCCCACGTCAACCAACGTCGCGCCGAGCTCGGGCTCATCCGTGTGGAACTCTATGCCCGCATCACTGCCGAGATGATGCCCCAGTTCTGCCCGCCATCCCAACCCTAGCTGCCATTGATCTGTGGCCTCACAGCTCACCGCTTCTTCCGACGGTCATAAAATATCACTCTGGTTCTTCACTCTTGGTGTATGATGTCACACGTGCAAATTGGCGAGCGCATTCGCGAACTGCGCACCGAAAAGAAGATGAGCCAGGGCGATATCGAGCGCCGCACCGGTCTTCTGCGCTGTTACACCTCGCGCGTCGAGCATGGCATCACGGTGCCGTCGATCGAAACTCTTGAGAAATACGCCCACGCGATGCAAGTGCCGCTCTACCGATTCTTCTACAACGGCGACAAGCCGAAGAAGCTGAACCTGCCTGCCGGCCAGGGCGAGGGCCACGACTGGGGCAACAAGGGCTCCGACCGCCGCGAACTGCAGCTCTTCGTGAAGGCGCTGTCGCGCATGGACGAGCGCCAGCTTAAGCTCATCATTCAGATGGCCGAGCAGATGGCACGCGCTAAGCAAGAATAGCCGGCTGGACGAAGACGCCTCCCGTAACCCTAAGAAACCACGCCTCTTCGCGGCTCCCTCGCCGGATCAACTCAGTATTACCAAGCAAAGCACGACATTCACAATGACTTGCGCCGGCAAGCGCAAGTAATCGTAACCTATCTAGGCGATAGGCACCGCTGTCGCCGCCAGCGCCATGGAACGGTCAGACACCCTACTATCAGCGCGCCTGCACTCGCTGGGACGCCTGCCCGCCACCTCGTGGGCGATCCTCGCTGCGTGGACTTTCCTCTTCGGCACGTACGCCGTCGCCTCGCTGACGGTTCGCCACGGCCCAGGGCTGACCGCCTTTGGCGACGTCGGCATGTGCCTCGCCGCTCTGTTCGCGTCGGTCGCGCTGCTCCTGAACATTGGCGCACAAAACCGCCGCGCGCGGGCATTCTGGATTCTTCTGGCCTCGGGCTGCGCCGCGTGGTTTGTCAGCCAGCTTATCTGGACCTACTTCGAGGTCGGCCTTCACCAGGAGGTTCCCAATCCGTTCATCGGCGACGTTATCGTCTTTCTGCATCCAGTGCCGATGATCGCGGCCCTCGCTGTGAAGCCGCATGATTGCCGAGACGACCTGAACGTTCGTCTCGGGTATATAGACTTTTCGCTCCTGCTCCTCTGGTGGGTGTTCCTCTACATTTTCCTCGTCATCCCCTGGCAATACGTCGCGCCGAACGTCACCGCCTACGGCCAGAGCTACGACTACCTGGCCGCCGCCGAGAACCTCGTCCTCGTCGTCGGATTCGCCGGCCTGTTGACTCAGGCGCGCGGGAAATGGCGCGAACTTTATGCGCATCTCTTCAGCGCGTCTCTCATGTACGCCGCCGGCTCCTACATCACGAACCGCGCCATTGATACCCGGAACTACTACACCGGCAGCGTTTCGGACCTGCCGCTCGTCGCGTCCTTCGTTTGGTTCGGAATGGCCGGAATTGCAGCGTACCAGTTGAAACCGCCGCAGGATGAACTGCCCTCGCAAGACGTCGGTGAATCGCCCTGGCCCTCCCGTCTCGCCGCGATCGCGGTGTTTTCCGTTCCCTTCATGTCGATAGCGAGTCTGTGGTTCAGCAAGAACCCTCCAAACGTGCGCGCATTCCGCATCGGCGTGACTCAAATCATGCTGATCGTCGTCGCCGTGCTGCTCTTCGTGCGCCAGCGCCTTGTGGATCATGACCGTTGGCGGCTGCTCGAATCTTCCCGTCAGGCGTTCGACAACCTGAAGTTCTTTCAGACGCAGATGGTGCAGAACGAAAAGCTGGTTTCCATCGGCGCTCTCGCCGCCGGCGCCGCGCATGAGATCAACAACCCGCTTACGGGCATCCTCGGTTATTCCGACTTGCTCGCCGACGATTCGAACCTCAGCGACCGCCAGCGCGTCGTCGCCGACAAGATTCGGACACTCGCGCGCCGCATCAAGACCCTGGTGACCAGTTTGCTCAGCTTTGCGCGGCAGGTGCCTCCGGAAAAAGGCTTGCTCGACCTCAACCAGGTAATTCAAACCGCACTTCACTTGAGCAATCTCGATTTGCGAAACAAGAGAGTCGAAATCGAAGTCCTGCCGGACGCCGACTTGCCCTGGGTCCACGGAGATTCGAATCAGCTTCTGCAGGTCTGCTTCAACCTGATGAGCAACGCGGTCGACGCGCTCGAGGAAGTGGGCGGCGGCAAGCTGACGATTCGGACCGACCACGACCTCCAGAAAGTTCTCGTCGAATTTTCGGACTCGGGTCCGGGAATGAAATCGCCGCAGCAGGTCTTCGATCCTTTTTTTACGACCAAGCCGGTCGGCAAGGGCACCGGGCTCGGCCTCAGCATCTGCTATGGAATCGTGCAGGAGCACGGCGGCAAGATTTCATGCTGGAACCGGCCGGAGGGCGGAGCGACGTTTGTCTTCGAGCTTCCCATTGTGCCCGACAGGGAAGTCCTGCAGGAGGCCCCGGTCGCTTCGGGTTCCAGATCGGCCTGACAGTTTCGCATTTCGCGGCTCGACGCGCTTGAGCAGCCGCAAGGAGAAATGAATGGCAACGCTCCAGACACAGACGCCTCAACCGGCGGACGCGAAGGCCACCGTTCCCACTCCGCAGATCATCGCAACCATGCTCCAGAGCGGGAAGCATCCGAGCGACCTGATCTTCTCGCCGGGCCGCGCTCCCCAGGTGGAAATGAACGGCAGGCTCGTGCAGCTCAAGATTCAAAACGTTGGCGTGCTCAGCCCGGAGGACACGGCTCGCATCGCGGCGGACCTCATCGGCCGCAACGCGCACGCTCTCACCAAGCTGAAAGAGGAAGGCTCCTGCGACATTTCCTACAGCCTGCCCAAAGTCTCGCGCTTCCGCGTGAACATCTTCACGCAGCGCGGAAGCTGCGCGGTGGTGATGCGCGTCATTGCGAGCAACGTGCCGGATTTCGCCATGTTGCATCTGCCGCCGCAGATGGCCGAAGCGGCGGAGCTCAAACCGGGCATCGTTCTCGTCACGGGTCCCACTGGCAGCGGAAAATCCTCGACGCTTGCCGCCTTCGTGAACAAGATCAACGAAGAATTCGCGTGCCACATCATCACCATCGAGGATCCCATCGAGTTTCTCCATCCTCACAAGCGCGCCACGATCCACCAGCGCGAATTGCATACGGACACGCCCAGTTTTCCGCTCGCCTTGCGCGCGGCGCTGCGGCAGGCACCCAAAGTGATTCTGGTGGGCGAAATGCGCGATAAGCAGACGATCGAAACGGCGCTCGAAGCCGCCGAAACGGGCCACCTCGTCTTCTCGACGCTGCACACCATCGATGCTTCGAAAACCATCGAACGAATCGTCGGCGTCTTTCCGATGGGCGACCAGCAGGCGGTTCGCGCGCGCCTCGCGAAATCCTTCCGTTATATCGTTTCGCAACGCCTGATGCCGCGCCGCGACGGTGCCGGCCGCGTCGCCGCCTTCGAAATCCTCAAATCCACGCTGCGCACCCGTGAATACGTCCACAAGGGGGAGAGCGAAGGCAAATCCCTGCTTGACGCGATGCGCGACGGTTCCACCGAAGGCATGCAGTGCTTCGACGACGAAATCGAAAAGTTGATTCGTTCGAATGTCATCGACATCGATACGGGCCTCGGCTACGCCACGAACACCGGCAATCTCCGCCTCCAGCTCGCCGATCTGATGGAGCCGGAATCCGGCATCCCGTCCGCGGACGTGAAGATCGAAACGAAACCGACCGGCGCAAAGGAACCCGTGATCGCGCCCGATCCCGAACTCGAACCGACTACTTGAGGACCTTCAGAGAATGGTGGACGTGGGGGGGCTCGAACCCCCGACCTCCTCGTTGCGAACGAGGCGCTCTCCCAACTGAGCTACACGCCCATTCCTTCCGGCGGTCGTCCGACTTTCCTTCACGCATTCCGTCGCCGGTTTTCAACAGAAACGTTGCAGGGTTTTATTTTAGCAGAGGCAAAGCGAAAACCAGCAGCGTCATCTCCTGCAGAGTTGCTCTCGCCGGCGTCGCCGCCGCGCGCGGCACTATACTTCCAGCTTCTCTCTTGCCTTTTGCAGGATCGCCGCCAAATCCGCGCCGGGCGCGACGCTTCCCTGCCCGAAATCCCGCGGTCCGCCTCCCTTGCCGCCGAACTCCTTCAGCGTCTCGCGCAGTACCGCTCCCACGTCCGCTGTGCCGCCCTTCGTCTGCGCAAACACCACATGGCCGGTCGCACGTCCCGCGAGCAACGCGATGGCGTTCCCTTCCGCAACGATCTTCGCGGCCAGTAGCGAAAGGTACGTTGGCGTGGCATCGTCCAGCACCGTCGAGATAATCCGCGTCGCGCCAGGCGCGCTTTGCCCGAGCAGCGCCCGCGATTCGTATTCCGCCAGGCGCTCTTCGAATCGCTTCGCGGCGCCGTGCTGCGCGCGCTTTTCCTCAATCATCTTCGTGACCACGCTCGGAACGTCCGGCAAGCCGCAACTCAGCAGCGAGCCCGCCTGCGTCAGCGTCGCGTAGTCGTTTCGCGCTGTCGCGAGCGCACGAAACCCGCACACGAATTCGAGCCGCCACGCCTCGCGCCGCCGTTCGAGCTTGCGCAGCAACAGCACTCCCGCCTGCCCCGTCCGCGCGAGATGCGTCCCGCCGCACGGCTGCCGGTCGTATCCGTCCACCTCGATGGCGCGCAGCACGCCCTCGCGATCCACTTTCTTGCGAATTCCCGCCTCCGCAAGCTCTTCGGCCGTCCCGAAACGAACCGCGACGACGCGATCCTCGAAAATAATCTCGTTCGTGCGCCGCTCCGCCTCCGCCAAATGCCGCGGCACGATCGACGGCGCATCCAGGTCGATCGTCGACGTCTCCTTGCCCAGGTGAAACGAAACCGTCGGAAATTGAAAAAGCTCGATGAACGCGGCGGACAGAAGATGCTGCCCCGTGTGCTGTTGCATGTGATCCATGCGCCGCGTCCAGTCGATTTCGCCGTGAATAGAGCCCGGCTTCACGGCTGCCGACGTGTAATGCACGATCTGCTTCCCGTCCGACGCATCCACCACTTCGACCACCGTCGCGCCGCCGAGCTTTCCCGTATCGTGCGGCTGCCCGCCCGACGTCGGATAAAAGGCCGTGCGATCCAGCACCACGCGCCAGCGCGCCGCCTTGCCCTCGCCTTCCTGCTCGCACGAAAGCACCTGCGCGTCGAATTCGCGCAGGAACGAGTCCTGATAGTAGAGCCGCTCCGTCATGTCAATTACCTTCGCTGAGGAATTGAGGATAGCACAGCCGAATATCATAGCTTCCGCGCGCGCCGCGGCTTAGGAGCAACCGACAGGATGTCGGGTAGCGCACCTCTCGGAGCCATTTCGCCGGGACTTGTTCCCTTTCGATCATGCTGAGGGGGCATTAGAATGCCTCAAGCAGAGCAATCGAGCGTATAGTGCGTGCGGGGCCGAAGAAATCTCGCACCTCGATAAGAAATCGCGGTCAAGGTGAAGGCCGAATCGAGAGTGTCTGCTGAGCATGGCGACCACGCCTGGGTCGGCCTGCTCCTGAGTAGGGCTGGTGGATCTCCACAGCGCAATTCAATATCTGTTTTTTGTGGCCATCGTTACCGCCCTGGTGAAACCTTTGGGCGGCTACATGGAACGGGTCTTCTCCAGGAAGCGGACCCTTCTTGATCGACTCCTCCTTCCTCTTGAGCGCCTTATCTATCGCGTTACCGCGGTTGATCCGAATGTGGAGATGACCGGCAAGGAGTATGCGACGTGTTTCGTGCTCTTTGGCTTGGCCGGCACGCTTCTGCTGTATGCGATCCTCAGACTGCAGCAGTTTCTTCCCTGGTTCTTTCCCCGGTATCACACCACGCCACTGACCCCTGACCTGTCTCTGAACACGGCGGTCAGCTTTTCGACCACCACTACCTGGCAGGCCTACGCTGGCGAGAACACGATGAGCTATTTCAGCCAGATGGTGGGCCTCTGCGCGCAGAATTTCCTCGCTGGCGCCGCGGGCCTGGCCGCCGGCGTTGCGTTCATCCGCGGACTTGCGAGGCAACTCTCCAACTCGCTCGGCAATTTTTGGGTTGACCTCACGCGCGCCCTGCTCTGGATCCTTCTGCCGGGAGCCTTGCTAGGAGCCGCGCTGCTGGTCTGGCAAGGCGTTCCGATGAACTTCCACCCTTACTCGGTCGCCACCACCGTCGAGGGTGCCCCGCAGGTGATACCGCAGGGTCCTGTAGCCGCGCTCGAGATCATCAAGAATCTCGGCACGAACGGCGGCGGCTTTTTTAACGCGAACGGAGCTCATCCGTATGAGAACCCCACGCCGCTTACAAACCTTATCGAAATGCTGGCTATCGTCCTCCTGCCTGCGGCATTCACGAACACCTTCGGCAGGATGGTCGGCCGGCCCCGGCAGGGATGGGTTTTTTATGGCGTGATGGTGCTCTTCTTTGGCTCCGGGCTAGCCTTCGTACATCACTTTGAGCAGCAAGGAAATCCCCGCTTCGCGCATGTGGATTTCCGAAATAGTGGCATCCAATCGGGCGGAAACATGGAAGGAAAGGAGGTCCGCTTCGGCATCAGCGGTTCGGCGCTCACGGCTGTGGTCACGTCAAACACGGCTACGGGATCGTACAACTCGATGCACGACAGCTACACCTCGCTCGGTGGGATGGTTTTACTCGTCAACATGCTCCTGGGAGAGCTCGTCTTCGGAGGTCTGGGGACCGGTCTCTACAGCATGGTCATGGCCGCTGCGATTGCCGTGTTTCTGGCGGGACTGATGGTCGGGCGTACGCCGGAATACCTGGGGAAAAAGATCGGGCCGGCTGAGAACAAAATGATTATGCTTTACGCCTTGGCTGCGCCGCTGTTCATCCTCCCACTCACCGCCATTGCCGTGAGCACCAGGGCGGGACTCTCCGGCTTGACGGTCAACGGCGGCCCGCATGGTCTGACTGAGATTCTGTTTGCGTATACCTCCTGCTTTACCAACAACGGCCAAGCATTCGCTGGTTTGAGCGCGAACACTTCGTTTTACAACCTCACCACTGCGTTAGCCATGCTGGCGGGTAGGTTTGCCTTGGTGATTCCCGCACTGGCCTTGGCAGCTCTGTTTGGCCGTCAGAGAAGCGCCCCCTCCTCGTTGGGAACTCTTCCGACCGATTCCTTTTCGTTTGGGGTCCTTCTCGTAGCCTGTTTGATAACGCTGGTGGCCCTGAGCTATCTTCCCGCCTTGGCTTTGGGTCCAGTGCTGGACCGATTCCTGTTCGGAAGGTGAGGTGCTTGCGCGCGCTTGAGGAAGCAGCTCGATTCTGCGACAGAAAATCCGACGACGACGCACTCAACATCGTCGCCGTGAAGTTGGGCGAATCTCTGGTGAAGCGCTCGCGCTCACCTCCGAAACGCAGCGTCGTGCAACCTCGCGCCGGCGCTCGTGTCAGTCATCACCTTCACCACTTGCAACTCGTGTTTCTCAGCGTTGATGCGGCTCACCAGGGTCACGTGATCGCCGACGCTGATGGCTAGAGCTTCCGGATTCGCGACGGCCCAAACGCGATGATCCTGATCCGTCACAAACGACTTGCCGCTGTCCGCCACTTCGCCCGAAAGATTGAAGGTCTTCTTGGACATTCCCGCCGCGTTCTGCCCATCACTCGACAGGCTGTTCGCTGGCTTCACGTCCTGCGCCGCAGCAACCATCGCCATCAGCAGAACGGCCGAAACTGCCACCACGATTCGCTTTTTCACATGTCCTCCTCGCCCAAGGGACAACGTCAACTGCTTGGCGCGATTCTCAGCCACGCCCCGGCACACCACAACCTCAAAATTTGAATGGGAACCATTTCCCCTTTCTATCGGATGTTTCTGCGGGAGCTGGTGGGTTGCTACTCTTTTGCCTGAATTGACTTGATGTAGTTCGTCAGATTCGTGATTCGCAGCGTGACGTCGGCCTCGCCCGATCCCTTCATCGCCTTGAACGCGGTGCCCCACACGGGCATCTCTGCGGAGCCGTGATCGGGTAGTTTCGCTCCGCTTCCCAGTACATCTTTCACGTAAGCGTCAGGGAACTTGCCGTCGTGGCGCAGCGCCAGCGTCGTCAAGTCCGGCGGCGCCTCTTTGAAGCGCGACAAGCGCGGCGGTGGCCCGTTTCCCTTTCCGTCGTTTCCGTGGCAGACCGCGCAGAATCGCTTGTAAAGCTCGGCGCCGGAGTTGCGGTCCGGTTGCGGCGCTGCCGTCTTCTCAGCCGTCTTCTGTATCGCACCGGCGCCTGTAACCAGCCACAGGACTCCGCACGACAGGAAAGCGCCGAAAATTCTCCGAAGAATCATGCTAACTCGCGTCTGATTTCGGAATCGTCTGATGATACCCGCGCGCAGGAGAGGCTTGCAACACGCCCGGTATAAACAAGGTCGTCCCTGGCGGAAACACTACGCCGCGCGGCCCTCGACGAATCGAGGGCTGCCGGCGCAGGCGCTATCCGACCGCCACGGCTACAACCGTTTCGCGATGGTGGGTGCTCTGGTAGTGCTCGTATCCCGCCGCCGCGAAGTACACCGCGCGATCGAAGAACATCTCAATGCAGCGAGAGAGCTCGAGCACTTGGAAGAGCTCGAGCGCATGCTCCGTCAGGACTTCGCTCGTTATGTGCTCCCAGAGATGTTCCTTCGTCGCCACAATCACCAGCACCAGTTGGCTGAGCGGCACGCCCTGGCTGGCGCGGCGCTCTCCGATCGCCGTGTAACGGTGCTCCACATCGGCTTCTGATTTGGTTTCCAGCCATTCGCCCAAGTTGTGATAGATCTCAAAGGCGCGCTGGCGAAGCTCCTGTGGCGGAACCCTTTCCCGGAATTGGCGCAATCGCAAACAGTGCTCTACTCTGGCCCACAGGCTGTCGGCCAGTTCCTCGGAATGAACTTCGATGTGACGGATAATCTTCCAGCTCAGGAACCCCAGCTTGGTATCGTGCCGTTCGCTCGTCATCATGGCCCACCTCCTCGGCGGCATTGAGGACCAGACTTGCGACTCAAGCTCCGTTGCGGCCCAATTGCGCCTGTCGCTTCATCTCACCTGCTTCGCGGGTCCTACGCCACCTCCTTCTCGCTCCGGGACCGCTCGGCGAACGAGCAAATCCGCGGTTTGACCAAACGCACGAAATCGGCATTGCTCAAATGGATTGCCTCTGACCGTGTCCCCGCGCTGAAGATGATGTCGGGGTCTTCCGCGAGTGCCTCATCCATGTAAACGGGCAAACCATAGAGTTCGCCAAAGGCCGGGAACACTCCAGCCTCGCAATCCGGGAACAATCTCCTGCACTCCTCCTCTTCCACCAGCTCGACGCGCGAATGAACGGCGCTGGCCATCTTCTCCAGATTGATGCGGTGGGAAGCAGGAAGGACTGCGAGCACGATGTCTTTTCCGGCGCGCAAAACCACGGTCTTTGCGACGTCTTTGCCGTGAACGTGCATCACCGCGGCGGCGTACTGCGCGCTGTACGCCGGCGCATGCGACACCGGCGAGTAAGCAACGTGTTCATGGTCGAGGATCGACTTCAAGCGTTCTGGCATCATGGCGTTAGTACCTCCGTGGAATTCTTCCGTAGCCGAGGCTCTTCCCGTCTGTATGTCTCTCACGATTTCCTCCACCAACCTTACGAACTCCTCCGATCGCGCCGCCGCGCCTCCCAGGCGTTTCCGGGCCTCTCCGTCGAGCGGTATCCACCAGCAGCCGTCCTCGACGGGAAATCGGTAAAAGACCCTGCACTTGCTCCCGTCCAGCATCAGGACCAGCGGGTCGTCTTGTTTCAGGGGTGCCGTGCTGAGGATTAAATCGAAGGCGCGCAGGTCATGCGAATTGTGGGTCGTGGTAGGACTTGCGAACGAACAATGGCATCCGTGGCTCTCCATGAATTGGAACAGGCTGGAGGCGGTGCTTTCGCATTCGCCCAGCAGAAGAACTTCGGCTCGGGCTCTGCGCATGGCGTCCTCCATGCACGCTACGCTGCCGCTCGCACAGCCGCCTTTCGATTCGACCTCGCCTCCGCGAGCGCGGCGGCCACGGCCCGCTCGAATTCGCGCGGATAGGGCGGAAAGGCGACGTAATCAAACGCCCCGGCAATCATCGCGTCAAGGTAGGAACCCCAATCGTCGAATCGCGACACCACCACGACGGGCGCCCACATTCTGGAGCGTCTCATCTCCGCGATCAGTTTCCGAAAATCACCGTCCGGAAGGGCGTCTTCGCAGACTGCAACATCAAAATGTTGTTGGGAAAAGAGTTTCGTGGCCGCTTCGAGAGTCTCGCACCGGGTCGTCCGTAGGCCACAATCGGACAGGATGGCGCTCAGTGTCTCCCAATACTCTGGTTCGGCGCTGACAATCGCGATGTGCGCTGGCATTGGGCCCTCCTTCCCCGGACCGCTTGAGGTTGGGGGCGGCGGCTGGTCACCAGCCATCTCTACTTTCTACTTACGTCCCGGTGCGCGGGTACCTGAACTCCGCACCGTGTCCCCTCAGTGACCGGCCGCCGTCTCGAGGCGATCGCAGTGCCAGCTACAACCGCTTCGTCGCGACGCCGTCGCACTCATTTCCTCGCGACACGTCGTGCCCGATTCCAGGGAGGCTCAGTTGGAACCGCCGGCCGCGTTCGGTGAGCGCGCGGTGCCAGGGCGCATCGCGCATCCCACTGCGCAACCTCCGTCGAGAGCCCGTGCCCCTCATCCGTACACTCGTCGATTTCACGCCCGAATGCTATGACCGGGGTCACAAGCCCGAGTGCCCAGAGTCACGCAGCCGCAACAGACCTTCTCCGCCCCCCTGCAACATTTCCGCTAGTTCAGTCGTACTGATGTAATGTCAGGACGATGCGGAGCCATCTCCTCTACGCGTTTTTCTGCGCCTTTTTCCTTGGAACCGTCGTGCCCGCACGGGCGCAGGATGCCGCACAGGTCCCTAACCCCACCGCCGAAGCGGCCAGAATCGTCAGCGAGTACGTGAAGGCCGCCGGCGGTGCGCGCGCCCTTTCCCGCATCCAGACGCTCTCGCTCCAGGGCACCGTCACCGGCTCCGGCGACGCCAACTCCGGCACCTACACGCTCGACACCAAGATCCCCAACCGCTACTACTCGGAGCTCTTCTTCGCCGGCAAGCATTTCGTCGACGCCTACAACGGAAAATCGGCCTGGCGCGAGGATGCTTCCGGCAGCCCGTACACGATCGTTACTCCCGGCTCGCTCGAGATGCAGACCGAATCCCAAATCGCGAACACCCGCCTGCTCAACCTCAAGAAGAACAAGCTCGCCGTCGCGTTCCTGGGCCACGCTTCCGTTCGCGGCAAGGATGCCTTGCATGTCGAACTGACCTCCGCCGCTGGCGTCAAGCGCGAGATGTTTTTCGATCCGCAAACGCACCTGCTCGTGGCCGAAACCGCCGGCGTTGCGGGCGTCGACGAAGAAGTCTTCTACAGCGACTACCGCCCCGAAAGCGGCATGCAAATCGCGCGCAAGCTCGAACTGCATCGCGGCCCGGATACTTACGCGATCGACATCACCAGCGCCGCCGTCAACGGGACCATCGGCGAACGCGTCTTCGACCTCCCGCTCAGCTCGCAGGTAAAGTTGCCGGACCTGAAGGCGCTCTTCAAGGAGATCGACGACAATCAAAAAGCCATCGACAAGATCAAGGAAGACTACGCGGGCACGAGCCTCGAGGAAGAAACCGACTACGATTCGGACGGCAAGGTAAAGAAGCACATTGTTACCGAATCCACCTTCTTCTATTTTGACGGCGAGGAGATTTCCACCGTCACGAAACGCGACGGCAAATCACTCAGCGCCGACGAGGAGAAAAAGGAAACCGACAAAGCCCAGAAACGCGTGGAAGAGATTCAGAAGCACCAGGCCAAGAAAGACGCCAAAGAAGAAAAAGACAAGGAAAAAGGACAGCAGGAGAACGACGACAGCGACGTTGGCATCGAAATCTTCCTCCGCACGTGCCAGTTCGTCAACCCGCGCCGCGAACGCTTCCGCGGACAGGACGTGCTCGTTTTCGATTTCGAGGGCAACCCCGAATACAAACCGCGCAACCTCGCGGAGCGAATCGTGCAGAAGCTCGCGGGCGCCGTGTGGATCGACGAAAAGGCGCACGACGTGGCGCGCCTCGAAGCCTATTTCGTCAGCGACGCGAAAATTGCCGGCGGCCTGCTCGCCAACCTGCAAAAAGGTACCGGCTTCGTCTTCGAACAGGAATTCGTGAACAACGAAGTGTGGCTGCCGACATATGTGGAAGCGCACGTCGGCGTGCGCGTCCTGCTAGTGAAGGGATTTCGCGTCAGCGACGTTACGCGCTACTCCGACTACAAGAAATATCACGTCGCCGCCACTTCTACGATCGGCGCCCCCAAGCAGCAGCCATAGCCGTCGCGCGATCTTATCGCAGCGCCTCGAACGTCGTTATCTCGGCCCGGTAATACGGGAACGGGCCCTCGGCGAGTTTCCTGCCTCGCCCAATGCCGGCCAGCACGCCGTGACGCGAGTCACGCCCCCATGTCGCGCGGCTCACGCAATCAGTTGAGCGAGACAACCAGATGCCCGCGTTTGACTTCTACCGCGTACTGCTTCAGCGGCGCGTTTGCAGGCCCGTAGAGCACGTCTCCCTCAGGATCGAAGGTCGACTTGCCCATGCTGCAGCATTGCAGGGTCTCGGTGCCCGGCACCGGATCGAGGCGCCGTTCCTTATGCGTGCACTTGTTTTCAAACGCATGAAAGCGGCCGTCGCTGGTGTGAACTACCAGGATTCGAACGGGAATCCCATTCCCCTCCAGCCGAACGGCCCCGCCAAGTGGCGACAACTCCGGCACTCGACCGAGGTCGACGACCACCCGGTCGCCCGCATAATTCCAGGAGTCCCGATCATGCGGCTCCCGGGTTACGCAGATGCCGAATGCACGCTGAAAGACATTGCGCTTGATGAATGTGACGTGCTCCGCGCCAGGAACAGTCGCGGGCTGTACCGAAGATGGCTCATTCATAGTGGTATGCCTCCGAATTCCGCTTCGCCACCACAAGCCGCTTTTACGGTCTCGCCGTCACGCCCGCCTCGGCAGTGATACTCATCACTCCGCTATGTGTCCCGCAACCGACGCGAATGTCCCACTCCCAGCTCCCTCGCTCCTCTCCCTCGACTGCGCGTTGCAGCCGCCCTGGACTCTCGGGGAGCGTGGCCTTTTTGCCCTGACAGCGGAAGGGCAAGCCACCCGAAACAAGCCCTACAAACAACCAGCGCAATCCTGCGGACAGCGTGTTAACAGTGAACTAGCTGGGTCTCGTGTCCCATGGCACTCAGGCCGATGTCGGACGTCACTGCCCTTTTGGGGGTTTTGTGCTAACACTCATGCTCGAGGCGTGTGATGTCTGACCTGTCGAAGCGAGTGTTGTTCTGGACTCCTCGCGTCCTCTCGGTCGTTTACATCGCTTTCTTGAGCGTCTTTGCCCTGGATGTATTCGGGGAAAACCTTCCTTTTTGGCTGACCGTCCAGCACCTGATCATCCATCTGATTCCATGCTTTGGCCTGCTCGCGGTGCTAATCCTGGCGTGGCGCTGGGAGTGGATCGGGGCGCTGTTCTACACCATCTGGGGATTGTTTTACGTCGTCTGGGTCGCGTCTGTGGCGCGCCCTTGGTCCCCGGCAATGCGACTGAACTTTGCGCTTGTCATAGCCGGTCCAGCGCTTGTCACTGCCGTGCTCTTCCTGGTCGACTGGTTCAAGCACGCAGAGTTGCGCACCCCGAGCCTTCATGCCCACTGATCTTGGGTGGAGGAGGCGTCCATCCGGCTGCTGCATGCTTCGAGATTACAAGTAACCATTGGTATCTACGGACTGCTGTAGCTTGCTTTCGAAATCCTCGCATCCACTCCTTCCACCAGGAGCCTGATCATCTGGAATAACCGGCCAAATTCTGTCGGACTCGAACTCGTCCTCACCCAACTGCTCTTTGTTCTCTTTATTGTGGGCTTCGCGGTTTCAGCGACAAGGGGGCAAGCAACCAGCCCAATCCCAATCTGCATCAACGCAACCAATCCCGGTCTCAGGAGAAATCGATGAAGCGAAACATCGCCAGAACGATCGCAGGAGTAAGCTTTGCTCTGATTGCCCTCCTGGGCGTCGCGCCGCACGCGCAAGCGCAGGACGCCAAAACACCCTATCCGCTCATGGCCCCGGTTGAACAGTACCTGATCCCGGATCGCGGGGCCGAGATCGCGCTGGCGCGGAGTGCTGCCCCCGAATCCATCTCCGCCGATGCCGAAGTCATGGTCCTCGGACGCCATGGTTACGAAACCGCCGTCAAAGGCAAGAACGGTTTCGTCTGCCTGGTGGAACGATCGTGGAGCTCCGGAATCGACGATCCCGCGTTTTGGAATCCCAAGCTGCGCGGCCCAATGTGCCTGAACCCGCCGGCCGCCCGAACTTACCTTCCACTCACAATCAAGAAGACCGAGTTGGTGTTGGCGGGACAATCCAAAGCTGAGATGTCCGAAAGTATCAAAACCGCTCTCGACAAGAAGGAATTGCCCCCGCTGGAGCCCGGCGCGATGTGCTACATGCTGTCCAAGCAAGGGTACCTGAGCGATAGCGCAGGCCACTGGCATCCCCACCTGATGTTTTTCGTTCCGCAAACCGACGCCCAAACTTGGGGTGCAAATCTGGCGCACTCCCCCGTTCTGGCATCTGACATGCCTTCGGATCGATTGACCATATTCATGGTTCCGGTCGCCAAGTGGTCCGACGGCACCGTCGATGACCTGTATCAGCACTGACGTCCAATCTCATCGGCATCGTCCAGGGCACCCTGACTCGCAGTTGGCTGGGAGCCCTCCTTGCCCTGACATCGGAAGGGCGCACTCATCCCCGGTGGACAGCGCCGTCGCCTCGTCCAGGGCACCCTGACTCGCAGTTGGGTGGAGCCCTCCTTGCCCTGACATCGGAAGGGCGCATTCATCCCCGGTGGACAGCGCCGTCGCCTCGTCCAGGGCACCCTGACTCGCAGTTGGGTGGGAGCCCTCCTTGCCCTGACATCGGAAGGGCGCATTCATCCCCGGTGGACAGCACTGTTGCATCGTGCAGGGCACCCTGACTCGCAGTTGGGTGGGAGCCCTCCTTGCCCTGACATCGGAAGGGCGCATTCATCCCCGGCGGACAGCGTTGCCTCGTGCAGAGGGCGCCCTGACCCGCAGTTGGGTGGGAGCCCCCGCATTCATGCGGGGGAGCAGAGCCTTCAGGCTCTGCGGAACGGCGCAACGAAAATGAAGAGCGGCTTTAGCCGCGGGCCTTTGACTGGAATTGGGGCGGCGCGGGATCAATCTCCTCTCTCAATCGCGCCGAGGAATACAAATATTCCTCCGGCCGGAGCGCCATGCCCGCTTTCACCGGATTCAGCCAAACATATTCAACAGCTTTCGCATAATCGTCCGCATCCTGGATTCTCCGCTCGTTGTAGCCTTTCTGCCAGATTTCGCCGTTGAAGTTCAGTTCCTTCTTCGCGCGATACGAGAATCCCCCTTTGATGAATTGCATGGCCTTCTCGAGCGATACGACGGGATCGGGCGTGAGAATCAGGTGAATGTGGTCGCGCATAAACACGAACTCGTGCACCTGCATCCTCTTCTTCGACCGATTCTCGCGAATCACGTCGAGCAAGAGATCGCACAGACTGTGCGACTGTAGGAGAGATCTGCGCTCCCAGGTGGTGGAAGATGTGAGGAAAGTGCGGACTTCCTGGGAGGGCAGGGGCATACGGAAGCGGAGTTTACCTGCATTGAATATCGAAAATCCAACCCGCCGCGGCTGAAGCCGAAGACCTTCCCAAGCGCTTTCCGCAGCGCTGAAGCGCTGCTCCCCCGCATAAATGCGGGGGCTCCCACCCAACTGCGACGCCACTCACACCCACACGAAGAAAGACCAACACAGAAATGAAATGCTGAAGGCAAGATATATGAATCGAACCGCTTTTTCTCTCACAGGAATAGTCCAATACGGTGACCGGTCAGTTTCGCTCGAGTTACCACTTACAAATAGCTGCTTCGGGTATTCTGGCATTACTGACATCGGTGTGAACTAAACTCACGCGGCGGCTCTAGCCGGCGCGTCCAGCAAACCTACAATTTCTGCCACACTCCATACGTGATCTGTGACCTTGGTGAATGCGCCAGAAATCGCAGTGCATGTAGCGAAACGCGATAGCCGCAATGCGGCTGTCGATTTTCCTCGAGAATGCGTTGGTTAGCCGGGTGAATCGGCGCATTTGCATCCGGTTGGTGAGGTTCTGGCGCCCGACGTAGCTGGTCGGAGCGTCCCGGCCCGCGATTTTCTCCTTCTCGGCTCCGCTAGAACAAAACCGAAACGACGGCCACCACAACCGTCACCGCTACCACCACCCCCTCCGCCGCCGTGCAATACTCGCCGGGAAGCTCTCTCTTTCCCTTCGTGAACAGCAATCCGTAGTGTCCAAGCACCGCAAACGGGTACCCTGCGAACAGCACCAGCCCGGCCACTAACGCCTTCCCCGCCGCATGAGCCGTAAGAGTGCCTCTCATCGGCAACAGGAAAACCCCGAACACGATTACCAGCAACGAGAACAAGTTCAGGTAGTCCGCGGGTGGGAACCAGGTGTAACCCCCATGCGGATTCCTCAATCTCACCTCGCGCAGCTTCATTTCCCGGTCCATCCTCCAGGAGAAGCCCGCCAGCTCGAACCCGATCAGAATCGCCGCGGCCGCCCATATGTCTTTCAGTTCCACAGTTCCCTCCGCGCGCTTCGGACTCTCAACCGCCAACTCTCGACTGTCAACCGTTTTCCGTCCGTACCACTGGCGTCCCGCCGACTCGTTGTCCTATGGGTTTGAGGCTGCGACTTGGCGGTCCTCTTAAATCGCCGCGGACGTATCGCGGCGGATGTCGTAGCGCTGGCGTCCCGCCGGCGATTTGTCTTTTCGGGCAAGGCTCATTCGCCCGCCTCATTTGAGCATCTCTCCCGACGCTCGCGCTCTCACCTGTTTAACTCTCGACTGCCAACAATTTTCCGTTCGTACTACTGGTACTGGGTCTTGAAATCCTCCGCTTTCTGTGATATAAGAATCTTTCCTTAACAATAGAATAATTATTTGTGTGCCCGGGTTTCAGGGTTTGTACTTGCAAACCCTGAGCCTAAAGAAGTTTCAGGGTTGTACTTGCTTGCCCCCGTGGCGGGCAAACCCTGAACTAAGAATGGGGCGGGCACACGACGGTAGACGTGTGTCTGTACGACCACGCCTAAACGCGCGGAAAGGAGATTGCGATGGCAGGTCACGGGTCGCCGCTCGCGGGTCGCGGGTTCACCCAGAGCCAAAAGGCGAAGGGTCGCCGATTTCTAATATACAGTTCCGCGATTAGAAAACGCTCTAACTCGCTGAAAACACAGGGCCGACCCCATGTCTAATATACAGTTACACGCCTTCTCGGGACTGTCTCGCCCCTCGTCGCACACCCGTCGTCCTCCGTTCGTTCTAATCGATACACACGTGGAAACAGAAACGTCCCTAACTTATAGAAAACAAACGAGCGCCGCCAATTCTAATCGATACAAATCCGAGGCCTCATCCGCTCCCTCGATCTCCTCCAATTTCTCCGCCTCGCGGGCCACGGGTCGCCGGTCGCAGGCAGCCTCCTCCGCTTCTTCTGCTTCTTCTGCCTCCTCTGCCTCCTTTGCTTCCTCTGCTTCTTTCCCTTCCCTGTACAATACTTCGGTGCCGATCAAGCTCATTGCGATGGACCTCGACGGGACGCTGCTGAACTCCGACTCGAAGGTCCCGGAAGAGAACGCGCGGGCGCTCGCGGAAGCGGCGGCGCGCGGAATCGAAATCGTGGTGGTGACGGGGCGGCGGTACCACTCGGCGCGTCTGATCGTGGAGGCGCTGCCGTGCGAGCTGGACCTGATCGTCAACAACGGCGCGCTGATCAAATCGAAGGAAGGCGAAACGCGCCAGCGGCTGCTTCTGCCGGCGGAGACGGCGCGGCGCGTCCTGGAGGCGACGGCGGAGTTTCGCGACTTCGCGTCGGTGGTGTTCGACCGGCCGCGCGAGAATCAGGTGATTCTGCAGACGGTCGACTGGGACGATCCCTTTCGCGGCGGATACTTCCGGCGCAGCCGCGAATTCATCGCGCAGGTGAGCCCGCTGACGGATTGCCTGCGCGGCTCGAACGGCGCGCCGGCCGAGGACCCGATTCAGGTGATGTTCGTGGGGCTGTGCGCGACGGTGCGCGACGCGCTCACGAAGCTGCAGGCGCTGCCGTTCGCGGACGAGTACACGCTGGCGTTCACGGAATACCTGACGCGCGATATTTCCGTGCTCGACGTGCTGCGGCACGGCGTGACGAAGGGATTTGCGCTGGCGGAGTGGGCGCGGCGGCTCGGCATCCGGCGCGAAGAGGTGATGGCCATCGGCGACAACTGGAACGATCGCGAAATGCTCGAATACGCGGGCCTGCCGGTGGTGATGGGCAATTCGGTGGAGGGATTGAAATCGAAGGGCTGGACGGTTACCCTGTCGAACGACGAAAACGGCCTGGCGGCCGCGATTCGGAGGTATGCGTTGGATTAATGTTTGGGGTGGGAGCCCCCGAACTTTAGTCGGGGGAGGGCGGTCTTCAGGCCGCCCGGAAGAAGCCCGACAAAATGTCTTGGGGCTTCAGCCCCGGAAGGTGGAAGAGCGGAGTCGATGAAGCGACACGCGATTTTCGTGGCGATTCTGGTTGCGGCGGCAGCGGCGGCTGTGCCCGCGCGCGCGGATTATGCGGTGCTGCGCTCGGGCGCGCGGCTGCACATCACCGGCTATCAGCGCGACGGCGACCGCTTGCGCCTGACCGTGGCGGGCGGCACGGTGGACATCGCGGCGAGCGAGGTGGCGTCGATCGAGCCCGAAGAGAATTTCGCGCCGAATCCGCCGGCGGCGCATCGGGATGCGGGGCCGTTCGGCAACCTGATTCACGCGGCGGCGGAGAAGCACGGCGTCGACGAGGACGTGATTCAGCACGTGATCGCGGCGGAATCGAATTTCAATCCGCGCGCGATTTCGCGCAAGCAGGCGCTCGGGCTGATGCAACTGCTGCCGCAGACGGCGGCGCGCTACTCGGTGGCGAACGTCTTCGATCCGGCGCAGAACATCGACGCGGGCACGCGCTACCTGAAGGAATTGCTCGCGCAGTACGGCGGGAATTTGCGGCTGGCGCTCGCGGCGTACAACGCCGGGCCGCAGACGGTGGAGCGCTACCGCGGCGTGCCGCCGTTCCGCGAAACGCAGCGCTACGTCCGGCGAATCACGGCGGACCTGGCGGAGTCGAAGAAGACGGGCGCGAGCGGCGAACCAAGCATGGCGTGGTTCGAGGAGCAACTGAACCCGTTGGCCGCGATTGGCGCGGCCGTGCGCGGAGGTGCAATCGGCGGGCCTGCCTTGGGCGGGGCCGCGACGAGCGGCGCTGGCGTGCCTGTGGCTACGGGGGCTAAGGCTGTGGCGGCTGCTGGGGCGTCGTCGGCGCCTGGACTGGACTGATTCCGGGGCCGGTCGAAGTGGGCGCAGGGTTGCCGCCGATGCCGCCCGGCTGGCCGAGCAGGCCGCCCATCCCGACGCCTTGACCCATTCCCTGTTGAAGCGCTAAAGCCTGATCTTCCAATGGGTTCCAGATGAATTCCCACTGATTATACTTCTTGCCGCCCTTCCAAACTTTCTGGGACTTCGCGTCCACTTTGCTGCCAACGCCGACGAGGAAGCCTCCGATCACCGGGCCATCGACGGCCCCCGTGGGCTTCATCTGCATCAGCGCCTGAAGCGACGCCAGTTGCATGCCGGCCTGCACGCCGGGGACTTGCATGCCTCCCGGCTGCGTACCCAGCGAGAGCCCGCCTTGGCTGGGCAGCGCACCCTGCACAACTTGCGCCGGCGGGCAGGTAGCGCTCGAAACCTGGCCTGAGTCCGGCGGTGGCGCGGAGCCGGGATTCGGATTTGTGGTGGGCGGCGGGGCGCCACCGAAGGTCGGCGGCGCGCTGGCGGGCGGCGCCGGTGAAGCCGAGGTGGTCGAGGTTCCGGCCGGCGGGCAATTGCTGCTCGACGTGCCCTGGTCGGGCTGCGGCACGGGCGTTTCGCCGCTGCTCTGCGAGGAGTCGGAATCGCTCGGGACGCCGGGAATCTGGCCGCCGTTGAGGTCGAGGATGGCCATCTGCTGCATTGTGGCGTAGCGCACGCTGCCGATAATCTGGCCCGACGCATTCGTGTAGATGAAGCGCCAACTGCCGTCCTCGGCCGTGTTCATCGGATCTTTGTAGTTGTCGCGGAGGAAATGGATGTTGGCGAGGCCGTTCTCGAGATCGTCGACGTTCTGCGGATAGTGACCGGTGCGGCGATAGTAGAGCTTGATGGCGCGGACATATTGGCGGCCGCGCCAGATCATGTCCTCCTCGCGCTGCCGGCGAGCCTGGGTGGCGGCGTTCAACATGATTGCCACCGAGGAGGCCAGCACGACCAGAACCATCAACAACGCCATCAGGTAGGCGTAGCCAGACTGGCGCGACGCGCGGCGGCGCGATCCGCGCCGCGGCTGCATCGTGCGCGCGCAAGAGCGCTTCGGCAGCAAAAGAGGAATCATGAGGGCGAAGCCTCGCCGGGCGGCTGTTCGAGGGCAACCGTGAAGTGGCGGCCCGTGGAGATTTCCTCGATGTCAGCGGAGTCGTTGCCGATGTGCAGGAGGCGGAAATTGCCCATCAGCGTGTCGCCCTCGGCGGCAACGATCACATCGTCGCCGCTCAGGAAGAAGCCCACGCGAATGGTGCTGCCGGGCCTGGTTTCGTAGCCGAAGAATTGCGCCGGAAGGTGCGGGGGCGGCGGCGGGGGCGGCTTCTGCGGATAGATATCGCCCACATGCGGCGGCTCCTGGGCCACGACCGACTGGCCGGGCTGGCCCGGTTGCGGTTTCACTGGCACCGCGGTGATGTCGAAGATGTTGCGGTTCGAACCGTTGTACGTGGAACGATGAGTCTGGGCGAGGAGATCGAGGCGGAGGTTGGGCTCCTGCACGTCGATCGGCACGAATCTCGAATTGGCGGCAAGAACGCCGCCAAAGCCAGGCACGTCGTTCCGATTCCGCACGTAGACGATCGCCAGCAGAATCACGAGGCCGACGAGCACGATGATCTGAGTGCGGCGCGACATGGTTCAGGTCCTAAAGTACGTGCGCAAATCGAGCTGGAGCTTGATGGCCCCCGCGCTTGCGGAGGTCAAGTGCAAATCACTCAAGAGATAGAAATTTTTCGACTGCTCGAGCCCGTTGATGAATTGAATGACGGAGGAGTAGCTGCCATCCACGCTGGTCGAAATGGAAAGCTCGGTGACGCCGCGATCCTTGATTTCCTTTTCCTTGAAGTTGACGGCGGAGGTGTGCAGACCGGCTTTCTCGGCGATGGAATTGAAATCGGCTTCGACGGCGGAATAGCCCATCGCGCGGTTGAGAAACGTGTTCTGGTAGAACTTGTCGCAATCGATCCCAACCTGCGAGAGGGAGGCGCGAATCCTCTGGCCGCGCTCGACTTCAGCCTTGCGCAGCTTCGCTTGCAGCGCGAGGTTTTCGCGCTGAGCGCGCAATTCTTCGGGCCTCTGGCGGGAGCTCTGCCAGAGAAAGACGCCGAGACCGACGTCCGCCGCCAGCAAGACCGCCAGCGCAACGGTGGTAATTCGCTTTGTGCTGCTCCAGGAGCTTTGCGTGCTCATGTGATTGCGTAGACCGCGCTCAAGTCAAGAACGATCCGGTCCGCGGCGCCGGCCTGGTCCATGCGGCGCTCCGCGGTCACGTGGATATCGGAAAACGCTTTCGATTTTTCGATCGCCTCGAGAAAGTGAATCTTCTGTTCATCGCTGGCGGCGCCGATCGTCAGAAGGACCTCGGCGCGGCCGTCGACGAGCTTCGGCGAGATATTCACGACGCGCACGCCCGCCGGGAGGGTTTCCTCGAGATCGGCAAAGATCTTCGTCCACGGGAAGCTTCTCTCGCCGATGAGGGAGTTCAGGAAGTTCGCGCGGTCGAGCACCTTTCGCGCTTCGGGCGTCCGAAAATAGTTTTCCAGCTCCTGCTGCTGCCGGCTGCTGGCCTCAATCTCACTCTCGAGGCGGCTGATATCCGAGTGCATCTGGCGATTCGATCGCCAGGAACGGAACGCGGCTTGCGAGAGAATGACAAGCGCTACGAGGCCAATGGCCCCGATGAGGGTCGCTGCAGCGAGGAACGGCCTCCGGTTTTCCTGCGGTGTCGTCGATAGATTGAGTTGAAGCTTCATCGTTTCATCTCACGGGCCGCGGCACGAAGCGCTACGCAGCCCCGCGGCGCGTCATGAACCTCGGTTCAACATCCAGCCGACCAGCCCGTCCAGATCCTGGCGAACCAGATCCTTCACGTTCGAAGGGAGTTGCGTGGTCTCCGCGCTGTCCGACAGCGGACCGGCAGAGATCCCCAATTCCTGCGAAAGCGCGCGGCCAAAAGAGTCCTGTTGCGCGCCGAAGCCTGAAAGGCGAGCCCGGTCGACGCTCCCGCCCCAGGTATCCTGATAGTAAGCGATCGCGGGAAAAATCTCGTCGAGCACCAGGTGAGGATCGAGCGATGCGGCGTCACGCGACAAGTCCGAGGAGCGATACACGCACAGGCTGCCCATACGCACAATCACAGTGGTGAGCGTCCGGCCGTTCAAGCGCACCAGGAGCGTCGCGCCGCGGTCTTCCAGAAGCGGCAGTGCCGCGAGCGTCGAGCTCAGAACAACCCCGGGGACGGCTCCGAACGACTCCACGATCTGTTCGTATTCGCGGACGATTCGCTGGCGCGCGACCGCCGTGACAACTTCCAGTTTTTCCGCGCGGCTCTCCTGGCGCATCCACGAGACGACCGTCTCATCCACGTCGAACGGCACGCTCTTTTTCAGCCGCCAGCGCAGCAGGGGAAGCGCCTCGTCCGCGCGCCGCGGCAAAGTTTCGAACGGCAGAATGAAGACGCGCACAACGGGATCCGGAATGAGCAGCGCCACCTGGCCGCCGTGATGCGGCACGCGACTGAAAACGCGGCGCAGCGCCGACTTGACGGCGTCCGGCTGAGGAACGTTCGCGTCGACGGGAGAAGGCATGACGGCGCCAGCCGGCAAGGGCTCAATGGCAAACGATTCGAGGTTGCCGCGCGAGCCACCCCAGCGGGCCGCGGCAACGTGATTCGAGGCAATCTCGACGACCATCGACGGATGCGGCATGGCGTTGAGCCAGCGCTCCACCCGGCGCACGGGTCCGAGCTTGTAGAATTGTGTCGTGAGGCTGGCCGAGCTAGTCAAGGAAGGTCACCTTGTTGATTTCGCGCAGCGTGGTGACGCCGGCCCGAACCTTGCGAAGCCCCGACTCACGGAGAAACGACATGCCTTCCGCTTTCGCGGCGCGCTTGATTTCCGATGTGGGACGCCGGTCGATAATCATTTCTCGAATGCGGTCGGATAGATCCAACAACTCCGTGATCGCACTGCGGCCTCGATATCCGCTGCCGGAACATTCCAGGCAACCGGGACCTTCGTAGAACGGCACCTGGCTCCATTCGGCGGGATCGAGACCGGATTCCTTGAGCGCCTCCGGCGAATAGCGCACCTGCTTCTTGCAGCTCTCGCAGATCACCCGGACCAGGCGCTGCGCCATGATGCAGTTCAGCGCCGAGACGAAATTGTACGGCTCGACGCCCATATTGATGAAGCGGCCGATGACGTCCGTAACGTTGTTCGCGTGCACGGTGGTGAAAACGAGGTGGCCGGTGAGCGCAGAGTTGATGGCGATCTGGGCGGTTTCCTGGTCGCGAATTTCGCCGACCATGATCTTGTCCGGGTCGTGGCGCAGGATGGAGCGGAGGCCGCGCGCGAACGTGAGCCCCTTCTTCTCGTTCACGGGAATCTGCGTGATTCCGCGGACCTGATATTCGACGGGATCCTCGATCGTGATGATCTTGTCCTCGTCGTTCTTGATTTCGTTGATGGCCGCGTAGAGCGTGGTCGTCTTGCCGGAACCGGTCGGGCCGGTGACCAGCACCATGCCGTAGGGCTCGTGGATGTAACGGCGAAACTTGGCGACCTCGTCGGCGTCGAATCCGACGACGTCGAGAGTCAGGTTGCGGAACTTCTCGCTCAGCGTCTCCTTGTCGAGAACGCGCAGGACCGCGTCTTCGCCGTGGATCGAAGGCATAATCGAGACGCGGAAATCGACGAAGCGGCCCTTGTATCGGACGCGGAAGCGGCCGTCCTGCGGGACGCGGCGCTCGGCAATGTCGAGCTCGCTCATCACCTTGATGCGCGAAAGAATCGTGGCGTGCCAGTCCTTGGCCAGTGGCTGCATCGCGTACGTCAGCACGCCGTCGATGCGGTACTTGACCACCACTTCGGAGTTGCGAGTCTCGATGTGAATGTCGCTGGCTCGGCGCTCGAGGGCGGTGAAGATGACGGTGTCGACAAGCCGCACGACGGGGCTCACGCCGGTATCGCGCGTGAGCTTCTCCATCGAAATGTTTTCTTCGCTGTCCTCCTCCTCGCTGACCACCTGCAGCGTGAAGCCCTCGGTGGCCTGATCGAGAACGCGCTGCGACTGTTCCGTGCGCTTCAGCAGATCGCCGATCTGCGACATCGTCGCAACCTTGATTTGCAGGCGCTTGCCGAGGAGCAGCGAAAGCTCGTCGGTGAGGTGCAACTGGCTCGGGTCAGCCATGGCCACGACGAGCGTGCTGTCGTGCGCCTCGAGGGGAACGAAGTTGTAGCGGAACATCATCTCCGCCGGGATGCTGCGGAAGAGGTCGGGATCGATTCGCTGCTCGCGCAGATCGACGAACGGACAGCGATAGCGCTCCGCAAGACGCCGGGCCTGCTCGCGCTCGGCGGCGTCATTCGACGCGCCTGCGCCGGTGCCCGGCGGATTCGGATTATTGTGCCCTGTCGTCGCCATCGAACTTACGCGCCTCCGGCAGACCCGATCTGGAGAGAGAACATCGGAAGATAGAGCGCTATAAGAATCAAGCCTATCACAAGCGCCATGACCACCAAAATGGCGGGCGAAATCCAGATGAGCGTGCGTTCCAGCCGCGTGCTCACTTCCTCCTCGTAGAACTCGGCGACGCTGGTGAGCATGGCGGCGAGAGCGCCCGAGGCCTCGCCGACCTCGATCATCTCGAGCGCGAGGTCCGGAATCAGCCGCGTTTCGGCCAGGCTGGCGTGCAACGTCTCGCCTTCCTTCACGCGCCCGGCCGCCTGCTCCACCGACGTCGAAATGAGCTTGCTGCCGATTGCCGAGGCGGACGTCTGCAGCGCGGAGACCAGGGGAGTGCCGCCAGCCAACAGAGTGGAGAGCGTGCGGACGAATTGCGCGATCTGCGATTTCAGCCAGATGTCTCCGAGAATGGGCGCGCGCGGCTTCAAGCGGTCGATGACGAGCGCGCCGTGATCCGTTCGAGTCCACAAGAAGATTGCGACGGCGCCGATAATGACGGCCCCGGCGACAAAGATAAAATAGTTGCGGAGAGGAAGCGCGAGCGCCAAAACAATCTGCGTGATTCTCGGCAACGGCACGCCGAGATCCCTATAGAGCTCGGCGAACCGCGGCATGGCGTAGGTGACGAGGTACGACAGGACGAGGATGACGGCGCAAACGAGAATCACGGGATAGATCAGGGCCGTGATCAACGAACGCCGGAAGCCGGTGCTCACCCGCAAGTAGTTGATGTATTGATCGAGGACGCCGGTCAAATTGCCGCTCCGCTCGCCGGCGGTGATCGCCGTAACGTACACCGGTGGAAACGAGCCCTGCGCAACCAGGGCCTCCGAAAGCAGCTCGCCATCGCGAACGCGTTGGCGCACGTCAGCGAGGATGGGGCGCAGCTTCTGCGCCGCGGCGCGCTCGGCCAGGAGGTCGAGGGCCTTCAGGATCGGCAGCCCCGCCTTCACCAGCGTGTTGAATTGCTGATTGAAGATGAGGAAATCGTTCGGACGAATCGCGCGGTCGGCTCTCGAACGGCTGAGCTGCGAAAGCAGGTCAAAGTGATCGCGGATCGCAAAGACATAGTAGCCGCGCTCGGAGAGCTTCTGGCGCGCTTCGTCCTCTGATTGCGCCGTCTCGACCTGCTGAAAGATGCGGCCGGAGGCGTCACCGACTTTGCAGACAAATTCACCCATGGTTGGTTACGGCCGCCCGGTGCGGGGTGCGGGAACCGCTGAGAAGTGTAGCATACCCCTTCTTGGGCCAATCCTGAGGCCCTAAATGAGAACAGTCATTAGGATGTAACAACGGCCAAAAGGCTGTATCGCGGGTGAGGCTCGCGCGCAACCTCCCGATCGCTGTTCGAAAGATTGGACGCACCCGAGTGAAAGTCGTTTAGATCGAAATCTCCCCGGGTGTTCGAATCAGAAATGAGCGCACGGGCTACGTTTCGAGCTTGAATCTCGTAGAGGCGAGGCCGTACAGGCGGCGCCACACGAGGCGATTGATCGTGACGACCATCGCGGCCATGACGACGGTGGCGGCGACCAGGACACGGAAGTTGCCGGCGTCTGTGGCGCTGCTGATCACGGCGCCCAAACCAACGGTGGAGAAGGTCTGGCCCTTGAAGTGAAAATACTCGGCGACGATGCTCGCGTTCCACGCCCCACCGGAAGCCGTGACGAAGGCGGTAATCAGAAACGGGAAAATTCCCGGCAGAAGCAAGTCCCGCCATCTTTCGTAGCTGCCGAAGCGGAAGGTGTCACAGACTTCCTTCAGATCGGTTGGAAGAGCGATCGCGCCGGCAATGACGTTGAACAGGATGTACCATTGCGTGCCTAGGAGAAGTAGTGTGATCGAGCCGATGCCCAGACCTCCACCGAGGCGAATCAGCATCAGGAGGAGGATCGGAAAGAGCGCGGTGGCGGGAACGGAAGCGGCAATTTCAGCGATTGGTTGCGCGATCGCGGAGAGCTTTGGGCGCAAGCCGACGTAGAGTCCAACCGGGATCGTCCACAGGCCCGCAAGAAGCAACGCGAGTTCGACACGGAGGAAAGTCGCGGCGGCGCCCGTTACAATGGCGTGCAGCTCCGGCCTGGTAAGCGAGAGAAGCAGCGCGAACATCTTGACAGCCGCGTAGACGATGCCGGCGAGCGCTGCGACGAGGATAATCCAGCCAAACCATCTCCTTGCCGGGCTGGCATTCCCTCCGGAAACCCGGGCGGCTTGCTTTCGCGCGAAATGCAGCGTGAGGCGCTGTTCGGCAGGCCGCGTCGAGTGGTTCGCAATAAACGGGAGAATCCTCGAGCGCCGCAGGAAATTGAGGACGGGAGACCGGGGCGGCTCCGCCGCTTCCACTTGCTCGAACTTGAATTTCTCGGCCCACGCGATAGCGGGACGCCAGACAAGCTGGTCGATGAGCACGATGACGCCAATCATCACGGCGAGGCCCCAGAGGATCGCGCGCGCATTGCCGGCGTTGGCGGCCGTTTGCAGGTAGGAGCCCAGGCCCGGCAGGCGAAGATCGCGATCGCCGAGAACAAACATTTCGCAGGCGATCAGGAAAAACCACGCGCCCGCGACGGACATCATCGAATTCCAGACCAGGCCAATCGTGGCGTACGGCATCTCCACCTGCGTGAATTTCTGCCAACGGCTCCAGCGATAGACCTCGGCGACTTCGTGCATTTCGCGGGGAATGCTCTTGAGCGAGGAGTAGAAGCTGAACGCCATGTTCCAGACCTGTCCGGTGGAGATGAGCAGGATCGAGCCGAGTTCAATGCCCAACTGGCGGGTCGGAAAAAGCGCCACCATCGACAGCATCACGGGAGGCAGAAAGCTGAGAACCGGAATCGACTGCAGCGTATCGAGGATGGGGATCATGAAGCGTTCGACACGAGGGTTATATGCCGCTGCATAGCCCGACAAGATGGCGGCCAGCAGGCTGATTGCGTACGAGATCGCGATGCGAAGCACGGAGTAGGCCGCATACCTGGGAAGCACGCTCGGGGCGAGGCTGATTTCAGCGTGGGCGTTGACCGGACTCAGCCAGTAGTGAGCCAGCGCAACGAACGCGTAGAAGATCGCCAGCGCGGCGACGATGATCGGAGCGTCTTCGAGCAGCGACGGGATGGCGGAAGGAAGAGCGCTCCAAGCCGGCAGGCCGGTCCTGGATTTCTGCGAGGTGTGAGTCATGGCGCGGACGCCGACGCTTCGCTCGAGGAGTGCTGCGATTCGGAGGAATGCAGGCGGAGCGCATCCGCTTCGGGATCGTAGGTGAAAATCTCGGCGTAGCGGCCCCAGTTCAAGGCAGTCTCGATCTGCTGTTGCACCTCGTGCTCGGAGAAATGTTCATCGAGAAGATCGCGAAAGAATTCCAGCGGCATGGTGTGGTCCGATTTCCGGTGAAGCGCCGAATCGATGGTCTGCAGGAATGTCGGGTGAGAGAGCAACGCCTCGCGAAAAAGCTCCTTGCGACGCTGAATATCCGCTTGCGCGAATTCCCTGCCCTGCGGGGTGATTGTGATGTCGCCCTCGCGCGTCTCGGCAAAGCCAAGGAGCGTGGCGGCGTCGGTGATCGGGAGGAGATCATCCACCTCGAGGAGAAGATCGTCGGAGACGTGGTACATGTCCTCTTTGCCGCCGCGGTCCAGAAGCAGTTCGAGGAGGCCCGCAATTCCGCCGGGGCGCGTGTGAGGGAGAGGCTTGATCGGGGGTTTCGCGGGACGCTCGCGAGCGGAGGGGGGCGCAAGCTCGAGCTCGGGCTGCGTCATTACTTTGTAGATGTAATCGACGTAGAGCACGAACGTCGCGGACTTGCGATCCCGAGGCTGCGGCAACGGAACGCGAAAATCAGCACGGATGCGCGCGGGGTTGGACCCGAGGACGATGATGCGGTCCGCGAGCAGCACGGCTTCCTCGATGTTGTGCGTCACGATGAAAATGCTGCGCGTGGGGATTTTCTTCGCGATCCACAGCTCCATCAGCTCACCGCGAAGGTTTTCGGCCGTCAGCACGTCGAGCGCTGAAAACGGCTCGTCCATGAAGAGAACCTCTGGCTCAACCGCCAGAGCCCGCGCGAAGCCGACGCGCTGTTTCATTCCTCCTGAGAGTTCCTTCGGGTAAGCGCTCTCGAAACCCTTCAATCCGACGGAATTCAGGGCGCGCAGCGCCCGGCGATGGCGTTCGAATGGCGGCAGCGCCCGCGCGAGCAGAGGGGCTTCCACGTTGTCGAGCACCGTAAGCCATGGGAACAGGGCAAAGCTCTGGAAAACGATGGCTACGCTCGGATTGGCGTCCGTGAGGGGAACGTCGTGCCAGAACACGGCGCCGCTGGTCGGCTTCGTCAGGCCTGACAGCATCCTGAGGAGCGTCGATTTGCCGGAGCCCGAGGGACCGAGGAGCGCCGTCACGCAGTCAGGCTCGACGGACAGATCGAGCGGGGCGATCACCTGAATCTGGCGGCCGTCCGGCTGCCGAAAGCTCTTTTCGACTTGCCGCGCCTGAATGATCGGCTCGACAAGGCGCTCCGGGGCAGGTCGTCCGAGTTCTTCGACGGCGGCTGCGCCCGGTTCGATGCGCGCTCCCGTACCGAGTTCGCGCATCAGGTGGTGCCAGGCCTCTTCGGGCAGCGCGTCAAGGAAGTGATCGAGTTCGGCCTGCCCCATCCGGTCGACGATGGCGCGCATGGCCTCGACCGACATCGAATGCAGGAGAACGTAGGCGTGAAAATAGGGAAAGCCTGCGACGAGCGAAGCTGCAAGATCCGGGGGCAGCTTGCGAAAGAGGGATTGTTGCTCGTCAAACGGCACGAGCATCAGTAAGTCTGCGGCGGCATGAGCGGTGAGGCTCCTGAGCTGGTCAGAAGCCGCCTGCCAGCGGCCGGTGCGGATCTGATCGCGGATTTGCTCGACCGCTGTCGGGCTCATGGCTTACGCCCACTAACTGTCAAGTGAGCGGGAAGAGACTACCATGCGCCGCAAATGTTCTCTCCACGTTTCGAGGCGGAAAACGCTGATCCGGCGTCGCCGGGGCTAGTGCAACTCGCCAGCGAGTTTTTCTTCGTCGACGATCTCAACACCGGGCGGGGGCTCGAAGTGGAACTTGATTTCGGGGATGGGGATGTTCTCCTGCCAATTGCCGAAGCGGAACTCGGTCTCGAGATTTCCGGGCTGGCGAATGACGACGCGAATGAGATGAGCCTCGGGATCCGTCTCGAACAGGACATCGGTGATAGCGCCGCCCAGCTCATCGGACGCCTCGCGGGGCTTGCAGCGCAAGACCGAGTCCCCGGCCGCCAGCAGCTTCCCGTTCGCACTAGCGGAAGCGGAATCGACGATTTCGAGGCTGCTGCACAGCTTCGCCAAGTCGGCCTTGCCGGCGAGCAGCGCGATGGGCGTGCGCCAATCCGAGCTTTCCTTCATCTTGGCGCGGCTGGCGGTGTGGTCGGCGGGAACGTAGAACCATACGTTCGCGCCGTCGACCAAGAACAGCTTTCGTTCGGGAGATTCGTACTCCCAACGCATGCGCCCAGGACGCGAGAAATAGACTGTTCCGGATTCGGCTTGCCCTCCGCCCTTGCCGTCGCTGAAGCGCTCGTAAAACGCGGCTTTCAGCGTTGCCGCGTGCCTGTAGCGCGCCTCGAGCGCGCGTCGAACGGCGTTGGCGTTGGGAGTGGCGGGCAGCGCGACGGCGGCCAGCACGCACAGCACGAAGTTCATCACAGCTTGAGTCTATCAGGAATGTACGCGGCCGGACGTTCCAATGCCGGCGATGAACGGAATCAAATGGAAAGGGAGAAAGCCCGCGTGGAGCTACTGGACGGCCGGAAGAGCCATGCAGGCATTTTCGGACGCCGGCGTATTCCCGGTCGCGTCGAAATAAATGATGGCCGGCTGGTTGCTGCAAAAGGCTCGCGTGCCCGTTACGTCCTGACTGATGGGCGTCGCGGTCACGAGGTAGCCAAAGAACCCAGGGGCTGTGCAGCCGTTGGCCTGCGGCGCGGCGCCGTCGCCTCCGGCATATGCATATGTATATCCGCTCTTGCGATATGGCGGAGTGGAGAGATTCGGCTCGATCAAGATCGCATTATCGCAGTTCGCCAGCACCACGCCGTTTGGGTTACCGAGAGTCTGAAGAGTCGGGGGAAACCCATTTCCGTAGGTGGTGTTGTACACAACCGCCGCCGTAGTGATCGTCCTGATGTTCTCCGCGGCCGCAGCTTCGTTGGCGGCGATGCGGGAACGGAGTAGGTTCGGAATCGCGATGGCGGCGATGATCAAGATGATCGCAACGACGATCAGCAACTCGATCAGAGAAAAACCGCGGCTGGACTGTCCAGCTCTCATCTTCGCTCGAATTGTGTCTCGTCGTCGCATTTGCGTCTTCCTTGCCACCGTCAATCGCTGTTGCTAGCACCCTGATAATTGAAGGGGAGGAAGAACCAGCTTCCTCCCCTCCCGAACCACCAGTTCAGTTAGTTGCCGAGCGCACTCATACCGGCTCCGCAGATCGGAGGAGCCAGCGGCGGCGCACCGCCCGTCGCAAGGAACTGAATCACGCCAGATCCATCCGAGCAGAAGCTGCGCTGACCGGTCG
>Ga0335081_10001291_pt1 | contig 39894 bp, 37 predicted proteins | sample Lox_Sample_35_FD_206713 | JGI IMG/M metagenome (GOLD analysis project Ga0335081, IMG submission 206713) | Soil microbial communities from Loxahatchee National Wildlife Refuge, Florida, United States - Lox_Sample_3.5 | ecosystem: Environmental > Terrestrial > Soil > Wetlands | place: USA...
CCGACATTGGTCGACAGTTTTTCGCTGAGGATCATCACGGCCCCGCCGAAGCTCATGATCTCCCAGGCGATCAAAAATCCCGCCCCGTTGCGGATACCGAATACACCGAGCGCTCCGATGAGGCTCACAGCGGCACCAAACAGCCAACCGGATGCCCCCTGTCGCGCGGGCGTTGCCAAGGCACACGCCAAGGCTGCGGGTATCAGGCCAAAGCCAAGCAACCAGAGCGCATCCGGACTCAACTGAAATTGCACGGCTTCGCCGGCAAGGGCGGTCGGCAGCGTGATGGACAAAGTACCGCTCGGCAATGCGGAAATAGTTGCGAGCGCGCCCGACGCTGCGCCGATGAAGAGCAGAAGGCGAGTGAACGCCTGCGCGCGCCCGGTCAGAGCAATCAGCCCAGCCGCGAGCCAGCAGAAAAACGCGGCGGTCAACAACTCATTCGACAAGCTGCCCTCCCTTCGCGCGTTGTGGCGCCCGGTTGAGGAACATCAGCAAGGCGTGAATGATCGCGGCTGGATTGGGCGGGCAGCCCGGCAGATAGACGTCGACCGGGATGATCCCGTCGAGCCCATGCCCGGACGCGTAGCCGCCTTCGGCGATGCCTCCCGATACCGCGCAGGTCCCGACGGCCAGCACCCAGCGCGGCTCCGCCATCGCTTCATAGGTGGCGCGTAACGGACCGAGCATGGCCTGAGTGACGGGCCCCGTCACCAGCAGCAGGTCCGCAAAACGCGGTGACGCCGTAAAGAAAATTCCCAGCCGGTGCAGATTGTAGAACGGGTTGTTCAACGCCTGCAGTTCGGACTCGCAGCCGTTGCAGGAGCCGGCATCGACATGACGGACATGCAGGCTACGCCGGAAGGCGCGGCGCTGGTCGGCATCGGCCGCGGATGCGGGCGCGGCGTCCTTTTGCCAGATCAGGTCCTCGCGCCGACGCGCACCGAAAGCCCAGTCGGACGACGTTGCCATCGCGCCGTCGGGGCAGGCTTCCGTGCACAGCTGGCACACCACGCAGCGGCCATAGTCGACGTTCAAACGCCCGTCAGGTCCGGATTCCGGCCGCATTGTTATCGCCTTCGTCGGGCAGATCTCGGCGCACGCCTCGCAACCCTCCCCGCAAAGCTCGGGATGGTAGCGTGGCATGCCGAGAAAGCCGGCTTGGCCGTCGCTGCCTTCGGCCAAAGGCCAGGGCGCCGTCTGTTTGCCTTGGAGCAATCCGAGAAGCGTCCATTGCGGCATGGTCCGCTCCTAGCGATCGCAGCCGGCGATGGTGAGGCCGAAGCTCGCCTCGTTGATTGCGTAATCCATCATGTTGCTGTCGTGAACGGTGAACGGAAAGACCCGCCAGTTCGAGAACGAGGGCGATTTGATCTTCACGCGTGCAAGTTTGCCGTCGGCGCCGACGTGCACGGCATAAAAAAGCGTCCCGCGCGGCGATTCGGTCCAGCCAAGGCCTTCACTGTTCGGCGTGATTGCACACTCTGCGCGAACGGGCCCGTCCGGCATCATATCGAGCGCGCACTGGATTAAAGCGATGCTCGCGCTCACTTCCGCCATGCGAACCTGGGCGCGCGCGTGGGCGTCGCCTGCTTCGCGCACCGCGACGAGCGGTGGAATCTCTTGATAGGCCGCATAGGGGTGATCGCGCCGCACGTCACGATCGATGCCCGAGGCGCGTTCGACCGGCCCGGTGGCGCCCTGATCGAACGCCGTCCGACGATCGAGCTTTCCGGTCGCGATCAACCGGTCGAGATGGCTTGCAGTGCTTTCCATGTGCTTGGCATAGCGCGCAAAGGCGTCCCGCAATCTGTCGAGCTCGTGATTAAGCCATCCTTGCGGCGACAAGTCGCGACGCAATCCACCGAGGGCAAGGATGCTGCGCAAGAAGCGGCTGCCGGTGAGCCGGGTGTTGAGCTGCTTCGCCCGCTCTTCCAGCAACTTGCCCTCCGCCTCGCCGACTTTCAGCGTCGTCGTGTGGCAGAGATGGCCGAAATAGTGCAGATGATTGTAGAGCCGTTCCATTTCGGCGAGCAGCAGGCGGAGAAAGCGTGCCCGCGGCGGGACCGCACAATTCGATGCCGCCTCGACGGCCTGGCAATATGCAAGCGCATGCGCCACGCTGCCGACTCCCGACACGCGCTCGGAAAGAACGACTCCGCGCTCGGGGCTGAGCCCTTCGAAGCGTTTTTCCATCCCCCGGTGTTTGAAGAACAGCCGCGGGTGGTAGTGCAGGATCGCCTCGCCGACGTAGAAAAACAGAAACTCAGCCGATTCCAATACGTCGGCGCGCACCGGGCCGAATGGCAGCAACTGGACGTCCGGTTCGTCGACGGCAACTTCGGGCACCGCTTGCCTGGTTCGGTCGATGCGAATTGGCGCGTCCTGCGGGTAATCGGGAGCCAGAGGCGGTTTCGTTGGGGCGGCACCCGCGTGCAAAACCAAGCGCTGAGGCTGTGGATGCCCGTCGAACTCAAGGCCGAATAGGTCGGTAATCTCGCGCTCGTACCAGCTCAGAAGCGGTGACGTGTTGGCGAGGCTGGGAATCGACCAGTTCGCATCGCAGCGCCAGACCGCAAACGGAGCTTGCGCTGCCGGGCTCGCGACATAACGAAGTTCAAGTTCGCTTTTCCGTGGATACCAAGCGTAGGCCATCTGCATGCGGCCGCCGCTCGATATCAATTCACCCGCTGCCTTGATCAAGTCGCGGGCGTGAAGGGTGCTGGCTTGGGGGGGCGTCATGGCGACACGGCCGCCAAAACATGACTCGCGGTCATGAAATGGTTCCACAGGCTCTGCGGCCACCAGACCCCGAACACGACAAGCGGCACCAGCGCCAGCCACATGGGCGCGACGCACCACCCGCTCACGGCCTTGACGGGAGCAGCGGAAGGCTCGCCGGCGTTGAAGTACATCGCGCGAAAATGATTGAGAAACCCGATGAAAATGACGATCAGCAGCACGACCATCGCGTAGACGGCCCAGTCGTAGCCGCGCTCGAAGCCGGCGCGCAGGATCACGAGCTCGCTGAGGAAAAGGCCGAACGGCGGCGCCCCGGTAATCGCCGCCGCGCCGGCGAGCCACAGCGCGCCCTGCACGGGAAAGCGCGTCCACATATCGTGGATATTCTTGATCTCCTTCGAGCCGAAGCTGCGCATGGCATTGCCGGCGCCGAAGAACATCAGCGACTTGTTCAGCGAGTGATTGAGCATGTGGTAGAGCGCGCCGGCGACGCCGAACGGCCCGCCGATACCGAAGCCGAGCGCGATCACGCCCATATGTTCGACGCTGGAATAGGCCATCAGCCGCTTGATGCCGCTCTGGCGCACGATGAACAGCGCTCCCACCAGAAGCGAAACGAGGCCGAAGACGACGAGCGTGATGCGAGCGAGCTGCCCGGTCTGGGCGGCGTCCGCGATCACCAGATATCGAACGATGCCAAGCATGGCGCTGTTGAGGAGTGCGCCCGAGAGCATGGCGGAAATCGGCGCGGGGCTTTCGCTGTGGGCATCCGGCAGCCATGAATGCATGGGAGCCAAGCCGACCTTGGTCCCATAACCCACCAAAACGAGCAGATAAGACAACGCCGCGAGCGCGGGGTTCATCTTGGGCGCCGCTTGGCGCAAGACGTTCCAGGTCATGTCGTAGGTCGGGCCGAGAATGAAGCTGCCGCACCAATAGAACAGCACCGTCCCGAGCAGCGCCAAGCTGATGCCGGCGGATATGATGATGATGTATTTCCACGCGGCTTCGATGCTTTCGGCCGCGCGTTCGAATCCGACGAGGAAGGTGCTGACCAGCGTGGTCAGCTCAATCGCAATCCAATAAAGCCCGGCATTGTTCATGACCGAGCTGACGAGGATCGTCAGCGCGAAGCCGGAGAAGAGAGCATAGAAGCTCCAAAGCTCTTCCTCCTCGCCCAACAGCCGCATGTATCCGATCGAGTAGATCGACGCGAGGAGATAAACGATGCTGGTGCACAGGATGACCCAGGCCCCGGTGATATCGATGACAACGTAATCTTCGAGGTAATAATGAGGCCCTTGCGCGCTCAGAACGGTCAGAGGAACCGCGGTCACGAAAACAACGATGCTGGAGAGAAGATTCAGCGTCTCGGCAATCCGCGCAGGTCGGATGACCATGCATGCAAGCGCCGCGATCGCCGGCGCCATCAGCATCGCTAGGAGGAGCGCACCGGCCATCGTCAGCCTACCAGCCGGTTGAGGTTGAGGCTGCTGGTGCTGCCCACGTGCGCGACGAGGTAGCGCACGAGCACGCCGAAACAAGCGACGACGACGAGAAGATCGAAAAGGATGACGATTTCGATCAACAGCGGCATTCCTGGCACAAGAATTTGCGCGCCGAGGAAGATGCCGTTTTCCAGAACCAGCAGGCCGAGAATCTGGCTCAGCGCCTCATGCCGCACGGCAAGCATCAAGAAGCCGATCAGCTTCATCGACAGCATGATGGTCAATGCGAGCACCGCGACCGTCCCCGCAAGCCCCAGCGATGCGCCGATCCGATACGACACCGTCAAGGCAAAGATGACGGCGAACGCGCCCGCAACCAGAGACGAGCTCGGCTCGAGGATTTCGTGGATCTCGCGCGTGACGTTGAGCCGGCCGATAATCCGCCCCACCAGATACGGCAGCAGCAGCCCGCGGAACAGCGCCGTGAGAACGGCGATCAGATAAAGCTCCGGATAGCCGCCGTAAAAACCGACGGCGGCCGACAATGCGGCTATGACCCACGACTCGGCGGCGAAAGCATAAAGGTAGTTGTTGAGCCAGCGCGAGCCCAACATCACGAAGGCCAACAGCAGACTGACGATGGCCATCAGGCTGAAGATCGACGAAGCGAGCGGATCGAGATGGGCAATGAGCATCGCTACACCAGTTGTGTCCCGATAATCGCCAACACGGCGAACACAAAGGAGGCCGCGAGCAATTCCTGATAGCGATAAAAGCGCAACCTGGATTGCGCGGTCTCGACCACGACGACCGCACAGCCGACAATCGTGAACTTCAGAATCAGTGCAGCGGCCGAGCCGACGACGCCGATCGCCGCTCCTTCGCGGGAGAGGCCCCACGGGATCAGCAACACGTTGCAGAAGATCGTGTACAGGATGAATTGCTTCATCATCGAGGCCCACTTGAGCAGGGCCAGCAACGGCCCGGAGTATTCGAGAATCCTGCCCTCTTCGATCATGTAGACTTCGATGTGGGTGCTCGAATGAATCGGCATTCGATCGGTTTCGACGATCAGCAGCGTGAAAAACGCGGCGATCAGAAACAGATGGGCTGGGCTCCAATAGACCGCGGGACTGCCGACAAGCAGGTGATTGACCACGAACGGAAGCATCGCCTTCGCCAATAGCGTGATCCCGACGAACACCAGGATCAGCGTCGGCTCGGCGAGGATCGCTACCATGACGGCGCGGCTCGATCCGATGCCGCCATAGGCGCTGCCGGTGTCGAGCCCGGCGAGGATGATCATGAACGAGCCAAGCGTCAGAATGAGCCCGCCACCCAGAATGTCGCCCATGTCCGAAAGCGGCAGCGGGAAATCCGTCAACACAGGAATGAGAATCGGCACGGTCAGCATCGCCGTGAACGCGACAAACGGCGCGATCCAATAAATCCACGATGCGGTTTCGGGGACGACAATTTGCTTGTGGAAGAGCTTCCATAAATCCCGGTAGGGCTGAAAAATTCCCGGGCCTTGCGCCAATTGCACGCGCTCCTCGAATTGCTGGATGATTCCTTGCACAAGCGGCGCAAGCAGAAGCACCGTCAGCACCTGGCAAATTTGCAGAATGATGTCGCGCGTCATCATCGGTGCGCCCGAAAACCGAAATCGGGTGCGAACGATGCGGCGGCACATTGGGAAAGGCCGATAATTCGGCCATTTAGGCTAAGGGGATTTTTCAAACACGAATCCTCTCGTCCGCAGTTCGGATGAAAGGAGTCATCAGCCCGGAGGGCGGTTTAGGCGGAACCCCATCGCCTGCCGGCCGAAGCCGGCGTCTAAGATGCGGAAGCTAGGGACAACGCCATCCCCGTGTCAAGGCAGGTGTCATGGCTCCCAATCAGGCACCTACCATCCGAGCCTTCAATGTCGCACTTTTCCACAATCATCAGGAGCAATGCGAGGCCGCGCGCTTTCGAACGACGCCACTAGGGCTTGCTGGCGCCGTATTGCAGAACCTGGACTTTCTCGATCGTTACCAGGCCCTGGCTCATCATACTGTCAAGCACCGGCAGGAAGAGGTCGATCTTTTCTTGCGAATCGACGATCTCGACAACGACCGGCAGATCCTGTGAAAGCCGCAGAATCTTCGTCGTATGGATACGGCTTGAATGACCGAAGCCAACATGGCCTCTTAGAACGGTTGCGCCGGCGAGATGCATTTCGCGCGCCTTCAGCACGATCGCCTCGTGCAGCGGCAGATGACGATGTTTGTCATCCTCGCCGAAGAAGATGCGCAATAGAACGGCATCGCGTGGAATTTGCATGGGGCTCCAACCAAAATATTCGCGGCACGCGGGAACCGGCACAACGTTCCTACGGCCGCTAAAGCAGCGTGTAGGAGTCATCAGCCCTGCGGGCGGTTCCGGGGGACCCCATCCCCTGCTTCCCAGGATTGTAGTCGAGCATTTATCTTAGGCAAGCTGGCTACCGGCAAACCGAACGCTGATGCGAGGTTCGATGCTGCACTGCCGCGGAGGCGAAGCAAGGGGTTGCCTGCGCACAGCTCGATTGTTACGTTGTAAATACTAGGGCATGGAGTCGCCCTTACCTGCCGCAAGGCTGATGACTCCTACCGCTGAAAGATCGCGGTGGGGTCATGTATCGAGCCCACCGAAAGGTGGGCTTTTTCGTTTCGCAAAGCCGCCCTTCCGCGATCCAGCTGTTTAGTGTCGCCGCGAATGCGCGATGCGCGTCGACTTGGGGAGAAGAGGTAGTCCGCAATGCAGGCGACATCTTCGGTGCAACCGACAGCGCGTGCTAGGTCAGAAACGCCCGAGCTCACGACATAGTCGGCGAAAGGAACCTGCCATGAAACGCGTGGGCAATGCGCAGACGATCGCGGATATCGAGTTTGTCATCGGCGCTCCGACCCTGAGCGATCCCAGACGTTCGTGGACGGCGCACGGCGTGGAGTGCACGCGCGATCGCCACCGCTATTCCGGCCCGGCTTACGAGTTCAATATCGAGGTCGTCGATTTGCGGAAGAGCAAAGCGGGCCGCGCGCCGTCCTGGCGCGTGCTGATCGTGACCGAGTGGTGGCAGGCCCGCAGAATGCAAAGTCGAAATTCGCAATACGAAATGGCTGAAAGTGCTCGAAGGCAGGGCTTCCGACGTCAAGGCTTGGATGAGGATGTGCCGTTCGGCCAAATTGGATAGCGCTTCGGCGGCGCGTGTGTTCGGGTCTTCAACGATTTGACGGCCATGGCGGCGCGGAAAACCGAACTGGATGCCATGGAAATCCTCGACTTACGAGGCAATTCGGACCGTGCGAGTCGGTGTCTGTCTCGCCGACAGCGCGGAGGCCGATGGCCTGCAACACCGGTGCTTATCATCCTCGCCGAAGGAAATGCGCTGCAACATGGCCGGGCGAACCGGAGCGCGCGCGTGGGTGCGACCGCGCTAGTGGCCGGAGCCTCCGGCGAGCTCCCGCACAATCGTGCGCGCGATAATCCTCAGATCGAGCCACAAGGACCATGTCTCGATGTAGCGCAGGTCGCGGTCAAGCCGCTCGACCGCGGAAAGCGGCGCAGCCGTGCTGCCACGATAGCCGGAAACCTGGGCGAGGCCGGTGATACCCGGCTTCATGTTGTGGCGCTGGAAATAGTAAGGAACGAGGTTCTCGTACAGCAGGCCGCCTGCCAACATACCCGGCACGTGCGGACGCGGGCCGACCAACGACATATCGCCCGTAAGCACGTTGATGAGCTGCGGCAGTTCGTCGAGGCTAGTCTTGCGCAGAATGCGACCGATCGGCGTCACGCGTGGATCTTCGTTGGTGGCCTGACGGGTGCCGCGCGAATCACCGAGATGGACGTACATCGTGCGAAACTTGAGGATCCAGAACCGCCGATTGTGATAGCCGTAGCGCTTTTGGCGAAACAACACGGGCCCCCGCGATGTCGCCTTGATCGCGAGCGCGATCCCGATGAAAAGCGGCGCGAAGAACAGTAAGCCGAATGCGGATGCGCTTACATCGAGCAGCCGTTTGGCCGCCCGCAGAATAGCCGATGGCTCGCGCACGACATAGCCGTGGTGCCGGCGCAGTGCTCGCCTCGAGTGATGATGGCGAAGCAACCGATAAAACGGCATTCGCTGCAGAAGCGCTGCTTCATCGTGTGCCCGGAGGAATGAAGGCGATATTTGGAGTGCCATTGCCTTCTCCAACTTCTCCGTCGTGCCCTGGCCCTCTACGAAGCACCCGAAATAATATCCGCGTTTGTGAAAACATTACGACGGCAAGCATCACAACGTGTGTCGTTCGGCGTAGCCGTGTACCGATCTATTCCCGCAGCGCGGTTGGGCTTGGAACCCATCGGGACATGAGCGCTCTTGACGTCAAGTATCAAGAGCGCGCTTTATCGCGCACGAAGACCCGGAAAGGGAAATGGGACGGCAGTACATGACATGGACTTTCGCGAGCGCAGTCCGAGAACGGCGATAGGGCGCTTGCTTGCTCGAATTCGCTTTAGAAATTGCGTACTTGCACGCGCGACCGAGACTTGCTCTGGCCGGCAAATGCGCAATGGCCTCATCCTAGCCAATGCGCTCGCCTGGCTGCTGATCGCTTTCACTGTCAGCTACGTTACTTAGCGCTTCAGCAAATTGCACCCAAGCCCAGTAAAAAAATTTGAAGCTGCCGGAACCCGTCTTATTTGGCGCGCGTTCTTTCTGTTGGCCTAACGGGGTGCCAAGTCCGATAGGGGACGGAGTTCGCGGTGGGGGACCGGATGCTGTTTCAAAGCCGCAATATTTTGTGTCTGCTGCTGCTAACGATTGGCGTTGCAGCGTGTAGCGCCGGAGCCAGCATCCAAGATGAGGCTGCGCCACAATATGCGGAAGCGCGGCACGTCTCCGACGGGCCTTATGTTCTCCGCCCCAATGATCGCCTGAGAGTCAAGGTTTACGGCGATGATCAGTTGAACGCCGAATACCAGGTCGACAGCAACGGTTACGTTTCAATTCCGCTTGCCGGTCAGATCAAAGCTGCGGGCTTGACCACGCCGCAGTTCGAGCAACGGCTCGCTGCCAAAATGAAAGGCAAACTCGCGCAGAACCCGCAGAGCCCCGAAATCAGCGTTGAGATCGCCACTTATGCGCCGTTCTATATCTATGGTGAGGTCAAGAAAGCTGGCGAGTACCCCTTCCATCCAGGTCTGACCATAGCCGACGCCGTTGCCACCGCGGGTGGGCTGACCTACCGCGCCAACGAAAACCAGATCTACCTTCGCCCCGCCGGGCGTGGGGCTGAGCGAATCGTGACGCTCGATCGGCCGGTACGGATTTTTCCCGGTGACACCATTCGTGTGACGGAGCGCATCTTCTAAGCCTTCCCCACTATTTGTACCGCGGCGTGCCAAATGCCCGATGTTGTTTCAGCGTCAAGCGCAAGCAAACGCATCTGGCTGGTATCGGCGGTGACCGCAGTGATGCTCGCCGGCCCGACTTCACCGTCCGAAGCGCAAGTGGTCATACCCGAGCGGCCCATCATTTGGGCACCGCCTTGGAACGCGCTGCATGTCTTCGATCCAACGCTCTTGCCGCTACTGAGCGATCCGACGACACGCGAACCGGTGGCGCCCGAAGACACACCCGTCAAAGGCCGGCAGTGGCCCGAATATCAGCCGCCCGGAATCCGTGCCGGCACTTGGATGTTCGATCCGAGTGTCTCGGCAGGCGGCCTCTACGACAGCAATGTTTTTTCATCCAACACCGAAAAGCAAAGCGATCTTGCGGCGACGCTCGGCGCAAGTCTACACGCGCGAACCCTTTGGGAGCGGCACGGGATCGATCTGCGGGCCTCCACGCTCTCCACCATCTATCGCGAGCACGCCGGACTCAACCAAACCGATGCAAGTTTGAACGGCCAGGCTCACTTCGACATCGATCACGCGACCACGCTGCTCAGCGGGTTCCAGGCCGCCTACCTCCATGCACCCGTCGGCAGCTTAATCTCACCTGCGGGCGCGGTGGAGCCGACGCCGTTCAGCCTGCTGTCCGGAGACCTGACCCTCCGTCATGAATTCGGCCGCCTCACCGGCTCGGCCGGCGCAAGCGTCGATTCGTACGATTTCGGCTCGACGGTCGCGCAGAACGGCAGGCCGATCAGCAAAGATTCGAGCGACGGACAAATCTACCAAGCCCACGGGCGCATCGATTACGCCTTTTCCGAAAAGCTGTCGCTTTTCACCGCGGCCTCGGGCAATACGCGCCGCCTGCGCGGCGTGCCGGGGTTGTCCTTTAATTCGGACGGCTATCGCGCGCTCGCCGGCTTCGATGTCGAGCTTACCCCTCTGGTCAAGGCCGAGCTTGCCGGCGGCTATATGGATCAGCGTTTCGAGGCCGCCTCGTTCGGAACTCTCAAGGGGCCGACCTATCGGGCGATGCTGACGTGGAGCCCGTCGCGGCAACTCGACGTCTATTTCAACGCCGAGCAACTCGTCACGACACCCGGCGACATCAGCGTGACCGCCATCGTTGCCAATGCCGCGCAGCTGGGCTTCGATTACGAAATTCGACGCAACGTGACGCTGTCGGCCGCGGCCACTTATGAAAAAGACAATTTCAAGACCGAGGTCCGAAACGACACTGTCTATGGTGTCGACGTGCAGCTGATATACCGCTTGACCAATATGAGTTCTATTTCGCTTCGCTACAACCATATACGGCGCGACAGCAGCCAGCCGCAATTCGACTTCGACAAGGATCTGATCGGCATCAAAGCTACTGCCCAATTTTAGCAGCGACCGTTTGCGTCAGCATTGTGTCATTGCTGGCGTGCTCAAAGTTTCATCGGCATCCCTCGATACCATTCGACGCTTCATCTTTCCGCATTGCTGTCATCATGGCCGCGCCATCAACGATCATGATGACGAGGTCCGCAAAGTAAGAATTGTTTTCATGGTGCATTGCGGAACTGCGTGACGGTTGGAGTGTTAGGGAGCTACGTCGGCGCCAGGATCTTTCGGCTACTGGACGGGAACCAATACCAAAGGGCGCCGGCATCGATCGCATCTGAACTGGATCGATCGGGTGACAACGTTTCGGGGAACCAGTTTTCCAATGAGTCACAATGGCAATGCCGCACGAGATCGGTGCCAGTAAGCGTTGGCGCGGGGCGCTCGTGCTTTGCGCGGCGAAAGTGGCTGCGTTCGATTGCGGGACGGGGTCTTCGCGCGGCGTGGAAATTCCTTCAGCGCGTTCGGCATCGGCGTTCTTCGAGCAAGGATGAGGTTTGGGGCAACTACGAGTAGCGGGCACGGGATTTTGAAAGTCACAGAGGAGTCGAGGTAGTAATCAGATGCTACAGCCCGCTTCTGATTTTGAACGCCGGACCGATCTGATCGATACAGCGCCTGCCGTGCCGGGCGCCGGCAGTGACTCGCTCGATCTGCGTGAGATACTCAAACTGCTGCGGCGGCGGCGATGGACCATCGTTCTGACGGCATGCACTTTGCTGGCGGCGGCAGTTCTCTTCGTCGTTCTCGTGACGCCGCGATATACGGCGACGGCGACGATCCTGATTGATCCGCATCGCAGCAACATCGTCGACAGCAACAGCAACCGGCCGCCGCCGGCAAATTTTGATTCCGACAATGCCTACGTCAACAGCCAGGTGAATCTGATCCAGTCGGATGGCGTGCTGCAAGCGGTCGTGAAAAAACTGAATCTCGCTCACGATCCGGAATTCGGGCCGCATCTCCGCTTTCTCGATCTGATTCTCTATCCGGTTAAAAAACTATTGATGCCCAAGCGTCCACCGGTTCCGGGGCAAACTCGGGAAGATATCGCCAAGGCTCAGACGCTCAGCTTCTTGCAACGTTCTCGTTTGAAGGTAGAGCGTGAATTGACGACGTTTCTCGTCGATATCGACGTAACCTCTGAAGACCCCGAGAAGGCCGCCAAAATCGCTAATGCCATCGTCACCTCATATTTCGAGGACTTGGTCCACGACAAATACGACACAAACAAAATCGCGTCCTCCTGGTTTGACAAACAGCTCGGGCAGTTGGAGGCGAAGGTCTTGGCATCCGACCGAGCGGTCGAGGAGTTCCGCGCCGCCAACAATCTCACGCTTGCACAAGGCATCGCGCCCGCTCAGAACGTCACCATCCGCGACCAGCAACTGACCGATCTGAACAACAAGCTTATCGATGCCCACGCCCAGACAGCGGAGGCGCGTGCGAAGTTCGACCAAGTTCAAGACATCACGAAGGGTAAGCTGGATCCGGGGGCCTTGAGCGATGCTTTGTCCTCAGCGGTCATCACGCAGCTGCGGAGGCAATACGCGGACGTGGAAAGGAACTTGGCCGACGTCTCCAGCAAATACGGCCCTCAACATCCGCTGGTGGTCAATGCGAGGGCTCAACTGCGTGCCACCAAGAAACTGATAGATCAAGAACTACAACGAATTCTTGAAAGCACGCGCCAAGCCTACCAGGTGGCTACGTCCCGTGAGGACGCGCTACGGCAAAGTCTCGATAAACTGACGCGTATTACGGACGAATCCGGGAAGGCGCGAGTCCGTCTGCGCGAGCTTCAGCGCGAGGCCGATGCGAATCGGGCCCTCTACGAGTCGTTTCTCGCTCGCTTCAAGGAAACCAGTGCACGCCAAAGCGTAAAATTGCCTGATTCCCGGATCGTCTCCCAAGCTGACATCCCGGTTAGTCCGTCGTTTCCAAGGACGTTCCTTATTCTGCCCGCGGCATTGGTCGCGGGACTCGGGCTCGGATGCCTGCTGGCAATGGTGGTCGATTATTTCGACACGCGAATAAAATCAGCGCGGCAAGCGGAAGGGGTTGCCCACGTTCCGACGCTTGCCACGATGCCGTTGGTCGGCGTGCGTGAGCTTGCCGCCCGCGCCAGTCGCGGCCGCCGGGAGCTGAGCCGATATGACCCGAAAGCTTCAGGCATGCTTCCGGCGGCCATGCAGCCGCCGCTCATGCGGTATGTCCTGGAGGAGCCGACGTCGGTGTTTGCCGAGTCGGTGCGCGCTATTCGCTTTGCTATCCAACGCGCCTCGCGCACCGCTTCGGTAAAATCCGTCCTGATATCTTCATCGATCGAAGGCGAAGGCAAGACCACGCTTGCGGTTAATCTCGCCCTTTCACTCGCCGTGACGGGCCACCGGACGATCCTGGTCGAAGGCGACTTTCGCAATCCCGAAATGAGCCGCTCGCTGTGCCCCTCCGCCCGCGCCGGTGCAATCGAGCTCGTTGCCGGCAAGGCATCATTCGAACAGGCATTGTTTGTCGACCGTACGACCGGCTTGACGATCTTGCCGTCGCCGCCGGCCGAACGGCTTGCGGACATCAGCGAGGTCGTGTTCTCCGACGCCATCAGCAACATGATCGAACAGCTAAAGGGGCACTTCGACTATGTGATTGTCGATTCGCCGCCGCTCGTTCCTTTAGTCGACGCGCGTGCGCTGGCCGACATATCGGATCGCGTCGTTCTCGCCATTCGGTGGGACAGCACGCCGCAGCAGGTCGTCGAGCAAGCATTGGATACGCTTGCGCCATTCTATGATCGCGTGCTCGGCACCGTTCTAACGCGCGTCGACATGCAACGTCTGCATCTCTACGACCGGTACCGGAGTTCCTCTTACATAGCTCCATATTCGTATCTCGGGCAGCCGCGCCCGAGATACGCCTCGTCATGAAAACGTCTGCATTTGCTCCCAAGGTGGAATGAACGAGTTAGCTACTTCTGTTTTGGCAAGCGTCGAACGTGGGTTGGTTGGCGAATGCAAGCAGTTTGTAAATCCATGGATGCGGTCGAGGAGCAAGCAGGCTTGGCGGCCGAAAAACGCTGGTACGTCGCGCGCACGCAGGCCCATGCGGAAGGGCGCGCCGCCGCCAATCTCGAGAAACAAAAGTTTCCAGTCTTCTGTCCGCGATTTCGCAAATCGCGGCGGCACGCGCGACGGCTCGAGAACGTATTGGTGCCATTGTTCCCGAGATATATTTTCGTGCAGCTTGATCTGACGTGCGATCGCTGGCGCTCTGTACAGAACACGCGCGGCGTATCGCATATGATCATGCAAGGCGAAACGCCGCAACCGGTGGCGCCTGGCGTCGTCGAGCTGCTGCAGCAGCGAACGCGCGTCGACGGATCGATCGATTTGTCGCCTCGGTTGGAGGTCGGCCAATCCGTCCGGATTACGCACGGGCCGTTCGCGGATTTGATCGGCAAACTCGAGAAACTGGATTCTGCCGGCCGCGTTCGGGTGCTCCTGGATCTGCTGGGGCGCTCGGTTTCGGTCGCCCTTAACGGCGAAGCTTTACTGCCAGCGGCGTGACCATACGGCACGCGCATGAGTGAATGGCGGGTGAAGCGATTCACCCGAATGGCGGAAGCGTGCTCGGCCCAGGGTGCAGTGACAGCCGTGAATGCCGGCTCGAGTTGCAAAAGGTGGCGTCTCGCATCGCCCCCGATAACCGATAGAAATCTCTTTGACTAACGCTCGATTCCCACTCTCCATCCGCCGGCGAGCCAATCGCCTTCCCGTCCTGGATGGCTGGCGCGGCATCAGCATTTTGCTCGTGCTGGCGGGGCATATGCTTCCGTTGGGCCCGAAGTGGCTCGAGCTCAACAGCATGGTGGCAGCCGCCGGACTGAGCATATTTTTTTGCCTCTCGGGATTTCTGATCGTGTCGATACTGCTGCGCAACAGCAATGTGCTGTCGTTCTTCGTCCGTCGGCTGTTTCGCATTCTGCCCTTGGCCTGGGTGGCTTTGCTCGCGATTCTGCTCGCGGAACAGGCGAAAACCAATGCGTGGTACAGCAACCTTCTTTTCTACGCCAATCTTTTTCCGCATACGCTCATGGAGAACGGGCAGCACTTCTGGAGTCTTTCGGTCGAGGTGCAGTTTTACATGGCCGTCGGATTGGCGGTCGTAGCGCTTGGGAGCCGCGGCTTATTCCTGGTGCCGGTTACCTGCGTCGCGGTTACGGTGGCGCGAGTGATCTTCGGAGAGGAGTTTTCCATTGTTACGTGGTTCTCCGTCGATCAGATTCTGGCAGGCGGGACGTTGGCCCTGTTCATGAATTTGTCGCCATTTGCTCACGCCGCTCGCAAATGGCCTTCGAGCGTAACACTCCTGTTGATTCCCGCTCTTTTTCTGACGTCCCACGAGCTGCTCGGGCCAACGAACTACCTTAGACCATACGTTACGGCTCTGCTGATCTACTCGACGGTCTATCCGCGAGGAGGCGTCCTGCAAGCTGCACTGGAAAGTAAACCGCTGAGCTATTTGGCTAGGACATCCTATGCGCTGTACGTAATCCACCCCCTCACCTACGCCGGTTGGCTCGGAGAAGGCGACGTGCTGATAAGGTACACCAAACGGCTATTCAGTTTTGGTTTGACGTTCGTCGCCGCACACCTCAGCAGCGCGTATTACGAAAAATACTGGAATGACCTGGGACACAGGCTTGCGTCACACATCGAGCAAAAGAACAGGGAAGAGTCGGCTTATCAGTCGCAACCAACCGCCTAGTTCATGGAATTCTTGATCTTTTCAGTGTTGTCCACGCGGTCGAGCGTCGACCGCGTATTCGACGCCATGCGGTTTGACGTTGCGGGCATGGATTTGACGGCCGGAGCCCTTCTGAATGTGGCCGTCCTTGGGTTCGCAGCGCTCATGGTTCTCATGCGCTCCGGCTCCGCTTTTGCGATCCGGGTCTGGCTGCCGTTCCTCCTCGTCGCAAGCGTGTCGATCGCCTGGTCGCCCGACCGGGCCGGCGGCATCAGAGCGCTTCTTGTGCTGATGACCTACGCCAGCTTTTTCGCGATGCCGTTTCTTGTCCGGACGAGCTTTCGTCACTCCGCTTTTCTGCTCAAGGCAATCATATATTCCTCGATCGTGCCGGTAGCGGTGGGCCTGCTCGAAATGGCGTTTTTTCTCGATCCCAGCGGCCGGGTGAAGTCAACCTTCATCCACCCGAACGGATTTGCTTTCTACCTCATGGTGGTGTTGTGCGTGATATATTTTCTGCTCTCGTCGTCGGCAGTCCAGTTCACGCCCTTTGCCCGGAGGCTGATAATTCCTTACTCCGCGCTGGTGGTCGGCTTGATCATCATGACGCAGACGCGCGCGGCCTGGGCCGGAACCTTCCTGATCCTGGCGACGTACGCAGTCTTCGTAAATCGCCGCTACCTTGTCGTTTTGGCGCTTTTACCGCTTCTCATCTTCATCCCCGCTGTCAGCAATCGGCTCACCGACCTCGAGCGCGGCACCGCGTATACCGGAGCCATGGCAAGCAGAGCCGATGCGATCAACTCTTTCACTTGGCGGAAACTCATGTGGGAGAGCGCCTTTGCGGACGTGGCCGATACGCCCCTGCTCGGAAAAGGCCTCGCTTCGTTTGCGCCGAATTCGCTTCAATTCTTCCCTCTAGCGCATGCCGACAAGACGGCTTACCGGAAAGGCGTCGGCGCGCACAACGCCTATGTCCAAGCATTCTATGAGACGGGTGCCGTCGGGCTTGCCTGCTATCTCATGGTTTACGTCAGTTTGCTTTTTCGCACCGCGCGCTCTTTCAAGAACGATCCGAGAGGATCAACCATGTTGCTTTCAGGCATACTGGCCTACATGACGGTGAACTTTTCCGACAATATTTTCGACTACGGCTCGCTGAACTGGTATTTTTGGAGTTTCGTCGCGATCGTTTTCGCCAAATGGGCACAACAGCGGTCCGGGCTTTCGTTTTCCCCGTCCCGGTTGGTCTCCTCCTCGCGAGTGGCTTATCGCCCCGTCGCGGGCAATCTACGACCATCGGCCTAGCAGGTTTCGGGCGAGTATACCGATTGCTTGTCAGCATCTATCTGCCAACCCGCAATCGACTCGAGCAGGTTGCTCGCGCGGTCGAGTCGGTCCTGTGCCAGACATACGATGCCATCGAGCTGATTGTGGTCGACGACGCTTCCTCGGACGGAACGGCCGAATTCTTGCGACGGCGCGCGCGGAAGGATCGTCGATTAAGGGTCATCGGCAACCCGACTTCGCGCGGCGGGTCGGCCTCCCGCAACATCGCAATAATGAGTTCGAGGGGTGCATTCGTCACCGGCCTGGATGATGACGATGAATTCCTGCCCGATCGCATCGAAGCATTTCTCGATTTCTGGAATAGATTGACGGCAGCGGGCATCAAGCCGTCCTGCCTCTATACACAAGAGATTTGGACGACCAATGGGGTGCCGTACCGAATGACGCAAAAGAAGTCTGTCGTCACGGCACCGGAAATGTTCGAAGCGAACTATGTGGGGAACCAGATATTCGCTCCCCGACGCCACTTCATTGACGCCGGATTATTCGACGAAACGATGCCCGCTTGGCAGGATCTGGAATTCTTCATGAGGGTTCTGCGCGAATTTGGTCCCGCGTATCTCGTCGACCGGGCGACCTATTCGTACGATGCCAGCCCGCGCGGCGATCGCATTTCGGAACAGCCAAGCCGAGTCAGGAAGGCGTTCGAGCTCATTGCGGCCAAGCACGCGGGAAACAATGCCGCGCAATCGAGGGCGCTCTTTCTCCAGGTATTCCAGGGTTCGTACAACATCCCGCCTCGATTGGCCGACTGGACAAGATTTCTACTGTGGGGCGGCCGGCCTAAAGGAGCCGCCCGCTTGCTGCGCGCGACCATCGCCAATCGGCTGCGGCAGACGGCAATAGGCGATCGCTTGCGGCAACTCCTTCCGCAATCCGCTCATTAGAAACGCTCATCCCGCGCTTGTCTTGAAAATACTAGCGTCACCCTACCGAGAGAGCGCCGAAGCAAATCCCGTGCAGGCGCTGCTTTATGACGCGATGGAGCAGGAAGGCGCGCAGGTCGCCGGCTACTCGCGCGGCAAGCTGCTGCGCGAGTCGTGGGACGTCTGGCACTTGCATTGGCCGCTGGAACACGTCGTCAGCGGCACGAATGTGTACGCCACGATGCGAAGGCTATTGACGTTTTCGCTGGCCTTGAAGATGGCGCGTCTGAAAAAAACGAAAATCTTCTGGACCGTTCACAATATTCGAGGGCACGAGCAAAGCCATCCTTTGCTGGAGTGGATGTTCTGGCGGATTTTCTTAGCAAATATCGACGGTATCATTTGCATGTCGGAGATCGGCAGGCGGGAGCTTTGCCGCCGTCATCCGCAAACGCAATCCATCCAGATTTTCACGATCCCGCACGGACATTACCGCGGCGCTTATCCGGACGTGATCAGCAAAGGGCAGGCGCGCACGGCACTCGATATCCCGGCGGATAGGTTCGTTGCGCTCTTCATCGGCCAAGTTCGTGCTTACAAGGGCGTCTTGAAATTGATCCGCTCCTTTGCCGCGGCACAGCTTGCCGATGCCACCTTGGTGGTTGCGGGTGCCGCCGATGACCAGACGGCGTGCGCAATCAAACAAGCCGCCGCTCCAGCGTCCAATGTCAGGCTCGCTCTCGAATTCGTCGGTCGAGACGACATGCAGAAGTATCTTCGGGCGGCGGATCTTGTAATCCTGCCATATACGGAAATTCTGAACTCCGGCAGCGCCATTCTCGCCCTGTCGTTCGACCGGCCGGTTCTGGTACCTGACCGGGGCGCTTTAGCGGAGCTGGCCCGCATCGTTGGGCCCGATTGGGTCAGTCTCTATGAAGGGGAGCTCGGCCCTGAGATAATTCGCGCCGCGGTTCGATGGACCAAAGCACGCCCGTTCGCATCCGATGCCCGCGCGGCACTCGACGCGTTGAACTGGGAACGTATCGCCCGGCTGACGATCCAGGCATTCTCGTAATTCGGACTCAAAATGACGCTTCGGCACGTCGTGGCTAAAGCCGCAACTTTTGGAGCGCACTTGAAGCATTTGCGCGTATACGATCGGCGCACGGAGTACGAATTGCCGGAAATCGCAATCCTGAAAAAGATCGTCGATACCTTCTCCATCGATTGCGTTTTCGATATCGGCGCAAATCAAGGGCAATACGCGAGGATGCTGCGAAAGAAAGTTGGCTTTCAAGGAACGATTATATCCGTAGAGCCAAATCCAGAACCATTCTGCGTTCTTCGAAGTGAGGCAAAATCTGATGCGAGATGGCGCTCGGAAAATATCGCTTTGGCAAGCCACGACGGCGAGCAACATTTATCGATCATGACGGGGCATCAGTTCTCAAGTTTGAGCGAGCCGATCGCGACCGATGCCGCAAAAGCCTCAAACGTGAGCGAGCTGAACACTGTCACAAAGCGAATAAAAGTGCCGGTGAAAACCCTTAAGACGTTTTATCTCGAGTCAAAGAATGCCGCACGATTCGCGCGGCCATTTCTTAAAATGGATACCCAGGGATATGACACGGTCATTGCCGACTCCGCCGACGAAATATTGCGGGAATTTATAGGCATTCAGACGGAGGTGTCGTTTGTCCGTCTCTATTCCGATTCAATTTCGTTTCACGAGTCTTTCGATCTTTACACCCGCCTTGGCTTTACGCTGTGCGCGATCGTGCCCAACAATGCGGGGCATTTTCCTTATCTGATCGAGCAAGATGCCGTGTTCATAAACAATGACTTTCTGCGTGTGGCCGGGGGTTCAAAGCAATTCGAGCGACGGCTTTGATTGAGGCAATAGCTGTCGCAACTAAAGGCACGAGCAGCCGTTTGGGTCGACAAAAGCGCATCCGGAGATATCTAAACAACAGCCATCAGGTGCACGGATGGCTGCACCAATATAGCGCCGCCTTCATTGCCGAACTTTCCCGGTTCCAATGTGAAAGCGGCATAAGCGGCGCCGTCGGCGAAATCGGCGTTCACATGGGGCGCCTTTTCATTCTTCTGAAGCTGACCGCCGGGGAAAACGAAAAGTGCTTTGCCCTCGACGTGTTTGACGAACAGCATCTCAACATCGACGAATCCGGCTTCGGCAACCGCGACGCGTTCCTGCGTAACGTGCGCAAGTGGACCGGGGACACCGATGTCGCCGTTATTCAGTCGTCGTCGCTCGAAGTTAGGCCGGCCGATATTGTCGACGCGGTGGGACCGTGCCGCCTTGTTTCAATCGATGGCGGCCATACCGAAGAAATCACGTACAGCGATCTTCGGCTTATTGAGGCCGTCCTCTCGGAGGCCGGGGTCGTCATTCTCGACGATTTTTTCAATCAGTCGTGGCCGGGGGTTGCTGCAGGCGCGGCAAAATATTTTCTTGACCCGGCACGGACAATTCGCCCGTTCGCTGTTTCACCGAACAAGATTTATTTGGCGGCACCAGGGTGTCATGACCTCTATAGAAATGCCCTTCTTCGATTGCAGGGAACGCGCTTCGAGAAAACGGCTCGCATGTTCGGCAATGACGTTGCCGTTTTTGGCTGCGGGTCGGTCCCGGTCAGCCAACGCATACGACGCTCAATCCGTCGAAGCAAAATTGGGTCGGGTGTCCGCTTTGCAAAAAGACTAATCGGTTTGAACCGAGTCGATCCGGTTGGCGGCATTCCCAGCTAGTTCAACTGCATCGGAAACTTTGATTCGCCGTCGAATGCCTGCGCTTCGGATCGTAGTGCGGACTGGATCGCCGCAATGAGTCATCAGGTGGAAAACGTCAGCATGGGTCCTTCCAAGCAAGAAGACATGCTAGCCGCGCCTGCCCGAAGCCGCAGCCATGCTTTGTTCGAAACGGAGCATCTGCGGCACGACCTTCGACGCCGGAGCGTTCGCGGAGCGGTCGTGACGATGCTCGGCCAGGCCGGCCGCCTTGTCATTCAGATCGCCGGCGTAGCAGTGCTTGCTCGCCTGCTGCTGCCTTCCGACTTCGGCCTCTTTGGCAAGACGGTTGCGCTGACGGGCTTCGTCACCGTGATACAGACCGGCGGCTTGTCGCTCGCGACCATCCAGCGGCGCCAGATCGCGCACGAGCAGATCAGCATGCTGTTCTGGTTGAACGCGGCGCTCGGGCTGGTTGCTGCCGGCGGGATCGCAGCGCTGAGCCCCGCAATGGCGTGGTTTTATAAAGACCCTCGCGTGTTGTGGCTCGGGCTTGCCTTGGCGGGCGCGGTCGCCATCAGCGCCCTGACCGTTCAGCACGACGCACTGATGCAGCGCCAGATGCGTTTCACTGCAATCGCCGGCATCAGTGTCGCCACGCTCATCGTAGGCTTTGCGGCCGCGATTCTCAGCGCCTGGCGCGGCGCAGGCTACTGGGCCCTGGTCATACAGCAGTACGTCAGCAGCCTGACGCTCCTGGTGCTTTTGCTCCTGCTGTGCCGTTGGTTGCCTAGTTTCCCCCGACGTGGAGCCGGCGCCGGACCCATGGTCAAAATCGGCGCCCATCAGACAGGCTTCAATCTGCTCACCTTTGCCAATCGTAACCTCGACAATGTGCTGATAGGGCGTTTCGTGTCCGATGCGGCGCTTGGTTTTTATGTCTTGGCCTATCGCCTCTTGCTCCTGCCAATCCAGCAGATCAACGGCCCAATCTCTGCGGTCGTCATCCCGGCCTTGAGCCGCCTGCAGGACGACCCGCGCCGTTATGCGCGCTTTTACTATCGCGCCATCGGCGCGATCGTTTTTGTCGGCATGCCGATTGTGTGCTTTCTGCTCGTCGATGCGCGGCCGCTCATTGTCTTGGTGTTTGGATCGAAGTGGTTGCCTGCCGTGCCCATCTTTCAGGCCCTGAGCGTCGCGGCGTTTGTCGGCACGTTCAACGTGGCTTGGGGTTGGGTCTATAGTTCTCTGGGCAGGACGGACCGTCAATTGCGATGGAGCTTGATTGCGACGCCGGTTACGCTCGTATCGTTCATTTTAGGGCTTCCTTGGGGAGCATTTGGCGTTGCCGCCTCGTTCAGCGCTTCGCGTTTATTATTGACCCTGCCCAGCCTGATGTATTGCGTCCATGGCACGCCTATTCGGATTCAAGCTCTGTTGTTGACGTTGTTGCGGCCAGCGACAGCCGCGGTGACCGCCGGCGCCGCGCTTTGGGCGGTCCAATCGAGCGTCTCACACTGGCCTGCCTTGTGGATCGGCGTCGACTTCTTGCTTTACGGCACCGCGTATTTGGCAACGTGGGCAATCATACCCGATGGGCGAGAGCAGCTTCGTCAGTTCTTCATTCTGATCGATGAACTTCGGCATTGACGCCGAAGGAGAACGCTCAACCGGGACTCTGCAGCGCCGTCGTGCACGCAAGCCATCACCTGACGTCCGCCAACTCACCGCGCGATGCGCATGTGACGAGGCGCACGACAAAAGAACTCGCCAGAGGAGAACACGTCATGGATGCCGTGCCCAATTCGAATGGGTCCTCAGCCGACCGCATCACCAACCGCGTATTTGTGGTCGGCTGTCCTCGGTCTGGAACGACTCTTCTCCAGACAATGCTTGCCAGCCATGCGCGCGTCTTCTCCCCGCCGGAGAGTCATTTTTTTTCGAAAAGCCGCGTGGGCAGTTGGCGCGAAAGGTTGGGAAAAAGGCCGGCCCGCAAGGTGATTGAGGATTTTCTCCGCAGCATAGACCGTCAGGATTTGTTCAAGACGGTCCCGTTGTGGCGTCCGTCGTTCGCGAGTTATGCGTCCATCTTCTCCTCCATTATGGATCAGATGTGCATCGAAAGAGGAAAGGACACATGGGTGGAGAAGTCGCCGCCGCATTTGAGAAAAATGAATCTGATAGAAAGCACCATCCGTGCGCCCAAGTTCATCCATATTATTCGCGACGGCCAAGACGTCGTGGCTTCGCTACACGAGGCGGCGCTGCAGCGCCCGGATATCTGGGGCAGTGCGGGAATCAAGACCGGCATAGACGGCTGCATCGAGCGATGGAACGACGATATCGAGCTGAGCCTGGCCAAAGTCGGCAAGCAGCGCCATTTTGTATGCCTCTATGACGATTTGATCGACGACCCGCGAAATATTTTGAGCGCGGTGTGCAGGTTTCTATCCCTGGATTTTGACGAAGCCATGCTGGATTTTCGCCACGCGGCATCGGAAGTCGTCGGCTGGCGTGAAACATATCCGTGGGCGCGCGGCGTTTTCAGACCCCTTCACGACACACGAAGACAGAAGTTCTCGACCTTATTCACGGAAGCGCAACAGCGGCACATCACGAGCCGGCTGCGCTTTGGCGGTGAGGTCGGCGCCGCGATAAGACAATCATGGTCCTTCGGCAGCGACTATTCCTTGGCAAGGGCGGGATAGCCGTCAGGCCGCTCGGCAATTCAGGTAATACGGCGAACCCCCGCGCAAAGCCGCAAAAAAATAGCGTCAATAAAAGCGCTTTAGCACCCAGCCAAGGATGAGATTTATGAGAAGCCCCGATAAAGCCGGCCAGTCTTACGACTTTCTGCAGAGTGGAGACATTCACTCTCGCTGGTTGTCCGACTATCTCAACCCCGACATTGATCGTTTCTACGATCTCGCGTTCGACCATATCGTTGCCAAGCTCAACCTGACGGCCGACAGCTCCATTTTGGATGCAGGATGCGGTCGTTGCTATCACACGGCGCGTTTGGTCCGCCGGTGTGATGGGCGCGTCGTCGCGGTCGATTTTTCAGATGCCGCTTTGTCGGCCGCCCAACGCACCGTTGCTTCTGCCGGGATAGAGTCCCGCGTGCGGCTGCTAAAAGGCGACCTTACCGCCCTCCAATTTAAATCTGAATTTTTCGACGCCGTCATAAGCTGGGGGGTGTTGATGCACATTCCTCAGCTCGACACCGGGCTGCGGGAGCTCGTTCGCGTTTTGCGACCCGGCGGCTACCTAGTGCTTTCCGAGAACAACATGGCCTCGCTGGATGCCCGCGTTCGCCTCGCGCCGATGCGCGCGTTGAATGCGGTGGTTGGCAAGAAGAACGCTACGGCGGCGCGGACCGATTGGGGCCTGGAGGTCTGGCATTCCTTTGAGACCGGCGGCCTGATGGATCGCTTGACCGATATGAATTACTTGATCGGTTTTCTTGCCCAGCAAGGATTAGCGTTGGCCGAGCGCAGAGCGGGGCAGTTTTCGGAAGGCTACGTCAATGTCGCGAGCCAAAGTGTAAAACGGGTGTTTCATCGAATGAACGAATGGTATTTCCGGTTGGGTTTGTCGCCGAGCCTTGCCCACGGCAACATTCTGCTCTTCAGAAAACGCGAGCGGCAATAGCGTGCAAAAGAGTCCAGCTCCGATGAAAAGGAGAAGCGGACCTACGCTGGCATTTCTCGTTGCAATAGCGGTCTTGTCGGTTGTAGGTACGCGAGGGATCCAACAATCGAGCGCGAAGGACCTCGTATTCGACCGGGCAGGTTCAGTCGCGTCACGAAACGTAGCGGTTGCGGCAAGTGAAGCCGCCTCCGCGAAAGCTCACGATGCCGGGCGCTTGCCCGCGCATGTATTCGCGGCAGACAGTTTTTGGTACCGGCCCATTCCAAAGGACGCTCCGCTGCATCCAGATTCTGAAAATTTGGCCCGTGAATTTGCCCACCAAATCAAAGCCTATTACGGACATGTGGGCATCAATACGGGCCGATTTAGCTCACCCATTTACATCGTCGGTCCCGAAGTGCGCCCGAGCACCGTTACGCAGTGGGATTGCCAGAAGCGCGGCCATCTCGACAAGCGCTTGGCCGAGCAGTGGCGCGCGGTGCCGATCCCGTCCTATGCCGAGCCCGCCCAGGACAGCGACGGTGAAATGACCGTTTACCAGCCCTCGACCGATACGCTTTGGGAATTCTGGAAGGCGCGCAAGGTCGACGGTCAATGGCAGGCATGCTGGGGTGGAAGCATGCCGAACGTGTCGAAAAGCGACGGTACCTGGCCGCGCTACTATGGCGCCACCGCGACAGGGCTGCCGCTCATAGGCGGGATGATAACGGCTGACGAGCTTCGCCGCGGACAAATCAACCATGTCATGGGCATCGCGCTTGTTCAGGTCGAGCGCTGGAACGTTGTTTCGTGGCCGGCGAACCGCTCGGACGGCTACAATCCGTCGAAGCTTCCCAACCGCATCCCGGAAGGACTTCGGCTCAGACTCGATCCGACCGTCGATGTTGACGCACTGAGACTGAACCCCGTCGCGAAGATCATCGCCAAGGCCGCCCAGACCTATGGTTTCGTCGTGTGGGACAAAGGCGGCGCCATTGTGTTGCGCGCCGAGGATCCCAAACGCTTCACCACGGTCGATCAACCGGACCCGTACCGTGCGTTGTGGAAGGGCATGCCTTCTTACAAAATTCTCGCAGGCTTTCCATGGGACAGGGTGCAGTTCCTGCCGATGAATTACGGCCGCCCTTAGGGCATGGACGTGAGCGCGCGCGAAAGGACATTCAACGCCGGCAAGGCGCAAGCCGGAAGCGCGTGGCCGATAGAACCGAATGCGCGTCGCACAATCGGGTATCTCATCAATCGATACCCAAAAGTGAGTCACAGCTTTATCCGCCGCGAAATCCTCGCTTTGGAGGAATGCGGGTGGTCGGTCTTCCGGCTGTCTTTACGCGGCTGGGACGAAGAATTGGTCGATCCTGCCGACATAACCGAGCGCGCTAAAACAATCTTTGTGCTGCGACGCGGCGCTCCCTCGTTGGCCATGGCGGTTCTGCGTCAAGCTGTTCGTGCACCAAAACGATTCTTGGCAGCGCTATGGCTGGCGATGCGAATGATGCGTCCTTCGGATCGCCCGTTTCTTTGGCACCTGTTTTACCTTGCCGAGGCGTGCTGGATCGCGCCTCAACTTGAAAGACGGCAGATCACCCACCTTCATGCCCACTTCGCGACAAATTCCACCGAAGTGGCCATGCTCGTCAGCGTCCTGTCCGGTGTCGGATATAGCTTCACCGTCCACGGAACAGCGGAGTATGACAGCGCGCCTCTCGTTCGGCTTGCAGAAAAGGTGGCAAGAGCTGCCTTTGTCGTTGTCGTATGCTCGTACGCCCGCGCTCAAATCCTTCGCAGAACGCAGCCGAAGGACTGGGATAAAATAAAGGTCGTCCGTTGCGGAATAGATCCAGCATTTGCCGGGACTAATTCAGTCCCGCCGTCGGATTCTGGCCGTTTGGTATGCGTCGGCAGACTTTCCGAAGAGAAGGGCCAGCTCTTCCTGATCAAGGCTATCGAGGCGCTTATCGAAGAGGGGCGCAAGTTCGGGATCGTTTTGGTCGGCGACGGCGCGCAGCGCAAGCCGATCGAGCATTTGATTTGCAAAATGAACTTGGCCGGTTGCGTGACAATAACCGGCTGGGCCACCGCCGACGAAGTCAGGCGGGAAATCCTCGACGCCCGCGCGCTGATCCTGCCGAGCTTCTCCGAAGGTTTGCCGGTTGTCATTATCGAGGCGATGCTTCTTGGACGACCCGTCTTGAGCACCTACGTCGGCGGCATCCCTGAACTTGTCGTCAACGGAGAAACAGGCTGGCTTTTTCCGGCGGGCTCGGAAGGTGCCATGTTGCACGCCGTTCGCGCTTGCCTCGATGCACCGATTGACAGACTTCAGGCCATGGGAGCCGCCGGTCGCGAACGCGCCTTGCGCTACCACAGCATCGACGACCAGGCGGAAGCACTCTCGGCGCTGTTCGAAACGGCAATCGGGGGTGGAGGAAGGCCGTGTCCGGCGTCATAGCGGCGGCTCCTGAGCATCGCGCACAGGAGCCCGATTTCGTGCAACCCGCCAGCGGCAGCTATGTCCTGATTTCGCCCTGCCGCGACGAAGCCGAGTATATGCGCGAGGCACTGGAGTCGGTGATCAATCAGTCTATCCGCCCCGCCAGATGGATCATTGTCGACGACGGGTCAAAGGACAACACCCCTCAAATCCTTGCGGAATACCAAGCCAAGTACGATTGGATCGAAATTGTTACCCGAACGGATCGGGGAGCCAGGGCGGTAGGACCGGGAGTCATCGAAGCATTTTATGCCGGCTATGACCGGTTGTCGTTGGACGATTACGCGTATCTTTGCAAGCTCGACCTCGATCTACGCCTGCCGCCGCGCTATTTCGAAATCTTGATGGCGCGAATGGCAGCCAATCCGCGCATCGCCACGTGCAGCGGCAAGGCCTACATCGAGCAAAGAGGACGGCTGGTCAGTGAGCGGCACGGCGATGATACCTCGCTTGGTATGACCAAATTCTACCGTATCGCATGCTTTAGGGCGATTGGCGGATTTGTGCGCGCGGTCATGTGGGATGGAATTGATTGTCACCGCTGCCGTATGAACGGCTGGACCGTCTGCAGCTGGGATGAGCCGGAGCTACGGTTTGTGCATCTCCGGCCGATGGGCTCGAGTCAGCAAAGCATTTACGCCGGGCGCATGCGACACGGCTACGGACAGTACTTTATGGGTACAGGGTTCGCGTACATGACTGCAAGCGCGGTCACTCGACTGAATGAGCGGCCATATGTCATAGGTAGCCTGGCGATGTTGTGGGGATGGCTGGAAGCCGCTCTCACAGGTAAGCCGCGATACCACGACCCCGAGTTCCGCAAGTTCCTGCGGCATTACCAGTGGCGTGTGCTATCCGTTGGCAAGCGGCGTGCCTTGCGGGAGATCGAGCGAACAAAAATACTGAAGGCAAACAATTCGCCCGCTCTGCCGTAAACTTGGTGCGCAAAGCCAACTGAGATCATTGCACTCGTTCTCGAGGTCGACTTTTTTCAGCAAACGGCGTTTTCGTCGCCCGCTCACCTGCTCGCGCTGGCTGAAAATTGAATAGCGGTCCCACACATGGGTGGCCGTGCTTGCGCCCGATGGGGAATGCTCGCCCCCACGCGATCGGCTCCAATGCAGCAATGGAGTGCGCTATGACCGAACCAAAAGCTCACGCTCACTCCTTTAACGTCGCCGGCGTCACCGTCAATATCGGCAGCATGCGGCAGGCAATATCGGCGGTTATCGGCGACGCGAGACGCGGGTGCGGCTTTTGCCTGTTCACGCTTAATCTCGACCACTGCGCCAAGCTGGGCGCCGATGCTCAATTCCAGGAGGCTTATCGGTGCGCCCGTTATGTGACCGCCGACGGCTTTCCGATTGTTCTGCTCGGCAGGCTCAACGGTGCGCCTGTCAAGCGCACGACCGGTGCCGATCTGCTGGTGCCACTGTGCGCACAAGCGGCGCGTCACGGCCTGCCCGTTTTTCTGCTCGGCCCTAGCAAGGACGTGGTTGCGCGCGCCGGCGCACGGCTCGCCGAGTGCGCTCCGAATTTGCTGATAGTGGGCAGTTATACGCCCGGACGCAATTTTGACCCGAAATCGGTTGATGCCGACCTCGCCGCCGAACGTATCCGTCAGTCCGGCGCGAGGCTTTGCTTCGTCGCTCTCGGCGCGCCGCGGCAAGAGATATTCTCCGCACGCTGTCTGACGCAAATGCCCGGAACAGGTTTCGTCTGTGTGGGCGCCGCATTCGACTTTCTTGCCGGCACACAGACGCGTGCCCCGCAGTTTTTGCGCAACAACGGCTTGGAGTGGCTGTGGCGCCTATGGAGTAATCCGCGGCGTCTTGCGGCGCGCTATTTGCAATGCGCAGCCGTATTTCCGCGGCTTGCTGTCGAGACCATCACGCAAACGATATTCGCCCGCACGGGACGGACCTGACTTCATAAAGATCGCCGGATGGTGGGCGCACAAGGACTCGAACCTTGGACCCGCTGATTAAGAGTCAGCTGCTCTACCAACTGAGCTATGCGCCCGGATCGCCCGCTATGTAGGTGGGCGCGGTCCCTTAGCAAAGGGGCGCCGGTGAGTCCAGTCGCAGACGCCCTGCCAAGCCGCGGTAACCGCACAAGAAAAAGCCGCCGGGCTGGCCCGGCGGCTTCTCGGCAAGGGCGCCGGCGTCAGGGAGAGCGCCGGCCCGCTGCCTGCTAGCGAACTTATTGCGGCTGCGCGCCGCCCTCCGGACCGCGCGGGCCGTGGTCGCGCCAGCCCTCGCCGCCGCGCCAGCCGTGATGCCAGCCGCCGTGACCGAAATGCGGCCGCATCATACGGGCGAGCACGACGAAGCGGTGCTTCTGCGCGTCGTCCAGGCTCTTGTAGAGGGGGCCCGCCGCATCGGCGAGCTTCTTGAGCGCGGCGCCGCGGCTCTGCATCGCCTCGGCGCGGCGGTTGAGCCGGTCGATTGGGTCGCTCGAAGCCTGCGTGTTCCTGAACGCGTCGATGCGGTCGGCGCGCTGCTTGGCCATGTCGCGCAGCGCGCTTTCCACCGCCGGCCAGTTCTTCTCCTGGTCGGCATTGAGCTCGAGCCCGGCGTGCAGCGCGGCGATGCGCGCGTCGGCAAAGGCGGTGATGTCGGCCGCGCTCGGCTGCCAGCCGTGCATCCGCTCGGCGCGGCCCGGTCCCTGGTCGGCGAAGGCGAATGAGGCGCCGGCGATCGCAAGCGCGGTCGTGCCGGCCAGAACGGTCTTCCACATGATGGCCACCTCCAATGGCAATTCCGATGGCATCAATAGTGGAGCGCGCCCCTGCCTTATCAAGTTAAAGTTTGGACAGAGATTAATGCTTTGCAATCTAGATGTACGCACATTCAGCATAAATCGGCGCAGGGAATCGCGGACTGCACCGTTGCAGTCCGCGATCGGCGGCAACGCCGTTTAGTTGAGCGCGGCCAGCACCGGCGCCAGCCCCATTTCCTGCGCGAGCGCCAACGCGCTTTGCTTTTGATCGTCGCGCAACACCGCGATCAGCGGGCGGGCGGCAACCGCCAAACGATGGACGGCGGCGCCGTCGAGCACGATCGAAACTACCCGCTGGCTGATGCGGTGCACGACGCCGCCCGTTTCGGCGCGCGCCTGCCGCCGCGCGATGTCGTGCAGCGCGGCCTCGACCGGCGGCCACAGCCGCTCCTGCTCGGGCGTGAGATGCAGCACGTGCTTGACCCGCGCGACGTCGACCGCAGCCGCCTCCTGCTCGAAAGCGCCCGTGAGTTCGCGCGCAAATCCCGCTGAATTGACCGACAACAGTCCAGCCGCCGCAAGCGCGAGTGCGCTCGCGAAAATCACCTTCTTCATTTCGGAAGTCCCCGATTGTTCGATTTCGGCGGGGAGATAAGCGGCAATTTCGCCGTCAGCGGGGCGAAATGGGGTGGAATTGTGATTTTTTCGGGCTGCGAGCCGTCATTCCGGGTCGTCGCGAAGCGGCGAACCCGGAATCCAGGAGCCAAATGAAAAACCGCTCGTTTCGCTCTGGATTCCGGGCCCGCGCGCAGAACGCGCGCGTCCCGGAATGACAGAGTCCTTCAACCCACGTCCTGCGAGTGGATGCGTCGCTCCACCGCCGGCGTCTTGTTGCGTTTGCTGGTCATCTTGTTGAGCGCGCCGAGATAGGCTTTGGCCGAGGCGACCAGCGTGTCCGGATCGGCGCCGCGCGACGTGAACGAGCGGCCGTCCGCCGCGAGCCGCACCGAGACTTCCGCCTGCGCATCGGTGCCCTCGGTCACCGCGTGCACCTGGTAGAGCTCGAGCTTGGCCTCGTGCGGCACCAGCGCGTGGATCGCGTTGAAGATGGCGTCCACCGGCCCGTTGCCGGTCGATTGCGTGGTGCTGTGCTTGCCGTCGATGTCGAGCGTGAGCGTCGCGGACTGCGGACCTTGCGTGCCGGCGATCACCGTCAACGAGATGATCTTGATGCGGTCATGCGCGGTGGCGATCTCCTCGTCGACCAGCGCCTCGAGGTCCTCGTCGTAGATCTGCTTCTTGCGGTCGGCCAGCGCCTTGAAGCGCACGAAGGCATCCTCCATCTGGTTGCCGGCCAAGTGGTAGCCGAGCTCCTCCAGCTTGTGCACGAAGGCGTGGCGCCCGGAATGCTTGCCCATGACCAGCGAGGTCTGCTTCACACCGACCGACTCCGGCGTCATGATCTCGTAGGTCTGCGCATTCTTGAGCATGCCGTCCTGGTGGATGCCGCTCTCGTGCGCGAACGCGTTGCGCCCGACGATCGCCTTGTTGTACTGCACCGGAAACGAGGTGGCCGCCGACACGAGCTTGGACGCGCGCGTCAGCATGGTGGCCTCGACGCCGGTCCAGAACGGCAATACGTCGTTGCGCACCTTCATCGCCATCACGACCTCTTCCAGCGCGGCGTTGCCGGCGCGCTCGCCGATGCCGTTGATGGTGCATTCGATCTGACGCGCGCCCGCCTTCACGCCGGCGAGCGAATTGGCCACCGCCATGCCGAGATCGTTATGGCAATGCGTGGAGAAGCGCGCCTTGTCGGCGTTGGGCACGCGCGTCCGCAGCATCTCTATGAGCGCGAAATATTCCTCCGGCACCGTGTAGCCGACGGTATCGGGGATGTTGATGGTGGTGGCGCCGGCGTTGATGGCGGCCTCCACGCAGCGGCAGAGGAAATCGCGCTCGGTTCGGGTGGCGTCCTCCGCCGACCATTCGACGTCGTCGGTGTGGCCGCGCGCGCGCGTCACCTGCCCGATCACCATCTCGTAGACCTCGTGCGGCTCCTTCTGCAGCTTGTATTTCATGTGCACCGGCGAGGTGGAGATGAAGGTGTGGATGCGCTTGCGCTTGGCCGGCTTGATCGCCTCGGCGCAGCGGTCGATGTCGCCGAAGGCGGCGCGGGAGAGGCCGCAGATCACCGAATTCTTGGCGCGCCGGGCGATCTCCTGCACGGCGGCGAAGTCGCCTTCCGAGGCGATCGGAAAGCCGGCCTCGATGATGTCGACGCCCATTTCGTCGAGCAGCTCGGCGACTTCGAGCTTCTCCTCGTGGGTCATGGTCGCGCCCGGGCATTGCTCGCCGTCGCGTAACGTCGTGTCGAAGATGACGACGTGGTCCTTCTCGGACTGGGTGTTGGAATTCATGGCAGTCGATTCCTTCTCGATCCATGCGCCGCGCGGGCGCTCTATTGGGGTGCTGGCTCCGTCATCCCCCGAGTGCCCAGGCGCAAATTGCCCAGCCGGCCCTCAGGGGCGGATAAGGAGAAGGAGCGTGCCCAGAATGAGGGTGGCCGCGGGGCGGGCCGTGGCGGCCGCCCGCTCGATCGCGCAATTTGCCTGGCGCGTCGACATGGCTCTCGAATAACCCTCTATTTCTGCAGCTAAGGTCGCGGGATTCGGTAAAGCCCGCGTTAACCGCATGTAGGACGGCTTGCTTCTAGCGGAAGGGGCCGCTTCGAATCAAGCGCTGCCGCATTGGCAATTAGGTCAGAATGGCTGTCCGAATCGGCCACCTTGAGAACCAGCAGAGGACGGCGGAGATGGACCCGGGGCAAATCAAGCGCGTCTGGCTGCGCCAGATCGTATTCGTACCGGTGTTCTTCGCACTGCTGCTCGCGCCCGCGGGGTCGCTCGACTATTGGCAGGGGTGGCTGTACGGCGCGCTCTTCTTCGTCACGACCACCGGGATCGGCATCTATTTTCTCAAGCACGACCCGCGGGCGCTCGAGCGCCGCATGAAGGTCGGACCGGCCGCCGAACGGGAGCCGACGCAGAAAATTATCATAACGGTGATACTGGCCGGCTTTGTGCTGCTGCTGATCATCCCCGGCTTCGATCATCGCTGGCATTGGTCGCAGGTGCCGACCTGGCTGGTGCTCACGTCCGATGCGCTCGTCGTGCTCAGCCTCATCGGCACCGCGGTCGTGGTCAGGCAGAACAGCTATGCCGCTTCGACGGTCACGGTCGAGGCCGGACAGCCGGTCGTCTCCACCGGCCTCTATGCGATCGTCCGCCATCCGATGTACAGCGCCGCGCTGATCCTGACCGGGTTTACGCCGCTGGCGCTCGGTTCCTACTGGGGCTTGCTGATGATCGTCCCGATCATTGCCACGCTCGCCTGGCGTTTGCTCGACGAGGAGCGCGTGCTAAAGCGCGACTTGCCGGGCTACCTCGACTATTGCCGGCGCGTCCGCTTCCGTCTGGTTCCGGGGCTGTGGTGACGAGACAGCGGAAGCGTTCGACATCGGAGACCGACCGATGAGCCAAGACGGAGTAACGATACTTGTCGGCACGACGAAGGGCGCCTTCTTGATTTCCGGCGGAAGCGACAGGCATGGCTGGACGGTCAAGGGACCATTCTGCGATGGCTGGCCCATCAATCACGTCGTCGGGGATCCTGTCACGGGCTTGCTGTGGGCCGGCGGCGGCGGCGATTTTCACGGCGCCGGCGTATGGCGTTCGGAAGATTCGGGCGCGACGTGGCAGCTTGCCAAGCTCGCAAAGGGCCAAATCGACGACTGGGCGGCGAACGACCCACAACTCGCCGCCATGATGAACTGGACCAATCAGCCGTTGCCGTTCGGAGATCAGTTCTCGCAGATCTGGTCGCTGGCCTATGCCCACGGGACGCTCTATGCCGGGACGAAGCCGGCGCGCCTGCTTGCGAGCCAGGACCACGGCAAGACTTTCGAGGAAGTCAAAGGCTTGCGCGATCATCCTTCCGCCGACTCCTGGAATCCTGGCGGGGCCGGGTTGGTTTTGCATACGATCGTGCCTGATCCGGCCGACGCCAAAAAACTCTGGGCCGGGATCTCGGCGGCCGGCGTTTTTGCGACAGAGGATGGCGGCAAGACCTGGGATCGCCGCAACCGACTATCAAACACGGAACCAAGCACTGACCACGCCCATCCCGCCGGACCACGCGGCGGCGAGGTCGGACATTGCGTCCACAACATGGTGCGGGCGCCGGGCAACGTCGACTTGCTTTACCAGCAAAATCACCACGGAGTCTGGCGTTCCGCCGATGGCGGCCGGAGTTGGGACGACGTTACGCGCGGTCTTCCGTCGACATTCGGTTTTCCGATTTGCGTTCATCCACGCGACCCCGAAACCATCTGGACGGTGCCTTTGAACGGCGACACGGCGGGCCGTTTTCCGCCCGATGCGGCGGCGGCCGTGTGGCGGTCACGAGACGGCGGCGAAACCTGGCAGGCCATGCGCGCTGGATTGCCTCAGCAAGCTTGCTACTTCACCGTTCTTCGACAAGCCATGGCGCGTGACGAACGCGAGCCGGTGGGAGTGTACTTCGGCACCAATAGCGGCTCGGTGTTTGCCAGCGTCAACGGAGGTGAGAGCTGGGATGAGATCGCGCGGCATCTTCCGACCATCCTGAGCGTTGAAGGGCTCGATTGCCGATAGGTCGGGGCAAAGGGCCGACGCACGGCAAGCTCTTGAATAGCGACCTTAGCCCTTCTCCGCCTTCAGCGCCTTGCCGGCCTTCTTCAATTCGGCGAGTGCCCTGCCCTCGACCTTTGGATAATCGAGCTTGAGCCGGTCGAGCGCCTCCACCAACGCCGCCGCCGCCACCAGCCGCGTGAACCATTTGTTGTCGGCCGGCAGCACGTACCAGGGCGCTTCCGCGATGCTGGTCGCGCGGATCGCTTCCTCGTAGGCGCTCATATATTTCGGCCACAGCTTGCGTTCGGTGACGTCGTTCATCGAGAACTTCCAGCGCTTGGCCGGCAAATCGACGCGGTCGAGAAAACGCTTGCGCTGTTCCTCGCGCGATACGTTGAGGAAGAACTTCAGGATCAGCGTGCCGTTGCGCGCCAAATGCCGCTCGAAGCTGCGGATATCGTCGAACCGGTTTTGCCAGATATCCTTGCCGTCGAGCCCGCGCGGTAGATGCGTCCGTTCAAGCAACTCGGGATGCACGCGCGTTACCAATACGTCTTCATAATGCGAGCGGTTGAAAATGCCGATGCGCCCGCGCGCCGGCACACGCGTGCCGATGCGCCAGAGGAAATTGTGTTGCAATTCCTCCTCGCTCGGCTGCTTGAAGGCGTGCACCTCGACGCCTTGCGGATTGACGCCGCTCATCACGTGCTTGATCAGGCTGTCCTTGCCGGCGGCGTCCATGCCCTGCAACACGATCAGCACCGACCAGCGGTCACTGGCATAGAGCTTCTGTTGCAACTCCTCGAGCCGCTTGATGCCGTCCTCCAGCATGGCTTTGGCGTCGGCCTTGTCGATCGACAGCCCGCAGGTCTCCGCCGGGTCGTGCTTCGACAGGGCGAACTTGGCCGGGTCGTCGATGCGGAAGCGCTCGGCGATCTGTTCGAGCTTCATCGATCCACTCCACGCCGCCGGCTCGATTTTGGCAAGAGCCTAGTCGGTGCCGAAATACTCCGTCAAAAACGCCGTCACGAAGCGCGGCATCGCCGGGTCGAAATCGGCCGGCCCGCGCACGATGCGGATGTCGCAAAGCTCCGGCTGCGGCTCGCTCGCCAAATGCGCCAGCATGCGCGCGCGCAAGGGCTCGGCGGCCTGCGCCGAGCGGAACAGCTTGACCAGCGCGATCAGGCTGCCGTCGGCGACCGCCGTCCAACCCGGCTCCGCGCTGACATCGCCCGGCGTGAGCCCGGTCTCCTCCGCCAGCTCGCGCCAGACGCTGCGATCGAGATCGAGCCGACCGGCGACCAGGTCGCCGGGATCGGGCGTGCCGCAGGGAAAATAGACGCGGCCGGCGTTGTAGGTATACGGCGCCATCACGCCGAGCAGCACGGCGCCGTCCGCCGCGGCGATCGCCGCCGCGCCGAAGCAGTCATAGGCGCCGGCGGGCGGGCAGCCCCACGCGTTCCAGGCGGCGAAGCTCGCATAGTCGGTTTCCAGAAAATCGCCGCGTAAAACCCCGTCGCGCATGGCGTAACGGTGCAGCAGCAGCACGCGCCCGTTCCAAACGGCCGGCCTCTCGTGCCGGAGCGCGGCAAAATAGGCGTCGATCTCGGCGCGTCGCTCGTGCGCGAAGGCCCAGGGCATGGGCACGAAGGAGAGTTCCAGCCGCTCGACGCGAAGAATTGCAGGCTCGCTCATCGCCAGCAATCGACGCGAGCGCTGCGCCCGCGTCAAGCCTCGATCGTGCCTTCCGTGACGATCACCGCCTCGCCGCCGACCGAGCCCGCGCTGAGCGCACCGCCCTGGAGCGTCAGACCGAGCTGCATCACGCTCGGCCGCCCCATCTCGTAGCCTTGCTCGATCGCAAGCGAGTGCTCGCCGTCCCCGAGCCCGGCGCAGCGGGCGAGCACGCCGGCAAAGGCTGCCGCCGCCGAGCCGGTCGCCGGATCCTCGGCGATTGCCAAATGCGGCGCGAACATGCGGGCGTGGAAATCGTGGCCGCGCTCGCTGGTCTCGCCGGTGAACACATAAGCCGCGCGCCCGCCGAAGGCCGCTGCAAATGAGGCGGCGGGCGCGGCACGGCCGACCGCGTCCAGGCTCGTCAGCGGCACGAAAGTAAAGGGCACGCCCGCCGACCAGCAGCAAGGCCGGAATCCGCCGAATCCGATGTCGGCAGCGGTAAGGCCGAGCGCTGCTGCCAGTGCGGCGTCTGCCGGCGGCGCGCCGATCTCCTGCGGCAGCGCGGGCAGAATGAAGGAGGCTTCGCCCGGCGCGGCCCGGCATGCCACCGGCGCGATATTCTCTTCCAGCACCATGGCGCGCGCGCCGGCGCCGCCGTCGAGGCCGGCCAGCAGCACGGCGGTTCCCACCGTCGGATGACCGGCGAACGGCAGCTCGCGCTTGGGCGTGAAGATGCGCAGACGCGCGCGGTGCGCGGCGTCTGCCGGCGGCAAGACGAACACCGTCTCCGAGAGATTGAACTCGCCGGCGATCGCCTGCATGGCGGCGAGCTCGAGGCCGCCGGTGTCCAATACGACCGCCAGCGGATTGCCGGCGAGCCGCCGGCTGGTGAAGACGTCGAGCGTGACGAAGCGGCGTTTCATGGCGAACAGCCTCTATATCTTCCCGAGCTCTTCCGCCTCGAAAACCCGGGTCGGCTCGACGATCTCGCCCTGCGCCGCCACGAGTTGAAGTTCCCGCGCGCCGGCCTCCGCGGTCTTCGCCAGCACGCCGAAAATCGCCGAGGCCGCGCGCGCGAGTGCGAAGTCGATCTTGCCTGCGCGCAAGTAATGCGCGAAGAAAAGCGCAGCGATGGCATCGCCCGCCCCGTTCACCGCGAGCGGCAGCCGTGGCGTGCGCAGACGGAAGCAGCCCGTTTCGTCGGAGGCCAACAGATCGATTGCATCCGTCGGCGTCTCCTCGGTGTGCAGCGAGGTGACCAGGATCGCGCGCGGCCCCAGCTCGTGCAGCGCCTTCACCGCATCGCGCGCCTGCGCCAGTGTCTTGCTCTTCCGCCCGCTCAAACAGTCGAGCTCGAACTGGTTGGGCGTGACGATGTCGGCCGCCGGCAGGGCTTTCGTTTTCATGAACTCGGGCACGCCCGCGCGCACGTATATGCCGCGGCCGACGTCGCCGATCACCGTGTCGCAACAGTAGCGCGCCGCCGGATTGGCGCGTTTCACCGTCGCCACCGCATCGAGAATGGCCGCGCCGATCTCGGCGGAGCCCATATACCCGGACAGCACGCCGTCGCATTCGGAAAACACGTTGCGCTCGGCGATGCCGGCGACCACCTCGCGGATCATGCCGGCGTCGAACACGCGGCCCCGCCAGCTGCCGTAGCCGGTGTGATTGGAGAACTGCACCGTGTGCACCGGCCACACCTCCACCCCCATGCGCTGCAGCGGAAACACCGCCGCCGAGTTACCCACATGGCCGTAGGCGACGTGCGACTGGATGGAGAGGATATTCATCGTGATCTCCCTCTCCCCGCTTTAGCGGGGAGAGGGTCGTGGTGAGGGGCTGCTTGAAGTATAGCGCAAACCGGGAGGCCCCCTCACCCGCCTTCCGCAAAGCGCGGAAGGCGACCTCTCCCCGCACAGCGGGGAGAGGTAAGAGCGCCTACTTCATCCCCAGTTTCTTGTTCGCCTCGTCGACGAACTTGTTGGTGTAGGTCTTCGACAGGTCGATATTGGCCTTGGCCACCGCCGGCGAGGACTGCGCGAACACGGCGAGCACCGCTTGCGCGCCCTTCGGGTCCATGCGCCCCGTGTCGGAGTACATGGCCATCGTGTTCTTCAGCGCGGCGATGTAGAGATCCTTGTCCTTGGTGAACTCCGGCGGCATCTTGGCGGTAATTTCCTCAGCCGAATGGGTACGAATCCATTTCAAGGTTGCGATGATCGCATTGGTCATCGCCTGCGCTTCCTGCTCGTGCGCGGCGATCCATTCGGCCCTGGTGTAGAGCGCGCCACCCGGATACTGGCCGCCGAACACGGCGAGCGTGTCCTTCTCCGAGCGCGTATCGCTCAGAATGCGCAGATCCTTGTATTTGCCGCCGAGGATGGTCACCGCGGGATCGAGCATCACCGCCGCATCGATCTGTCCCTGCTCCATGGCCGCGATAGCGGAGGCGCCGAGGCCGACACCGACGACGCCAACCGAGTTGGCGTCGACACCGTTCTTGCTCAGCAAATATTTCAAGAAGAAATCGGTCGACGAGCCGGGCGCGCTCACCCCGACCTTCTTGTTGGCGAGGTCCTTGATCGATTTGATCTCGGCCATGTGCTTGGGCGACACCACCAGCACGAGCCCAGGGAAGCGGTCATAGACGACGAAGGCCTGCAGGTGCTGGCCCTTGGCGGCGAGGTTGACGCAGTGATCGAAATAGCCGGACACTACGTCGGCCGAGCCGCCGATCACGGCTTTGAGCGATTCCGAGCCGCCCTTGAACTGCACGACGTCGACGTCGACGCCGGCCTTTTTGAACTCGCCGAGCTGATGGGCGAGCATGGTCGGCAGATAGCACAGGCACGAGGCGCCGCCGATGGCGAGCGTGACCTTGCCTTGCGCCAGCGCGTAACCCGACATCAGTACCAGCGCGGCGAGCGCGCTCGCCAGACGGCGAATGAGTTTGGCCCCCATTTGCTTCCTCCTTGTTGTTGACGGCCGAGCGGCCGTTTCGGCGCAGACGATAGGACAGGAACGGGCGCGATGGCTAGGGCCGTCCGTGTTCCGCCACCGGCCGCCAAGCCAGCAGGCGCCGCTCGATCACGGTCACGACGGCGTCGATCACGATCACGAAGGCGGCCAGCACGAACATGCCGGCGAATACCCCCGCCACGTCGAACACACCCTCCGCCTGCTGGATCAGATAGCCGAGCCCGGCCGCGGAACCCAGATATTCGCCGACCACCGCGCCCACCACCGCAAAGCCGACCGAGGTGTGCAGCGACGAGAACATCCAGGACAGCGCCGACGGCCAGTAGACGTGGCGCATGAGCTGCCGCTCGTTCATGCCCAGCATGCGCGCATTGGCGAGCACCGTGGGCGAGACTTCGCGCACGCCCTGATAGACGTTGAAGAACACGATGAAGAACACCAGCGTCACGCCGAGCGCGACCTTCGACCAGATGCCGAGCCCGAGCCAGAGCGTGAAAATCGGCGCCAGCACGACGCGCGGCAGCGCATTGACCATCTTGACGTAAGGATCGAACACCGCGGCGGTGCGCGGCTGGCGCGCGAACCAGAAGCCGACCAGCACGCCGCCGAGCGAGCCGATGACGAAGGCGAGGATCGATTCTTCCAGCGTCACCCACAGGTGCTTCCAGATCAAGCCGCTCGCGAACCAGTCGACGACCTGCTTGGCGACGTCGACCGGATTGGAGAAGAAGAACGGCGGCAGCACCACATGGCCGAAGATCGGATAGCTCGACAGCCCATACCACAGCGCGACGCCGACAACCGCGACGGCAATTTGCAGGGAGATGAGTTTCAGGCGTGACATGTCTATCGACGCTCCGTCGAGCCAGCGCGCGATACGAACGCGATGCAGGCGCTTCTAGCGTCCCCTCCCCCCTTGAGGGGGAGGGACAGGGAGGGGGGTACGTGGCAAATCCCGCGCTTGCAGCATACCCCCCTCCCCAGCCCTCCCCCACAAGGGGGGAGGG
>Ga0335081_10001293_pt1 | contig 39889 bp, 35 predicted proteins | sample Lox_Sample_35_FD_206713 | JGI IMG/M metagenome (GOLD analysis project Ga0335081, IMG submission 206713) | Soil microbial communities from Loxahatchee National Wildlife Refuge, Florida, United States - Lox_Sample_3.5 | ecosystem: Environmental > Terrestrial > Soil > Wetlands | place: USA...
ACCAGTTTAAATGTCTGCCTGCGTTTATATGTTGCGCTCCAAATCAGGCCGTTATTACTACGGTTCTACCAACGACCTCTCTCGCCGTATCGAGCAACATGGTCGAGGCCACACGGCGACGACTGCAAAGGATGCACCATGGGGATTGGTCGTCAGCCAGGAAATGGATTCTTTGAAAAATGCCCGCATTCAGGAACGCATTTTCAAAAAGTGGAAGAACCCGAAGCGCGTTTTGGCATGGTTCAACCGCGCCGATCCAATGGCGGACTTTCAGGGATAGAGCAGCCCCGACACAACGTGTCGGGGTTGGTCGGGGGTTCAATTCCCTCCTCTGGCACCAGTTTAAACCCCAGCCTCTTAATCATAATCTTGCTCGTAATCTTAAAACATCCATCGCCAATTACGATTAAGGGCAGGATTAAGATTATGATTCTTCAAAACCGGCTTGGCCAAAGGGCTGAATATCTCTAAGTTCTGCCTGTCAGAACCCCAAATTGATGAACAGACGCCCCGTATCGCGCTTCCAGAGAAGACCGCATTCGCGCTACCATTTCCTGGCGTTCTGCTTTTTCTCGCTGTTGGGCGTCTTTACCGTCCTCCGGCTCGTGTTGCAGGCAAACTTTGGTTCTTTGTCCACGCCGCCTTGGAACCTGTTGCTCGCCTTTGCCGCGGGCTTTTACCGCGACGTCATCGCCGCCCTCTGGTTCATGCTGCCACCGTTGTTCTGGTGCTTTATCATCGGCAACCGTCCGTTCGCCTGGCTCCTCCACCGCGTTTGGTTCCGTTTCTTTATGACGTTGCTTTGGGCGATCCAAATCTTTTTGCTGGCGGCGGAATTTTATTTTTTCCAGGAATTCAAGTCGCGCTTCAACCAGGTCGCCGTGGATTACCTGGTCTATCCGCGCGAGGTGTTCATCAATATCTGGGACGCCTATCCGGTGCCCGCCGTGGTCGCCGGCTGCCTGCTCGTGGGCGCGGCATGGATGTGGTTCGCCGGGCGGCTGTTCCGCTCGATGTGGACCAAACCCGTCTGGGTAGGCTGGCGGTTTTTATGGTTTGCCGGCGCATTGATTTTGTTCTTCGGCCTCACCCGAACCATCAACTTGAGCGCACCGCAAGTCAGCGAAGACCGCACGCTCAACGAGATCGCCAATAACGGCGCGGTTTCCTTTTTTGCCGCCGCCTGGACCCGCGATCTCGATTACCACGCCTTTTACAAAACCATTTCCCGCGACGAGGCTTATGCGCGTCTGCATCGGTTGCTGGCTTCCACCAACGCCACCTTCATCGGGGGGCCTGACGACATCACCCGCCAGATTGCCGGCGACCCGAGCCGCCCGCGCCTCAACGTCGTCATCCTGCTCGAAGAAAGCCTCGGCTCGGAATTCTGGGGCTGCCTCGGCCGCGCCAACACGTTGACGCCGGAAATGGACCGGCTGGCGACGGGGGAAGGTTTATTGTTCGACCACATCTACGCCTCCGGCAACCGCACGGTGCGCGGCATCGAAGGCGTCATCTCGTCCTTCCCACCGCTGCCCGGCGATGCCATTGTGCACCGCAACCGCTCGGAAAATGTCGAGACCCTGGCGCGCGTCCTCAAGCGTGAAGGTTACGACACGATGTTTCTGTACGGCGGCCACGCCGTGTTCGACAACATGAAACAGTTTTTCGTGCCGAACGGCTTCGACCGGATTGTGGACGAGGGCGATTTCGCGCATCCGATCTTCGCCAATATCTGGGGCGTGTGCGATTACGATTTGTATTTACGTTCGGTCGAGGAATGCCGTGCGCTGGCCAGGGAGGGCAAACCGTTTTTCTCTCTCATCCTCACTGTCTCAAACCACAAGCCTTACACTTATCCGACGGGCTGCATTCCAGAAGCGCCGAACGGCACGCGCGAAAACGTCGTCAAATACACCGACTGGTGCCTCGGCCAGTTCTTCAAAGCGGCGAAACAGGAATCGTTCTGGACAAACACCATTTTTGTCGTCATTGCCGATCACGGCGCGCGGGTTTACGGCAGCCAGGACATCCCGATTCACTCCTATGAAATTCCGCTGGTGATTCTCGGCCCGGCGGTGGTGCCGCAAGCGCAACGCCTCCACGCCGTCGGGTGTTCGCTCGACGTGCCGCCGACGGTGCTCGGCCTGCTGGGCCGCCCGTATAAATCCATGTTCTTCGGACGCGACCTGCTGCGCGACCCGCCCGACACCTTCCACGCCCTGTTGAATCACAACCGCGACATCGGGATGTTCGCCCGCGATCGGATGGTGGTGCTCGGCTTGCAAAAGACCGTGGAATTTTACAGCGGCGACCCGCACGTCGTGAACCTGGAACTGAACCCGCATCCATCGGCGGACGATCTGGAACTGGAAACGGATGCCGCGGCGATTTTTCAAGTGGCGGACGAGCTTTACATGAACCGCCGCTACCACCTCGATCCGTAGAGACGATTCGAATTTGTTGTAGCGTCGAGCCTCCGGCTCGATATTTCGGCGCACAGCGCCGACACTACAACGTAGGCCGCGACATTGTTTTCCTGCGTCCAGACGGTAAACTCACCGGACAGACATGGTTGAACCAATCGCAACCAAAACTGACCTGCTCGTGCTCGACAACGTTACGGTTCGATGGAACGAGCAATCTGCGTTTGCACGCACTCGCTGGATGTGGCGGCGCGGCGAGCAATGGGCCATCCTCGGCCCCAATAATTCCGGTAAATCACTGCTCGCCCTCGCGCTGTGTGGCAAGGCGCCGCTGTCGCGTGGTGAGATTTACTATCACTTCGACGAAGCCGGTGAAACGCAGCGATCCGACGCGGTTCCCGAACAGTCTGTTGCCCTGCTGTCGCCGCAGATTCAGCGCGAGTTGGCCACGGGCGAAAGCTCGTTCTACCAATCGCGCTGGCACAGCGGCGTCAGCGAGGGCCGCCGCACCGTCGCTCAGTTCCTTTCCCAGGCCAGCGTCGAGGACATCAACCCGTTTGCCATGGACACGCCCAAAGGCGACCCACGCCAGTTTCGCAAAAATCGGCGGCGCTTCAGTCGCTGGCTCGGCATCGAACCGCTTTTCCAACGCAGACTGGTTGCCCTCTCCAACGGCGAGCAGCGCCGGGTCTTGCTCGTCCACACCCTGCTGCGGTCGCCGCGGCTCCTGATTCTCGACGACCCGTTCGGCGGCCTCGACCACGCCACGCGCACGCGCCTGAAGACGGTCATTGATCGGTTGATGCGCGCCGGGTTGCCCGTGCTCCTCATCACCAATCGGCCCGACGAACTTCCGACCCGGACCACCCATCTGCTGCTGGTTCGCAAACGACGCATCATCGCGCACGGAACCAGGCGCGCCATGTTGAAACATCCGCTGGCCCGGGAACTGGTGGTCTCCTTATCGTCCTCGTCCTCGTCCTCGATGACTCGGTCTTCGAAAAGCCCCTCCGCTCCGCTCGTCGAATTGAAGCACGCCAGCGTTCGGCTCGGAAACCAGCGCATCCTCGACGACATCACCTGGACGATGCGCCGAGGGGAGAACTGGGCGTTGGTGGGGCCGAACGGCTCCGGCAAGACCACCTTGTTGAGTCTGATTCAAGGCGACAATCCGCAGGCTTACGCGCTCGACCTCCGGCTTTTCGGCCGAAAACCCGAGACCACCCAAACGCTCTGGCACCTGCGCCGGCAAATCGGCTGGCTCTCGCCGGAATTGCACCTGCATTATCCGGCCGGCTGGTCGTGTCTGGACGTCGTCGGCTCGGGTTTCCTCAACACCGTCGGGCTTTACGAACCTTGCACACCTCGCCAACGCACCGCCGCCCGTGACTGGTTGCGCCGACTTGGGCTTGCAGGCCGCGCCGAGGACACCTTCGGCGAATTGTCACTGGGCGACCAACGCCTGGTTCTGTTGGCGCGGGCCGTCGTGAAAGAACCGAAACTGCTGGTGCTGGACGAGCCTTGCCAGGGGCTGGATACGGCCCATCGCCGTTCGGTTCTGGCCACCGTGGACAAGGTCGTCCGCCAAACCCATGCCGGGCTCATCTTCGTCACGCATCACGCCAACGAAATGCCCGCGTGCATCACCGATGTCCTCGAACTGAAGTCCGGTCGCATTCGAAATTGCCGCAAGAAACGGGTGGAAGGCGGGTGCCGACGTGGCAGGTTGGCCTCATGAATGATTACGAACGTATCGCGCGGGTGATTCGGTATCTGGACGAGCATCACACTGAACAGCCCGGCCTGGCTGAACTGGCGGATGGCCTGGGACTGACTCCGTTTCATTTCCATCGTTTGTTTTCCAACTGGGCCGGCGTGACGCCAAAAGATTTTCTCCAATGCCTCACGCTGGCCCATGCCAAAGCCTTGCTCAACCAGGGCGAAACCGTCTTGGACGCGGCCTTGAACGCGGGTTTGTCCGGACCGGGGCGATTGCATGACCTGTGCGTGAACCTGGAAAGCACCTCGCCCGGTGAAATGAAATCCGGCGGCGCGCAATGGACACTCATAGCTGGATTTGCCGAAAGTCCGTTCGGCACCTGCCTCATCGCTGAAGGCCCGCGTGGTATCTGCCACTTGTCTTTCGTCGAAAGCGGCGATGAAGCCGCTGCTTGGAAACAGCTTCAAGCCGATTGGCCCAACGCGAAGCTGCGACGCAGTGGCACGGCTGCCGCTGGAATCGCTCGACAAATTTTTACGCTTCCGGCGGAATGGAATTCCCATCGGCCGTTGCGCGCCTTCGTTACCGGCACGGCGTTTCAGGTACGAGTCTGGCGCGCGCTTTTGGAGGTTGCGCCCGGCCAACTCACCACCTACGGTCGCCTAGCCGAGGCGGTCGGAAAACCTCCCGCCGCCCGCGCCGTCGGAACCGCGGTGGGACAAAATCCGCTCGCGTATTTAATCCCATGCCATCGCGTCATCCGCGAAACCGGTGCGGTGGGAGATTATCGCTGGGGCCGGATTCGTAAGCGCGCTATCCTGGCCTGGGAAGGTGCGCGGGAAACCGTCACCAATGCTGCTTAATTCAGCATCAACCGCGCGCCGGATTCCAACGGCACGATTTCCAACTCCAGCTTTTCCGTGCCGCGCAATATCACAATCGGTGAACGCACACCGACCTGCTCGCCCGTCAGCAATTTGTGCAGGTCGTCAATGCCGGCGATGGCCTGGCCGGCAAACTCCACCACGATGTCGCCTTCGCGCAGACCGGTCCGGGCTGCCGGGCTGCCCGGCTCGACGCCAATCACCAGCATCCCGGTCTCGTTCGGCAGATTGTAAAATCGCACCAGACGCCGATGGATTTTCGCCGTCTGCCCGCCTACGCCGATGTAACTGCGCCGGATGACGCCGTCCTTGATGAGCCAGGCGGCAATGTATTTGGCCGTGTTGATGGCAATGGCAAAACAAAGCCCTTGCGCCGGCAAAATCACCGCCGTGTTCACGCCGATGACTTCGCCGCGTGAATTGACGAGTGGCCCGCCGGAATTGCCCGGATTCAACGCCGCGTCCGTCTGGATGATGTTGTCCATGAGCCGGCCGGAATTCGAACGGAACGACCGGCCCAGCGCGCTCACCACGCCCGCCGTCACGGTGTACTGAAAACCGTACGGATTGCCGATGGCGATGGCGACCTGGCCCACGCGCAACTGATTTGAATCGCCCAGCCGCACTGGCTTGAGGTCGGGCGCATAAATCCGGATGACCGCCAGGTCTGTGTCCGGGTCGGTGCCGACCACGCGTGCTTCCGGTCGCCGGCCATCGGCCAGCGTGACGGCGATGCGTTCCGCGCCGTGGACGACGTGGCTGTTGGTCAGGGCAAACCCATCCGGCGTGATAATAAACCCCGACCCGCTACCGCCCGATTCCTGGCCATCGCGCCGGTCGCCGCCTTTGCGTACGTCAATTTTAATCACCGATGGGCTGACCGCCTCCGCCGCATTGACCACGGCATCCGAATATGCATCCAGCAACAACCCGTCCGACACAGGCTCACTGCTGACTGTGGACTGTTGACTGTGGACCGTGGATTGCCCTTGGACTGTGGACTCAGCCTCCAACGCTGCCGGTTGATTTATCACCGGCCACACCTCAAAATTTTGTTCTGCAATTTTCATAATCACACCCCGCCCTGCGGGAATCATTCATGTGTAAACCAGAAATCGCGTCTGTCAAATGGCTGTAGTGTCGCGTGTCTCACGCGAGGATTTGACGAAGAATCGCGTCAGGAAGTTTCGCCAGCCGTTGTCAAAACCTGTTTGCGCAACGTATCGGAAAGCCAGAAACCCGCATCGCGCTGCAAGTCGTCGAGAACAGGTTTAACTGCTGGAAGCAAACCGGCGGACTTTGCGCGCAGAAGAATGCCGAGAACGCCAAGCGTGCGCAGTCCAAGTTGAATCGCCACTTCGTAACCGCGCCGCTCGTCAATCAAAACCGCATCGGCATGGATTTCCACCGCCAGCGATAACGCTGCCGCCTCGCCCGAATCCAAACCCGGCGCGGCGCGAACTGCGGCCAGCAGAGATGTGGGCGATTGCTGTTTGATCCCGGGCGGAAGCTTCAGACCGGCAAAGCGAAGCGAGCCGGCCGCCAGACGGGCAAACTCTGCCGCGACTTCGGGCGGGATGACCACCTCGCGAAATAATTTCTTGAACAGGCCGCCTTGACCGACGCGGCAGAGATTGATGAGCACCGACGTGTCGGCGACGACAATCACTTGGAGAAGGTTTCGTTGAGAGACTGGATGTCTGAGGCCAGCATTTGTTCCGTGTAAAGCGGGACCCGGCGCTCGCTCAAGGCGCGCTGGAAAGTGAAGAAATCCACACCCGCCATCTGCGTGGCGGCGACTTTGCCGATGCGTCCGCGCGCATACAGCGCGCAGGCCAATTCCAGCCGGATCTCGTCCGGCGTCAATTGGCTGGCGGCGGGAACGTCTGGCACTTCAATCGTCATACTGCTTTTTTACACCCCCGGCGACCGCGAGTCAAACCTGGCATTCATCCGTCACCGGCCACACCTTGAAATTTTGTTCTGCGATTTTCATAACACATTCCCGCCGCGCGGAAATCACCCATGAGTAAACCAGAAATCGTGTCTGTCAAATGGAAGCCAGAGGCCATTCGTTTCCGAATTTGATGTAGCGTCGAGCCTCCGGCTCGAATTCGGCGCACAGCGCCGACACTACAACCCGTGGTCCGGGATTCGCGATCTCGTCACCGAAATGTTCAACAGAGTTGTTGGCCAATTTGGGCTGAACGGACTATCCTGCTGCCAGTTAACGGGAGGTCCAAATGAGAATTCACGTTCATCAACTCGGGATGCTCTCGGCCATGGTGGCTGCGTTAGACCTCATGCCTGCGGACGCCCGCGCCCAGGCCGGGTACGTGGACCCGAGTTTCCTCAATGGCCAGTCCGGCCCCAATTCGTGGATATGGGCGCTGGCCGAACAGTCCGACGGACGATGGCTGGTCGGCGGACAGTTTACCGGCTTCAACGACCTGCCCGGTGGCGAAGTGGTCCGGTTGAATGACGACGGCAGCGTTGACACCAATTTCACTTTTAACATCACGGCCGGCGATACCACTGTCCACAGCCTGGCCGTCCAACCCGACGGCCGAATCCTGGTGGGCGGGATGTTCACCGGCATCAACGGCGCTGCGTGCGTGCGCATCGGCCGCCTGAATGCCGACGGCAGTCTGGACTCGAACTTTGTCGCCTCCGCCACCAGCAGCCAGTCGTTTACGACCGTCAGCCACATCGGCGTGCAAACGAATTCGCAAATCGTCATCGCCGGCTGGTTCGATACCGTGGACGGACTTGCGCACGCCAGTATTGCCCGGCTCAACCAGGATGGCAGCCTGGACTCCGGTTATAACGCATCCATTGACGTCTCACCCAACGCCCTGCTGGTCCAGTCCGACGACAGAGTCCTGATCGGCGGCGCCATCAGCATCGTGAACGGCCAGCCCAGCCCGCACCTGGCCCGGCTGAACACCGATGGCACGCTCGATACCAACTTTATGGCCACGGCGGACGGAAACGTGGATGCCTTCGCCCAACAACCGGACGGCAAAATCATCATCGGCGGTGGGTTCACGCACGTGAACACCGTGGCCCGCAACCGCATCGCCCGGCTGAACACCAACGGCACCTTGGATACAACCTTTCAAAACAGCATGGCCGGCGCCGACGGCTACGTGGGATGCGTGGCTTATGACCCGGCCGGACGCGTCCTGGTCGGCGGCCAGTTCAGTCACATGAACAATGCCGCCCGAAACTGGATTGCCCGGCTGAACGCCGACGGCAGCCTCGACACGAATTTTCTGGCCACCATAGACAACTACCTCGAGCTCGTGCAGGTGCAACCCGATTCGCGGGTGATGATTGAGGGCAGTTACATAACAACCGTGGATGGGCGCAGCCGGAACCGCCTGGCGCGCCTGCAGGCCAGCCTCGCGCCCGTCATCAGCCGGCCGAGAACCGCGGGCGGCCTGTTTTCTTTCGATGTGAATGCCGTTGCCGGCCAGACCTACGGCATTGTCGCGGCCACCAACCTGACGAGCCCGTGGATACCGATCGCCTCCACCAACGCGGCCTTCGACAATTTGACCTTCACCACGAACACGGCGCAATTCCCCAACCGCTTATTTCGGGCGTTTCGTTGACCGTCCAAACCGCCTCTGCCCTATGACCGCGCCAACCGCGCCGGGGCGGCAATTTGTTCCCGGAAGGTCGCCATGAAGATGCTGAAACGGAACGGCGACACCAGAACACAGCGGTGGCAGTCCAACGGGCCGCGCCCAATTCCTGCCCGGAAAACTGAACGCGATGCGCGAAAGCGGCGTGGCGAACAAAGATTACCTGGCACAAAAAGAGTTACTCGCGAAACTGGACAAAGGCGAACTCCAGCTTGCTGACGTTCAGTCGAAGACCAAAGAACTATTCGACGCCGAGCTGGCGAGCCTGAACTGAATTTCAGAACGGGCACGCCCGTAGTTTAGCTACGTGGCTCAGGGTCTCCCTTTGTGGTAGTTAAACTGCGTGCTTCAACAAAAACTCGGCCGGCGAATCGCCGGCCTTCGCAAAACCAGAAAGCTCACCCAAGAACAGCTTGCGGAAGCGGTCGGCTGGTCCGTTGAGTTTGTCAGCCTCGTTGAGCGGGGTGTAAACGCTCCCTCGGTCGCCAATCTGGATAAATTCGCCAAGACTTTGAAGGTCGAGGTCAGAGAACTTTTCACATTTGAAGAGAAAAAGCGATGAGCAGGGAAAAGGCATACTTTGCCGGACTCAAGGCCACTCTGCCCGGCGTTATCAAGATTCTTAGATCGAAGGGAATTGATGAGCGTCACCTGACTTTTGGCGGTGAAGGCCGGCAGCCCTCTCGAAAACCGACTGTACCGACCGATGCTCGTTCCGAGTTTCTCGCCAATCGCGCGATGGGTGATTGGGCCGAACGAATGCTCTCCGCGGCATTGGCGGCCGCGGTTCCCGATTGGAAAGTTACGCAATACGGCAGTACTGATCGCATTGCGGCGGGGCATCCTGAATTTAAGAAACGCTATCTTGCCGGGTTGGAAGAAACGCGACAGTTCGGCAAACGTCCTGATTTGCTTCTTTTTCCCGCCAGAGCTGCCGTGGATGCGGATTTGTCCGAACTCAGCCATGCAGAAACGGAACCGCTGGTGAAACAAGCTGTCGCAGCAATTGAAGTCCGATCCAGTAAATTCGAGGCCCTGACGTACATTGCGGTTCGCAGGAAACAGCGCGACGCCGGAACGCAGAGCGGTCGAGAGACGCCGAGTTTCACGGTGAAGGTCGAAGACTTGGTAATTGTCTTCCGCTGGTTGGAACGAAATTGTGTGCCGCAAAGCTACTGCCAAGTGTTTTTCGATTCCGTGTTCGCCATCAATTTCTTGGACATTTTTGGAATCGTCGGGAGTGGCACGGGCTTCACTATCGAGAAGCCGGAGAAGAGCCAAGAAAAGGCGACCATCATGATTCCAATAACCGCCGGCATACAAATTGGCCGGGCCACTTCAATGCCGACTTTCGCCGCTGAACATCGGGTCACGAAACTCGGCCGGCACGACGCTTATGTTGTTCCACGAGGTGGCGGTTTTGAACTTGACGCTGCAACGACAAAGAAAGTGCTTCTGGCAGAGGGTCAGCATTGAAGTAACGCACTGCCACTTCGTCAATCCGGGCCAGCCGCTCGTCCGTCGGCTGCTTCTCCAGTTCCGCCAGCTTTCGGATCAGCTCAACCGCTTCGGTCCGGGTTAATATCGGCATTTCGGGACAGGGCATGTCTTCCACGTCCTTGGGTTCCAGCTTGTTCAGACCGTCGCCATAGAAACGGTTCACTTGTGAAAACGCGCGCCGGCCTCCTGAACTGTTGAGGAACAACGTCATCAGTGGCGGCAATGTATCGCACCCAGATTTGGCATAGAGACCGTGAAAGCAGGTCAGGTTTTTCGCCCCGGAGGTATTGAGGATAAACTTCACTGATTCGCGGGAAAACACGGCTACCCAAATATCAGCTACGGCACGGTTTTCGGGCAGATACCAGACGGGGCGATGGCTTGGCAAATGCCGGGCGGGAATGCCCCGCTGTTCGCCAAGCTTGAGGTAACGCATTAAATCCTGTCCGTTATGCGACGGATTTAGCAAGAAGCAACGACGCTCGCGCCTTGCCAGCGCGTCGAACCTCTCGCTGGTGAAGACCAATCCGTCCGCATCTGCTGCTTTCGTGATACACGGTTCAACATGCTCATCCGTCAAGTGATGCGCACGCATGTCTGGGCGGCTCAGGCAAAAATAATCGTTTGCACCCGTCGCAATGCCCCGCCGACAGTCGAAGTAATCACCAACGTGTTTCGTAAATTCGGCCAAAACGCCGCAGGTTGAACCGTGCAGCAGCATGTTTAGCCACTTGTCGTGAGGGTTGAGCGTTGTCAGGTCAATGCGACTATCACCGCGCAGCGTTCCCACGGACAGGATTTTGGCCACGAAACTTTCGGCCTCATCTATCGAATCAACCCGTTTAAGCCATGCCGGCAAGTTCGGGGCGCGAGCCTTGTCAAGAAATACAATGGCACTGGTCGTGAGCGCTCCCGAGAAAAGTTTTACCGAAGGCGAAAAGACCAAAAGTGCCACTGGGCGCATCGCCCGCACGAGGCGTTCTTTGATCTCCTCGCCAAAGTTTGCGTTTAGAAATTCCGCCGGGAGAATCACAGCGGCACGCCCTCGAGGCGCAAGGTCTTCCCAAATTTTGAGTAGGAACAGTGCATAAAGATTTGTTAGCCGGTCCAGTGGTGTTCCCAAACGTTCCTCAAAATAATGCCAATCCCTCTCCGAGTAATCAAGCCGGTGGGCTTTCACATAAGGCGGGTTGGCAATGATCCCATCGAAAATGCCTGATTCGGATTTAAGGTAATCCGCCAGAATTAGCTTGGTGCCGCGCGGAGCCGTCGTCTTTGCTCGCTGCAAGGTATCCGCATCCAGTTCCGCTCCAATCAATTCCACTTGATGGTCGAATCGCCGACACGCCGCCAGCAATCCCCCCAGACCCGCCGCCGGGTCAAGCACAGTCAGCGGTTTGGCCGACATCACCCACTTTGCCATCAAGATAGCAACGCGCTCAGGCGTAGCGACCTGTCCCAACTCCCTCGTCTCCCGTTGCCACGATTCGATTGAAGCGAAAGCATCCGCTTTTCCAGTAGCAATCTCGACAGCATTCGGCTCAAAATAGAGCGACATGAAAGTCTGGTTATCGCGCAACTTCATTGCCAAAGTATGCTAGTAGTTTAACTACGTGTCAACATATTCCGTTCGATCCATTGGTCACCCGCCTCAATCGTTTCACCGCAATCGCCACACGCGTAGTGGTCAACAATGCCTACGAAAAGACGGATATAATCCCGACGGCCATTGATCACATGAGCTTCTTCAGCCATCACTTCAATGAAACGGTCCGTATTTCGACAGCGAGGGCAAATCAATCGGTTTTCAGTTTGCTGAACTGCAACTTCCATCTTCAGTGCTTTGGATAATCAATTTTCGAGCGGGGCACAAATCAAAGTTTGCAGCTTTCTTTGTGTCCCGCAATCCAGCTCAAAATCCTACCTGGGGGGGGCATGGACAAATGCAGTCCAACGCAAAATCGACATTTCGAGCACGTTAGGGTTTACCACACAGTGTTTTTTGATACGCGATCTTCTCGCCTTGCCGGCGATAGGCTTCGCCGAGGATTTCGGCGTCAGACTGGAATAATTCGCGTTTAGTCAGATTGAACTTCTGGGCCAGCCGACGCTCCACGTCTTCCTGACTTTCCAGCGTGCCGTCGGCGTGGATGTGCTGAACGTTGATTCCCCGCTCTTTCAGCCGCGGCGACACCAGAATGCAACGGTGGCAATCCAGCGGGTCCTTTTCCGCACACATCATGGCAATCCGCATCTTCGCTGCGTCCTGGACCAACCGGTCCAGACCACGGGCGAATGCCGGCGTCCGGGCAATGAGCGCGTAATCCGCCCGGCCGTTGACATAACATTCCGGTTCCGACCGACGCGCGCCCAATTCCTCGCCCAGAAAAATGTACGCCATGCCGTGCTGACGCAACGCGGCCTGCAGCGTTTCCCGGTTGAACTGCGGATGGCGCCGGCTGTACGGCGACGACCGCACGTCCGCCACCGCTTCGATGCGATGCTGCCGGAGCAACTCCAGGAATTTCTCCCACGAGTGCGTCGAGTGGCCGATGGTGAACAGTTCGGGCATTGAACTGGTTGATGGTTGAATGTTGAGGGTTGAGGGTTGAATGTCGAGGGCCAACGGCTCGCGAGGACTCTTCCACCCTCCGTAGCAGAGCTACTGCGCCCGTCCTCCGTAGCAGTACTGCGGAGGGTGGAGAGGACGGGCGCCCCACCTTTGCGTTCTCCGCGTTCTCTGCGGTAAATCAGCCCGTTAGGCGGGGATAGCAACGGTGCGGCCGTTTTTCCAGACGATGAGGGGCAGGCCCAACCGGCGGTTCTCCGCGCGCACCTTGCGCCCCGCGCGGCGCAACGCGCGTTCGCCACGGATCACAAACGCCGGGGTCGCCGCGCGTTTTCCATTCCTGGCTGGTTTCCCGTTTTTATTCATTTACCAATCAATTGTCGCACCGGTTGCCAAGCACTACGGTTTCGTCCGGTCCACAGAAATGCCCAGGACATCGGCGACGGGCCGTTCGTGGCCGTCGGTCGGCGCGTTGAAAATGTGAAATTTGCCCGTGGCCGGATCGCGGATGGCCATCACGGAACTGCCGCCGCCATCGAGATTCACCGCCTGCCGGCAGCCCAGCCGGAGCATCTCCGCCGCAAGTTCGTCGTAACTCATGCCCACGGCCACGCCCGGCTTGCGTCCGTCAACCACCAGCAGGATCAATTTCGTGCCCGCCGCGTCCAGCCCCGCCGCCGTGCGCGGATGACGCACCTGGTTCTGGTGCGGAACGGCAACTCCATCGCGGACCAGTATCGTGTTGCCACCGATGACTTCCCAATCGTCGGCATTCGGGCGGGTCAAATTTTCAATCGTCACCGCCTGATTTTTGTGGACCACCAGACAGGGCCGCGCGTTGGTGGACGTGGACCAGATTTTTCCGTCCGTGACCGCCGGGCCTTCCACGAGCGCCCAGAGCTTCGGGCGATACGCCGAATTGGTGCCTTCGCCGTCGTTGACGCCGCGCGCTCTGAAAAAATCGCCGTTCACGACCAAATCAAACTTTTCCCGCGCGGCAATTTTTGTCGGCTCCAGCAACGTCGTCTGCCATTTGCCGGGGCCGTCCGGGTCGGGGCCGCCCGGCGCGACGCGCAGATGTAACTTCGGGTTCGTCAAATCCACTTCGGCGACGAACAACCGCGTCGGAGGATTCGTCCGTGTTTCGGAAAAATAAATGACTCCGGCAAACGGATGGTTGGTCACCGGTTCCGCGCCGGCGCAATCATTCAGCACCAGCGCCAAGGCCGTCAGCCCTTGCCCTAGCGCGGAAACGAAGCCGATTGACCGGGTGAATTTCATCAGCGCGCGACTCAGGTTGCGGGCGCCTCGCGCAGCAGTCCATTCAAATCCGATCAGCGCGCACATCGCGTGTTCGCCGGGAATCACCGATGCCGGTATCGTTTCGCGCTCTCCGTTTTCGGCCATTCGTCTGGTTTTGTTCATGCGCCTGCATCTACCCCGTTTGCGGCCCGGCGAGTTTTCTATTTGCCTTCGACTTCCGCAATTTCCTGTGGGGTGAGCCGGAAATCCTTCGCGCCGATGATGCCGTCCACCTGCTTGGCGTTGCGTGCGCCGACAATGGCGCCGGTCACCGCCGGATGCCGCAGCGTCCACGCAATGGCCGTTTCGCCCGGTGAACGCCCGTGGCGCGCGCCTACGGCCCGCAACCTTTCCACCACTTTGAGATTCACCGACAATTTTGGCTCCTTGAACTGGTCGTTTTTGCTGCGCCAATCGTTTTTCGGCAGCGACGCAATACGCTCGCGCGTCATCGCACCGGTGAGCAGGCCGGACGCCATCGGTGAATACGCAATCACACCGACTTTTTCGCGCTGGCACCATGGCAGTTGCGCCGTTTCCACGTCACGCCGGATGAGGGAATATGGCGGTTGCAGTGAGGTAATGCGCGCGATGGATTGCAATTTTTGCATCTCCTCGACGCTGGCGTTCGACAGGCCGATCCAGCGGACTTTGCCTTCCTTTTGCAGGGCGGCGAGCGCGGTCCAGCCTTCAATCGTTTCGTTCAAATCATCCGCCGTCCAGTGGATTTGGTAGAGGTCAATCACATTGGTTTGGAGCCGGCGCAGGCTGGCTTCGCACTCGCGGCGGACGGAATCGGCGCGCAAGGAGTAACCCACCTTGCCCTTGTTGTCCCAAATCATGCCGCCTTTGGTGAAGACGTACGGCCGCGCGCCTTTCCACTCGCGCAACGCCCGGGCGACGATCTCCTCGGAATGGCCCAGCCCGTAAATCGCTGCGGTGTCAATCCAGTTCACGCCCAGTTCGAGTGCGCGATGAATCGCCGCGATGGATTGTGTGTCGTCCTGTGTGCCCCAGCCGAATTCCCAGTCACCGCCAATCGCCCATGCGCCGAACCCGACCGGGGTGATGGCGAGGTCTGAATTGCCCAAAGTTTTTGTTTTCATGGCTGCTAAAATAGCACAGAAAATAAAAAACGGGACCTGGTTTTAGCCAGGCCCCGTTTTGAAATGACAACTACGATCAGTAACGGTCACGACCGCCGCCACGAAACTCGCGACGCGGACCACGGCCGCCACCGGCCGGGCGCTCTTCACGCGGGCGGGCGACGTTGACCGTGAGGGCGCGACCACCCAGTTGCGCGCCGTGCATCGCGGCGATGGCCTTTTGCGCCTCGTCGGGCGTGCTCATGGTGACGAACCCAAAGCCCCGCGGACGGCCGCTCATGCGGTCCATCATGATATTCGTTTCCGTGACCGTGCCGTGCGCCGCAAAAGCGTCCTGCAGGTCGTTTTCGGTGGTGTCGAAGGAAAGATTCCCGACAAACAATTTATTGCTCATGTGATGTTTTACTGTCCTAGACTGAACTTTGCTTTAACCAGACTGTTCCCGTTAATCGGGTTTCAAATCATCACTGAACCAGGTTCACTTGAAGATTTACCATGCCTTGCAAGCGCTGTGCGATCTAACAGACGCACGAACTATCGCAGGTTTCTGGAAAATAGCAAGCATGATTTGGCCCTGATTTGACCCTGTCTAGCGGGGCAAACCCGGATTTCCCATTGCCAACCGGTCGGTATAATCCCGCCATGCAAAAGTTGCCGCGCGCCTTCTACGACCGGGACACCGTGGCCGTCGCCAGGGAATTGCCGGGCAAACTGCTGGTTCGCGTCGAACGCGGCGTGGAGCGGATTGGAAAAATTGTCGAAGTGGAGGCGTATCTTGGCCCGCACGACCTGGCCGCGCATTCGTCTCGCGGTTTGACGGAGCGGACCAGGGTGATGTTCGGTCCGCCGGGGCACGCTTATGTCTATTTCATCTACGGCATGTATCACTGTCTGAACGTGGTGACGGAACGCGAAGGTCAGGCCTCTGCCGTCCTGTTGCGTGCCCTCGAACCGGTGAAAAATGTGAACGGCCGGACCAATGGCCCCGGTTTGCTCTGCCGCGCGATGCGCGTTGACCGGCGCCTCAATGGCCATGACCTGCTCAGTGACGACTTGTTCATCGCCGCGCCGGCGAAGGTCGAACCGCTCACCCTTGTCAAACGGCCGCGCGTCGGCGTGGATTACGCGCGGCACTGGGCGAAGCGCCACCTCCGTTTTTACATCAAGGACAATCCGTTTGTTTCGCGGCCCTAATGCCCGGCTCGCGCCACGCGGCCGGCTACCTCGTGTCCGGGCACAACGGATACTCCGTGATGCCCCAGTCATTATCCGACATGCTCAGGTCGCTGTGGCAAATGCCGCAATACTCGACCTGGATTTCATCCTGTTCGTCGCGCAACGGGCCGGGGTCGAATTCAAACGGTTCGAATTTCGCGCCTTTTGCCCGCGCCGCGTAAGTCTTGAAAGTCGTGCTCATAATGCTATCACGGGTAACACACGCCGGTTGTTTGGCAAAGGCGTTAACGTCCGCATTATCAGTGTTCGATGCGGTCAAACATGCCGCCGTGCAAATAATCACGCACGAACGGCTTGTTCAAAAAGTCCCGTGGAAAGCCAAGCTCGATTTTGCTGACTTTGTCCAATTGCGCGAGTTGTTTCGCATTCAGGGACCATTTAACGCAGTTCAAATTGTCCTCCAATTGTGAAAGTTTTCGCGCACCGATGATCGGAATTGTGCTGCGCCGCGCTCGCAGCCAGTTCAGCGCGACCTGCGCCGGCGACTTGCCGGCGGCCTTCGCCAGTTTCACCACTTCCTTCGCGACGGCGAAGTTGCGTTCGGTCGGCCGGGCAAATTGCGGCGTTTGGTCGAGTCGCCGCTGATCCCCGGCTTTGCGCGCATATTTCCCCGTGAGCCAGCCGCTCGCCAGCGGCGACCACGGCGTGACCGTGAGTCCCAGCGCGTCGGCCACCGGCAGCAATTCGCGCTCCGGCGTCCGCTCAATGAGATTGTATTCGATTTGCAAGGCGACGAACGGCGTCCAGCCGCGCAACTCGGCCAGCGTGTGCGCACGCGCAATCCACCATGCCGGCGCGTCGGAGACGCCGATGTAAAGCACCTTGCCGGCGCGGACGAGATCGTCAAATGCACGCATGACTTCTTCAATCGGCGTCAGTTCGTCCCACGCGTGCATCCAGTAAAGGTCCACGTAATCCGTGCCGAGCCGCCGGAGCGAGCCGTGCAACGCCTCGGTCATGTGCTTGCGATGGTTGCCGCCGGCATTCGGGTCGCCCGGATGCGAGTTGAAGGAATATTTGGTAGCAATGACGAAACGTTCGCGCCGGCCGCGGACAAGTTCGCCGACGAATTTTTCGCTGGTGCCGTTGGTGTAACCGTCGGCGGTATCAATGAAATTGCCGCCGGCGGCGACAAAGGCGTCGAACATGGCACGGGATTCGTCCCGGTTTGCGCCCCAACCCCAGTCTTCGCCAAAGGTCATCGCGCCCAGACACAGTTCAGAGACTCGCAGGCCGGATTTGCCAAGAAGTTTATAGTCCATAAAATTCCTTGCGTTACTTGTCCGTCATTTTCGGAAAAATTTCCAGTTCTTTTCTGAGGCCGGAAGGGGCGAAACCGATTGTCAGTGAGCCAGCCGGACGTTAAATTAGGGCGCGCCCGCGGCGCATTTTATGCCGTTCCAATTGCTCGACCTTGAAGGGGTGGCTAATTATTTACACCTCACGCCCGCTGACATCGAGCGGCGCGTGAAGAACCGCGAAATTCCCTTTGAAAAGCGCGGCGACCGGATCGTTTTTCGCAAGGCCGAAATTGACGCATGGGCTTCGCAACAAATCCTCGGTTCAACCAGCCAGCAGTTGGCGGATTATCACACGGAAACGACGCGTTTTACGCGGAAAATCCTGCCGCAGGCAACCCTGCTGCCGGAAATGCTCGAAGCCGGCGCCATTGCGTCGGCCATGTCATCCAAGACCCGGGCGTCCGTGTTGCGCGATCTGGTGGCGCTCGCGGAAAAAACCGGACGCCTCAACGACCCTCAAGCTTTGCTGGCCAGCCTGGAGGCGCGCGAGGAATTGTGTTCCACGGCCGTGCCCGGCGGATTTGCGCTGCCGCATCCGCGCTCTCATGATCCTTACCTGTTTGAGACTTCATTCATGGTGGTGGGACGGCCGGTTCAGGAAATTCATTTCGGCGCGCCCGACGGCCAGCCGACGCATCTGTTTTTCCTGATTTGCTGCCAGGATGACCGTCTGCATTTGCACACGTTGGCCCGGTTGTGCCTCATCGCGCAGAAAACCAAAATGCTGGACCAACTTCGCGACGCACCCGACGCCCAAACCATGCGCGAATCCCTGATTGCGGCAGAACAGGAAATTCTGGCTGACCGGAAAGTCGTTTCGTAGCAACCGCGCCTGGCACGGCACTCAAACTGACCGCTGCTCGCAGCAACCCGCAAAGGCCGGGTTCTGTCTTTTCCGAGTGCCCGGCTGGTTGTTTTGCCATCCACCTCGCCGAATTGACTTGCCCGTGCCTGCGCCGACCCGTATTAAAATGGGCGCCGGTCCATTGTGCCCGGGTGGCGGAATTGGCAGACGCGCTAGATTCAGGTTCTAGTGAGTAACATCGTGCAGGTTCAAGTCCTGTCCCGGGCACCATTCCAGCAGTTGAAGACTTGACTGCGCATGCCTTCCATTCCCCGCCGTCCCGGCCTGCGTCGTGATTATCAACCCACTTCGGATTTGGGTGCAGAAAAATCCGGCAGAAAACGCTCATGGATAAACCAACCGGAGAAAAACACTGCCGTTGGCCGGGTTGATTGGAATGAAAATCTGGTTGGTAAATTGCGAAGCGGGGACGACGACCCAGTTTGTGCCGAGACCCGTGCTCAAACTGTTGGTTTGGATTTGCAACAGCCAGCCAAGATGGTCTTGCGGCCAGGAAAGTTGCAACTGGCTCCCGCTGATGTTGGCGGCCAGATTGGTCGAAACCAGGGAAGGCAGGGGCGCGGCGCTGGCCTGGGCGGAATTCGAGCTTTCGCCGCCGGAGCTGGAAACCGCCGTGACGATGTAATAATACATCACACCGTTGGTCACCGCCGCGTCGGGATAATTGGTCGCCGTTATGCCGCTGAAAATGGCGGGGTAAGGCCCGCCATCGGCCGTACCGCGTTTGAGATTGTATCCGGCCGCGCCGGACACGGCGTTCCAATTCAAAATGATCAACAGGTTTGTTCCGGTCGCTGTGAAATTGGTCGGGGCGGAAGGCGCGGGCAACGTCACCAGCAGTTTCACCTGACCGGCGGTGCTGGTGTCAAAAGCATAGTTGTAACCTGCGGGCGCCGAACCGAGGGCGGGAAGGCTGCCGCTTAACGTACCCGTGTAAGTCAGCAGAACATTCGTCCCCGCCCCAAACCCAGGATCGTTCATCAGATTGAAGGTTCCACCCAAGGCCAGGTTGCCTGCTACCGCCACCCGGTTGGTGTTGGAGTCCAGCGTAAAATTCAAAATGGTACCGGGGAACAACATGAAATTGTTGCTGATGGTGAAAATGCTGTCCGCCAAGGTCAGCGGCCCGTCATCAATGACATTGGTGTTTTGCAGCGATACCTGGGCATCGTAAAAAGCCAGGGTGTTGCCGTAACCGTTGGTGGTCAATCCATCGAGCGCGACCAGATTGGTCGCAAATGCACTGTTGGTGACGATGAGTTCCGCGTTGTACAAAAGAAAAGTGCTGGTGCCGGCGGGCACGGTGATTTTGGAATCGGCAAACTGGAAGCCGCGGGCACTGTAAACATCGAAAGATTTTGAGGCGGTGACGTTGACATGGCTCAAAAGAATATTAGTCGCGGGCACTTCCATGCGCGCCCAAATGATGCCGGGCACCCCACCGCCGGCCACAGTCGCATTCACGTTGCTGATGGTGATGTTGCGCCAGACCGGGATGGTGGTGGTGTCAACCGCCTGGGTGGAAGCCATGAAGGGAGTAACGGTCGTGGGCGTACCGTAAATCCCACTATTGGTGTAATAGCTGTAAATGACAATTGCGCCATCAACAATGTTGGTCATTCCGATGTTGTAGTAGTTGAGATTTTGCGCAATGCCACCTTCGCCGCTGCCGCCGCTGGTTTGGTCATTGGACTTCATACGGATGCCATAGTCGGTGCCGCTGAAGGTGCAGTTGATTACCGTCAGGTTCGAAACCGCGCCGGCGGTGTTGCTGCCGATGGATACCCCATGGCCGACACCAAAGGTGCAGTTGGTAATCAGAATGTCACTGGAAAGGGCAGAGGCGGTGCTGCTGCCCAGGGCAATGTTGTCGTCTCCGGCATTGATGGTGCAATCCTGGACCAGACAGTTTGTTCCGATCAAATCAATGCCATCGGTATTTGCCGCGTTGCCGGCCGTCGTGTTGATAGTAATTCCCTGAATGGTAACATTGCCGGCTGAATTCTTGAAAACGATGTGCATTTTTGGCGGATTTTGCAGGGTTACATTCTGAATCAATATCCTCTGGCATTTGGAAAAATAGACCAGGTAAGGCCGGTTCGGCGGGAGTGCCGACCACCAACCCGCACCGTTGCCGTCAATGGTGCCCGAGCCGCTGATTTCAAGATCGGTCAGATTGGTGGCGCCGATGGGGTTGGCGGGGCTGCCGGTGGCACCCGGGTATTTGTTTTCCGGCAGGAACTGCAGGGTGGCATTGGTATCAATTTGCAGGTTGACCTTGCTCTGCAGGGCGAGCGGACCGCTCAAATAGGTGCCGGCTGGGATTTCGACGGTGGCACCGCCATTCGTTGTCGAGGCGTAATTTATGGCATTCTGAATGGCGGTGGTATTGGTCAACGTCATGCTGCTGACCGCCCCGAAATTGGTAATATTGACCACATTGTTCGTGTTGATATCGGGCAAGGCGGGCAACGCCAGTGCCGGACTGGCATACGCCCAATAGGCAACGACCGCCAGGATAATTCGGTTGAAGGAATTAAAATGATTTAAGGACGTCATAGTTCCCGTGATGGCGGTTATATCCTGAACATCAGCATGTTATTATACCACAACTTGCATCACTTCATCGGTTCCAACGAGCAGTCCACCAGTTTTACGTCGGCGTCCTGAACGACATCCGGTTTGGCGACCCGGTTGAAGGTTGAATTGTAAATTCGCACGTTGCTGACCTCAGCCCCGGGGAATCCCCGGACATTCAATACGCGGGGAGTGTGGGCAACGGTGACGTTTTCCATGACTACATTGCGTGCCACCGGCCCGTAAATTCCATTCGTGCCTTCTTCGTACAGAAAATCAAGTTGCAGGACCGAATCGGCCACTTGCCCCACGTCCACATTGCGCATGAAAATGTTCTGAATGACGCCACCCCGCACCGCGTTGGATTTGAGCCGCAACGCGCAAAGCAGATGCGGGCTGCTCATCCGGCAATCCTCGATAAAGACGTTGCTGCAACTACCGGAAATCTCACTGCCGATGGCCACGCCGGCATGGCCATCGCGCATGGTGCAATCGCGAATGACCAGATTGACCGACGGCACGCCGATACGGCGGCCGTCATCATTACGCCCGGACTTGATAGCGATGCAATCATCGCCGGTGTCGAACAGGCAGTTTTCAATCAGCAGGTCGCGGCAGCTTTCCGGGTCGCACCCGTCATTGTTCGGACCGTGCGAAAAAATGTCCACACTGCGCACCGTCACATTGGTGCAAAGCAGAGGGTGGATTTCCCACATTGGCGACCGGAGGATTTTGACCCCTTCAATCAATACATCCTGGCAACGGTTGAATCCGATGAAATCCGGGCGCAAATGATCGCCTTCGCCGAACTGGCGTTGTTCCACCGGCACATGGTCCTCGGCCATTCTCGCCAGTTTCGCCCGCGCGGCCGTTCTTTTCCAGGCCAGCCAGTTTGATTCGTCGGCCTGGCCGTCCAGTGTGCCGGTACCGGTTACGGCGATGTTTTCCTGGCCGAGCGCGTAAATGAGCGGCGAGTAGTTGTAACATTCCGTACCCTCGAACCGCGTGAAGACAACCGGCAGATACGCCATCGGGTCAGTGCTGAACCTGAGCACAGCATTGGTCTCGAGATACAAATTCACATGACTCTTCAGATGGATTGCGCCCGTGAGAAACTCTCCGGCGGGAACAATCACACGTCCGCCGCCGGCTTGCGCGCACGCGTCAATCGCACGGCGGATCGCCGCCGTGCAATCAGTCCGGCCATCGGCCGCCGCACCGAAGTTGGTGATCACAAAATCGCGCGCCGGAAATCGGGGCGGAACCATGCGATCCAGAATCTCCGGCACCTGTGCCCATGCGGCCTGCGTGTCCGGCACGGCAATTGACTCGGCCCCGGCCACGAAGGCGGCGCCGGCGAGCGTCACCGCGATTGATAAAACAAGAGCTTTGCAAACATGAGATTTAAGAATCATCGGACTTGCCAAAAACAAACGGGTGCTGGAATTGCCAGCACCCGTTGGAAACATCCAAGTTTAACCTACCGTCGCGCGCGACGAAAGCGCGCTGCCAAACCAAGCAAACCAACACCGATCAACCCTAGAGTGGAAGGTTCGGGTACGCTCGCGGGTGTCACGTCTGCCCAAGTCTCGCCGATGAGAAGACTACCAATATCGAAATTGCCCGTAGTGGTCACTGACTGGACTTTGAAACCGACATCATCTACCGAGCTGATGGCGGTCGCTGTGGACTGCGTCGCTGTAGGCGTTCCAGGCTGGCTGCTGCCGGGCACAGGGTCCAGATACAGGTTAACAACCGGCGCGGAGCCGAGGGTCAACTCTTCGACGACGAAATAAGTTGTGTTCAATGCCAAAGCGCCGCTATAGGCTGCGCCACTGCCGCCGCCGGTGGTCCTTACACCTATTTTCCAACCGGAGCCCGAAGCACCCACATAAGTTGACATGGCATCGCTACTGCCGCCCGGGGTGGTCGTCCCGGGATTTAAGGCAGTAATATATTCATTGGCCGTGGGAAGCGTGGCGCAACTGATGAGAAAGGAATAATACACATTGCCACTGGTCACGGCACTGTAAGTGTTATAACTGGTGCTGGCGCTGCCACTCGAAGTGTAAACCAAGTCGTAACCGGGCGCCTCCTGCAATCCGGGATAGGTCAACTGAGCGCTGCCAATCTGCAGCTCAGAGGAGTTTCCCCCGGTCCACGCGCTACTGGTGTAGCTAGGGGAAACGCCAGGGTTGACCAAGCCGGCAATGCCACTTCCTGGTGTGTAGTTGAAAGCCTCTGAAAACAGAAGCTGGGCGTGAACACCTTGAATAGCCAGACAAGCAGCGGCAACCACAAACAGTTTGCCGAACGCGAAACGCGGTTTAATTACGTTTTTCATATGATTCTTAACGGAGCTATGGCAACTCGAGCTATGCTATTTTAACATTGGATTGACAGCTGTCAGCCTTGATTCCGTGCAATTCTATTTGAAATTTGGGCACTGGCCCCACCAGATGGTTTTATACCACCTTGATTGTTCGGCAGCGAGTGGAGGCGGCCGGGCCAGCGGCCAGAATTTCAATTTCTTGTCTTTAAACCCTCGATCTGTGCATTTTCGGCGGTGAACGCCGGACCGCTTTCCACCGTCACCGAGGAGTTTTTGAATTGGATGCCTCTGGCATTATGAATCGTCAGGCCCGTGTTGGCGGAGAGAACTACATTTTCAAAAACCACGTTTGAAATGCAACTTTCCGGCAACCCCAAAATAACACCAGCTGATCTCTCGCAAGTGGCCTTCAGGTTGGTGACGCGGATGTCGTGGTAAAGCGGAATTTTCCCTTCCACCGCCGGCGCACGGTTTTCCCGGGGAACAGATGCTGGAGCAGTATCTTTGGCAGAGTTGTTCATGTAATAACAGGTGAACGTGATGGCCGGATCCACGTTCTTCATAGTCAGATCGCTGTAACTGATGTTTTCCACGACCCCGCCTTTGCCAACCTGGGATTTGATGCGGATGCCGTTTTCCGTATTTTCAAAAGTGCAATTTTTTACGGTCACATTCCGCACGCCTCCATCGGTTTCACTGCCGATGGACATGCCATGTCCGTGCCGAAAAGCGCAATCGGTCACGGTGATATTTTCGCTGGCGAACTCGCGCCCGGCAACCTTCTTCCCCGCCTTGATCGCCACGTTGTCATCGCCCACATCTATGGTGCACCGGGTGATGAGCACGTCCCGGCAGGAACTGGGATCGATCGCGTCCGTGTTGGCCGCGTGTTCCGGCGCAGTGACGGTGACGTTGGAAATGATGACATCTTCGCAAGCGGTGGGCACGAAATGGAATTTGGGCGAATTTTGCAGTGAGATGTTTTCCAGACCAACACGTTTGCACCGTTCGAGCACGATCAGGTTCGGACGCGGCAGGGTGTAGCCGGGTACTTTGCGGCGCGCGGCCTCGGCAGGAAGCCACCATTTGGCACCCGAACCATCAATTGTGCCCCCGCCGCAGATGGTGATGTCTGTCAAATCCTTGCCACTGATGAAGGCCGCGAGCGGGCCTTTTTTTGAACCATTGAGAATGTCGCTCCAGGGCACACCGGCCGGCAAAAAATCCTTCGGCTCATCGGTCGCCTTGAGTATTGCCCCCGGGTCGAGGCGCACCGTGGTTTTGGTCCGCAGCGTAAGCGGCTGGCTCAGATAAATCCCGGGCCGAAACCACACCGTGCCGCCATCGGCCCGGCCACAAGCATCCAGCGCCTGTTGAATGGCGGCGGTGTCGATGGTCTCGCTATCGCCTTTCGCGCCAAACTGGCGGACATCGAATAATTTTGACGGGTCAGCAGCCTGGAGCGAAATGCCAAAAAAAAGAAAAACCGATGTGAAGGTACTGGCTGCACGCATATGAAAAGTAAAATGCATTAATTTGTCCCGACTGAACACCCTAATTTGAGCAAACTCCTTGTCAGTAACCTGCGACCGCGCGGGCGGATTTTCCATGAAGCAAGAACAGGCAACCTGGATGGAAAATCAATCACGGGACCATTAAACCGAAATGGCCGTAAAGATCTGTTTCGAATCCGTACGGCCATTGGGTTTTCCCCGGTATTGACTGCCATTACGGGATTCGCAACAACAGAAACGTGTTAGGCCCGTTCATGGCATTGGTATAGCTAAATCCGCCGGTGCCATCGAACGTTCCGGTCGCCTGCAATACCCAGTTGTTCAGCGGCGTCGCCAGATTGGTGGAACTCAACACGGAATAGCCACCGCCGACCGGACCGTTGTTGCCGCTGAGCACCAGATTCGTGCCGTTACTTTGGAGGACGACGGAGTTGATTACCGGCGTCGGCACCGTCAGGGAAGCCACGGTGACGCTTCCGTCCACCTGCAGATTGTTGGCCCACTGCACGCCCCCTCCGGATACGCCCAGCGTACCGCCGTTCGCCACGGGCTTGTTAAACAGCTTGAACTTGTCCCCGATCGCCAGGGCCGGACCCGCATTCGACACCGTCAATACTCCAGCGCCACTACTGCTCAGTGTGCCGCTGACAGACGCGACGTCATTCGACTGTGCCGGTGACAGTGACTCGTCAACTTTGAAGAACAGGTTGCCGTTCAAGGTGAGACTGTTGTTGATGGTAAACGTGCCGATGGTGGAAGTGCCGGGGGCGAGCGTACCGCCAAACGACACCGTCACCGGCCCGAGAATGGTGCCGGACCCGCCGAGCGTGCCGCCCGCCACGGTTATGGTGTTGGTGTCGATTTGTCCGTTCACCAGCAACGTGCCGTTGCTGACGGTCGTCGGGCCGTCGTAAGTATTCACTGCGCTCAATATCAGTGTGCCGGCACCAATCTTTGTAATGCCACAGTCCAGGCCGGCATCGCTGATAACGCCGGAAATCATGCTGGGCGCGGTGGTGTTTTGCTCATTGATGGTCCGGTTGGTTGAACCGGTATTGTCCGCGCCCGAGAGTATAAACGGGCCTGCCAGAGTCAGGCTGTTGCTGCCGCTGAGGGCCAAGGTCACGGTGTTTGTCGCGCTGGTGTAAGCGATGGTGTTGGTAATGGTGTGTGCGCCGCCGCTGGCGAACAAGTGACTTTCGCCACCCTCGTTATTCACCTGAATACCCAGAATGCCTGTGCCCAACGGACTGGAATTTGGCCAACCCGGCGCATCCGCGCCCACTCCGACATTGCCACTGCTCAGGAGAACGCTGTAGCCACTCGCACCGGCACCACCGGCATTGACCCCACTGTCATTGAATGTATTGGCGGAGTTATTAAAGATGACGCTGCCATTACCGCGCGGCACAAACCGCCCGCCGCTGCCGGAAATGACACCGTTGAAAACCTGACTGCCATTGGTGTTGTTATAAGGAGCCAACTCAACTTCATTGCCAGAGGTGGCGATGACAATGGGAGCATTGTTGGTAAAAAATCCGTAGAAACGAACCCGGTCGGGCGTTGTGCTGTTATTCAAATAGTCCATAATGGTGAGCGTCGCACCCGAAGAGCCGGTCAATGTGTTCAATATGTTCAGGGCAAACGATCCGGCCCCGTCAAATTGAAGAGTACTGCTGGCGGTAACATTGATATTGCTCAAGCCAACAATGGCTGAACCTGATTTTAATCCCATTTCCAAGGTTCCGCCGGCCAGGGTCACGGTGCCGACGCCAAGTGCCATCTGGCCGGGATCATCCACCACGACCCTGCCGCTACTGATAGTTGCGCCCCCGGTATAGCTGTTTGCGTTGCTGATTGTCATTGTGCCGGAACCGCTCATGAGCAAAGAGGTTGACCCGACAATACTGCCGCTTCCATTTATGAAATAACTCTCGCTGGCTGTTTCGTTGATTGAGCCGGGCGCCAGAGCACCGACCAGGTTCACAACCGGATGGGTTGAAGAATCGTTAAAAGTGACGCTATCGCCTGCGTTGAAAACCACAGCACTGCCGGCGCTGTTGGTCCAGTTGGCGGTGATCGCCAGATCCCAGTTCGAATTGGGATTGCCTCCCTGCCAGACCAGATTCGCTGGCGCGTCGAGGGTCAACCCCGCGGGTGGAGTTGAAGTGGCTGCCAGACCGCAACCATTGGTAACGACGACATAATAACCATTCGCGGGTGTAGCGGCGTCAGCTGTGCTCGCCGGTGAAATAACGAGCATACTCGTTTTGGTGCCGGATATTTGACCGCCATCGCTCAGGCCAGTTCCGTTTTTATACCATTGATAATTCAACCCACTGCCGGTGGCGGTCACGGAAAAGGTCGCATAACCATTAGTGGCGACCACGATCGAGGCTGGCTCGGTAGTGATATTCGGCGCGGCCAACAATGTTACGAGAGCGTTACCGTTCATCCAGCCGACATTGCCACTGACCGTGTTGCTCGCCAACACGGCATAAACTCCGGAAACAAATTGCGGGCCGAAGCTGATGGCGGAACCAGTGCCGGGAACGATTTGCCCGGAGAAGGCACTATTGTCGAAAAGCCAATAATTATTGCCCGCATCCGAGCCGCTCAAACCGACAGCAAAACCACCGCCCGGACATCCGTTGCCGCCGCCCGTCACATTGTAGGTGTTGCCGGGTGAAAGACCCGTGGGAGTCACACCCGCCCAATGATTGTCCACTCGGAGCTCGTCAAACAGATTGGTGGAAATGACTGAGCCGCCCTGTCCGGTGCCGTAGATAAGAAATAAGCTTGTCAGCGTAGGCGGAGAGGATAAAGGGCCGCCGGTTCCATCACCAGGATTCGAGTTGGTGGTAAAGATGGTTGGAGGCGGGATATTTGCGTCGTTACCCAGGGAGGTCGGATTGACCCAAAGATCCACCTCCCCTCTGTTCTTCGTTATGTTGTTTGTGAACACGTAGGCCAGCACGACAAAGTACGTGTTGCCGACGGTCAAAGGACTGGTGGTATTTGTCAACGGTGTGGTGCTGTTGTGCACGTCAAACTGCAACTGGCCGGATGGAGTGACCCAAATGGAGACTCCTTTGCTGCCGTTCGCCGAAGTGTCGGTCGCGCTCTCGGTCTCACCAATGATGGGGCGGGCTAGGGCGGGCAGTGATTGTATGTTCAAAAGGAAGGAGAGGTAATTCGTCCCGCTGGTCTGTGCTGTAAACGGCGCGCCGGCACTGCGGCCGGTGGTTGGGGGAGCGGCGGCGGGTGTGGGTCCCCTTATTCCTTTATGAGAACTATTCGGATCGGGAGCCAGGCCCGGATAACTCAAGGCATAGTTGACACTCACCACAGGGCTTTCATTGGTGCTCATACTGTTGCCTATGCTCCAATAAGCATAGATAGCCGGATCATTAAAGGGATCCTGGGAGGCAGTGTCTTTCCCAATCCAGTGGCCTTCCTGGTACTCGCCAAACGGTTCATAAACCGGAAAGGTAAACTGCGCATGAGCGTTCTGAAACAGAAGCAGAACGCCGCACATCCCAATGATTTTTCTACACACACAGCTCGGATTTTTACTCATAACTTGGTTAAGGTTGGAACTTTTCCCGGGATTGGGATAGCGTCAATTTACGATGAACTTGTTTTACTGATGATCGTAAGTTCCATCGGCAGCAAGTTTCACATCTCCCGCTCGGCCGTCGAAATAACCAAAGCTGCGAACATTTATATGCACCGGATGGATGGCTGCGCCCGGTTTGATTATCGCGGTGTCGGCAACTTCGTCAGCGTCTCCAATTGCCCACAGAGCGGAAGGCGACACCCCGGCATGGCTGATCAGGCTCAAGCTCAACGGTTCATGGCCACCAGAGCCTTGTTTGCCAAACGGTTCCGGACCTAATTGGGCCCCCTGTGTGCCCATCTTGTTTCCCGCGGGAAAGGCAGCGTCTAACAATGCTTTCGCCCCATTGTCACCCGTGCCAATGTTTACGGCATAGGGCCCCATCGCAGAGCTGGCAGTGGCATAAGATTGAAAATTATCCTTGGAGGGATCCGTAAGGGTGGAAGCCGAGTCAATGTTGCCCGGCGCCCAGAGGCTCATCCACGCCGGGCATACGAATACCTGGACAACAAAGTTTGAAACGATGCCAATGGCCCTGGGTTCCGGCAAGCTCAGATAGGAATGAATGTATATCGGCAACCACTTCACGCTATTCCCTGAAGTCTGGCCATTGTAAACCGGGACCTGACCATAAGTAAGCCCGTAATCCACTCCCGGACCCGGAACGGCGCGGGAACCCGGACCCGGTGGGCACAGATCATTGTAATCATTGAAATACATCTGCAGTGCCATACAGGTTTGCTTCATGTTGGAAGTGCAGTTCATCAAATACGCCTTGCGCCTGGCCGCCGCGAGCGCCGGCAGCAAGATCGCCGCTAAAATGGCGATGATGGCGATGACCACCAGCAGTTCAATCAGGGTAAAGCCCTTGCGTCGGATGAACCTCTGGTCCGTCTTTTCGAACAAACAATTCATATTTTCCGCTGCTCAAAACTTCCGTCTCTCCCGCCAATGTGTCCCACACTATTCAAAGATAAATGTGTTTCCGGGAACAGCTACAAAAAAGGATAAGGCATATTGGTTTCGTTGGAAATGGCAAGGGTTTGCAAAGTTGTTTGAAAAAAGTGCACAGACGCGCAACGGGGCTTGAAAAAACGGACGCCGCGTTTTAGCGTTTCGTAAACTCATGGCCAAAAGGCAAAAGCGCGTCCTCCTGGCACTTGGTTGGTATGATTACCATTTGCATCAGGGCATTGAAAAATATGCGCTGGAGCACGGCTGGCATCTTTACTCCAACATGGCCCGGGAAAAGGTGATTCCCTGGGGCTGGGAAGGTGATGGCGTGCTGGCGTGGCTCGGTGCGGGTGACGATCTGGCGGAATTTGTCAAAGCCGTCAACAAGCCAACGGTGGACTTCAGCCTGCGGCGTCCACAATTGAAATTTCCCCGCGTGCTGGAAGATCACGCGCATGCCGCACAACTGGTGGCCGACCATTTTCTATCCCGCGGCTTCACCCATTTTATTTTCTACAGCGACACGGACAACTGGTCTTACGAGGAGCGTGGCGAAGGGTTCATCAATGCGTTGCAACGCGCCGGACAGCATGCCAACTGGCTCCGCTGGCATCAGTCGGCGGTTTTCAAGACAGGCCGCAACGAATGGAAACAAAAGCGCAACTGGCTCGCGGCGGAAATGAAAAGGGCGCCCAAGCCGCTCGCGGTTTTTGCCGCGAACGATCAGCAGGCGTTGGACGTGCTCGAATCCTGCGAGAGCGTGGGCATCGCCATCCCCGAACAGGTTGCCATCGTCGGCGCGGAAAATTATCTATTGGCGCCGGATGCCATGCGCACGCCCATTTCCAGCGTGGACACGAATCTGGAGACTCTGGGTTATCGCGGCGCGGAACTGCTGGACGATTTGATGCACGGCAAACCTGCGCCGCCTGATCCCATCCGCATTCCGGCTGCCGGAGTCGTTGCCCGTAAGAGCAGCGACATCCTGACCATCGCGCACCAGGGCGTGGCCCGAAGCCTGCGCCACATCTGGGAGCACGGCCACGAACCCATCTGCGTCAAAGACCTGGTCGGGGTCGCCGCGATGTCACGCCGCGGGCTGCACATGGCGTTTCTGGAACACCTCGGCCGGACGCCCGGACAGGAACTTCAGCGTGTGCGGATTGACCGCGCCAAACAACTGCTGATTGGTTCAAACCATAAAATTGAGACGGTCGCCGGCATGTGCGGCTATCAAAGCGCAAACAGTTTCTGTGTCGCTTTCAAACGTGTTACCGGGATGTCCGCCAAAGCCTTTCGCGAAAACGCCCCGGCTCTGGGACCGAGCTCGGGCCTGGCCCGAAAGGACAAACCCGGCCGGAAGTGATGTTCCTTTACAAAGCCCGCAAATGAACCGCTTGTTTTTCCTCGCGCTGGGTGTTTGGATTTCCTCCGGTCCACCTCTGAAGGCGCAGACGAATCTGTTTGTCGCCGCCGACGGCAGCGCCCCATTTAAATCCGTGCAGGCGGCGGTCATGTCCGTGCCCTCGGGCAGCAACACGAATCCCGTCATCATCCATATCAAGCCGGGCATTTACAGAGAATTGATTTACCTCCAGCGCGAGAAACGATTTTTCAAATTCCTCGGCGAGCGGGCGACGAATACAGTGCTGACCTTTGGGTTGTACGCCGGCCTCACCAACTTCGACGGCAAGCCGATTGGAACTTTTCACACGGCCTCGGCGACGATTGACGCGGATGATTTCACGGCCGAGAACCTGACGTTTGAAAACTCCGCCGGCGCGGTCGGGCAGGCCCTGGCCATCCGCGTGGACGGCGATCGGGCCCGGTTTCATAATTGCCGGTTCCTTGGCTGGCAGGACACCGTTTTGCTCAATCGCGGACGGCAGTATTTTGAAAATTGTTACATCGCCGGCGCGGTGGACTTTATTTTTGGCGCGGCGACGGCATGGTTCGAGCAATGCCACATCTATTGTGTCGGCAACGGCTACATCACCGCCGCCTCGACGCCGGTTGATGAACCCTTCGGGTTCGTTTTTTCCAATTGCAAAATCACCGGGACGACCGCGGACGTAAAAACCTTTCTCGGCCGGCCATGGCGCATTTACGCCAGCACAATTTATCTGAACACGGAAATGTCCGGAGTCGTTCGCCCGGAAGGTTGGAACGACTGGAAGAAACCGGAGGCGCACGCAACGGCGCGTTACGGGGAGTTCAATAACACCGGTCCGGGTGCCAGCCTGACCACCCGGCCGGGCTGGATTAAAAAATTGACCGGAACCGACGCGGAGAAAATCACAGTGGAAAAAGTTCTTGGCGGCGCAGATGGCTGGAATCCGGTGGCGATGGAAAATTCACCGTTCGGAGCCAACCGCCTAGATATTGAATACGGCGAGGCTGGCGGTGAAAAATTATTGCTCGACGCGCACCTTCCTGGAGGCGAAGGGAAATTTCCCGTCGCGATCATCGTTCACGGTGGCGGCTGGAGCAATGGCGACAAAGAGACCGACCTCGCGCCGGTCTTTGCGCCAGTCGCGACGAATTTCACCTGGTTCACGATCAACTACCGGCTGGCGCCGACGAACCGTTGGCCGGCGGGTTTCCAGGATGTGCAAACCGCGATTCGATGGGTGAAACAACATGCCGCGGAATTCAAAGGCGACCCGAACCGCATCGGACTCCTGGGCTATTCCGCCGGCGGCCAACTGGCAGCGCTCGCGGCCATGTCGGCAAAAAAGCACACACCGGTGCAGGCGGTGGTCGGGCTCGCGCCCCCGACGGATTTGGTCGCTGACGCGCAACGACGCGGCGGCCTGGATAAATGGCCTTCGATGAAAAACCTGTTGGGCAGCGCAGTGCTGGACGAACGGACGTTGAAGCAGTTGGGAGAAATTTCCCCGATTAATCACATCAGGCCTGGTCTGCCGCCTTTTTTATTGATTCAGGGTGATATGGATAGAACGGTTGCTTACGACTTGACGCTGACGTTCCAGGCGAAATTGAAGGCGGCCGGTGTCCCCTGCAACTTGATCACCCTCACAAACGCGCAACATCGCATTACCGATTGGGACGCGGTTGCCCCGGGCTTTCAAGCAAAAATGTTGGCATGGCTCGCAGAAAAATTGGCGCCGGAGACATCTGCGACAAGGTAATTACGGACAAAGGCCAGTACGGCGCAGGCTGGTTGAGCTTTCAAGCCAGGACCTTTTCGCGCCGCGGCAAGCGAATCTCCGGCGTAGCCTCCGCCTGGTCCAACAACAACGGTTTCATGTGCCGTTCAAAAAGATTTTCCGTCACGTTTCTCGCGACGGCCGCCTCGTGCTTTTTCAGCGCGCTGAGATAGCGGTCGCCTTTTTCGGCCGCGACTTTGAAGCTGACGTGCAGCAGTTGACGGAAACTGGGATTGTAATCCGGGCATTTTGGGTCGTGGCGCAATGCGGAAACAAACTGGCGTGAACTCCAACTGTCCACCGCCGCTGCGCTCGGCAGTTTGGCCCGGTCAATGTCAATGACCGTCGCGTACGGGGCGCAAAGCTCAGCCACGCGCCCGATGGCCGAGGCGTAAATTTCCTTGACGATTTGCAGGCCATCGCCGCCCGCTTCGGCGAGGCCGATGAGTTCTTCGAGCCAGGTGGTGCCGGCGGTTTTGATATGCACGCCGGCGTCGAATCTCTTCAACGCGCGCCGGATCGGTTCGTAGATGGAAAACTTGTCGCTCCCGGAGTGGACGCTCAGCTTGAGCGACGTCGGCAGTCCATATCTCCCGATCGCAAACGCGATGACAGCAAGGTCTTCATTGAATTCGTTTTCAAACTGTTTCAGGTCGCCGACGTAATCCACGCCCTTGTTGAAACGGCCGGTGAACTTTGGCGCGATGGTCTGGATGGGGATTCCCTGGTCGGCAACCGCGGCAAGAATGATGAGTAATTCGGGCGGCGTCTGCGGACTGTCGGTTTCGTCCATCGAAACTTCGGTGACGAAATCAGCTGCACCCTTGGCCTCGGCGATGTGCCGGTAGATTTTTCCCGCGTCCTGCACGGCGAGCAAAAACTTGTTCGCGACGCGCTCGACTTCGGCGCGTGTGATGGCAAACGACTGGTCAATGCGTGGAATGGAAATCGTGCCGACGAGTTCGGGATGACGATCCACAAACGTCTTCACGTCCGCCGTACTGGCGGGTTTGCCGATGCTGTCGGCCACGTCAATCGTGTAAAAATCCGAATATGGAATAAAGCGATCCACGGTTTCAAGGCGGATATGGTCGGCGTCCACATGATAGGGCTTGTCCCAGCCGAGTCCCCGGACGGCGGCATCGGCGGCGGCGCGCGTGCTGGACGCATCACTGCCGACGAACGTGTGTTCCCGGTTGGACTTGTTCCAGACGGGAACGAATAGCGCCCCCAGCTCGGTGGCGCGGATGCAGGCGCGCAGTTGCGCTTTGCCTTGATGCGCAAAGCGGTCGCCTATGCCGAAAGAAAATTTACCCAGCGGCAAAAATTGGTTCATATGCTTTTGCACGAACAAACCAAATTCTTACAAAACCGCCGCGGATGATACTGCGTTCTTTTGCAAAACTATATGAAAATTATGCACTGGCGTCGCAAGGTAATGCTCCGCCAGCTTGCTCAACCATCGCGCCCGATCTCACCAACCCGTTTCACCATTTCACCGGGACAGTCATCCTTTTGCCGAAACGATTGTGGTAATGGATTTGTTTGTGGCGCTGGCCGTATTCGTGGACGAGCTTCGTCAACTTCACGTCGTAACAACAGTACTCCGCGATTTCCGCGAGCTTGCCTTCCTTGAACCAGCGAATGGCCTGCATGCCTTCCGCCGTCTTTTCCACGCCGAACGTCGCGGTGGCAATGGCATCCAGTGAGAGCCGGTGCTGTAATTGATTTTGCAGGTCCACCATCAGGTCCAGCGTCGGCAGTTGGCGCAGGTCAAACGGCGTGTAGCCGTGCAACACCTCGTAGTCGAACCGCAAAATATTGAAGCCCACCACGAGGTCGGCCCGCTGCAAATCCGTCAGTAAATCGTTAACGCCCTTTTCGCCGTAAATTTTGTAATCGCCGCGCGCAGTGTTGAACGTGACGCCGATGCTCATACCCATTTGGGCAATATGATTCCAACCACCCACTTCGTCGGCGGACTTCTGGGTTTCGAGATCGAAATAAACGATGTTCTTCACCACGTTCAAAGTTACGATATGCGATTTACGATTTACGAGCCTTTTCCACAATTCACACCGGTCGCGTAAATCGAAAATCGAAAGTCGTAAATCAAGCGACTTTGGGCTTTGAACTTCGGCCTTTAGATTTATATTTCGCGCATGGCATTGACCCCGTCCACCATGCTGCCGCTCGGCACGACAGCGCCCGATTTCAAATTGCCGGACACGAACGGAAAAATCGTCTCTCTCGCAGACTTCCAGGACAAACCCGCCCTGCTGGTTTTGTTCATTTGCAATCATTGTCCCTACGTCAAGCACATCCGCGCCGGACTCGCCCAACTGGCGCGCGATTATCTGCCGAAGCAAGTCGCCATCGTTGGCATCAACTCAAACGACGTGGCGAATTATCCTGACGACAGCCCGGCCAGAATGAAGGAGGAAGTCAAGTCCGCGGGTTATTTATTCCCTTATCTCTACGACGAGTCGCAAGCCGTTGCCAAAGCCTATCGCGCTGCTTGCACCCCGGACATTTACCTTTTCGATAAAAACCGCAAGCTCGCCTATCGCGGCCAACTGGACGACAGCCGCCCGGGCAACGGGGTTCCGGTGACGGGAGGAGATTTGCGGGCCGCGCTCGACGCCGTACTGGCTGGCGAACCCGTTTCGCCGAATCAGAAAACGAGCATGGGTTGCAACATCAAGTGGAAGTCCGGCAACGAACCGGATTATTTTTAAGGCAGAAGTCAGAATGCAGAATGCAGAGAAAGACCTTGCCGTACGCACAAAGAATCTCGCCCGCCGCATAATCAGGCTTTATATTGCATTACCCAAAGAGACGCTGGCCCGGGTTCTCGGCAAACAAGTTCTACGTGCAGGCACCTCAGTCGGAGCAAATTATCGGGAAGCCAATCGAGCACGTTCAAAGGCGGAATTCATTTCAAAAGTTGGCGATTGCTTGAAAGAAGCCGACGAGAATGTTTATTGGCTTGAACTGCTGATGGAAGAAAATGTAGTGGCCAAGAGGCGATTGTCAGCTTTGCTTGAGGAAGCAAATGAACTCGTTGCCATTTTTGTCACAATCTCAAAGCGCGCTCGTGGCGACTGATTTCTGCATTCTTCATTCTGACTTCTTCATTTCCTGGGCAGCTTTTCCTCGGCCATCCCACAAAGCCATCGGACAAATCAATCCGATTATGAAGGGCGATTTCAAATAGTGTGACGAACCTTGGGCAGCCTTGTCCAAACGGCTGGAACATCATTTTGACAGTCCATGACTGTTGAAGAAAACCAGACCGAAACGGAAACAGGCCACCGGCAGGATTCGGCGCCGAAAGTTCTGGAACAACTTGTCCACGAGGCTCAACGCGCCGGGGCGAGCGACATCCACCTGCAAATGCGCGGCAAAATCGCCGACGTCGGCTTCCGGCTCGACGGCATCATCGCGCCCGGCCGCGAACTGCCCGCTGAAATCGCCGAGCGGGTTTTCGGCCGGATCAAGTTCCTGGCGCGGCTGAAGACGTATCAGGAATCGCTGCCGCAGGACGGCCGGATCTCGCATGTGGAACTCGGAATACAAAACGATGTCCGCGTCGCCACTTACCCGACCGTCACCGGTGAGAAAATCGTTCTCCGCCTGTTCAATTCGTCCTCGGCCAAATCGCTTCACGAATTGTCTCTGCCTGCGACCACCTGTGCCGAACTCGAACATTTTCTTCGGCAATCCACCGGGCTGTTGTTGCTGACGGGCCCGGCCGGCAGCGGCAAGACCACGACCATTTACGCCTGCCTGCGATATCTGACCGAGCTGGGTGGACGTCACATCATCACCGTCGAAGACCCGGTCGAACAAATCATTCCCGGCACGATGCAGACCGAGGTCAACGAAGCCATTGGCCTCGACTTTGCCCGGGCCGCGCGCCATTTGCTGCGGCAGGACCCTCAGGTGCTCATCATTGGCGAAATCCGCGACGAAGCCACCGCGCAACTGGCCGTCCGTGCCGGGTTGACCGGGCATCTTGTGATTTCAACGCTGCACGCCGGTTCATGTCGCGGCGTGTTTGAACGGCTGCTCGTCATGTGCGCCGATCATTCCGCCGTGGCGAGCGCAGTTGAATTGGTTCTGAACCAGCGGCTTATCCGCAAGCGTTGCTCCGCGTGCCATGGCAGCGGTTGCGAAACCTGCCTGAATACCGGTTATCAAGGCCGCACGCCGCTGGTTGAATGGCTGCGCGTAAATGAAACCATCCGCGAAAAAATCCGCCGGCGCGAATTGTCGTCGCTCACCCCGGCGCAAACCCTCGAAGCGGCGGCGCGTGTGCTGGTAAAACAGGGCGTGACCAACGAGGCGGAATTTCAACGGCTTTTCGGCTTATGAAAAACGACGAATTTGCCTTCTTTAACCAACAACTGGCGGCGATGCTGCGCGACGGCATTCCGCTTGAAGGAGCATTGCGGCGGCTTTGTGAAGAGATGCGCCGCGGCCAATTGCGCGGTGAATTCCAGTTGCTGGACGCCGACCTCGCCAAAGGCACGCCGCTCGCCGAGGCGTTGAAATCGCGCCAGTTGCCGGAGCTTTACAAACGGATGATGCTCGTCGGCGTCAAAAGCGGCGACCTGCCCGGCGCGCTGACCATGCTGGCGGATTATTTCCAGCGCCGCCACATGTTGGGAACGCGACTGAAGGGCCTGATGGTTTATCCGCTCATCGTCCTGTCGGCGGCCTTTTTGCTGTCGTGTCTTTTGGCATTTATTTTGAACACATTCATTTGGAGCAATCTGGTTTCGCTCGTGGGCAATTCTGCAGTTCCCATGGTTTCGGCCGGTTTGTGGATGTCGCCGGTGCTCATTGGGCTGGCGATTGTCGCCGTCGTGATCGCTCTGGCCACTTCGCCCGCCCGCCGGATGTTACGCTGGCGGCTGCCGGCGTTCAGGGAAGCAAGCCTGGCCGAAGTCGCATCGGCAATGTGGCTGATGCTCAAGCAGGGCGTGCCGCTCGACGATGCCCTGGCGCTCGTACAGCAACTGGAGAACGGAACGGGCGCGGAACGGGAAATCGCGCAATGGCGCCAACGACTGGCGGCTGGCCGGGGGAAATTTTCCGAAATGGTTGTTCCTAGTCGAGCATTCCCGCCGCTCTTCATCTGGACGGTGGCGCAATCCGGCGAAGATTTGACTGCCGGATTCCAGCGGGCTGCGGAGCTGTTTCATGCCCGCGCCATATATCGTTCCGACTTGCTGCTTTATTCGGCGCTGCCGTGCTCCGTGCTGGCGCTCGCGGCCATGATCATGGCCCAAATTGAACCTGTGTTCGCGGCGTTGATTGCGTTTATCCAGGCGTTGAGCAATGGAGATTGAGACTATGGTGACGAACGCTGGCACAATTCTGTTACCGTTGCTGGGGCAGGTGGTCGCGGATCCGGCAGTTGACGTGCCGGTCAATGATCAGTTCAGGTTGCTGTTAGGCGCCGTCTCCTTTCTTTTCGGCTTGGCAAGTACACTCGGTACGATTTTTTTGATTCACTATCTGCTCACCCTGCCGATGCGTCGAATGGAACGCGCCCGCCTGTTTTTGGATTTGCTGGAAGGCGCGCTGAACCGCGGCCAGTCCCCGGAGGCGATGGTTGTCTCCCTCGCGCAAAGCCGTGATCGGATGGTGGGCGCGCGTTTTCATCTCCTCGCGGCGTACATTGAAGGCGGCCTGCGCTTCGGCGCCGCCCTGGAAAAGGTGCCACGCTTTCTGCCGCCGCAAATCACCGCCATGCTCCGCGCCGGCGAAAAGCTTGGCGACCTCCAGCGTGTTCTGCCCGCGTGCCGCGAAATCCTGCGGGACCGCCCGGCCGCTGTACGCAGTGCCGTGCATTACATGATCGTCGTCCTGCTGTTTTTCTCACCCATCGCTGTCGGAGTGATCCTGGCCACGATGATATTCGTGGTTCCGCGTTTCAAGGACGTCGCCGCGGGCATGGACGCTCCGTTGTGGCCGCTGACGCAATTCGTCTTTGCGAACGTGGGCTGGCTGATTGGGTTTGAAATTGTCCTTTCCTTGCTGATGGCTCTGGTCACGCTGCTTTACATCGGCGGGCCGCGACTGGCGCGCTGGTTCCAATTCCGCGGGTTTCCGTTCGTGGACTGGCTCTCCTGGCGCATTCCGTGGAAGCAAAAACGGTTGCAGCGAACATTTTCCGCCATGCTCACCGTGCTGTTGGACGGCGGCGTGCCGGAAGCCGAGGCCGTCCGGTTGGCCGGCGATTGCACCGCGAACGAAGTCTGCCTCCGCCGCGCCCAACGTATGCTCGCCGCGCTGCAACAAGGAACGAAACTTGATGTGGCCGTCCGCGCCTTCGACGACCGCGGTGAATTTCACTGGCGGCTGAAAAACGTGATCGCGCAGGCGGGCACGCGCGGCGGATTTTTGGATGCGTTGCGCGGCTGGCACGAGGCACTCGACGCCAAGGCGTTCCAGCAGGAGGAAGCCACCGCCCACGCCGTCACCAGCGGGCTGGTGGTTCTGAATGGTCTGGTCGTGGCGCTCATCACAACGGCCATGTTCGGCCTGATTGTGAGCATCTTGAAAGCAACACTGGCAAGCATGTGAAAACAAAAATAGTGCAATCGTTCCGTGGCTCGCGTCACCGCGCGCGCGGTTATTTTTTGATGACGGATCTGGTCATCGGCATGGCGATTCTGACCCTGGCCATCATGCCGCTGACCTATTCGTTCATCCGCGAGCGGGAAATGTTGCGTATCGAATACGTTCGCGCCGCCGTCGTGGAAATCGTGGACGGCGAGATGGAGATTCTGGCTGCCGGCGCCTGGCAGGATTTCCCGGACGGCCAGCAGGCTTACACCGTTCATGCCAACGCCGCTGCGTACCTGCCGCCGGGCCATTTTCGATTGATCAAGAACCGCACACACCTGCGCCTGGAATGGAAACCTGACAAACGGCAGGGCATGGGCCCGGTTGTCCGCGAAATCACCGTCAAATGAAACTGCTTCCTTCCATCTCCCGCACCCGCGCCCAAACCGGTGTCCTGTTGGTCGAATGCATCGTTTATATCGGTCTGTACGTCATCGTCGTTGGTCTGGGGTTGGCAACCTTCTACCTCTGCTGGGACAACTCGAAAGCGTTGCTCTATGCCACAGACGACGTGGCCGCCGCGTT
>Ga0335081_10001294_pt1 | contig 39882 bp, 39 predicted proteins | sample Lox_Sample_35_FD_206713 | JGI IMG/M metagenome (GOLD analysis project Ga0335081, IMG submission 206713) | Soil microbial communities from Loxahatchee National Wildlife Refuge, Florida, United States - Lox_Sample_3.5 | ecosystem: Environmental > Terrestrial > Soil > Wetlands | place: USA...
GGCGCGGTCGTCCGGCGCAGCATGATGGCTCCGGGTCCCCCGGTCACCGCGTCCGAGTGCCTGACCACCTTGGCCAGCTTGCGCAGGTCGAGCCCGGCCGCCTCGGCCAGCCGCTGTGCCTCGGCGGCGGCGGCGAAGGCCGCGAAGTGCAGCAGGTTGCGCGCCAGCTTGGCGTGCGTCCCCGCGCCGGCCGGTCCCATGTGCAGCACCAGATCCGCCCACCGCCCGAACGGCTCCCTGCACCGCTCGAAGGCCGCACCCGAGCCGCCGACCATGACCGCGAGCCGTCCCTCCTGCGCGCCCATGAACCCGCCGCTGACCGGCGCGTCCACCACCTCGGTCCCGGACCCCGCCAGCTCGGCGGCGAGCGCCGGGGCCGTCGGCGCCGCGATGGTGGAGTGAATCGCGATGATCACCGGGAGGCCCGCGGCCTGCCCGGTGCCGCGGGCGGCCACCGCGCCCGCCACGGCCCTGGCCACCTCGCGGACCTGGTCGTCGTCGCGGACCATCACCGAGACGAGGTCGGCCGCCTGCGCCACCTCGGCCGGGCTGGCCGCACCGCGCGCTCCCGCCCGCACCAACGGCTCCATCGCCTCGGCACGGATGTCGTAAACGATCAGCCCGCCCGGCCAGTCGGTCAGCCTGGCGGCCATCGGGCCGCCTATCTGACCGAGCCCGATGAACCCGACCGCCTGCTGGCCGCCGCTCATGGCCGGAAGACCTGCCCGCCGTCGACGTTCAGCACCTGCCCGGTGATCCAGCCCGCCTCGTCCGACAGCAGGAACAGGCACGCCCCGACCATGTCGGCGGGCTGCCCCATCCGCTTCAGCGCCAGTGACTTCACCAGGTCACGGGTCAGGTCACCGACCACGGACCTGGTGGCGGCCGTGTCGGTGGGTCCCGGTGCGAGTGCGTTCACCCTGATGTTCATTCCACCAAGCTCGTGGGCGAGCTGCTGGGTGAGCGCATTGACCCCGGCCTTGGCCAGTCCGTAAAAGCTCGAGTACAGCCAGGCCGCGGTGGACGACTGATTGACCACGGCGCCGCCGCCGCGGCTCGCCATGTGCTCGTAGCAGGCGCGGGTGCAGGCCAGCGCGCCGTCCATGTTCACGCCCATAAACGACTTGTAGTAATCCCAGTCCACGGTCAGCATCAGGTCGAGCTTCATGGTGCCGTAGATGGCGGCGTTGTTGACCAGGTAGTCGATGCCGCCGAAGCGCTCGACCGCGAGGCCCGCCATGGCGCGCGCCGACGCCGGGTCGGAGACATCCGTGCGCGCGAACTCGGCCAGCCCGCCGGCGGCCTCGATGCTCGCGGCGACCGCCGCGCCGGACTCGGCGTTGACATCGGCCACCACGACCGCGGCGCCGGCCGCGGCCAGCGCCCGCGCGTAAGCCTCGCCGATGCCCTGCGCGGCCCCGGTCACGATCGCGACCTTGCCGCCGAAGTCATGCCTCCCGCCCGGGCCGTCGCCCGCGCTTCCTCCCGCGGCGCTGTCCGCGCTTCCTCCCGCGGCGCTGTCCGGGCTTCCTCCTGCGGCGCTGTCCGCGCTTCGTCCCGCGCCGTCACTCCTTGTGCTGGACATGTGTCCAGACTACAGTTCAGGCCATGGCCGAGCACAAGGATTACTCGGGGGACTTCGATCCCGATTTCCGGTATGAGGACCTGTCGAAGGAGGCCCTCGTCCGCCTGGTCAGGGAGTACGCGCTGATCGCGCAGTTGCTTGACCGGTCTGTGTTCACCGCCATCGGCCTTAGGTACGGCCAGCAGGCGGTGGAGGAGCTCGCGATCGAGGAGTGGCGCGGGGCGAGCCCGATCTACACCGAGCGGATAGGCAAGATCATGAACATCGAGGGCGACGGCGTCCCGGCGATCTTCAAGCAACTCCAGCTCGACCCGGGCTTCGCCCAGCACTACATGGACGTGCAGTACGAGGTCGTGGACGAGAACCACGGCTTCTTCCAGCTCCGCTCCTGCGGAGCGCTGCTCGACGTCGAGCCGTTCGGGGAGCGCGCGGTGACCAGCATGTGCCATGCGATCGAAGACGGAACCTTCGACGTGACCGCCCAGGCCGTGAACCCCAAGGCCAGGATCCGCGCCGTGCACCGGCCGCCCAGGGTGCCTGCCGGCCGGGTACCCGTCTGCCGCTGGGAGGTCGTCATCGACGACGACACCGAGGTGCTGCCCGAGGCGGACATCACCAGGATGACCCGCGGCACCACGGCGGCTACCTACCAGTTCCCGCCCATGCGCGACGGCACCCCGCACGTCCCGGCCGGCGTCCCGCACGTCCCGGCCAGCGGCGCGCCCGAGCCGTCGGCGCCTCCTCTCCCGCCTATGGCCACCTGATCCCGGTCCCAGCGGACGACATTGTGGACCGTTGATGCGGTTATTCGCGACATCAACGAGGCACGATGTCGCGATGGGTGGCGGCGCGGGGCGCGCCGCATGCGGACTTGCCAGAGCGGGGCGGGTCCCGTGCCGAGCGGGGTGGCGGCGCGGGGTGCACTCGCGCGGGGGTCACCAGAGCGGGGTCACCAGAGCGGGGCGGGTCACCAGAGCGGGGCGGGGCCGGTGCCGAGCGGATAGTGGCCGGGCAGCGGCTGGCCGGAGACCGACCGGTCCATCCGCCGTCGCATCCCCTCGGACAGCACGTCGGCCTTGATCATCTCGATGAACAGGGCGGTCGCGTTCCCCAGGTCGAAGAAGTCGCGCTGCCAGGACCACTGCCAGCCGCCGCCGTAGCGGAACCAGCTGCCGCCGATGCCCGCCACCTCGTACCGTCCGCCGTCCGGCCGCCGGGCGCCGGCGACCTGCTTCCAGAAGCCGACGACCTCGCCCTGGACGTCGTCGATCAGCACCTTCTGGTACGGGTACGACCAGCCGTCGAGTCCGCCCATCTCCAGGGCCAGCGCGATATCGCGGATCTGGTCGCGCCCGGACACCATGAACTCCTCGGCCGGACCCATGTTCCAGCCGTAGGTCGCGTCGGGGGTGTACATCTGCGCCAGCGGCCGCCAGTCGCCGTCTTGCTCGCAACGCCGGTTGGCCGCCAGCCAGCGCTGCACCATCTCGTCGAGCTCGGCTCGCGGAAAGGCGGGCATGTCAGACCTCCTTTGTCGGCGTAGGCCGGCGGATCAGGCCCGGCCCGCCCGGCGGCCCGCTCGGCGGCCCGCCCGCCGGCCCGCTCGGCGGCCCGCCCGCCGGCCCGCTCGGCGGCCCGCCCGCCGGCCCGCTCGGCGGCCCGCCCGGCGGCCCGCTCGGCGGCCCGCCCAACGGCCGGCTCAGCGGTGCGCTTACCGGCCCGCTCAGCGGCGCGCTCACTCCGGCACCAGCCGAAGCGCCTGGGTGGGGCAGTAACGCACCGCCGCCTCGACTGCCGCGCGCTCGGCCTCAGGTGGCTCGGGGTCGGTCACCACGACCTTGCCCTTGCGCGGGACGGAGAACACCGCGGGCGCCTCGAGCTCGCACATCGCGTGCCCCTGGCACAGGTCCAGGTCGACCTCGACCCTCATCGCGGCACCCCCTGCCCCGCCCGCGCAGGCGCGGACCCGCGGCGTCGGTAGTTCGCCAGGCACGGCTGGGCGAGCTGGACGACCATCTTGGAGTGGTCGTTGCGGTACGTCTCCGGCGGCTGGGCCAGCTCGAACTCCCAGTCGCGCAGCAGCACCGAGAAGATCGCCTTGAGCTGAATCATGGCGAAGTTCGCGCCCACGCAGCGGTGCCTGCCCGCGCCGAACGGTATCCACGTCCAGCGGTTGACCAGGTCCTCGGCCCTCGGCTCGGCGTACCGCTCGGGCGTGAACGCGTCCGGGTCGGGGAAGTCGGCGGCGATCCGGTTCGAGATCGCCGGGCTCGCGCCGACCAGGGCCCCAGCCGGGATCGTGTGACCGCAGGCCTCCAGGTCCCTGGTCGCCGCCCGCAGCAGCAGGATCAGCGGCGGGTGCAGCCGCAACGTCTCCTTGATCGCGCCCTCCAGCCTGGGAATCTCGCGCAGCGCCTGGAAGCTGACCTCGGCCCCGCCGCGGTACAGCGCGTCGAGCTCCGCGGTCACCTCGGCCAGCACGCGCCGGTGGCGCAGCAACTCGATCAGCGTCCAGGCAGCGGTGCCCGAGGTGGTGTGGTGCCCCGCGAACATCATCGAGATGAACATCCCGGTGATCTCGTCCGCCGAGAACGCAGGCCCGCCCACCGGGTCCCGCAGGGACATCAGCACGTCCAGCAGGTCCCGCTCGTCCCTGCCGGGCGGCGGCGCGGCCGACCGGGAGCTCATGATGCCTTCGACCAGCCGGACCAGGCCTGCCCTTGCGGCATCACGCCGCCGGAAGCTGTCGATAGGAGCATAGGGATTAACGAAGGCCAGCGCGTCGGTCCCGCGTTCCAGGTCGTGGTAGAGCGCGGCGAACCTGCCGTCGAGCTGGGCGCGGAACTTGGCGCCGATAAGGCAGGCCGACGAGGTGTAGATAGTCAGTTCGGCGAACCAGTCGAGCAGGTCGATCTGCCCGGCGTCGCCCCAGCCCGCGGTCATCGCGCTGACCTCGTCGGCGATGGTCTGGGCGTGGCCGCGCATCATGTCTCCGCGCAGCGCCTGGTTGCGCAGGGCCTCCCTGCGGCGCTCGGGCGAGGCGTCGAACACCACGCCGGGGCCGAAGATCGGCGTCATGAACGGGTAGGCCTCGGCCTGGTCGAGGTCCTCGTCGGCGGCGCGGAAGAAGAACTCGTTGGCCTGCGCGCCGGAGAGCAGCACCACGGTACGCCCGGCCAGGTCGAACGCCCCGACCTCGCCGCACTCGTCCCGGACCCGCCGCATCAGGGCGATCGGGTCACGCCGCAGTTCCTCCAGGTGCCCGCCGGGCTCCTCGGCGCCCGAGACCATGCGGAGCTCGCTGGCGGTCACGACGGCGCTCCGTCGGCGGGCGGTGCGGAGGGCTGCCGTTCTTGCGCGTCGGCGAGCGGGGCCTCGGGCTCAAGTTCGACCAGGGTCAGGTGCGCGCCCCTGGGCGCCGACACCACGGTCAGCACGGCCGCCGCCACGTCGGAGGGGCGCAGGAAGTACGGGTGCCTGGCCAGGCCCCAGCGCGACCAGTCATCGATCACCGCCTGCACGGTCGGGCCGTCCCAGTCCATTCCCATGCCCGTCATCGTGGGCCCGGGCCTGACCACCGAGGCCCGCACGCCTGAGCCCTCGAGTTCCATCTGCATCGCTCGCGCCATTCCCTCCACCGCATTCTTCGCCGCGACATAGGAGCCCATCCGCGGGCGCGGCGTCCGGACCACGTCGGAGGAGATGAAGACCACGTCGCCGCGGCGCCTGGCGATCATCCCCGGCACGATCGCCGAGACCAGCCGGTGCACGCCCACCAGGTGCACCTGTACCTCGCCGAGGAACTCGGCTGGGCTCAGCTCGTGCACCAGGTGCGCATCGAGGTCGCCGGCGCAGCAGACCAGCACCTCGGCCGGACCGATCCTGGTCGCCGCCTGCGCCGCGAACTCGCGCACCGAATCGTCGTCGGCCACGTCGAGCGCGAGCGCGATCGCCTCGCCGCCGCCTGAGGTGATCGACTCGGCTAGTTCGGCGAGCCGGTCGAGGCGGCGCGCGCCGAGCGCGACCGGATGCCCGGCCGAGGCCAGCGCGAGCGCGGTCGCAGCGCCGATCCCTGACGACGCCCCGGCCACCACGGCGGGCCTGCGCTGCGGATGCGGCTCGAACCTGGGCATGTCAGCGCGCCTCGAGCCGCATCGGCAGGGCGGCGAAGCCGCGCACGTTCACCGAGTGCACCCGCCGGGCGCGTGCCTCGTCGATCTCGTAGTGCCTGAACCTGCCGACGAACTCGGCGAGCGCGACCTGCGCCTCCAGCCTGGCCAGGCTGGCGCCTAGGCAGTAGTGCCGGCCAGCGCCGAAGCTGATCAGCGCCGATGTGTCGCGGTCCAGGTCGTAGCGGTCGGGGTCGGCGAAGACGGCCGGATCGCGGTTGGCCGATCCGATCAGCAGCAGCAGGCGGTCCCCGGCGCTGACCTTCCGCCCGTACGCGCTGAAGTCCTCGGCGACCGTGCGGGCGATGATCTGGGTGGACGCGTCGAACCTGAGCGTCTCGGACACCCAGTCGGCGACCCGCGCCGGGTCGGCCAGCGGCTTGGCCAACTCGCCCGGGTAGCGCCAGCCCCAGTAGACCGCGTTGGCGAGCAGCTTGGTGGTCGTCTCGTTGCCGGCCACCACCATCAGGAACAGGAAGCCGATCACCTCGTCGTCGCTCAGCCGGTCGCCGTCGATCTCGGCGTTGACCAGCGCGGAGGTCAGGTCGGCCTGCGGCCGGGCACGCCGCTGGGCGACCAAGTCCGCGTAGTAGCCAACCAGGGCGAGCGCCGCCTCCATCCCGGCTCGCGGCACGTCGAGCAGGCCCTCGTCCCTGTGCACCACCAGGTCGGCCAGCCGCCGCAGCTCGTCCCGGTCGGCGGAGGGGACGCCCATCAGGTCCGAGACGACGTCCATCGGCAGCCGCCCGGCGAAGTCGGCCACGAAGTCGAACGTGCCGGCCGCGGCGTCCAGGTAGCGGCGCGCCAGGCCGGCGATGCTCTGCTCCAGGCCGCGGACCCGCCGTGGCGTGAAGCCCCTGGATACCAGGGCCCGCATGCGGGTGTGCCTGGGCGGGTCGAGCGCGAGGAAGGACATCGTCCGGTGTGCCTGCGGCCCCCAGGCCGCTGGGTCGAGCGAGACCCCGTTCGCGCTGGAGAACCTGGTCGGATCCCGGAACGCCTCGGCCACGTCGGCGTGCCTGGACAGCGCCCAGAAGTCCTGCTCGTCGTTGCGGTACAGGGGCGCACGCTCGCGCAGCCTGGCATATGCCGGATACGGGTCCTCGTGGACCGCGTAGTCATACGGGCTGAAGGTCACGGTCGCCAACGGGCTATCCCATGATCGCCTCGGCCGCCTCGGCCAGCCGGTCGGCCATGTGCCCGTAGGTGGTGTAACCGAGGCCCGCCTGCACCATCGCGCCGAAGTAGGCGAGCTCGAGCAGTCCGGCCGCCGGGCTGTCCGACCCGGCCGCTGAGACGATCCTGCGGTGAATCTCCGTGCCGATGTTCAGCCGCAGCTGGCGCACGTCGGGCTCGCTGCCGAACAGCGCCGCGGTGCAGCCGGCGGCGAGCTCGGGTTCCTCAGAGACCAGCAGCGCGAGCTCGCGCAGCACGGCGACGACCCGGGCCTTCGCCGCCTGCTCGTCGGCCTGCACCGGGGGCAGCACGTGCAGACGCCGCCAGAAGATCTCGCTGAGCAGGTGGTTCTTGGACGTGAAGTACGTGTAGGCGGTGGCCGGCGCCACCTTGGCCCTGCGGGCCACGTCCCTGATGCTCAGGTTCTCGTAGCCGACCTGCCGCACCTCGGCGACGCCCGCCTCGGTGAGGCGACGCACGGTGTCAGCCTGCCGGGGCGTGAGCTGGCGCCGGGTCGGCTCGGTAGCGAGAGTGTCGGACATGTGTCCAGACGTTAGTCCGGAATCAAGGTCGGCGCAAGACAGGCAGCGGCCCGGACAGGTGCCCTGGCGGGAAGCAAGGTATCTATTCGGTCCCGGACCAGGCCTTGTCCGCCGAGCGGCAGACGATGCGCGTACCGTGGCTGTAATGAAACCAACGCGCGTCAGCCCCGGAAGGCGCTATCTGCCGGGAAGTCCGTTCAATGTCCCCGTCATCGAGGAACCTGCCGAGACATACGAGCGGCAGGATCTGGTGACACACGACAAGTACGGCCTCGGAAGCGTTCTCGAGGTCGAGGGGCAGACTGCCGTCCTCGTGGACTTCGGTACGTGCCGGATGCGCGTGACGCTTCCGTGCGCCAAGCTCTTCAAGTTGTAGTTACGCTGGCTCAGCGCCGGGTGGCTCTTCGCGTGCGAAGGAGCCACCCGGGCTGGCGCAGCTTGGCCAGCGGGTCTGCTAGACCGGCTGAACCTGCTCGGCCTGTGGTCCCTTCGGACCCCGCGTCGTGGTGAACTCCACGCGCTGGTTCTCCTGGAGGCTGCGGTAACCGTCAGCCACAATCGCTGAATAGTGCACGAAGACATCGGCGCTGCCGTCGTCCGGTTCGATGAAACCGAAGCCCTTATCAGCGTTGAACCACTTCACCGTGCCCTGAGCCATGTAAATCTCCTCTTGCTTGAACCATCTTCGGGACTACCTGATTGACGCGTCCCATGGCCGTCGCGATCGCCTGCTGAGAGAGACCTGGCTTGGCCCAGGCACAGGCGCCCGCCGTCAGAATTCGCAGGCGCTGTGACACGTGAACGAACTTCGACTACAACCGCGTCTAGTAAACACCATCGCGCGACGTGCTTTCACCCGAACCGGCCTTCACGGCGGATCGGCTGCCGCGGGCAGCTCGCCGTCGGCCAGCAGGGCCAGGACTTCGCCGACCGTGCGTTCCCTGCTGCTGGCCTCCGGCAGCGGCAGGTGGGCCCGGATCTGGTAGCGATTGCGGCGCCCGGCCTTCTCCTTGATGATGTATCCCGCCTCGGCCAGGTCAAGGACGATCCCATAGGCACTGCGCTCGGTGATGCCCACGCGGTCCGCGATGTCACGCAGGCGGACGCCGGGGTCGCGCGCGATGCACAGGAGCACCTGAGCGTGGTGAGTCAAGAAGGTCCAGCCAGCAGCGGGCATCGAGGCTTCTATTCTGGAAGAAATTTGCTAGTAATCCTCTGCCAGTGTAGCGTCGTCAGCGAGGCATCGGTCTCAGCCGCCGATGGTGGCGGAAGCCGCGGCATCGGAGGAGCCTACACCCCAATGGCCTGGTTGCCCTTGATTGCGATGCCCGCGAGGGGCGCCGATGTGTCCTGGCGGACCGACCGGAGCCTTCTCGTTGCCACCATCGAAGGCGCGCTCGATGCTGCTGTTGCGCCGGCCCTGCGCGAGTCTCTGCGGCGCCTGCTGCACAAGGGCGGGGGCCGCCTGATCATCGACCTGTCGGCAGTCACGCACGCCGACATCAACGGCCTCACCGTCCTGGTCGGGACCGGGCGGCAGGCGAGCCTGCTCGGCGGCCTGCTGCGGCTGGCTGCGCCGGCAGCAGAGCTTTCCGGTCTGCTCAGAACCACCGGACTCGATCGGCAGCTGCGCGTGTTCCCGAGCGTGGAGGCGGCAATCAGCGGTGTCGGATCGCCATGACCATGGCCGAGCAGGCAGCGCAGGCTATCAACGGGTCAGCAGCTAGGTCGGGGGGCAGCGACTACGCGCACCTGTCTCGCGTGGTCAGGCAGGCGGGCCTGCTGGACCATCGCACGGGAAACTATGCATGGCGGATAGCGATCACCGCCTTGCTGCTGGCCGCGGGCTGGGCCGCGTTCGTGCTGCTGGGGAACTCGTGGTGGCAGCTCATGCTGGCCTGCTTCCTCGCCGTCATGTTCACACAGGTCGGGTTTCTCGGCCACGACGCCGGGCACCGGCAGATCTGCGCGTCCCGGCGGCTCAGCTACATCCTGGGCATCCTGATGGGTAACCTCACGATCGGCCTCAGCTTCGGCTGGTGGGTGGCCAAGCACAACCGGCATCACGCGAACCCGAACACCGAGGGTGCCGACCCAGACATCATGATGCGCGCCCTGGCGATGACGCCCGGACAGGCGGGCCTGAGCCGGGGCGCATCCAGAATCGTGTACCGCTGCCAGGCGTTCCTCTTCTTCCCGATGCTGCTTGGCGAGGCTTTCAGCGTGCACGCCGCCAGCATCCGGGCTCTGACGAGCCGTGCTCGCCAGTATCGGCTTGCTGAGACCGCCCTGCTCACCGTGCACTTTGCCGCGTACCTCGGGGTCGTCTTCCTGGTCCTGAGCCCAGTAAAGGCGGTCATGTTCATCCTGGTCCAGCAGGGCCTCTTCGGCCTGTACCTGGGTGCGTCCTTCGCGCCCAACCACAAGGGCATGCCCATCCTGCGTCCGGAAGACGATCATGACTACCTGCGCCGGCAGGTGCTGACATCCCGCAACATCAAGGGCGGCTGGTTCACTGACCTGGCACTCGGCGGCCTGAACTACCAGATCGAGCATCACCTGTTCCCGTCCATGCCCCGCCCGAGCCTGAGTCGGTCTCAGCCGCTCATCAGGGAGTTCTGCCAGCAGTACGGACTGCCGTACTGCCAGGCCAGCCTGGTTGGCTCCTACGCTCAGGCCCTGCGCTACCTGCACGCAGTCGGCACGGGAACGACTGCCTAGCGGAGTGGGCGGGCCTATCGCCCGCGCCGGCTACGGGAGCGGGCGGAGATGGCGGCGGCGGCGCGGCCGGTGGCCAGCGTCGCTGACGGGGTCGGCTCATGCCTGGGTCGCCGCGTCGGAGGCGTGTTCGGCCTGCTCGGCCCGGCCGGCTCGCCTGCGAGAGCACGCAGCAGCGGTGAGCCGGGGTGTGCGGTGGCGGTCATCGGACTGATGTTCGCCTTCCGCATCAGCGCGCGCACGTCGCCGGCCTGCTGGGGCGTCTGCAGGGTGATCACCACGCCGCTCGCGCCCGCCCGTGCGGTCCGGCCTGAGCGGTGCAGGTAGGCCTTGTGCTCGGCCGGCGGATCCGCGTGGATGACCAGGTCGATGCCCTCTACGTGGATCCCGCGGGCCGCGATGTCGGTCGCCACAAGAACACGCGTAGCGCCCGAAGCGAACGACTCAAGATTGCGCTCTCGAGCGCCCTGCCCTAGGTCGCCGTGCAGCTCGGCTGCGGGTACGCGTGCGGCGGCCAGCTGACGGGCGAGCCGCTGCGCGGAGCGCCTGGTTCGGGTGAAGATCAGCGACCGGCTCTTGCCTGCGGTCAGCGCGGCCAGTACGCCCATCCGGTCAGCAGGCGTGACAGTCAGCAGGTGGTGGACCATCGCGGCGGGCGCGGCAGCCGCCGCGTCGGCGGCGTGCCTCGCCGGATTGACGAGGAAACGGCGCACCAGGACATCGACGTCCTTGTCGAGAGTGGCCGAGAACAGCAGTCGCTGGCCGCCAGCCGGGGTCGCGTCAAGCAGGCGTCTCACCACGGGCAGGAATCCGAGGTCGGCCATGTGGTCAGCTTCGTCGACCACGCTGACTTCGACGTCGCCGAGGTGACAGTGGCCCTGCTCGATGAGGTCGGCCAGTCGGCCTGGGCAGGCGACGACGATGTCGGTGCGGGCGCGGAGCGCGGCCACCTGACGGCCCTGGGGGGTGCCGCCGAAGACCGTCGCCGCGCTCAGCCCCACGGCTTCGGCCAGGGGCAGGATCGCGGCGTGGACCTGGTTGGCCAGCTCGCGGGTGGGCACCAGCACCAGGCCGCGCGGGCGGCAGGCCATGGTGTGTCCCGCAGCCAGGGCACTGACCATCGGGATGGCGAAGGCAAGGGTCTTGCCTGAACCGGTCCTGGCCCGGCCGAGCACGTCACGTCCGGCCAGCGCGTCCGGCAGGGTGATGGCCTGGATCGGGAACGGGGTGGTAATCCCGGCGCTGGCAAGCACGGCAGCTATCTCAGCTGGCACGCCGAGAGAAGCGAAGGTCACGTCGGCGGGGATGAGGCCCGACTTGCTGCGACGACCGTCGCGGGCAGCATCAGATGTTTCGATGGGCAGGGCTGACAAGGAGATGTGTCCTCCGGACTTTGGTGGCCGCATAGTCGTGGGCCGCCACGTCCGTGGGGATCCTGCTCGGTCTACCGAGCGACATACGACCGGCGCGCCCTCGTGGCGCGCCGTACATGATCAGCCTACTGCATGCCGGGGCCGACGGGGGAAGCGGCCAGCGTCGGCGCCAGGGACACCGGGTGCGGCCGAGGGACGCGGCCCAGAGACAGAGACAGGGGCGGGTGCGCCGCCAGGGACTTGAACCCCGAACCCGCGGATTAAGAGTCCGCTGCTCTGCCAATTGAGCTAGCGGCGCAAGAACCTCAGTGATCGTATCAGCGACTTAGCGGCCCGTGCGAACCGGCCGATCGGCCCGAGGCGTGGCGGCGCCGCTGCCGGCGGCGCGCCGACCTCGACTGGCGGCGGCGCTCCTGGCGCGCGGCGCCGGGTCCGGCGGGCGGCGTCAGGGATTAAACATGCCGTGGGGTTTCTTTGCATTCAGAATGTGAATGTATTCCCGGTTATTCGGTCGACTTTGGCGATCGGTTGACTTCGCGCTTGGCGCAGAATTACGTTGTTATCTGGGCTTGCGGAGATCCATGCAAGCAATATGCGCGCGAATCGTCGGCTCCCAAGGCGCGACGGCGCGGCCGCGATCGCGTGCGTGATCGCGAGGGGGGATCATGGTATTCGCGATACGCCGGACGTTGCTCGTCACGCTCGGCATTCTGATACTGCTCGGGAGCACGGTGCTCGCCACCGGCACGGCGGGGGCGGCAACCACCTCGCCAGCCAGGGCGCAGGCCCACTCGGCTGCGGCGCTGAGATGGCCGACGGTGCAGTTCGGGGACAAGGGTAACCGCGTCTTCGCCATCCAGTACCTGCTGCGCGCGTGGGGGTACGCGATCGGTCCGAGCGGCGTGTTCGGGGCGGTAACCAGGCACGACGTCGCTCACTTCCAGCGCGTACGCGGCATACGCGGCACCGGCGCGGTCGGCTCGCTGACCTGGCCACGGCTGATCATGCAGGTCTCCTTCGGCAACCGCGGCAATGCGGTGGCTGGCGTGCAGCAGAACCTGCATTTCGGCTACGGGTACACGTACCTTCCGGTGACCGGATTCTTCGGCTCGATTACCCGCCGGGCCGTCCGCAGCTTCCAGGCCAGGTACCACATCGGCGTCGACGGCATCGTCGGCCCGGTGACCTGGAACACCATTATCCGCTTCGAGAAGTAGCCTTTCTTCGCCGCGGATAAGCCGGAGCTGGCGAGATGGCCGCGCGCCGTGCGCGCGGCCATCTCGGCTCGCCGTCGGCTGCGCCAGGCCGGCTGGTCCGGCCAGTCGGGCTGGCGCGACCGCTGCTCGTGCCGCTGGCCGATGCGCCGCGCGGCCGGTCAGGCGCCGGTGAACCTGCCGAAGGCCGCCGCGGCACGCGACGGCCTTCCGTTCCTTGACTCGGCGTGATCCGCCCAGGTCATCGCGCGGAGCCCGGCGTTGATGCCGAGCCAGCGCAGCGGCTCGGGCTCCCAGGGCGGCGACCGATGGCCGACCCACGGCAGCCTGACCAGGTCGTCGTCGGTGCCGGTGATCAGAGCGGCCAGGGTCCGTCCGGCCAGGTTGGTGGTCGACAGTCCGTCACCGACGTATCCGCCCGCCCAGCCGATGCCGGTGCGCCGGTCAAGCCCGACCGAGGCGCACCAGTCCCTGGCGATCCCGATCGGGCCGCCCCAGGTGTGCGTGATCGAGATGTCGGCCAGCGCAGGGAACAGCTCGATCAACGCCTTGCGCAGCGCGGAGAACACCGCAGGTACTCGGTCGAACGTCGGGCGGACGGCCGAGCCGAAGTGGTAGGGCGCGCCCCGGCCGCCGAAGACCAGCCGCCCGTCGGCCGTGCGCTGGCCGTAGATGATCATGTGCCGCAGGTCGTTGAACGTCGGCCGGGTCGCCAGGCCGACCTGGTCGAGCACCTCGTCGGGCAGCGGCGCGGTGGCGATGACCAGCGAGTAGACGGGGACGACCGCGCGCTCACTGCCGGGCAGCTGCGGCGTGTAGCCCTCGGTGGCCCGGATGACGTGGCTGGCCCTGACGGTTCCGGCGGCAGTGACCAGGCGTCCTGGCTCGATCCGCGTCACCGCGGTCTTCTCGTAGATCTGCACGCCGCGCGAGCGCAGCACCCTCGCCAGGCCGCGGGACAGCCGGGCCGGATGGATCGCGGCGCAGTGCGGGGTGTAGACGCCGCCGAAGAGGTTCGACGCGTCGCCGAGGTCACGCGCCTCCGTCGCCGATAGCAGCCGCATGTCGGCCTCGGTGAAGCCGTAAAGCCTGGCCTCGTGCACCTCTTCCCTTGCCCGCTCCAGCTGGACCGGGGAGCGGGCGAACTGCACTGTACCGCCCTTCGCCCAGTGACAGTCGATGCCCTCCTCGGCGGCTACCTTGCCGACCTCGTCCACGGTCTGCTGCATCGCCCGGTACATGGCCACGGCGGACTCGCGGCCGGCCATCCGGTCCAGCTTCGACAGCGAGGCAGGAAACAGCGCCGAGCACCAGCCGCCATTGCGCCCCGAAGCGCCGAACCCGGCGATCTCGCGCTCGCAGATCGCGATCCTGATGCCCGGATCGGCCCTGGTCAGGTAGTACGCCGTCCACATGCCGGTCAGCCCGGCACCGACGATCGCGACGTCGGCGTCGGTGTCACCGGCGAGCGGGGCGGCCGGTTCGAGCGGCCCTGGCGCGGTGTCGTGCCAGAACGACAGCCGTCGATACTCCTCCGCCTGGCCCATAGCACTACCGTCCCACCTGCTCGAGGACGCCGGGGCGCCGGCCATCCTTGTGTTATGCCCGCTGGACGTCCGACCTTGCTGCCGCCACCGGCCCCGAAGGATTCGTTGCGAATATACAAGGTTTGCGTAGTATGCCTCGGCAACATCTGCCGCTCGCCGATGGCCGAAACCCTGATCCGCGCGGAGCTGGCCGCCGCCGGCCTGGCCGACCTGGTGAGCGTGGAGAGCGCCGGAACCGGTGACTGGCACGTGGGCGAGCGGATGGACAGGCGCGCCAGGGCGGAGCTAGCACGGCGCGGGTATGACGGGTCCGCGCACCGGGCCAGGCAGATCGGCCCCCACTGGATCGACCAATTCGACCTGCTGATCGCGATGGACGCGAGCAACCTGCGTAACCTTCAGGCCATGGCGGCAGGCAAGGACGGGATGACCGAGCGGATCAGGCTGTTCCGGTCGTTCGACCCGGCGGCGCCGCCCGGGGCGTCGGTGCCCGACCCGTATGGCGGCGGGCCCGACGAGTTCGCCGCCGTGTTCGACATGGTGCTCGCCGCCGCGCGCGGCCTGGCGGCCGGGCTGAGCGACATGCTGGCAGGTGAGGGCGATGGCTGACCACCAGTACCCGGCGGCAGGGCGCGGGGTCGGTGCCGAGCGCGCGCGTTGGTCGACCACCGCCCGGGCCGAGGCGCTCAGGCTGGAGACCGCCGCCGGGGTCGAGGTCACCGAGTTCCGCCAGCTTGGCGGTGAGCACCGGTCGCTGTACTTCGGCGGACGGCTCGCCGACGGGCGGGAGATCTTCGTCAAGGCGGCCGCCGGCGACGAGACCGCGGCGGCGCTGGCCGCCGAGGCCAACGGGCTGCGCTGGCTCGGCGAGGTGGGCGCGGTCTCGGTGCCGGGGATCGTGTTCGCCGGCGGCGGCCTGCTGGCGATCGAGTGGCTGCCGCTCGGCGCGGCCGACGAGAGCGCGGCGGATGACCTCGGCCGGGCGCTGGCGCGGCTGCACGTGGCGGGCTCGCCGCGCTTCGGTGCGCCGTGGCCCGGCTACATCGCGAGCCTGCCGCTGCCCAACGACCAGGCCGACTCCTGGCCTTCGTGGTACGCGCAGTGCCGGCTGCTGCCGTACTGTCGGCTCGCCAGGGACACGGGCAGCTTCCAGCCCGCCGACGTCTCCCTGGTCGAGGCCGTCGCCAGCCAGATCGACGACCTGGCCGGTCCCGACGAGCCGCCGAGCCGGATCCACGGTGACCTCTGGTCGGGTAACGTGCGCTGGTCGGGCGGGCGCGGCTGGCTGATCGATCCGGCCGCCCATGGCGGGCACCGGGAAACCGACCTGGCCATGCTCCAGCTGTTCGGCGCACCGTACTGCGACCGGATCCTGGCCGCGTATCGCGAGGTCGCGCCGCTGGCTGACGGCTGGCGGGCGCGGATCCCGCTGCATCAGCTTCATCCGCTGCTTGTGCACGTCTGCCTCTTCGGCGGCAGCTACCGCGAGTCCGCTCTTTCCGCCGCCCGCGCCGCCCTTTCCGCGTAGCTCGCCCCGCCCCTCGCGCCCGCCAGCAAAGTGCCCACGTTAATTGGGGCGGCGGAGTGCGCGGCTCCTCTACACAGCTGGGTTCGTGTGACAAGCAGTGCCGCTAGCTGCGCAGACGGAGATTGGCTGGGTCGTAGAGCGGGGCGGCATGCCGTATCGCGGGAAAGCGGTCACCCGCCACCTCGACCACGAACGACGCGTGCGGGCCATCCGTCGCCGACTGGGTGGTTGCCGGGATGGGGGCGGGTGGGGTCGTCGCGGCGGCGATGTCGGCGGGGAGGTAGGCCGAGAAGATGGTGCGGGCGACGGTGTAGCCGGGTCCCGCGCTGCGGACGCTGGCTCTCACGTCGTGATGGGCGTGGGTGAGGAGTTCTCCGCCATGCATGATGACGTCGGCGTCGGCGGTGAACCAGCACAGCCGCTGCTCGGGTCCGCTTCGGCGGATCCGCTGGAGGGCGGGGCCGGCGAGAAGGTCGGGTTTGCCTGGCTTGACCGCCCAGCCGAGATCCGCCGCATAGGGGTTGTCGTCGCTCCTGATGTCGGCGGCCCAGGCCAGGTAGTGCTTCTCGAGGCGCAGAGAGTTGACGGCGCGGTAGCCGACGTCGCGCAGGCCGTGACCGGCCCCGGCCTGGTGGAGGCGATCGTAGAGGTCCCGCACGTACTCGACAGGGACGTGGAACTCCCAGCCGAGTTCGCCGACGTAACCGGCTCGCAGAGCCAGCACCGGCGCGTGTCCGAGGTCGATCATCTGGGCGGTCATGTACGGGAATGCCGCGTTGGTGAGGTCGGCGCTGCTGAGTTGCTGCGCGATCAGCCGGGACGCCGGGCCTGCCATGGTCAGCACTCCGAACGCTGAGGTGACGTCCTTGATCGTCACCGATCCGTCCGCTGGCGCGTGCCTGAGCAAGAAGGCGACGTCATGGCGGCCGAATCCTGAGCCTGTGACCAGGTAGAACTCCTGCGGGCCCAGCCGGGTGACCGTGACGTCGGCCTCGATCCCGCCGCGCTGGTTCAGGAGCTGGGTATAGGTGACCTTGCCGGGAGCGACGTCGAGGTCTGCGCCGGCGAGGTGTTGCAGCAGCGGGAGCGCGCCTGGTCCGCTGATCTCGAACTTGCTGAACGAGCTCATGTCGATCAGTCCGGCGGCCTCGCGGACTGCGCGATGCTCGGCCTCGACGAATGGCCAGGCGTTGCTCCGTCCGAAGGTGAGCACTTCGGCGACAGCAGCGGGGAGGCCGAGGTCCGCGGCGAACCAGTTGGGCCGCTCCCAGCCGAACTTGGCCCCGAACACGGCGCCGCGGGCAGCAAGCACGTCGTGCAGGGCGCTGCGGCGCTGGCCGCGCGGCATGGAGAGCTCCCGGTTCGGGAACGCCACCTGGTAGTAGTTCGCGTAGGCGTCGATGCAGCGTTGCGCGAGGTAGCCAGGGACGCTGTGCGGGCGGCCGAACCGGCGGACGTCGAATGCCCACAGGTCGAGCCCGGGGTCGCCGTCGATGATCCACCCGGCGATGGCGTGACCAGCGCCGCCTGCAGCCGCGATCCCGGCGGAGAACCCGCAGCAGTGGACCAGGTTGTCGATGTCCTCGGTCATGCCGAGCAGCGGCTCGGCGTCGGGCGAGAACGGGATGGGGCCGTTAATCCAGGTGCGGATGCCGATGGTGGAGGTGACCGGGATCCTGTCCGCGCACGCGCTGGCGAGCGGGGCGAACCTGTCGTGGTCGGGCGGCAGCAGCTCTGGGCCGAGGTCCGGGGGGATCGGGCGCCAGGGAACCCGGCTGCCGTCCTCCCAGCCACCGATGGCCAGGGCGCTGGCCTCCGGCTTGACGTAGAACCTGCCGTCAGGGTCGCGGAACGTCGGCAGGTCGGGAGACAGCCCGGGGATCCGCCCGGTGACTACGTACTGATGCTCGACCGGACTGACCGCCAGGTCCGAGCCGGCCAGCGCGGCGGTCTGCGTACCCCACATGCCGGTCGCGTTCACGACGGTGTCGCATTCGATCCGGCCGGCTGTCGTCAGCACCGCGGCGATCCGCCTTGCGTGCCGCTCGAACCCGGTGACCAGCGTGTTCTCGGTGATCCTCACCCCAAGGGCGCGAGCGCCCGTGGCGAAGGCGTGAGTGAGCTGGCTCGGATCGGCGTAGCCGTCGGACGGCACCCAGACGGCGCCGCGCACGCCATCGATGCTCATCAGCGGGAAGAGATCGCGGGCCGCGGCCGCAGAGATCAGCTCGGCGTCGAAGCCGAAGCTCCGTGCCGCGGTCATCAGCCGACGTAGCTCGTACCACCGGTCGTCACTCGAGGCAACCCTGATGCTGCCGACCGGGTGCCAGCCGGTCGCGTAGCCGGCGTCGCGTTCGAGGGTCTGGTAGGTCGCCACGCTCCACCGCATCAGCGTCGTCAGGCTGCTCGAGCTGCGCAGCTGCCCGACCAGGCCGGCGGCGTGCCAGGTGCTGCCCTCGGTCAGCCTGCGGCGCTCCACCAGGGTCACGTCGGTCCCGCCGCGCCTGGCGAGCTGGTAGGCGATGCTGCAGCCGATCACGCCGCCACCGATGATCACGATCTCGCTGCGAGCCGGGAGAGCGGGGCGAGGGGAAGGGGCGGTGTGGTCGGAGCGGGCGGCGCGAGGGTGCGAGGGCGAGTGGGGGTGGGTCATGCGGCCCTGGCTTCGGGCGCCAGGGGGAGGGCGAAGCCGAAGGTCGCGCCCTGGCCGGGCTGCGACTCGACCCAGACGCGGCCGTGGTGGGCGTCGACCAGGGCGGCCACGATCGCCAGGCCGAGTCCGGTGCCGCCGGCCGCTCTGCTTCTTGATCGGTCCGTTCGGTAGAACCGCTCGAACACGTGCTCCTTCTGCTCGTCCGTCAGCCCCGGGCCGCGGTCGGTCACCTCGAGCACCACGGCGGGTGAGGCTGCCGGTGTCGGCGGGGGCGGCAGGGTCGCCGATTCGCCTGACGTGGATGAGTCGCCGGGGTCATGGCGGCCGTTGCTCAGCGTGCCCGCCCTGATCGTGATGTCGATCGGCGTGCCGTCTGGGGTGTGCGTCATGGCGTTGCTCATCAGGTTGCCGACCACCTGGCGGAGGCTGACCTCGTCGCCGATGACCAGAGCCGCGTCCGGGGTGCCGACGGTCAGGTTGATGGTGCGGGTCGGCGCGATCACCCGCGCGTCGTGCAGGGCATCGGCCGCAATGGCCAGCAGGTCGACGGTGCGGAAGTCCGGCGGGCGCTGCTGGTCGAGGCGGGCGAGCAGCAGCATGTCATCGACCAGGACGCCCATCCTGGTGGCCTCCTGCTCTACCCGCTCGATGATGCGGTCCAGTTCGGCGCGGTCCAGGCCGCCGTCGTCGCTGTCAGCGGCGCCGGCGACGTCAGCCGCGTCGGTCGCGCCCACGGCGCCGGCGGCCTCGCCCACGACACCGGCGGCCTCGCCCACGACACCGGCGGCCTCGCCCACGACACCGGCGGCACCGCCGGCCGCCCCGCCGCGCTGGCGGTAGTACTCGGCATAACCGCGAATGGCGGTCAGCGGGGTGCGCAGCTCATGGCTGGCATCGGCTACGAACTGCCGCATCCGTTCCTCCGATCGGCTCGCCGCCAGCGCGGACTGGCGGGCGGTCTCCTCCGACCTGCGCGCGGCCTCCTCGGACCTGCGCGCCGCCTCTTCCGAGGCGGTGCGGGCACGGAACGCCGCCTCGATCTGGGCCAGCATGAGGTTCAGCGAGCGGCCGAGCCTGCCGATCTCGGTGCGCGGGTCGGCGTCAGGCACCCGGCGCGCGAGGTCGCCGGCGGCGATCGCCTGCGCCGTGCGCTCGATATCAGTGAGCGGCCGCATGCTGGTGCGGATCATCGCGATGCCGACGACCGCGAGCACGCCGAGCAGGACCGCGCTGATGATCAGGTCGATCACCGTGAGCTCGTTCAGCGTCCGGTACACGCTGGTGACGTCGACGCCGACGATGACCGTGCCAGACTCCAGATGGAAGGCGGACGGGTTCGGCAACGTGTCCCTGAAGCTCACGACGCGCCAGCGGCCGCCGCCCGAGGTCGCGCCGACCGTGACCGGGGCTGAGGCCCGGCCGGTGGAGGACAGCCAGTTATCGCCGGGCTTGACCTGCGGACCGGGCGCGAGCTTCGTCGGCTGGCCGTAGCGGAAGCCGCTGACCTCGCCGGCCACCTGGCTGACCCGCCCGCCCTTGGTCATCCACTGGATCGAGAACCCCTGGGCCTCCGGCTGGCTGGTGCCCAGGTAGTGCTCGACCGGCAGCGACAGGTCGGCCTGGAGCAGGCTGGTCAGCTCGCTGTCGGCCTGCTGCAGCAGGTAGCCGCGCAGCACCGCGATGCCGGCCACGCTGATCACGGTGAGCGCGACCGTCACCAGCGCCAGAACCGCGGCGATCAGCTTGACTCTGAGCGAGACCCGGCCGGGCAGCCGCCCGGCCGCCCGACCAAGGCCGGCTGGATGCAGCGGGTGGGTTGCCATGCCTGAGCGAGCCGGCTAGGACGGGAGCCGCATGACGTACCCGACGCCGCGCAGGGTGTGCAGCAGGTGCGGCTCGGACGTGTCGATCTTGCGGCGCAGGACAGATACGTAGGACTCCACGATCCCGGTATCGCCGCGGAAGTCGTAGTCCCACACGTGGTCGAGTATCTGCATCTTGGACAGCACCCGCCCGGAATTGCGCATGAAGTAGCGGAGCAGCTTGAACTCGGTCGGCGAGAGCTGCACCTGGGTGCCGTTGCGCCACACCTCATGACTGTCCTCGTCGAGTTCGAGGTCGGCGAAGGATAGCCGCGGAGATGGCTCGGCCGCCCCGCCGCGGGTGCGGCGGAGCACGGCCTGGATCCGCGCGATGACCTCCTCAAGGCTGAACGGCTTGGTGACGTAGTCGTCGCCGCCCAGTGTCAGGCCGCGCACCTTGTCCTCGGTCGAGTCGCGCGCGGTGAGGAACACCACCGGGGTCCTCGTGCCGCCGCCGCGCAGCCGGTGCAGCACCTCGAAGCCGTCCATGTCGGGAAGCATCACGTCGAGGACGATGAGATCGGGCCGGTGCCGCTGAGCGGCCTGGACGGCCTCGGTGCCGGCGGCGGCGGTCATCACCTCGAAGCCGGCGTAACGCAGGCTCGCGGCGAGAAGCTCGAGGATGTTCGGCTCATCCTCGACCACGAGCAGCCTGGCGGTGGGCTGCTGGCGCTCGCCAGCCGCAGTGTTCATCGCCCTATTGTCCGGCACTCACCTGAGTGTTACCTGAACCCGGGCTGAAACACCCCTGACCGGCGGGTCGTGTCCGACGTGCCTGGTTCCGGCGGCTCCCAGCTAGCTTGCCTGCTGTGAGCCGGTAATCAGGCTCTTGGAGACCGGCTGGTCGTTGCGCAGCTCGCCGAACAGCTTGAGCGCCTCGGCCCGGTTCCACAGCAGGGCGTCCTCGCCGGTCGGTGTCACGTAGTTGGTGTTGGCGATCGGCACCGTGGTCGTGATCGGGTTCCGCAGCGCGAACGCCACCTGAAGCAACTGGTACAGGCTGGTACCCGAGTCCACGCTGAGCGTGCTGACCACTCCTGACGCGGCGGGGAACGCCTGGAACGGGTCGGCGATGACCCCGGCACTGGTGAGCTTGCGCAGCAGCGCCCGCAGGAAGATTCGCTGGTCCTGCACCCGCTGCAGGTCCTGGGTCGCGAACGGGTGCCTGGCCCGGACGTAGGCAAGGGCCTGGCCGCCGTCGAGCAGATGGCAGCCCGCCTTCAGGTGCAGGCCCGACGCCGTGTCGTTGACCGCCGTCTTCAGGCACAGCCGGACGCCGCCGATGGCGTTGACGACGTGGACGAATCCGCCGAACCCGATCCCCATGTAGTGGTTGATGTAGAGCCCGGTGGCGTCCTGCACGGTTTCGGCGAGCAGCTTAGGCCCGCCGAAGGAGTAGGCGGCGTTGATCTTGTTGTAGCCGTAACCGGGGATCGGTACCCACGAGTCTCGCGGCAGGCTGATCAGCACCGGGCGGCCGCCGTTGCTCGGCATGTGCAGGATGAGGATCGTGTCGGACCGCCCGCCGCCGACGTCGAAGCCGGTGTGCAGCCTGCGCTCCTGCGCGCGGGTCAGGCCCTGCCGGCTGTCCGACCCGGTGATCAGCCAGTTCTGCCCGGCGCCCGGCACCGGCCTGCCGGAGTAATCCACCAGGACGTTCTTCTTGGTCAGCTGCGAGTCGAAGTAGAAGTAGCTGGCCACGCTTCCGATCAGGACCAGCGACACCAGGACGGCCAGCACGGCGGCGATCCGGCGCGGCCGCAGCCAGCGCCGCCCGCGACCCCCGACCGCCGTTCGGCCACCAGGCCGCGGCGGCGCGCTGTATCCGCCGGGCGTCCGCAGGGCCGGCTGGTCCGGCCAGCCGCGCTGCCCGGCCCCGCCGGCCGGGCGGACGGGAAGCTGAACGGTGGGATCGCCGCTCGGCACGTGCGCGGTCCGTGGATTGCCTCCGTCGCCCGGAGCGCCGGGAGATCCCTGCTGCGGGCTCTTGCGGAACCAGTCGTCCGGCCAGTCGGTCATCGATAACGCCTTACCTCGTCGTGCTGCCTGTCGTCTCTCTATGAAGACGTACGAGCAGCCGGATCGGCTGCCGGCCGTACGCCTCCTCCCGGTACATCCGGTACGGCCCGGGCTCACCCCGGTCCGGGCTCATCCGGCCGGTCCGTCCTGCTCGGCCGTCCCGTCCCACCAGATTGAGACCACCTCGCGCCCCGACGAGCCGAGGTCCTGCGGCCTGGCGGGGTCCACACCCAGCTCCACTAGCGCCTGCGCGACCTCGTCCGCCCGCTCGGGCGGCAGGCAGAGCCGCCGCCCGGTGACATCGACAAGCTCGGCGAAGCTGGCGTAGTCGGGACCGGTCGGCCGGCGCCAGCGCTCCCACCCGGCCTTCAGGCCCATGGCGGCCAGGATCGCGAGCACGTCCTCGCTCGTCGGAACCGTCGGCCTGACCAGCCCCCAGAACCGCAGCCACAGCCCGGACAGCGAGCAGAGAGGGTGAGTCGTGGTCATCTCGACCACCACGAGCCGCCTCGCGTGGCCGGTCAGCGCGGTCACGAACGGCTCAAGGTCGGGAACGTTGTAGAGCACATGGTGGCAGGTCACCACATCGGCGGCCGGCGTCTGGGGCGCCACGTCCGGCCACCGGCCGCTGATGCACCGGGCGGTCAGGCCGCGGGCGCTGGCCCGCTCGGCGAGCAGTCCGAGCATCGCGTCGCTGACGTCGACCGCGGTCAGACCCGTGGCCCGCGGCAGCAGCGGCAGGCAGGCCGCGCCAGGGCCCGCGCCGATGTCGAGCACGCTGCCCGGCGGTTCCAGCGCCGCCCAGGCGCGCTCGAAGGACGGCCCGGACGGCTCGCCGCTCACCTGGTCGGCCCGGCGCGCGAAGACCTGCGCGGGAAGCACCCAGGGCGACTCGGCGGTCGCCGCGAGAATCTCGTCGGGGATGGCCCAGGATGCCAGGTCGTGACGCCAGCGGTCGAGCAGTGCGGGCAGGTCAGGTGGGCTCACCGCTGCATGGTATGCGTCATCTGCCCCCTGCCGATGCCAGCGCGCTGCCGCCGGACCAGCGGTATGACGAACCACAAGGTGGCGAAGACGCAGGCGACGAAGACGCCGATGAGGACGCCGGGCAGCCCGCCCGCCACGAAGCTCAGGACCAGCAGCACCGCGGCCGAGATCGCCAGCCCGACCGCGATCAGGCCGGCGATGGCCATCACGTTGGCGATCCTGACCAGCGGTTCCTTGAGGTGGTGCCGGAACACCATGCGGTGATAGGCGACCGGAGTCAGCAGCAGCGCCGTCGACAGCGCGGCGAGCAGCAGGTCGGCGGCGTACAGGGTGCGCTGCGGCGAGCTCAGCCCGGCAAACCTGGTGGTGAAGGGCAGCGAGAGCAGGAAGCCGAACAGCACCTGGACGCCGAGGCCGGCCACCCGCAGCTCCTGCAGCAACTCCATGAGGTTCCGGTCGTCCCGCTCGGCCTGCGACTCGTTCCTGTCATCGTCTGGCGCCCTCATCGCGAGGAGATAGTCCCCTCCCTGCGGCGATGTAATCGCCGCAGGGGCCGTGGTCAGCGGGCAGGGAGCCGAACCACCGTCACGAAGAACTCGTCGATCTGCCGGATGACCGTGAGAAAACGGTTGAAGTCGACGGGTTTTGTAACGTAAGCGTTCGCGTGCAGGTGGTAGCTGCGCAGAATGTCCTCTTCCGTCTCTGAGGTCGTGAGCACGACGACGGGGATCCGCTGCAGGTTCTCGTCGGACTTGATCTCAGCCAGGACCTCGTGACCGCTCTTGCGCGGGAGGTTGAGGTCCAGCAGGATCAGGTCGGGCCTCGGCGCGGCGGTGTAGGCGCCCTCCCGCCGCAGGAACGACAGGGCCGTCTCGCCATCGCTGACCACGCTGAGCTCGTTGCGCACCTTGTTCTCGGCGAAGGCCTCGCGCGTGATCAGCACGTCGCCCGGGTCGTCCTCGACCAGCAGGATCCGGATCATGATGCCGGGGTCCGATGCCATCAAGTCGGGTCTCTTTCCTCGGGGCGGGCTCAGCGCCCGGCCTGCGCGGCGAGGCTGTCGGCGACGGGCAGGGTCCACCGGATCGTGGTGCCGGGAGCCGCGCCGTTCTCAGTGTCCACCCAGATCTGGCCGCCGTGGAAGTCGACGATCTTCCGGCACAGGGCAAGCCCGATGCCGGTTCCCGGGTAGGCCTCGCGCGGATGCAGCCGCTGGAAGATCACGAACACCCGTTCGGCATAGGCGGGTGCGATGCCGATCCCGTTGTCCTGGCAGGAGAACTCCCACTGCGGACCGCTGCGAGTGACGTCGATCCGCACCACCGGCGGCTCGTCCACCCGCCGGAACTTGATCGAGTTGGCGATCAGATTCTGGAACAGCTGGGTCAGCAGCGTGGGGTCGCCGGTCACCGTGGGCAGCTCGGCGACTAGCACCTGGGCCTCGGTGTCGGCGATCGTGGCGTCCAGCGCGTCCACCGCCTGGTGGGCCGCATCGTTCAGGTTGACCGGCTCGCGCACGGTACCCGGCTGTCCCACCCTGGAGAACGTCAGCAGCTCGTTGATCAGCGCCTGCATGCGCTTGGCGCCGTCCACCGCGTAGGCGATGTACTGGTGGCCGCGCTCGTCGAGCTGGCCGCTGTACCGTGACTCGAGCATCTGGCAGAAACTGGCCACCTTGCGCAGCGGCTCCTGCAGGTCGTGCGACGCGACGTAGGCGAACTGCTCGAGCTCGCGGTTGGACCGCTCGAGCTCGTTGGCCTTGAACGACAGGTCCTGCAGGATGTGCAGCAGCTGGCGGCGCATGGCTTCCACGTCGGCCGCGAGCTCCATGACCTCCTTGGGACCGCTGACCCGCAGCTGGTGGTTGATGTCGCCGGAGGCGATGGCCTGAGCCTCGTCGCCGAGCGCTCCAAGCGGGCGGGTCACCCAGGAATTCAGGCCGCCCCAGGCGGCGGCCGCGCCCGCGATCAGCGCCACCGCCGCGGTCACCGCGACGACGATGACCATGGCCGTCGCCGAGTGCAGCCGATGCAGTGCCGTGCTCCGCTCCGCGGAGATCTCGCTGGTGAGCTGCCCGATAGCGGCGCGCAGCGAGTCGAAGTTCGTCTTTCCCGTGGTCTCCAGGCTCGTGCTGACCGTCTTGTGCGCCATCACGTCGGCGATGGCCGGCCTGGCGTAGGACGAGCGCCAGCGGTCGGCCTGACTCTCGACCGCCCGCAGGTCACGCCGCAGCCTCGGGTAGTCGTCGATCAGCCGGTGCAGTGCGGCCACGTCGCCAGTCGCGCTCGCGGTACCCATGCGGTACGGCCGGAGGAAGGTCGTCTGGCTGGTGAGGATGTACCCGCGGACGCCCGTCTCCTCGTTGATCAGCGAGGCGAGCAGGTCGGTGGTGTGGTCGGCGGCCGGGTCGAGCCGGTTCACCTGCAGGTCGACCGCGTCGATCATGGAATTCAGGGCGAACCCGCCGAGCAGGCAGCCAATCACGAGCAGGGCTCCTGCCAGCACGAACGCGTAGCCGAGCCGCCTTCGCAAGGACCAGGTTCCCTCGGTCAGGGCCCGCCTGGCGCGGGCCATGGCGGCGGCCGCCGGGGTGGTGGCCGCCGCGGTGGTGGCCGTCGCGGTGGTGGCCGTCGCGGTGGTGGCCGTCGCGGCGCGGTCGGCGCCAGGCTGGCCCCCCGGTTCACGGTCCGCCGCGGCAGCGGGCTCCTGCGTCACGGGTGCCGACCGACGACGAACACGGCGACGTCGTCGGCCAGGGCGCCGCCGTTCAGCCTCTCGACGGTCTTCAGCAGCGAGTCGGCCAGCGCCTCCTCGAAGCCGCGCACTGACGGGCCTGGCTCGGCCGCGGCCACCAAGTCGAGCAGGCCCTCGCAGCCCAGGATCATCTTGCCCGGCCTGATCCGCCCCTCGATGAGCCCGTCGGTGTAGAGCATCAGGGACCACTCCTCACCGAGCGAGAGCGGGATCTCTGGCCAGTCCTCGTCGAACAGCCCGAGCGGCGGCCCGGCGAGCTCTGCGCCGAGCAGCGACGGCGATGTCCCGAGCAGGACGGGCGGCGGGTGACCGGCGATCTGCATGCTTCCCTCGCCGGTGGCCACGTTCAGCCTCACGGTGACCACGGTGGCGAAGACCTCGTCCCTGTGCCGCTCACGCTCGAGCACCTCCTGCAGGCAGGCCAGCGTCCTGCCCATGTCGTGCCCGGCAAGCACCAGGGTGCGCCAGGCCACCCGCAGGCACACCCCGAGCGCCGCCTCGTCGGGCCCGTGGCCGCACACGTCGCCGATCATGGCGTGCAGGGTGCCGTCGCTCAGCTCGACGAGGTCGTAGAAGTCGCCGCCGAGCAGCGCCTGGTCCCGGCCAGGTCGGTAGCGCAGCGAGTGGTAGACGCTGGGATCGTTGACGATCGGCACCGGCAGCAGGCCGCGCTCGAGCCTGGTGTACTCGGACTGCCGCAGGGCCGCGTCGTGCAGTTCCCTGGCCGAGTCGTTGGCCCGCTTCCGCTCGACCGCATACCTGATGCACCGACTGAGCGTGGCGCCGTCCACCTGGCCCTTGACCAGGTAGTCCTGCGCTCCGGCGGTCATGGCCTCGATCCCCAGTGAGGTATCGCTCGCGCCGGTGAGCACCAGCACGGCGGCGTCCGGCGCAGCCTCAAGTACCCAGCGCAGGCCGTCGAAACCCACGGAGTCGGGCAGGCCGAGGTCCAGAAGCACGCAGACCGGGCTCTCGTCGAGCGCCGACGCGGCATCGGCGAGGCTACGGCGCCAGGTGAGCGAGACGGCCAGGCCGGCGTCGCGCAGGTACTCCTCGACGAGCAGCGCGTCGGCCTGGTCATCCTCGATCAGCAGGACCGGCACGACGTCGCTCGAGGTGCCTTCTGTCGCATGCCGCGGCATTACGCTGTGTCCTTCGCGGGGTGTCGGCGAGCTAGCTCACGACCCCGGAGCATACTCGCGCGGCAGCTGCAGGCCGGCCTCGTCGGCGGCGCTTCGCTGCTGCGCGGGCCCCGCGGGAACCGCGGGGTGAACCGGGACGTTATAGCTAGCCCTGGGTGCCCTTCTGGTATAGCAGCATTCCGGCAAATACTAGATCGTGGTAGGTAGCAGCGGCGATTCGATGCGCGGCCCGCGGTCGGCGGCGCGTTCGGCAGAAGGGAGGCGGCCGGTGACCGGCAGCGATTATCGCGACCCAGGCGCGGAGCTTGCCCAGGCCGCCGCCGATCTGCTGACCCTGGCCAGCGTGTCTGAGTCGCGGGCCATGTTCCGGCTGGTCGAGCTTGCCGCGCAGCACGTGCCCGGCTGCTCGGGCGCGACGGCCGTGCTATGGCAGGCGGGCGAGGTCTCGGTGATCGCGGCCAGCCATCCCGACCTTTCCGAGCTCGCCGAGGTGCAGCATGCGACCGAGGGCGGCCCGAGCCTGGAGGCGATGACGTCCGGCAGGCAGGTCGGCTGCCCGGACACGCTCAGCGAGACCCGGTGGCCGGAGTACGCCAGGCAGGCGCTGTCACTCGGCGTGCGCTGCTCGCTCACGCTTGTGCATCAGTCCGGGCCGCTCGCGCTGACGCTGACGCTCTACGCGACCAGGCCCCGCGCCCTTGACCCCGACCGGCTGCCGACCGGCGAGCTGCTCGTCGCGTTCGGCGGCACCGCGGTCAGGAACACCTCGGCGTTCGGCGCCGCGCAGCGGACCGCGCGCCAACTCACCGAGGGCGCCGACTCGCGCGCTGTGGTCGACCAGGCGAAGGGGATCTTGATGGCGGGGTTCAGCTGCAGCGCGGACGAGGCATTGCGCCGGATGCGCGACATCTCGCAGGCCCACCAGATCAAGGTTACCGAGGTGGCCAGGCGGATCGTCGACTCCCATGAGCTCGGGGTCGGCTGACGTGCAGCGAGCCCCTGACGGTGAGCAAGCCGCGCGTCAGGTCGGCGAGCTGAAGAAGCGGTACGCGGCGCTGCGCCAGTCGGCCGGGCTGCCGGCGGCGGACCTGGGCGCGCTGCTCGACGCGGCCTTCACCGAGCTCGACGGCGCGATCGGCATGCTGGCGGAGGCGAGCACCGCGGCCGGTCCTGGCGGCGGGCGTGTCGGTGCCGGTGACGGCGCCGAGCGCCGCCTGCTGCGGGCGGTGTTCCAGGACGCCCCTGTTCCCCTGTTTCTGCTCTCGCTGGATGGCACCGTGCTGCGGGTCAACAAGGCGGCGGGCGAGTTGCTCGGCGCGAAGCCTGGATACGCGACCGGGCGGCTGTTCACCGCGTTCGTCGCGCTGCCCGGCCGGGCCGCGGTCCAGACGCAGCTCACCGCGGTGGCCCGCAGCGGCCGGTCCCGGCGGATCCGGTGCGACCTGCTCGGCCCGGACGGGACCGCGGCCAGCGAGCTCGTGGTCGGCCTGGCCGGCATCAGCGGCGACGCTGACCAGCTCGTGGTGGCGGTGGCTGGCAGCGGCGCGGCCGGCGAGAGCCAGCGGCCGCACCGGCCTAAGGCGCGAGGCGCAGCCCGGGGCGTGGAGGCCATCACCGCGCGGATGGACATGATGACCGCGGTGACCAGGCTGCTGCTCGAGAACGAGAACTTCAGCGAGTCCATGACGCTGCAGCGCTGCGCCAGGCTGCTGTCCGGCGAGCTGGCGGCCTGGGTGATCGTGGACATCGAGCGCAGGGACCGGCTGCGCAGGCAGTTCGTGATCGGGCCTGACGGCCCTTCGTTCGCCGCGATCGCCACCGTCGCGGCGGCGCTCAACCCGGCGCCTGGCTCGCTGCCGCAGCGCGTGCACGAGTCAGGCCAGGCCGTCCTGATCGCGCACGCCGAGGACGCCGAGATCCTGGGGCCAGGGCCGGGCGACGTTCCGCTGCTGATGCTGCTCGGCGCGACCTCGGTGCTCTCGGTGCCGCTCGCCGACGGCGACGACAGGTACGGCGTCCTCACCCTGGCCAGGCAGGCCGGCGAGGGTCACTTCGAGATCGCCGACCTGGCCCTGGTCGAGGAGCTCGGCGAGCAGCTTGCGCTGGCGATCCGGGTGGACCGCATGTTCCGCAGGACGACCGAGATCGCCGACGCGCTGCAGGCCAGCCTGCTGCCCAGGCGCCTGCCCGAGGTCGAGGGCGTGGACCTCGCCGCGATCTACGTGAGCGCGACCGAGGGCGTGGAGATCGGCGCCGACTTCTACGACGTGTACCGGACCCCGGACGGCTGGGGCGTCTCGGTCGGTGACGTCTGCGGCAAGGGCGAGGAGGCGGCCGCGGTGACCGCGGCGGCCAGGCACGCGATCAGGGTCATGGCGCACCGGGCCGCCGCCCCGGCCGACGTGCTCGCCGCGGCCAATGAGCTGCTGCTCGCCGAGCGGCTGACCGGCGGCTTCGTCACCACGTGCCTGGCCCACCTGAGCTGGCAGGACGGCGAGCTCGGGGTGCGGATCGGCGGGGCGGGTCATCCGGGTCCGGCCGTGGTCCGCGCGGACGGCCGGGTCCAGATGATCAGTGGCGGCGGTGTGCCGCTCGGGCTCTTCGCTGACGCCGAGCCCGGCACGGCCGAGCTGACCCTGGCCAAGGGTGACGTGCTGTTCCTGTACACCGACGGCGTCACCCAGACGCGCGGGCGGGACCGCGGCTACTTCGCCGACCGCCTCGCCGACGAGCTTGCCAGGCACGCCGGCAAGCATCCCGACCAGATCGTGTCCGCCCTGCGGTCGGCTCTGCTCGACTTCAGCGACGACAAGGTCACCGACGACTTCGCGATGGTGGTGCTGCGGGCGCGCGAGAGCCCGTAGCCTGGCGGAGCTGGACATGTGTAACGCCGCCGATCAGGGGCAGGGATGGCGGGACCGTCCAGCCGACGAGGGCGGCGTCGGCCGCGGGGCACGCGGAGCGCCGCATAGGGGAATGATCGCGATGCCGTACGACAGGGGTGACTGGCGCTCACGCGGCGCCTGCCTGACCGCCGATCCCGACCTGTTCTTCCCGCTGTCCTCGGTGGGGCCGTCGGTGGCGCAGATCACGCGGGCCAAGCGGGTATGCGGCCGCTGCCCGGTCAGGTCGGAGTGCCTGGAGTTCGCCCTGGCCACCTGCCAGGTGCACGGGATCTGGGGCGGTACCAGCGAGGACGAGCGGCGCAGGCTGCGGGCGCGCGGCGGAGCCCAGCAGGCCCCGGCCGTGCTGGCTGGCCGTCGCTAGGTCCGGCCGTCGCCAGGCCCGGCCGTCGCTAGGTCCGGCCGTCGCCGCCCGGTCGCCTTGGGGTGCAGCCTGGCCGGATTGTTTGCCGCCTGGCCCGCCGCCAAGGAGGCCGGGCCCGCCGCCAAGGAGCATGAGATCCAGAAGGTCAGCCGGGGGAACTAGCAGAACTCGCAGCACGGATAAAGCGTTGGTGCCCGCCGGCGGAGCCTGCGGGCACCAACGCGTCTGGCCGCTCGGTCACTTTTCCATGAATTCGACGATCGACTCGCGCTCGACCGGGCCGTCAGCGGCCGGCACGGTGTCGTCGCCCGCGATCGCCGACCGGCTGAGCACGGTGCCGGGCACCGGCGCCGCCGGGTCGAGCACGTCGCCGCGGTGCGGCGTGGCGGTGAAGTCAGGCGAGCCCTTCACCAGCACGGTGCGGCGGAGCCAGCCGCGGCCACGGCGCGGTATCACCAGCCCGCAGATCCCGGTCAGGATCAGGATCCAGCCGACCGCCTGGAGGTTGAGGAACGACGGATGGGCGGTGATGGCGAACGCGAAGATCGCGCCGATCGCGGTGATCGACAGGGCTGTCGCGGTCCTCATGGGGGTTCAGTCCCTTCTTGTGCGGCAGGGTGGGACGGGCGCGAGGCCGTGCATCACGCCGGTTGCAGCAGGCAGTCGCGCAGGTAGCCGAGCGCCTCGGTGAGCAGCCTGGAGACGTGCATCTGCGAGATGCCGAGCTGCTTGCCGATCTCGGCCTGGGTCATGTTGCCGTAGAAGCGCATGACCACAAGCTGCTGCTCGCGCTCGGGCAGCCCGCTGAGGTGGGTCCACACCGACTCCATGTCGAGCAGCTGCTCGAGCTGCGGGTCCTCGGTGCCGATCAGGTCGGCCAGGTTAGACCTGCCCTGGTCGTCGGCGAGCGGTGCGTCCAGGGAGGATGACTGGAAGGCCAGGTCCACCTGGCGGACTTCGCGGAGCTCGCCGACGCTGATGTCCAGTCGGCGGGCCAGTTCCTCCTCGGACGGCGCCCGGCCGAGGCTCTGGGTGAGCTCGGCGGCGACGTTGCGGGCGGCGAGCCGCAGTTCCTGCAGCGACCGCTTGACGTGCACCTGCCACCGCTTGTCACGGAAGTAGCGCTTGATCTCGCCGCTCACGCAGGGCAGCGCGTACCCGGCCAGGCCGGAGCCTGCCGCCGGATCGTAGTTGTTGATGGCCTTCAGCAGGCCGACGTAGCCGACCTGGAGCAGGTCCTCGTACGGCTCCGGGCTGCCGCTGAACCGGCGCACGCAGGACCGGACCAGCGGCCGGTACCTGGCGACCAGTACCTCGCAGGCCGCCTCGCGCAGCGGGCTCTCGCGCGGCAGGGAACGGATCATGGCCAGCAGGTCGTCGTCGCCGGCCTGGTTGAGCTCGGTGGGCGTCACGGGCCGGATCATCGTCGCTGCGCGGGTCATCCTTGGTCACCTCCGGCTGGCCAGGTGATGGTCGGCACGGACGCGCGGCACTGACCGCCGTCCGTCGAGCCGCCGGCGCCTGCGGTGGTCCGCGGTCGCGGCCCGACAAGAAGCTCGTCGATGCCGACCCTGACCCGGCCATCGTGGTCCGGGTCAGGGTCGAGCGTCCCGATCGTCCTGGCGCTGTGCGCCAGCAGGGCGACCAGCCGTGCTCGCCAGCGGGCGCGCCGGTCAGGCGCGGTGCGCAGCCAGGCGGCCGCAATCGCCCACGACGCGAGGATCAGGCTGATGGTCAGCAGGTCGAAGATCCTCAGCTGGCCGCTGATGGCAAAGGCCAGCAGCGCGCCAGCCGCCAGCAGTGACGACGTGCGCATGATCAGCTCGCGTGCCCCGTCACCAGCGGTACCAGCGCCGGCGCGCGGACGTGCCGCCGCGCAGCACGAAGCCGAGCAGCCATATGACGAGGACGATGATCGCGATGAACCACAGCACGTGCAGGGCGAACCCAAGGCCGGCCAGCAGCAGCGCGAGCAAGAACACGGCAATGACAATGGCCATGAGATCTGCTCCCTTCCGTTTTTTGTTCGCCCCGGTAGATGCCCGGCTGGCGGCGCTTAAACATCCGCAGAACGGACCGCTCGGCGTTTATCAGGCCGCTGCTGTGGTATCTGCGTGCACGCCGCCGGCCCGCGGGCTCCTGGCCCGCCGCCGCGGCCGCCAGGCGCCAGGTCGGCCGCCTGCAGCGATCGGAGGTGTGCCATGCGGATCGGCTCGGTACTGCTCATCATCTGGCTGATCATCGGCGCGGTCGCCGGCTATCAGCGGCATTACTACACCGGGGATCCTGGCTGCGCGAAGGCCGGGACGATCGTCGTCACGATCCTGGCTGGCCCGCTCAACTACGTGGGCCTGAACCCGAAGGTGGGATGCCACCTGCCCCAGCCAAGTAGGTGACGGGGCCGCCGGGCCGGGCCGGCTGCCAGACCCGGCACGGTCAGGTGCTGCGCCAGGACAGGCGCGGCGATCCGGCCAGGCAGTAGCCAAGCTCAAGCGGCGAGGTCGCGGCCGGATGCGCCGCGGCTTCCAGGCAGAGTCCCGACGCGGGGCTCACGATCAGGGTGCCGGCCCCGCCGGGCAGGAGCAGCCAGCGCTGCGCCGCCGTGGTGCCGCAGGCGCTTAGCTCCACCAGCGAGCCCGCTCTCGCGGGCGCCGGCGCGGTCAGGCAGTGGGTGCCGTCGGCGATGGTGCCGTTCGCGGCGATCGACCAGGCCTGGCCGGACTTGGCCAGCTTGCCCGGCGAGGTCGCGCAGCGGCGAAGGTCGACCCGCTTGGCGTCGTGCGGGCCTGTGGCGGCCAGGACCAGGCACCCGGCAGGCAGGCCGTCGGAGACCGGCCCCGGGGGAAGGCTCCAGGCCTGGCCCTTGTCCCCGGTGCAGGCGGCCAGCGTCACCGCCGTCCCTGCCTTCTGGCTCGCGCCCGGGTCGGCGAGGCAGTCCCCGGTCGCGGCGCTGAGCAGCCCTCCGCCCGGCGCCTGCTGCCAGACCTGCGCGGGCTGGCCGGTGCAGGCGTCGAGCGCCAGCGTCGGCTGCTCGGCGGTGGTGACCGCGGTCAGGCACTCTCCTGCGATGCTCAGCGAGCCGTTCTGTGCCGCCTCCCACTGTTGCCCGGCCGTCTTGCCGCAGCGCCTGACCTGCGGCACGGCCCCTGGCGTCGCGGTGGATGCGCCGGACAGGCTGGCCAGGCACCAGCCGGGCAGGCCGAGCCTGACCGGCCCCGCCGCGACCACCGGCCCTGCCGTCACCGTCCAGCTGAAGCGCGTACCGGCCAGCGGCGTGCCGCGGGAGTCGGCGGCCCTGACGATCACCTGGTAGACGCCTGGTGCGGCCGCCGAGCCGGTGATCCAGCCGCATCGGCTGATCTCCAGGCCGGGGGGCAGGCCGGTCGCCGAGAAGGCCAGCGAGCAGCCGGCGAGCCTGTCCGCCGCCCTGATCTGCACGCTGGCCGACGCTCCGGCCATGGTGGACTGCCTGCCCGGCCAGGTCAGCCTTACCGCGCCGTGCACCAGCCAGGTGAACCGCACCACCTGCGTGCCCGCCGCGGTGTCGGCGGCCGTTACCGCCACGTGGTAGGAGCGAGCCACGGCCGGCAGGCCGCCGGACAGCAGCCCGGTCGTGGCGTCGATGCTCACGCCGGCCGGCAGGCCGGTCGCGCTCCAGGTCACCGTCCCCCCGGCGGCCGCGTTGAGCGAGTAGACCGGCAGGCTGGCCGCCGCGCCCTCGGGGTCGCTCTGGGCGGCGGGCACCGCGGTGGTCATCACGGCGGGGTTGAAGTAGCTGACGTCGGTCTGCACGCTGATGCCCGGCACCGTGGCCGTGCTCGTGTACTGCTGGTAATTCCACTGCGACCAGCCGGCCGGGAGCGACGGATTGGCCGTGTACGCGGCGATCCACAGCGGGTCGGCGGTGAACGCGGTGCTCATGCCGGTGCACTCGTTCCACCACCCCTTCGTGGTGTAGATCACCGGTGGCTGGCCGGTGCGCCGCTGCACCTCGGCGACGAACGCGCCGATCCACGCCACCATCCGCGCCGGCGTCAGCCCGTAGCAGCTATTGGTGTGATCCTCGCTGACGTACGGGTCGTACTCGGCGTCCAGGATCAGCGGCAGCGTCCGGCCGCCCGCGGCCGCCCCCACCTGGTTGAGTGCCAGGTCGGCCTGAAGCGTGCCGCTCGAGTTGTTCGGAATGGCGAACTCATAAGCAGCGGTGAACAGCCCGGCGGCGCTAGCCGCCGCCGCATCCGAGGCGTAGTACGGGTTGACGTAGTAGTCGCCCTCGGAGACCTTGATGAACGCGAACGTGTACCCGGCCGCGGCGACCTGTGTCCAGTCCACCGGCGCGCCGTTCGGGTGCTGGCGGGAGGAGACGTCAACGCCAAGCGTCTGGGCAGCGGCGGAAGCGGGCCTGTCCGGGCCGGCCGCCGTGCCCCTGGCCAGCATGCGCTCCACCTGCGGCGAGTGCGAGGCGGCGACGTTGTAGCGGCCCGCCGCTGCGCCTGGCACGGTGGCCGGCCGGCCGCCGAGCGCGGACACCGGATTCGCGATCCTGGCCACCACGGCGCCAGCCTGGCCGCCGGACGCGAAGCCGGAGGCGGCGGAGGTGATGGCCGCGGCGGCTGCGCCCAGCGCGGCGCCGGCGATGAGGAGCCTTCTGACCGGTCGCACCTGTCACCCTCTCGCCTTAGCTCGCCGCTCGTCGTGGGCCCCCGGGATGCCGCGCTCGCAGAAGTGTGGCACATGATCTGGTCAGAATAGGCGGCTTTGAGGGGTAAAGCGCTAACTTTCATCGAGGCGGCGGCCGTTCGGTGCCGGAAGCCATCCTCGCCACGGCGCGTCGGGTCCTAGGTATGGTGGGCGCCGTGCGGATCGCGCTGTTCGTGACCTGCCTGGCCGACACGCTGTTCCCGCAGGCGGGCCGGGCCACGGTCGAGCTGCTCGAGCGGCTCGGCCACGAGGTGGAGTTCCCCGCGGGGCAGACCTGCTGCGGGCAGATGCACGTGAACACCGGTTACCAGCGCCAGGCGCTGCCGCTGATCCGCCGGTACGTGGAGACGTTCGCGCGCTGCGACGTGATCGTGGTCCCGTCGGGTTCGTGCACCGGGTCGATCAGGCACCAGCACGCGATGGTGGCCAGGCGGCTCGGCGACGAGCGGCTCGCCCGGCGGGCGCAGGAGGTGGCCGCGAAGACCTACGAGCTGTCCGAGTTGCTGACCGACGTGCTCGGCACCGAGGACGTCGGCGCCTTCTACCCGCACCGGGTCACCTACCACCCGACCTGCCACTCGCTGCGGATGATCAGGGTCGGCGACCGGCCGCTCCGGCTGCTGCGCAACGTGGCCGGGATCGACCTGGTCGAGCTGCCAGCCGCCGACACCTGCTGCGGCTTCGGCGGCACGTTCGCGGTCAAGAACGCCGACGTGTCCACAGCCATGCTGGCCGACAAGATGCGCAACGTGCTCGCCACCGGCGCCGAGGTCTGCACCGCGGGCGACAGCTCGTGCCTGATGCACATCGGCGGCGGCCTGTCCAGGCTGCGGGCGGGAACCAGGACGGTCCACCTCGCCGAGATCCTCGCTGCCACGCGGGAGCACTCGTGAGCTCTGCGTTCGGCAAGATCCCGGCAGCTCCGCCAGGGGTGGGTCACCTGCGCGCGGCCGAGCCGTTCCCCGCGGCGGCGCGGCGCGCGCTGACCGACGCGCAGCTGCGCCGCAACCTCGGCAAGGCCACCGCCACGATCAGGGCCAAGCGGGCCACGGTGGTCGCCGAGCTGCCCGACTGGGAGGAGCTGCGGGAGGCGGGCCGGGCGATCAAGGCGCGGACGCTGGCCCACCTGGACCGCTACCTGTGCCAGCTCGAGTCCGAGTTCACCGCGCGCGGCGGCACGGTGCACTGGGCGCGGGACGCCGCCGAGGCCAACCGGATCGTCACCGGCCTGGTGACCGCCGCCGGCGCGGACGAGGTGGTCAAGGTCAAGTCCATCCTCACCGACGAGATCGGGCTGAACGACGCGCTCGCCGCCGCCGGGATCAGCGCCGTCGAGACCGACCTTGCCGAGCTGATCGTTCAGCTCGGGCACGACCGGCCGTCGCACATCCTGGTGCCGGCGATCCACCGTAACCGGGCCGAGATCAGGAAGATCTTCCTGCGCGAGATGGGCGACGTGGATCCCGGGCTGACCGACGACCCGCCCGCGCTCGCCGAGGCGGCGAGGCTGCACCTGCGGCGCAAGTTCCTGTCGGCGAAGGTCGGGATCAGCGGCGCCAATTTCGCCGTCGCGCAGACCGGTACGCTGTGCGTGGTGGAGTCCGAGGGCAACGGCCGGATGTGCCTCACCCTGCCCGAGACGCTGATCACCGTGATGGGGATCGAGAAGGTCGTGCCCGCCTGGGACGACCTGGGGGTGTTCCTGCAGCTGCTGCCCAGGTCGGCGACGGGGGAGCGGATGAACCCGTACACCTCGATGTGGACCGGGGTGACGCCGGGCGACGGCCCGCAGCAGGTGCACCTGGTGCTGGTGGACAACGGCAGGACCGCGGCCCTGGCCGACGAGGCGGGCCGGCCGGCGCTGGCCTGCATCCGGTGCTCGGCGTGCATGAACGTGTGCCCGGTCTACGAGCGGGTCGGCGGGCACGCATACGGCTCGGTGTACCCGGGCCCGATCGGCGCGGTGCTCTCGCCGCTGCTCACCGGCGTGCAGGAGAACGCGAGCCTGCCGTACGCCTCGTCGCTGTGCGGCGCCTGCTACGACGTGTGCCCGGTGAAGATCGACATCCCTTCGATCCTGGTGCACCTGCGCGCCAGGCACGTGGAGGAAGCCCGGGATGGGTCGCGGCTGCCCGATCCCGAGGCGGTGGCGATGGCGGCCGCCGCCTACGTGATGGCCAGCCCGGCCAGGTACGCGGCGGCGCAGCGGGGCGGCAGGCTCGGGCGGCTGCTCGGCCGCCAGGGCGCGATCAGGCGGCTGCCGCCGCCGCTGGCCGGGTGGACATCGGCCAGGGACGCCCCGGTGCCGCCCGGTCAGACGTTCCGCCAGTGGTGGCAGCGCGAGCACAAGGGGCCTGGGGCGGGGCGTGGGGTCCGATGAGCGCGCGCGATGAGGTCCTGGCCAGGATCAGGGCGGCGCTCGCCGGCGGGGCTGACTCCGGCGACCGGGCCGATGCCGTGGAGATCGCGGAGTCTGGCAGGGGAGAGGCGCCAGGCTACCGCCTGTCCAGCGGCCGGACCGGGGCCGAGCTCGTCGGCCTGTTCACCGAGCGGGTGCGCGACTACGGCGCCGCGGTGCGTGAGTGCGGGCCGGACGCGGTTCCGGCCGAGGCGGCGGCGGCTCTTGCCGCCCGGGGTGCTCGCCGCGTGCTCGTACCGCCCGGCCTGGACCTGGCCGGCGCTGTCGGCGGCGCCGAGCTGGTCGTCGACGACGGCCTCAGCGCCGCGGAGCTCGACCGGTTCGACGCGGTGGTCACCATGGCGGCGGCGGCGATCGCCGAGACCGGCACCATCGTGCTCGACGGCGGACCGGGCCAGGGGCGGCGCGCGCTCTCTCTGGTCCCCGACTACCACCTGTGCATCGTGGCCGGCGGGCAGGTGGTTGGCCTGGTGACCGAGGCCGTCGCGGCGCTGTCGCCCGACCGTCCCCTCACCTGGATCAGCGGCCCGTCAGCCACCAGCGACATCGAGCTCGACCGGGTCCAGGGCGTGCACGGCCCTCGCACGCTCGAGGTCATCCTCGTCATCGGCGAGTGAGACGCCGGCGCTGGTCCGGCCGGCCCCGGGCCGAATTGACCCGACCCTCGCCGAATCAACGTGGGCACCTTGCTGTCGCCCTGGGCCCAAATCAAGAGAATGACGCCCACGCCAGCAGTAACACGCGGCACCAACTAGTAGTCGAGTGGACCACCAGCGCCTGTCCTGTAGATCTCTGAGGGCACCGACGGCTCTACCGCGCGGCATCACCGGCCATGAACAACCCGGAACAGCGCGGCTGGCCTTCGCGCCGCGCGGCCGCGACCGCCCGGGCGAGCAGGGCCGCCCGGATTGCGGCATACCAGCCGAAACCGTACATGATCATCGGGCTGTCGGTGGAATGGATGCCACATCCACTGCGTATTCTGGGACATCCGCCACATCCATCAAGATCATCTCTGGGGACGGCCCGCGCCAGACTATAAGGCGGCCGTCAGGATCTGGCGCAACCCTTCGCGCTCGGCCGTCTCGTCCAGCGCAGGCGCAGGTCCGACCACCTCCGGGAAGTGCCCACGTTAACGGCCGGGCTGCGGAGTTAGGGGGCGACCCGCCTAGGGGTGGTCGGGCCAGGCGTGCACGGGCAGGTTGTCGTGCATGTGCTCGGTGTAGCGCTGGGTCATCAGCCGCAGCGCCTCGGCGCGGTCGGTACCGCGCTCGGCGTACGCGTTCATCATGGCGACCTGCCAGGCCGCGCCGGTGCGGCCGGTCAGGCAGCGCTGCTCGATGATGCCGAGCAGCCGGTCGGCGTGCGCCGCGGCCACGCCCCACCGGGCGAGCCCTTCGTGCGCCAGCGGCAGCAGGCGGCGAAGTACAAGCTCGGCCGCGGGGACCTCGCCGAGCCCGGGCCAGTACAGGTGCGCGTCCAGGCCCTGCCGGGCCGCGGCATGCAGGTTCTCCGCGGCGGTGGCGAACGACAGCTGGGTCCAGACCGGGCGCTCGGCCTCGGCCAGCATGCGGACCAGGCCGTAGTAGAACGCGGCGTTGGCGATCACGTCGGCGACCGAGGGCCCGGCGGGCAGCACGCGGTTCTCCACGCGCAGATGCGGCTTGCCGTCCACGACCGCGTAGATGGGACGGTTCCACCGGTAAATCGTGCCGTTGTGCAGGCTCATCTCGGCCAGCTCTGGACAGCCGCCCGCCTCAAGCACGGCCATCGGGTCCTCGTCCTCGCAGATCGGCAGCAGGGCGGGGAAGTACCGGATGTTCTCCTCGAACAGGTCGAACACCGAGGTGATCCACCGGTCGCCGAACCACACCCTGGGCCGCACGCCCTGCTGCTTCAGTTCCTGCGGCCGGGTGTCGGTGGCCTGCTCGAACAGCGTGATCCTGGTCTCGGCCCACAGCTGCCTGCCGAACAGGAACGGCGAGTTGGCGCCGGCCGCGACCTGGACTCCGGCGATGGCCTGCGCCGCGTTCCAGTAGCTGGCGAACGCGTCAGGGCTGACCTGTGTGTGCAGCTGCAGGCTGGTGCAGGCCGCCTCAGGGGTGATGCTGTCGGCGTGGGTCAGCAGCCGCTCGGCGCCGTCGATCTCGATCCGCATGTCCTCGCCGCGCGCGGCGAAGATCTGCTCGTTGAGCACGCGGTACCGCGCGTTGGCCGACATCGTTC
>Ga0335081_10001295_pt1 | contig 39852 bp, 33 predicted proteins | sample Lox_Sample_35_FD_206713 | JGI IMG/M metagenome (GOLD analysis project Ga0335081, IMG submission 206713) | Soil microbial communities from Loxahatchee National Wildlife Refuge, Florida, United States - Lox_Sample_3.5 | ecosystem: Environmental > Terrestrial > Soil > Wetlands | place: USA...
CAATGCTCATGATCGTGTTCACGCTGGCGCTGATCGCCGGCTCTACGCAACTTTCCACCATGGCCACCTTCATGGCATCGCCTGCGGTGGGCCTGCGGGTCTCGCTCGGGTTAGGTCTCGTCGCGCTGATTATGGTGGCGATCGCCGAGAATGGCCGCATCCCGATCGATAATCCGGCGACCCACCTCGAATTGACCATGGTGCACGAGGCGATGGTGCTGGAATATTCCGGGCGCCATTTGGCGCTGATCGAGTTGGCCAGCGCCATTAAACTCGTCCTCTACGTGTCGCTGATTGCCTGCCTGTTCGCACCCTGGGGAATCGAGTCGGCGGCCGCCGCCGCGCCGACATTGGCCCTCGGGGCCGCCGCCTATATCGGCAAGCTGGCTGTCGGCGGCTTTCTCTTGGCCTTGTTCGAGACCTCGATCGCCAAGATGCGCGTCTTCCGCGTGCCGGAATTCTTGGGCGCTGCGTTGATGCTCGGGCTGTTGGCGACGCTGTTGCGCTTCGTGTCGGGGAGCTTCTGATGAGCCGGATCGACTTCGACGTCGCGCACCTGCTGGCCGGCACGCTGGTGTTGATCAGTTTTCTCGAGCTCTATCAGGATCGCCTTTATGCGCTCCTCAACGTCTATGCGCTGCATGCCCTGGTGCTCGCGGCTTCCGTCGCCTGGCAGGCTTTGATCCAGGATGCGCCGCATCTTTATGTCACCGCCGGCATCGCACTGGTATTCAAGGCGATCGTCATCCCGGTGGCTCTGCACCGCATGATCGTCCGGCTCGGCATCCACCGCGAAATCGACGAAGTGGTCGGCATCGGCTTCACCATGCTTGCCGGCATGGGTTTGGTCGCGCTGTCGATGGTGGTCATGCTGCGGGTGACGCACAACGCCGATCCCCTGGCGCAGGAGGATCTGGCCTTCGCGCTCGCCGTAGTGCTGCTCGGTCTGTTGATGATGGTGACGCGGTTCAATGCGGTGAGCCAAGTGATCGGCTTCATGTCGCTCGAGAACGGTCTTGTTCTGGCGGCGACCGGTGCCAAGGGCATGCCGCTCGTGGTCGAGATCAGCGTCGCCTTTTCGATTCTGATCGCCTTTATCGTGATCGGAGTTTTTCTGTTCCGCATCCGCGAACGCTTCGACACCGTGGATGTGCAGGCGCTCGATCAGTTTCGCGGAGAACGCCGATGACGATCGATGCGCTGACCGGCGTCCTGTTTATCCCGGCGCTGGCTGCCGCGCTGTTGGCGGTGCTGCCCGGCTACCGCATGACCGCGCGTCTCAACGTCGCGGCGACGACGCTGACATTCCTCTGTGCGCTCTCGATGTTCGTCCGGCGGCCGCCGACCGGTGCCTATCTTCTGGTCGACGATCTCAACGCCACCTTCATCGTGCTCACGACCTTCGTCGGCTTCACCACCAGCGTGTTCAGCGCGAGCTATATCGCCCATGAGCTGGAAACCGGACGGCTGACGCCGCCTTTCCTGCGCTTTTATCACGCCATGTACCAGGTGCTGATGTTCGCGATGAATCTCGCGCTCGTCGCCAACAATATCGGCCTGATGTGGGTGGCGATCGAGATGGCAACGCTGACCACGGTGCTGATGGTCGGCATCTATCGCACCCATGAAGCGCTCGAAGCGGCGTGGAAATATTTCATTCTCGGCAGCGTCGGCATCGCGCTGGCGCTGTTTGGCACCATTCTCATCTACATGGCAGCGCGGCCTGTCGTTGGCGAAGGCCTCGACGCCATGGTGTGGACCGTGCTGGTCAAGCGCGCCGGCGGCTTCGATCCGGCGCTTCTCAATCTCGCCTTCATCTTTCTGCTGCTCGGCTACGGCACCAAAGTAGGGCTCGCGCCGCTGCATGCTTGGCTGCCGGACGCCCATGCCGAGGGACCGACGCCGATCTCTGCGGTGCTGTCGGGCTTGCTGCTCAATGTCGCGCTCTATGCGCTGCTGCGCTTCAAGATGCTGCTGGCGACGAATGCCGACGCGCTGGCGCCCGGCCCGCTGATGGTGACGCTCGGCTTGATCTCGCTGGTGTTCGCAGCGTTCATGCTCTATCGCCGCCGCGACATCAAACGCATGTTCGCCTATTCGTCGATCGAGCACATGGGAATCATCACGTTCGCTTTCGGCATGGGCGGTCCGATCGCCAATTTCGCCGGCTTGTTGCACATGACCATGCACTCTCTCACCAAGTCGGCAATCTTCTTTGCCGTCGGCAATGTCGCACAAGCCAAAGGCACGCAACGTATCGCCGACATCGGCGGCCTCACCGAAACTCATCCGACGCTGGGCTGGGGCCTGATCCTCGGAGTCGTGGCGATCGCGGGGCTGCCGCCGCTCGGCATTTTCATGAGCGAATTTCTGGTGGTGAGTTCGACCTTCGCCCGCGCGCCGGCGCTCGCGATCATCCTCGTCTTCGGCCTGCTGGTCGGCCTTGCCGGCCTTTTCCTGCGTATCAACGGCATCGCGTTCGGCGAGCCGCGCGGGCCGAACGCCACAGCGCAGGCGTCTTACGTGCCGATGTTCGCGCATCTTGCCATCGTGTTCGCCGCTGGCATCTACATGCCGCCGGCTCTGGTGGCGTGGTTTCACAACGTCGCCGGATTGCTGGGGTGATCGGATGCCGACGGTCCTCGATATCATCAGAGGCGGCGAGCGCGCCGAAAACCATCGGCCATGGCCCCGTTTCACCGTGACGGAGGATGCTTGGCGGCGGGCCGCGGGCGAAATCGGCGGCGGCCAGACCTCTTTGCTCGGACTTTGGGCCGATCGGACGGCGTTTCCCATAATTCACATGGCGATCATGGACGAGGCGACCGGCGACATAGCCGTGGCTAGCCTTATTTGTCCCGACGGAAACTATCCGTCGGTCGGGGCACTACACCCTCCTGCCATCCGCCTCGAACGCGCCATCCTCAGTCTTTTTGGTTACGTCGCGATCGACGGGCCAGATTCGCGGCCGTGGCTCGATCTCGGCTTCTGGAACGTTCGGCATCCGCTCGGCGCGCGACAAGAAGAGCCAACGGCATATGACCCGTACCAATTCCTTCCCGTCGAGGGCGACAACCTGCATCAAATCCCGGTCGGCCCGGTGCATGCTGGAATCATCGAGCCGGGACATTTCCGCTTTACCGCCGGCGGCGAGACGGTGGTGCGGCTCGAAGAGCGGCTCGGCTACGTGCACAAGGGCATCGAGTCGCTGATGGCCGGCGCGCCGATCGAGAAAGCCGCGCGGCTCGCCGCACGAACCTCGGGCGACAGCACCGTCGCCTATGGCATCGCGTTTGCACGGGCGGTCGAAGCTGCGCTCGGCATCGAAGCGCCGCCGCGGGCGCAACTTCTTCGCGCGCTGATGGCGGAGCTGGAACGGCTGGCCAACCATCTCGGCGATCTCGGCGCGATCTGCAACGACGCTTCGTTTTCGCTGATGCACGCGCATTGCGGGATTTTGCGCGAACTTGTGCTACGAGCGGCGAATGACGCGTTCGGCCATCGCCTGATGATGGATCGGGTGGTGCCCGGCGGCGTCGCCGCCGATCTCAGTTCCGCCGGCGTGCCCCGCATCCGCGAATTACTGTGGCAGGTCCGGTGGCGGTTTCCGCGCCTCATCGAACTCTACGACAATACCGCGTCGCTGCAAGACCGCACCGTGGCTACAGGCGTCTTGCGCGCCGAGTTGGCTAAGCAGTTCGGCGCCTCTGGCTATGTCGGGCGGGCCAGCGGACGCAATGTCGACGCGCGCAAGATGCCCGGTTACGCGCCCTACGACCGGCTTGCCTTCACGGTGCCAGTGCTCACCGCGGGCGACGTCAATGCGCGAGTCTGGATCCGAATCCACGAAGTCGAGCAAAGCCTCACGCTCATCGAACAGATTCTCGACCGCCTGCCGGACGGTCCGACCGCCATTGCACTCGACGGCGGCAACACCGCCGCTGAAGGACTGGGCCTTGCCGAAAGCTTCCGCGGCGACGTCCTGGCCTGGGTGCGCCTCGACGGCTCGCGTGTCGCGCGCTGTCACCTGCGCGATCCGTCATGGTTCCAGTGGCCGCTTCTTGAAGCAGCGATCGAGGGCAACATCGTCGCCGATTTCCCGCTCTGCAACAAATCGTTCAACTGCTCCTATTCGGGACACGATCTCTGATGCGCCGGACGATTTTTGAAAGCCTCACGCGCGGGCCGCTGACCGAGTCGCCGCCCGTGCCAGAGGATGGCGCGCTGGCCGAATTGGCGGCAGCCCTCGATCGCAAGGCGCGGCAGCGACTCGGCCGCGGCCTTGCCATTCGCCAGGTCGATGCCGGGTCGTGCAACGGCTGCGAACTCGAAATACATGCGCTCAATAATGCCTTTTACGATCTCGAACGTTTCGGCCTGCGATTCGTCGCATCGCCGCGCCACGCCGACGTGCTGCTTGTCACCGGACCCGTTACCAGGAATATGCGTCAGGCATTGGGGCGCACCTACTCGGCCACGCCAGATCCTAAATGGGTGGTCGGCCTCGGCGATTGCGCCTTAGACGGGGGAATTTTTTCGGGCAGTTATGCGGTCGTCGGCGGCGTTTCCGCTGTCGTGCCCGTTGATCTACACATTCGCGGCTGTCCGCCGGCGCCGACCGAAATTCTCAAAGGGCTGATCGCACTTCTGGATACGCAGAAGGCCGCGGCACGCTGACCCGGGGTGTTAATCGACCTTTTCGCCGGGGTAAACGCCCCACAGCTCGTCTTGCTCGATCCAGCCGTCAAAGCCTTTGCCGCTGATCTGGCACCAGGTTCCGGTGCAGCTCTTGACCGTGCCGAGCACGCCGACCTGCAGCCGAGCGACCACTTGGCTCGCCGCCTCCGGCTTGTCATAGAGCGGCGCCAAGTCGGTTTTGGTCTTCAGTTGCACCGCCGCCATACGCTTGCCCGACAACAGCGAATGGTAGACCCAGCCCTGCGAGCCGTCGGAGTCGCGGATGCGGCGCCAATCCTCGAATTCGGCGGTGATTTCGACCGGCCAACCGACGCGGGTGTAGATCCAGGAGATGTCGTGGTCCTTGTCGGGACCATCGCGCACCGCGACGCGGTCCGCCTTGACGCTGACGAAGCGTGGGACCGGCAGCCCGCTCGGCGGCGAGTCGGACGCGCGCGCAAGCCCGGCGGCGCAGATCAGAAGCACCGCGGCCGTGATCGCGGCGTGCAGCCGAACAAGCGGCTTGCCCGGACGAAATGTCATCGCAACCTGCCCGAATCCCGCGCTCGATGCGCCGCCACGCCGGGAGAGCCCGGCACGCTTTGTGACAGCGCCCCCATCTGGTAGAGAGACTTAATTGAACGCCTCCTGCCGTAATGTCGGCGAGGGGGGTTAAGGAGAACTGAACGAGCGGATGCGGCAAACGGTCGTTGCAACAGCCTGAATTTGCACGCCGATTTGTTGTTCCGTTTCGGGCGATCTGTGCAAGAGGCAGTCAGAGGCAGTCAATGGCGACGGTCAAGAAGCCGCTGGTCGTGGTCACCCGCCGGCTGCCGGACAGCGTCGAAATGCGCATGCGCGAACTGTTCGACGCCCGCCTCAATGCCGACGACAAGCCACTCACGCAGGCGCAGCTTATCGAAGCGGTGAAGGTCGCCGATGTTCTCGTTCCGACGGTGACCGACCACATCGACAAATCGGTGCTCAGTCAATCCGGCGAGCGATTGAAGCTGATCGCCAATTTCGGCAACGGCGTCGACAATATCGACGTGGCGACCGCCGTGCAGCGCGGCATCACGGTGACCAATACGCCCGGCGTTCTCACCGAGGACACGGCGGATATGACGATGGCGCTGATCCTGGCGGTGCCGCGCCGCCTGGCCGAAGGCGCGCAGGTGCTCACCAGCGACCGCGAATGGCCCGGCTGGAGTCCGACCTGGATGCTCGGCCATCGCATCTGGGGCAAGCGCCTCGGCATCGTCGGCATGGGCCGCATCGGCCAGGCCGTGGCGCGCCGGGCGCAGGCCTTCGGCCTGAAGATTCACTATCACGACCGCCGCCGGGTTGCGGCCGAGCTCGAGGAAGCGCTGCACGCGACCTATTGGGAGAGCCTCGATCAGATGCTCGCCCGCATGGACATCATCTCGATCCATTGCCCGCATACGCCGGCGACGTATCATTTGCTCTCCGCGCGCCGTCTCAAGTTGATCCGTCCCGAAGCCTACGTCGTCAACACGGCCCGCGGCGAGGTGATCGACGAGAACGCGCTCGCGCGCCTGATCGAGGCGGACGAAATCGCCGGCGCGGGCCTCGACGTCTTCGAGCACGAACCCGCCGTGAGCCCGAAGCTCGTCAAGCTGGCGCGCGCCGGCAAGGTGGTGCTGCTGCCGCATCTCGCCTCGGCCACGCTCGAAGGCCGCGTCGACATGGGCGAGAAGGTGATCGTCAACATCAAGACGTTCCTCGACGGCCATCGCCCGCCGGATCGCGTGCTGCCGTCGATGCTGTGATGGCAATTCGTCGGCCTGCGCGATGGTGAACCTGCGCATGTGGTTGCCGCGCCGGCTGGCGGGCTTGGTGCTCGCGGTCACGCTGGCATTTTCGTTCAGCGTCCGCGCCGAGGACCGCAGCCCGGATGCCGCGATTGCGCGCGCGCAGGATAACGTCGCGCACAACGGCATGGTCGTCGCCCAGGAGGCGCGCGCAACGCAGATCGGCGTCGACATCCTGCAGCGAGGCGGCAACGCGATCGATGCCGCGGTTGCGGTCGGATTTGCGCTTGCCGTCAGCTATCCCCGCGCCGGCAATCTCGGCGGCGGTGGCTTCATGGTGATCCATCTTGCCGATGGCCAAGACACCGCCATCGATTACCGCGAGACCGCGCCGGCGGCGATCAATGCCAAGAGCTTTCTCGATGCGGAAGGCAACGCCGATCCGCAGAAGTCGCGATTTTCGGCGCTCTCCATCGGCGTGCCGGGCACGGTGGCCGGCCTGGCGCTGGCCGAGAAGGAATACGGCTCCGGCCGGTTCACGCTCGCCGATCTCATCGCACCGGCGGTCGCCATGGCGCGCGACGGTATCACGCTCGAGAACGACATTACCAATGAGCAGACCAATATCCTGGCGCGGCTCGCGCACTGGCCGGCTTCCGCCAAGATATTCTTGAAGCCTGACGGCAGCGGGCTCTTGGCCGGCGATCGTCTGGTGCAGTCCGATCTCGCCGACACGCTGCAAGCCATCGCGCGCGACGGTCCGGACGCGCTCTATCAGGGGCCGATCGCCTGGAAAATTGCCGCCGCGGTGCAGGCCGCCGGCGGCGTGATGACAGCCGACGACCTGAAGGATTACCGCGCCATCGAGCGCAAGCCGGTGCGCGGCAGCTATCGCGGCTACGACATCGTCGCGATGCCGCCGCCATCCTCAGGCGGCGTCGAGCTTATTGAAATGCTCAATATCCTCGAAGGCTACGATCTTGCCCACGATGACGCGACGCAGGCGGCCTTTCTGGAAACCGAGGCGATGAAGCGCGCCTATGCCGACCGGGCGCTGTTCCTCGGCGATCCCGAGACGGTGAATGTTCCGGTGACGAGGCTCATCTCCAAGAGCTATGCCGCGACGCTCCGCGCCGGCATCGATCCGGACCACGCGACGCCGGCAAGCGCCATTCGTGCCGGCGGCGGCAACGATCCCGAAGGTCATAATACGACGCATTTTTCGATCGTCGATCGCTTCGGCAATGCGGTGTCCAATACCTATACGCTCAACTTCAGCTTTGGGGTCGGCTTGGTCGCCGACGGCACCGGCATTCTGCTCAACAACGAGCTCGACGATTTCGCCGCCAAGCCGGAAGCGCCAAACGCCTATGGCCTGATCGGCTTTGAGGCCAACGCGCCGGGGCCGGGCAAGCGCCCGGTCTCGTCGATGACGCCGACCATCATGCTCAAGGACGGCAAGCCGGCTCTCGTCACCGGCTCGCCGGGCGGCAGCCGCATCACCACCGCGGTGCTGCAGGTGATCGTCAATGTGATCGATCGCGGCATGAGCATCGCCAGCGCGGTGGCGGCGCCGCGCGTGCACAATCAATGGCAACCCGATCAGGTTTTTGCCGAGCCCGCGGTGCCGGCCGATGTCGTGGCCGGCCTGCAGGCGCGCGGCGACAAGGTCGTGCCGCAGCGGCCGTTCACGTCGGCCGAATCCATCTTGATCACGCCCGAAGGTTTCGTCGGCGCCGCCGATCCGCGCAGCCCCGGCGCCGCCGCGATCGGATATTGAGACGGCCGGCCGGATTCAGTGCGCTTGCTGCCGTCGCTCGTCTGTTTCGGAATTCGCCGCCCGAAAATGCCGATCCGCCTGGCTCACAGTGGGCGCCAGTACAATGACGGTCAGTCCGCATATCGCCACGGGGATGAAGCCGATGACCGGCGAGTGCGTCAGATCCCAGAGCCAACCGCCGATCACCGACATCGCCATGGCGACGCTGTAGCTGATGGTGAACATTCCGGCCGAGGTCCGATGCACGTCGTCCGGCGAACTCAAGACCGACGGCAATGCCAGCGCCAGGATCAAAACCAGTGCGCCGGTGAAACCGAGTACGCCGACCCAGAACACGATCCACAGCCCGTGCATGGTCAGCATGCCGATAAGGCAAGCCAACGACAGCGCGCCCATCGCCGCGTAAGCCCAGGGCCGCGTCACCAGCCGCCCGGCGATCCCGAGCATCAGAAACGCGGCCGGCAACTGGCCGAGATTGATGGCGGTGAGCGTGGTGCTGATGAGATCCGGGCGGCCTTGCGCGGTCATGTAATCCGGCAGGAAGGCATTGGTGACGAAATAGGTCGCGTTGACGCTGCCGAGAATGAGGCCAAGCTTCCAGATCAGCGGCCGGCGCCAATCCGGCCACCAGCGGCGGCCGGCGGAAGGCCCGGCGCTGCTCGTGCTCGTTTTGGCCCCGCCGAGCTTTGGCGCGTAAATCGCAACGAGCAATGCGGTGATCAGAACGGGAATCGACCAAACAACGAAGTTCAATCGCCAGCTGTCATGCACGAGGGGCAGGATCAGCGGGATGGTAAGCGCGGCAGCGAGGATTTCGCCGACCAGGAGCCCCGTGGTGTAGATCGCGGTTGCAAAGCCGATGCGCGCCGGGAACCAAGCGCGCACCAGAGGCGGCAGTGCCGGCTGCATGATGGAGACGCCTGCCGCCATCACGATCGTGGACGCGTAGAGTGCAGCCGCGTTCGGCAATAATCCGCGGGCCGCCGAACCGAAGGCATTCAGTAAAAGCCCGACCACCAGCGCGGGCACGATGCCGAACCGCGCGATCAGAAGCGCTCCCGGCACCGCGGCAATCGCGAACAAAAGTGGCGGCAGGCTCGCCAGCCAGCCGACACCGGTCTCCGACAAATGGAGATCAGCATGCAGCAGCGGCACGACCGGCGGCATCGCCAGCACGGTCAGCCGCAGGCAGGCGCCGGCAAGCCAGAGCAGAACCAGCGCAGTCGCACGGCGGACGGGTGAATGGGAGAGATCGTATTCCACTGGGATCCTGACGGGAGGCGCAACACTAGAGCATGATCCGGAAAAGTGGAGTCCGGTTTTCCGAAAAACATCATGCTCCGGCGAAGAAACCTAGATCGCAATGCGATTCGACCTGATCGGATCGCGGTCTAGCGCAATGCGAGGATCCGCGGGATGGTTTCGATTATGCCGCCAGCCGAGGCAATGGAACCGCAACGCCCATCGCCTAGCGCGCGAATGACGTTCGCCAGGCGAAGGCGCGCCCTTCCAGCCGCGCGAAGACGCCATGCTCCAGGACGAGCATCAGGATGACGAACATCATGATCCAGGCGAGAGTCTGCCGGATGTTGAATTGCTCGAACCAGAAGAAGAACATGTAGCCGATGCCGAATTTGAGACCGAACGTCTCGGCCAGCGCCACGATCTTCCAGGTCTGTCCGAACGCATAGCGGAAGGCGGAGAAAATATAGGGCATGAGCTGCGGCAGATAGACTTTGCGAAGGAGAAGATAACGCGACGCCCTGAACGTCACGCCCATCTCCCTCAGCGATTTGTCCATCGCCTTGGTGCCTTCGAAAATATTCACCGCGACATAGGGGGTGACCACGGCCATCACCGCGACGAGCCCGCCGGCCTCGCTGTAGCCGAACCACATGATGGCGAGGAAGATCATGAGGATGCTCGGCATCGTCAGCATCAGCGGGATGACCGCGAGCAGCGACCGCTCGAACAGCCGGCTCAGCCCCATCGCGAGACCGATGCCGATGCCGGCGATCATCGATGCCGCAAAGGTGACGAAGATGCGGGCCAGCGTGATGCCGATGTCGAAAAAGGCCGATTCGCCTTCCGGTCCGCGTGTGTGCAGATCGGCGAGGATGGTCTTGCCGACGACCCAGGGCGCCGGCAGGATTTCCGGATCGCCGATTGCCATTGAAGCCGCCCGCCACAGCAGGATCAGGACGACGATCGAGCCCACCCGCAGAGCGATGTTTTTGAGGCGGGGTTTCATCTAGCCGCTCGCCTCGACGACGCTGAAGAACTCGCGCACCAGCGTCTTCTCCAGATCGATGATTCGGGAATCTTCCGGCGTCCGCGGCCGCGGCACGTCGATTGTCACCCGCTTGAAAATCCGCGCCGGCTTGGTGCTCATCATGTAGATGCTGTCGGACAGCAGCACGGCTTCCGCCAGGTCATGGGTCACGAACAGGATGGTCGGCTTGGCGCGGCGCAGAATCTCCATCAGGTCGGACCGCATCTTGCGCGCCGTGATCGCATCGAGATGACTGAACGGCTCGTCCATCAACAGGATGTCGGGCTCGATGGCGAGCGCGCGGGCGATGGCGACGCGCTGCTGCATGCCGCCGGAAAGATTGAGCGGATAGTTGCGCTCCTGGCCGGCAAGGCCGACCATTTCGAGGTTCTTGCCGACCAGATCGCGCCATCGCTCGCGCGGCACATTCTGGGCTTCGAGCACGAAATGAATATTGCTCTCGACCGTCAGCCAATTGAGCAGGCGCGGGTTCTGAAACACGTAGCCGATCCGCGGTTCGGCTCCGGCACCGCCTGCTCTCGGATGGATGATGACGGTGCCTCCGTCGTAGGATTCGATGCCGGCAATGACGTTGAGCAAAGTAGATTTGCCGCAGCCCGATGGGCCGACGATGCTGACGAATTTGCCTTCGTCGACCGCCAGGCTGACGTCGTTGAGCACGACGAACTTTTCTTCCGATCCGGGGGCCGGAAACTGCTTGGTCAGCTTGTCGATGCTGATTGCCGGGGACGCCGTCGAAGCCTGCCCCATGGGCTCCCTCACAAAACCAGGCGTCATTCCGACGCGTTGAAGGTTACGTGCTTGCTGCACCGACATGATGGCCGACCGTGGCTGAAGTTCGGACGAAGGTCACACGACGCATTGCCGCCTCTTGCCGCGAGAGGCGGTCGAGGAATGCAGGCGCGAAAATCCGGTTCTCTCAGGTTGCAAGTTGCGGCCTCCACGCGAAGACGCGACGCGACCAGGTGCGCAACACCAGCAAATCGATGAGAACCATGACGATCATGAAGCTGATGCCCCAGGCCAGCATCATGTCGACCCGAGTCTCTTGAAACCAGTAGACCAGTTTCTGGCCGACCCCGCTGCCGACGCCGAAGGCCTCGGCGACAAGCGCCATTTTCCAGGATAGCGACAGCGCGATGCGCAGCGACGAGAAGATATAGGGCATCAGCTGGGGGATGAGCACTTTGCGCAGCATCAGCCAGCGATTGGCTTTATAGACGCTGCCCATCGTCATCAGATCCTTTTCCACCGCCTTGGTGCCCGCCCATATGTTCATCGCAACATAGGGGAAGACGATGAGAACGATGGTCAAGATCGGCGCCGTTTCCGAGATGCCGAACCACAACACGGAGAGAAACGCCCAGCACACCGCAGGAAACGTCAGCAGCACCATGATCCAGCTGTCGAAAAAGACCTCGATGCTGCGGCGCAGTCCCATCAAGAGACCGAATGCCATCCCCAAAGCCATAGAGATGACGAAGCCTTCGAAGATACGTGCCAATGTCTGCCCGAAGACGACATAGGATGCCGGCTCGCTGTAAATCTGGACCATGCGTTCCAGCAGAAGGAGCGGCCCGGGAAAAAACACGGGGAAGAAAAACAGCGAGACGATTTTCCAGATCACCAGCGCGCCCACGATGGTGAGCGCGCCCGGTGCCATCCGGTGGACCCAGTCCGGCAGGGCGCTCGGCTTGGCCGTGCTGATCTGCAGTCTTCCGTGCATTCAGCTTTCCACGAACAGAGCGTATTTGTCTTCGGCCGGCACCTTGGTGATGATGCCGGTGCGCTGGCACACGTCGAGGAATTTCCATTGCGCGTCGACCGCCTTGCGGTCCCACGCGGTCATGAACATGTGCTTCGACGTGAGCCATTCCTTGTATTCGGCCACGTCCTCCGGCTTGGTGACGCCGGCGAGTTCGCCATGCGCCTTGACCGCGGCTTCGAGATTTTCCGGCTTGCGCAGCCAGCGGAATGATTCGGCAACGGCTTGCGCGAAATTCTTGGCGCGTTTCTGGTCCTCGTCGATCCAGCTCTTCCAGGCGACGAGCGGGGCCGCCCACACGATCGGGTAGCCGGTCCTCTTCTCCCAATAGTCGTTGGGCGAGAACAGAACGCGGAATTTATCCGGCTGCGCCTCGGCCGCCAGATTGAGCGAGCTGATATTGATCATGGCGTCGATCTCGCCGCGCTCCAGAAGCTTGGTCAAAGCCGGCCCGGCGACCTGCTGCAATTGGGTGTCCTTGACGATGTCCAGTTTGAAGGCGTCGATCATCGCCGCCCGCGCCGCTTTGAAAGAGCCCGCGCCGGTCGAGAAGGTACCGAATTTCTTGCCTTTGAGATCGGCGACCGTTTTGTACGGCGCATTCTTGCCAACGATGACGTCCTGCACCACGGTCAGTCCGCCGCCGATGATCGCCCAGTCGAGGCCCTCATCGATCTTCTGAATCGCGTCGATGCCGGAATAGGTGACCGACATGCATTGCTTGCTCGGCAGGCCGGCAAGGAAGCCGGCGAACGGCCGCGGATCGACGTCAAGATCGATACCGTGCTTGGCGAAGACGCCGGCGTCCTTCCCGCCCATGTAATTGAGGACGAAAACGCTCTCGGCGGGGATGACCACCGTGACCTTCTGCAAGGCGGCGTCGGCGCGCAACACTTTCGGTGCGCCTAACGTGGCGGCGGAGAGCGAACCCAGGCCCGCAAGCAATAATGATCGCCTCGTTGTCATTGCGTCCTCCCAATTTTCGCTTATTTTCGGTTGAAATATTGACCCGGAACTCCGTCCAGATAAACGGGCCCTAAACACGCAGTTTCTGCGTGATAACGTCGCGCCGGGCCGCGGCGAAGGAGCCCCGCGCCCGGCGTCAATGACGCCCGGTTCTCACCAGAGACGCGTAGACTGCGCCGAGACCCATCAGCACCGACGTGCCGAGGAACACGGCGCGCATGCCGATGTGGCCGCCGACGAAACCGCCGAGCAGCGGGCCGACAACCTGGCCGGCATATTGCGAGGACGTCGAATAGCCGAGCACGCGGCCGGCAATATCGTCCGGAACGCTATGCCGGATGATGCTGATGACGCAGGGCAACAGCCCGCCCAGCGCCAAGCCCATCAGGAAGCGCAGCCCCACGAGCTGCCAGCCCGTCGTGACGAAAGCCTGCGGGATCAATAACAGCGCGGAGGCCACCAGCGCGCCGATCATCACGCGCCAATGCCCGCTGCGGTCGGCGAGACGGCCGAGCCGCGACGCCGACAAGATGCTGCCGAGCGCCGCCGCCGACATGGCGACGCCCGAGACGATGGTCACGCGCGAGGCTTCGACGAGCTGTCCGACATAGATCGTGATGATCGGTTCGATCGACATATTGGCGACCATCAACAGGAGCCCCATCGCCAGCATGGCGACCACGGGCCGCTTATCGGGAATCCGCGACCAGCCGGCTTGCACGGAAGCTTTCCGTGCCGGCGCGGCGTCTCTGTCTTCCTTGATGAATACGGTGGTGGCGATGAAGGTGAGAAAGATCACGCCCCCGGCGAGCCAGAACGTTCCCCGGATGCCGATCAGCGGCGGCAGCGCGCCGCCGATCAGCGGGCCGACCAGATTGCCGGCCATGATGCCGGACGTCAGCATGCCGAGCGCCCACCCCGAGCGCGCCTTTGGCGTTTGCGTCGCCACGAGGATCGTCGAGCCGGAGGCGTAGCCGCCAGCGAAGCCGGCGAACAGCCGCAGCCCCACCAGTTCCCACACATTGTGCGCCATGCCGATCAGCGACATCGCGACCGCCATGCCGAGGCTGGCGCGGATCAGCATGAGTTTACGCCCGTAGCGGTCAGCCAAGCGGCCCCACAGCGGGGCCACCAGCGCGGCGGCAAAGAAGGTCGCGCCGTAAGCGACGCCGGACCATTGTGCGATCGCGGCGGGATCGGAGACGCCGAGCTGCTCGACGTAAATCGGCAAAAACGGCAGCAGCAGCGTCATGGCGACGATGGTCGTGAACGAGCCGAGGAGGCAGACCGCGAGGTTTTGCCGCCACGTGTTATCTGCCTCCTCGCTCATGTCGGGCAAAACCTCGAATCGGGAAGCGGCCGCGCAATCGAAGGGACTGCGCGGACGTGCGACTGCGTAGCAGAATTTGCGAATTTTGGAGCGGGCGAAGGGATTCGAACCCTCGACCCCAACCTTGGCAAGGTTGTGCTCTACCCCTGAGCTACACCCGCATCCGAGAAGGGTAAGGCGGCCAAATGCATCAGCACCGGACCGCAGCCAAAGCTATGCCAAAGAGCTTGCCGCTTTGCAACCGCGGGCGCCGGGCCTGGGATTCGGGGCTTAGGATTCCTGGCTGGAGCATGAACTTTTCGGAAAATCGGTATCCACTTTCCCGGATCAACGCTAAATACCGGCCATGCCCGCCTCGCCTGACGCGCTTTTCGCCTATCTGGACAGGCTCGGCATCGCCCACAAGACCGTGACCCATCCGGCGGTATTCACCGTCGAGGAGGCGCGCGAACTGCGCGGCGCGGTTCCGGGCGGCCATACCAAGAACCTGTTCCTGCGCGACAAAAAGGGCGCGCTCTACCTCGTCGTGGCCAACGAGGACGCCGTGATCGAGCTGAAATCGCTGCACCGGCTTCTCGGCGCATCCGGGCGGTTCTCGTTCGGCTCCGCCGACCTCCTGCGCGAACTCCTCGGCGTCGAGCCCGGTTCGGTGACGCCGTTTGCCGCGATCAACGACACCGCCGGCCGCGTGACGATCGTGCTCGATGCCGCCATGATGGCGCATCCGGTGCTCAATTTTCACCCCCTGGCCAATACCGGCACCACCACGATTTCCCGTGAAGACCTGCTTAAATTCCTCGAGGCGACCGGGCACCGGCCGCGAATCGAGCCGGTTTCCACGGCCGGACCCTAGGCTAGCCTGATTGCAATTGGGGGGTTTGTTCCCATTTAATCAGGCATAAACACGAATTTCACCCCACGCGGGTCAGGGAAAAGGGCGATCGGGCAAGTCGATGTCAATGCTGCAGCAAACTCCAGCCGCAACGGCGGACGCGGTCGTGAGGGACACGACCACGCAAACTTTCGTCAAGGACGTCATCGAGGAATCGAAGCGCCAGCCGGTCCTGGTCGATTTCTGGGCGCCGTGGTGCGGCCCGTGCAAGCAATTGACCCCCGTGCTGGAAAAGGCCGTCAAAGCCGCCAAGGGTAAGGTCAAGCTCGTCAAGATGAACATCGACGAGCATCCCGCCATCCCCGGCCAGATGGGCATCCAGTCGATCCCGGCGGTCATCGCCTTCGTCAATGGCCAGCCGGCGGACGGTTTCATGGGCGCGCTGCCCGAGAGCCAGGTCACGGCCTTCCTCGAACGGCTTACCAAGGATCGCATCGGCGGCGAGGCCCAGGATCTGCTCAAGGGGGCCGATGCCGCGCTCGCCGAGGGCGACGCCCCCGGTGCCGCGGAGCTTTATGCGCAGGTTCTCGCCGAAGACAGCACCAGCGTGCCGGCGCTGGCCGGCTTGGCGCGTGCATACGTCGCGACCGGCGCGCTCGATCAGGCGCGGCAGACGCTCGGCATGGTGCCGGAAGCCAAGCGCAATGACGCGGCGGTGGCCGCGGCGCATGCCGCGCTCGATATCGCCGAGCAAGCCAAGACGCTCGGTCCGGTGACCGAGCTCGAACAAAAAGTCGCCGCCAATCCGCTCGATCATCAGGCCCGCTTCGATCTCGCTCTGGCGCTCAACGGCGAGGGCCGGCGGCAGGATGCGCTTGACCATCTGATCGCCATCGTCAAGCGCGACCGCAAATGGAACGACGACGGCGCCCGCAAGCAGCTCGTTCAATTTTTTGATGCCTGGGGGCCGACCGACGAAGCCACCGTCGAGGGCCGCAGGCGGTTGTCTTCGATATTATTCGCGTAGCGTTGCGCTGGAGTCCTCATCCCGAGCTGGCCGCGCGGCGGCCGTCGAAGGATCAAGTCGAAGCGCCCGAGGTGTCGTCCTTCGAGGCTCGCGCTCGCGCCTTGGGATGAGGGTGATGCGGGTGGAGTGCGACATGCCGATGAACGCCGTCTTCAATGGACCGGACGCGCTTCCCGCGATCATCCCGGTATTTCCACTACCGGGTGCACTGTTGTTGCCGCGCGGACAGATGCCGCTCAACATCTTCGAGCCGCGTTACCTGGCGATGATCGACGACGCGCTGCGCTCCGAGCATCGTGTGATCGGCATGATCCAGCCCGATCCGGCGCATCCGGGACAGGATGAAAACAAGCCGCATCTGTTCCGCGTCGGCTGCGTCGGCCGCCTGACGCAATTCGCCGAGAGCGGCGACGGCCGCTACCTCATCCAGCTCACGGGCATCGCGCGCTTTCGCGTCGAAGAGGAGCTTCCGGTCGCGACGCCCTATCGGCAATGCCGGGTCAGCTATCATCCCTTTGTCGACGATTTCACCGCGCGCAAGGGCGAGGATGAGGTCGACCGCAAGGCGCTGTTGCGGGCGCTTACGGCCTTCCTCAAGGCCAATAATCTCAAGGCCGATTGGGACGGCATCGAGAACGCACCGAACGAGGCCTTGGTGAACGCGCTGGCGATGATGTCGCCCTACGACACCGCCGAGAAACAGGCCATGCTCGAGGCGCCTGATCTGAAAACCCGCGCCGAGATTTTGGTCGCCGTCACCGAGATCGAGCTCGCCAAGAGCAAGACGCCGGGCGAAACACCCCTGCAATAAACGAATGCTATAGTGGCACCAATCAAAGCGGAGCTCAGCATGTCCAGTCCTGCCAGCGAACGGCCCGCCGAAGGCGTCGATCCGAAACTCCTCGAAATCCTGGTCTGTCCGCTGACCAAGTGCCCGCTCGAATACGACGCGGAAAACCAGGAGCTCATTTCGCGCGCCGCCAAGCTCGCCTATCCGATTCGCGACGGCATTCCGATCATGCTGCCCGAAGAAGCGCGCCGGATCGATTAGAACTGCCTGCTGCCGCATCGTCATGCCCGGCCACCCGGCGTGGCTTGTTGGCCGGTCCGAGGACATGCTTGTGCCGGGCATCCATGTCTTACAAGATACGCGCGATAAGCCGTGGATGGCCGCGGCAAGCGCGGCCATGACGAATTGGGAGTTTTACAGTGATCAAGATCTGGGGGCGGAAAACCTCGTCGAACGTGCAGAAGGTGATGTGGGCGATCGGCGAGCTTCAATTGCCGCACGAACGCATCGACGTCGGCGGCCCGTTCGGCAAGAACCGCGAGCCGGCCTATCTGGCAATGAATCCGAATGGTCTGGTGCCGACGCTGGAAGAAGAGGACGGCTTCCTGCTGTGGGAGTCGAACACGATCGTCCGTTATCTCGCCGCCAAATATAAGTCGACGATTCTCGAACCGGCCGATCTGAAAACGCGTGCGCTTGCCCAGAAATGGATGGACTGGCAGCTCTCGGTCGCCGGCCCTGCGATCGGGCCGGTATTTTGGGGGCTGATCCGCACAGCGCCGGAAAAGCGCGATCACGCGGCCATCGAAGCCGGCAAGAAGAATAGCACGGCGGCAATCGAGATGATGGACGCGCAGCTCGCCAAGACCCGCTTTCTCGCCGGCGACGGCTTCTCCTACGGCGATATTCCGGTCGGCATCATGGCCTATCGCTATCGGCAGCTGGTGCCGGACCGGCCGCCGCTGCCGAACTTCGAGCGCTGGTATGCGGCGCTGTCCGAACGCAAGGCGTTCAAGGATCACGTCGCAGCGGTGCCGTTGTCGTAGGCCGTCATTCCGGGGCGCGCGAAGCGCGAGCCCGGAATCCATAGTCGCTGCCGTAGCAGCGTCTGTCAGGCTATCCTGCTCGACCAGTGATTATGGATTCCGGACTTGCCGCTTCGCGGCAATCCGGAATGACGAGATTACTCCGCCGCGGCGCGCGCTCCCGCGGACTGCGCCGACACGATATAATCCATCGCCGCCTGGACGCCGCCCTTCTTGTGCGGGATGCCGGCGAGCGACAGCGCCATCTCGGTCACCGCCAAGACGCCCATCATCCAGCCGTCATTGACGTCGCCGAGGTGGCCGATGCGGAAATATTTCTTGGCGTAGGGGCCGAAGCTCGCGCCATAGGAGATGTTGAACGTATCGAGCGCCAGCGCCCGGAAGGCATCGGCGTCATGGCCGTCCGGCAACAGCACCGCTGTGATGGTCGGCGAATAATATTTCGGCTCGCGGCAGAGGATTTCGAGGCCCCAGGCGCGTACCGCGCGCCGCACCGCTTCGGCGAGCCGATGATGGCGGGCGAACACATTGTCGAGGCCTTCCTCGTGCAGCATCTCGATCGAGACCGCCAGCCCCTGCAGCATCTGCGTCGCCGGAGTGTAGGGAAAAAAGCCGACCTTGTTCATGGTCAGCATGTCGTCCCAGGCGAAGAACGACTTTGGCAGCTTCGCGGTCTTGCTGGCGGCGAGCGCCTTGTCGCTGACCGCATTGAACGACATGCCCGGCGGCAGCATCAGGCCCTTCTGCGCGCCGCCGATGGTGACGTCGACGCCCCACTCGTCATGCCGGTAGTCGGTCGAGGCGAGCGACGAGATGGTGTCGACCATCAGCAGCGCCGGATGGCCGGCGGCATTGATCGCCTTGCGGATCGGCTCGATCGGCGACAGGCAGCCAGTCGCGGTCTCGTTGTGCAAGACGCAGACCGCCTTGATCTCGTGCGCCTTGTCCTTCTTCAGATGCTCCTCGATGGTGGCGGCATCGGCGCCGGTGCGCCAGTCGCCCGGGATGAATTCGGGCTTCAAACCCAGCTTCTGCGCCATGGTCTTCCATTGCGTCGCGAACTGGCCGGTCTCGACCATCAGCACGCGATCGCCGGCCGACAGCGTATTGACCAGCGCCGCTTCCCAGGCGCCGGTGCCGGTCGCGGTGTAGATGATGACCGGATTGGTGGTCTTGAAAACCGTCTTGATGCCGTCGAGGCAGCGCTTGGCGAGCTTGGCGAATTCCGGGCCGCGGTGGTCGATCAGCGGCGTGTCCATCGCGCGGAGCACGCGATCCGGCAGCGGCGTCGGCCCCGGGATTTGCAGGAAATGACGCCCGGCGGCGCGCGAAGCATTCTGCGGCATATTCGGCACTCCATCGGACGGATCAAAGGCCCCGGCGGCGCATGTCCGTGAGCGCGCGCGGCTTGTGGCGTTGAATAGCGAATGCGACATTCGGGTCAAGTCTAATTGACGTAAACTCTATTGCATTGTTATCGCGTCGTTTTTGAGCGTGGAGGAGAACGTGCCAGCACGGCTCATGCCGGGCCTCGAACGCCGGCTGAAGGCGGAAAACGTGGGCGGCGTTCGCTTCGATGCGTTTACGCGTGGCCGCTATTCCACCGACGCATCGCATTATCAGATCATGCCGCTGGGCGTGGTGACGCCGCGGTCCATCGAAGAAGCCGATCGGGCCATCGCGATTTGCCGCGCCGAGGGTGTGCCGGTCACGGCGCGGGGAGGAGGCACCTCGCAGGCCGGTCAGACCGTCAACCAGTCGGTCATCGTCGATTGCTCGCCGCATCTCACCCGCATGATCGAGGTCGATGCCGCAGCGCGGCGCTGCACGGTCGAGCCGGGCATCGTGCTCGATGAGCTCAATCGAAGGCTCAAGCCGTCCGGCCTGTGGTTTCCGGTCGATATCTCGACGGCGTCGCGCGCCACCATCGGCGGCATGGTCGGCAACAATTCCTGCGGCGCGCGTTCGCTGCGCTACGGCAATACGCGCGAAAACGTGCTGTCGATCGACGCCGTGCTGGCCGACGGCACGGCTGCGCATTTCGGTCGTCTCGGCGATCCGGGCGTGAATGTGCCGCAGCCGCTGGTGCGCGATCTCGTCGCCATCGCGGCGCGCGAGGCCGCGGAGATCGAGCGACGCTTTCCCAAAGTGCAGCGTCGTGTCGGCGGCTACAATCTCGACGCGCTGGTTCCCGGCCGCAATGACATCAATCTCGCGCATCTCCTGGTCGGCTCGGAAGGCACGCTGGCGTTCTCGACCAAGATCGAGCTGAAGCTGGCGCCGCTCCTTGGCCGCCGTGCCGTCGGCGCTTGCCACTTCGGCAGCTTCCACGAGGCGATGCTGGCGGCGGCGCACATCGTCGCGCTCGGCCCGATCGCCGTCGAGCTGATCGACCGCACCATGCTTGGTCTCGCCAGAGACATCGCGATGTACAGGCCGATTGTCGACGCATTCCTGCGCGGCGATCCAGAGGCGATCCTGTTCGTCGAATTCGCCGAGGATGACGAGGAAAATATCCGCCGCCTGAAACGCCTCGGCGCGCTCCTGGGCGACCTCGGCATCGCCTGGGACAAGCGCGGCGCCAAATGGGGCGGCGTGGTCGAGGTGCTCGATCCGAAATTGCAGGCCGGCATCGGCGAAGTGCGCACCGCAGGGCTGAACATCATGATGTCGATGAAGGAGGAGGGCAAGCCGATCTCCTTCGTCGAGGACTGCGCCGTGCCGCTCGAGCATCTGCCCGATTACACCGCGCGGCTGACGGAAGTGTTCGAGAAGCACGGCACGCGCGGCACCTGGTATGCCCATGCCGCGGTCGGCTGCCTGCACGTGCGGCCGGTGCTCAACCTGCGCCTCGACAAGGACGTCCGCGCGATGCGCGCCATCGCCGAGGAAGCCTTCGCCATGGTGCGCGATTACAAAGGTTCGCATTCCGGCGAGCACGGCGACGGCATCGTGCGCTCGGAATTCCATGAGTTCATGTTCGGCGCCGAACTGGTGCACGCCTTCGAGGAGGTGAAGGACCGCTTCGATCCGTACGGCCTGTTCAATCCCGGCAAGATCGTGCGCGCGCCGAAATTCGACGACCGCGGCAATTTCCGTTACGGCCCGGAGTATCGCGCCGAGGACATCGCGACCGCACTCGACTGGTCGGCCTATCCGGGCACAGGCGGCGGATTCCAGGGCGCGGTCGAAATGTGCAACAACAACGGCGCCTGCCGCGCGCTCGCCGGCGGCGTGATGTGCCCGAGCTATCGCGTCACGCGCGACGAGCGCGACGTGACCCGCGGCCGCGCCAACACGCTCCGCCTTGCCATCACCGGTCAGCTCGGGCCGGACGCACTCACTTCGGACGACATGGCGGAAACGCTCAAGCTCTGCGTTTCCTGCAAGGCGTGCCGGCGCGAATGTCCGACCGGCGTCGACATGGCGCGAATGAAAATCGAGGTGCTGCGGGCGCGGGCGGAGAAATTCGGCTTGTCGCTGCACGACCGGCTGATCGGCTATCTGCCGCGCTATGCGCCTTATGCGGCGCAACTGCATTGGCTCCTCAATCTGCGCGATGTCGTTCCCGGCGCGGCGAAAGTGTCGGAAGCCATCGCCGGCTTTTCCGCGCGGCGAAGTTTGCCGAAGTGGCGAGCCGATTATTTCGAAGACGTGGATGCCCGGCCCGAAGCCGGGCATGACGGCAATAAAGTCGTGCTCTTCGCCGACACGTTCAATCGCTACTTCGAACGCGAAAATATCGATGCCGCGATTGCTGTGCTCACAGCGGCCGGTTATCGCGTTCATTTCGCTGCGCCGCAAAAGGGCAAACGTCCGCTATGTTGCGGCCGAACCTTCCTTTCCGTCGGAAGGGTCGATGAAGCCAAGAAAGAAGCCCAGCGGACACTTGATGCGCTCGCGCCCTATGCGGAGCGCGGCATCCCCATTCTTGGCCTGGAGCCAAGCTGCCTGTTCAGTTTCCGCGACGAAATCCCGGCCCTCATCAAGAGCGATACGGCACGTCAAGTTGCTGGCGCCGCGCTTTTGTTCGAGGAGTTTTTGGCGCACGAGGCGGCGGCCGGAGAGCTTCAGCTCAATCTCGCTCCCATAAAAGGCCGAGCGCTGCTGCACGGCCATTGCCATCAAAAATCGTTCGACACGATGTCTGCGGTTGGGGCAACGCTGAAACTCGTTCCCGATCTCGCCGTCGAAACCGTCGAGTCGAGCTGCTGCGGCATGGCCGGCGCGTTCGGCTTTCACGCCGATACCATCGAGGTTTCCCGCGCCATGGGCGAGCTGTCGCTGTTGCCGGCGGTGCGCAAGGCGTCCGGCGACGCGCTCATCGTCGCCGACGGCACGTCATGCCGGCATCAGATTCACGACGGCGCCGGACGCGAGGCGATGCATGTGGCGCGCGTCTTGGCGATGGCATTGCCGCAGGCCTGACCGTCAGCGCGCCTCCTCCAGGGCGCTTTCGTGCCAGCGGCGCAGCGCCAGATAATTGATCGCCGACAGCGCATAGAAGATCACGATGCCGGCAAGGGAGAGCAGCAGCAGCGCCGCGAACATGCGCGGGATGTTCAGCCGATAGCCGGATTCGGCGATGCGGTAGGCAAGCCCGGAGCCGGCGCCGGCGGAGCCCGCGGCGATCTCGGCGACCACGGCGCCGATCAGCGACAGTCCGCCGGCAATGCGCAGCCCGCCGAGGATGTAGGGCAGGGCGGCCGGCAGTTTGAGGTTCCACAGAATTTGCCCCCGCGTCGCGCCGTAGAGCGCGAACAGGTCGGCGAGATTGCGGTCGACCGAGTGCAGGCCGAGCGTGGTGTTGGCCAGCACCGGAAAGAACGCGACGATCCAGGCGCAGGCCAGCACCGCGAGCGGCTGCGGCAGATAGATCAACAGCAGCGGCGCGATGGCGACGATCGGCGTCACCTGCAGGATCACCGCATAGGGATAGAGCGAATATTCGACGAGCCGCGACTGGTTGAACAGCACGGCCAAGCCGACGCCGCCCACGGCAGCGAGCAAAAAGCCTTCAAACGTCGTGAGCAGCGTGACCAGCAAAGATTGGAACAGCAATGCCCAATCGGAAACCAGCGTGCGAACGATCAGCCACGGGTCAGGCAGGACATAGGGAGGAATGTGTCCGAGCCGCACCACCGCTTCCCAAAGCGCAAGCCCAAGCAGAAGGACGACGATCGGCAGCGCGATGCGGAGCGCGCGGTCGCGACGCTCGCGCGCGGAGCTGGCCGTGTTCATTGGCGCGTCCATGGCGCATCTCCCGCGGCCAAATCCGGTGCGGCCATGGCTTGCGCCAGCGCTTCCGACGTGCGGCGGCAGAACGCGGCGTATTCGGCCGAGGTGCGGAAATTCTGATCGCGCGGGTAGGGCGCGTCGATCGCAAGCTCGGTGAAGACCCGGCCCGGCCGTGCCGCCATCACCACGATGCGGCTGGACAGATAGACCGACTCGAACACCGAATGGGTCACGAACACCACGGTGGCGCGAAGCGCCTGCCACACCTGCAACAGGTCGTTGTTGAGCTTGAAGCGGGTGATCTCGTCGAGCGCCGCGAACGGCTCGTCCATCAACAGCAGCGCCGGTTCGGTGACCAGCGCCCGGGCGATGGAGACCCGCATGCGCATGCCGCCCGACAATTCGCGCGGATAGGCGCGGCCGAATTCCTTCAGCCCGACCCGGTCGAGCGCCGCGACGACGCGCGTCCGCGCCTCATCGGAGCCGACGCCTTTGAGTCTGAGCGGCAGCAGCACGTTGTTGAACACACTCGCCCACGGCATCAATGTCGGCTCCTGGAACACGAAGCCGATGCGGCTCCCGCCGTCCGCCGAGGCCTGCGGCGAGTGCCATTCGACGGTGCCTTCGCTCGGCTCGGTCAAGCCGGCGATGATGCGCAATGCCGTCGATTTGCCGCATCCGGACGGGCCGAGCAGTGAGACGAATTCGCCTTCGTGCGCCTCGAAATCGAACCCCTTGAGCGCCAGCGTGCCGCTCGGAAATGATTTGCCGACGCCGCGCAGGCTGACGAGTGAGGCGGCGGCGCTCATTGCGCCTTCGGCCGCAGATCGAGTCCGACTTTCTTGTCGACGAATTGCAGCGTGTAGGCCTTGCGGTAATCGACGCTCGGCTTGATGACGCCGACATGCACCATCTCGTCGAAGAAGCTCTTCATGCGCGCGTCGGTCATGGCGCCGATGCCGAGCGTCGCGGCATCGCCGGAATCGACGATGCCGTATTGCTTCATCGCGTTGACCGAATAGGCCAACAGATCGTCGGTCATTTCCGGGTTCTGCTTTTTGATCAGCGCATTCCCCGCGCTGTTGTCGTGATAAAGATAATTGTACCAGCCGATGGTCGAGGCATCGATGAAACGCTGCACCAGGTCCGGCCTCTTGTCGACGAGATCGCGCCGCGTCTCGATCAGGGTCGAATAGCCGGCCAGCCCCTCGTCGGCGAGCAGAAAGATCTTCGGCATGAAGTGCGCGGCCTTCTCGATGGCGAACGGCTCCGACGTCACATAGCCCTGCATCGCGCTTTTCTTGTTCACCAGGAACGGCTGCGGATTGAAGGTGTAGGGCTTCACCTGCGAGTCCTTGAAGCCGTAGGTGGCCTTGAGCCATTGGAAATAGGTGGCCACGCCTTCCGGCGATATGAACAGCGTCAGGTTCTTCAGATCCTGCAGCCTGTCGACGCCCTGATCGGGATGCGCGATCAGCACCTGCGGGTCCTTCTGGAAGTAAGCGGCGACTTCGACGGTCGGGATATTCTGCGTGACGGCGTCGAAGCCTTGCAGATTGTTGGCGGAGAGGAAGAAGTCGATCTTGCCGACCGGGAGGAGAATGCGGTTGTTCACGTTCGGCCCGCCCTGGCGGATGGCGACGTCGAGGCCGTATTTGCGGTAGGTGCCGTCGGCCAGCGCCTGGTAGAAGCCGCCGTGCTCGGCCTCCGCCACCCAGTTGGTGCCGAAGGTCACCTTGTCGAGCGCCTGGGCCGCGGCCGGGCCGGCCAAGGCGCTTGCTCCCAGGGCGGCAATCATTAACCCGGCGCGAAACACTATCTTCAACGACATCGGTTGCCCCTTCGGCTTGGCGACGCGAGAATAGAGCATGGGACGATTGGCGAGTGAACCGTGATGACGCTGCCCAGACGCGACTGGATGGAAATGAACTGGCAGGACATCGCCGGCGGCGACACCGCGCGCTGGATCGCGGTACTGCCGCTCGCCGCGGTCGAGCAGCACGGGCCGCATCTGCCGCTCGGCGTCGATACCTACATCGCCGAGGCCTATCTGGCGCGCGTGCGCGATCTGTTGCCCGACGAGCTGCCGGTGACGTTCCTGCCGGTGCAGCGCATCGGTGTCTCCGCCGAGCATCTGGCGTTTCCCGGCACGCTGACCGTGTCGGCAACGACCGCGATCGCGGCCTGGACCGAGCTTGGCGACAGCCTGCATCGCGCCGGCCTGCGCAAGCTCGTCCTCGTCACCAGTCACGGCGGCAATGTCGCGGCGATGGAAACCGTGGCGCGCGATCTGCGCATCCGGCGCGGCATGCTCGCGGTCACCGTCGGCTGGCACCGCTTCGGCTATCCCGACGGCGCATTTTCCGCCGAGGAGAAGAAGCACGGCATCCATGGCGGCGACATCGAGACCTCGCTGATGCTGGCGGCGAAACCCGACATGGTGCGCATGGATCAGGCGCCGAAAGCGACGCCGGACACCGTGGCGATGGCGGCCGAGTTCAAATGGCTCGGCGCCTACCGGCCGGCGGGCTTTGCCTGGATGACGCAGGATCTGCATCCAAGCGGCGCGGCCGGCGACGCCACGCGGGCGACGGCGGCCAAGGGCGACGCGGCGCTGGCGCACGGCGCGCACGCCTTCGTCGAGCTCCTGCGCGAGATCGACCGCTTCGATCTGGCACGCCTGCGCGACGGGCCGCTCGATTAACAATTTTCCTCCCCCACGAAAGTGGGGGAGGGGGACCGCGCGTTTGCGCGGTGGAAGGGGCGCGGGCCTCGACGCTCTTTCTGCAATGACAACGAAGCGTCGAGTCAGAGGCCCCCTCCACCATGCTTCGCATGGTCCCCCTCCCCCGCTTCGCGGGGGCGGATAAGCAATCCCGTTCTCGCGGCGCGTCTGAGCGTCCGAGGTTTGCTGCAAGGTTTTACGAGCGACCTCCCCGAAGGGAGGCATGCAGCGCCGGGAGGCGCCAAAGTCGTGGCCGCGCCACGCGGGCGAATGTTGCCACTCGCTCGCGCTTCGGGCGCGGCGCGCGCCACAGGACAATCCGCTTGCGCGAACCGCCTGCTTCGGGCGCGCTGCGCCTCCCGGCGCTCCACCGCGGTTTTTCTTCGCCCCGGCGGCCGGCCCGCCTCGGCTCAAAAACCGCACTCGCTCCACCGTCCGCTCATCTCCGCGGCGGCGTCCTTCCGAGCGAGATTTTGATTCGCGGTCTATGTAACCGTATTGAGGACAGTTGTCAAGTCCAGTGTCGCCATAAGAGCGACATTTGGTAGAAGCGGGTTTTTAAACCCAACCTACCCCCGCAACGGCGCGAGATTCACCGGGCCATCGAATAAGCCGACGATCAGCTTCAGCGCGTCCGCAGCGCGCGCCTCGCTCCAGCCGCCGTGTTTGGCGTTGAGCCGGAATTTATCCTCGATGTCTTTGCGCGTGAGGGGTTCCTGGGCGCCGCCGCGCATATAGGGCTGGCGCTCTTCGACCACCGTGCCGTCGCGCAGCGTGGCGCGGATGTGGCCGGTGAAATTCTTCGGATAGGGATTTTGCGGGTCGATCGCGTAGCGGACCTTGGCGGCGAGCGCGAGCACCGCCGGATCGCGCACCGCGGCGTCGGTGAAATCGCTCAAGCCGACATTGCCGCGCACGAAGCCCGCGGCGATGCAATAAGGCGTGGAGAATTTGCCGGCATAACCGTTGGCGGGATGCTGCTTCGCCGCCAGCGGCTCCCACAGCCGGTGCACGGTGCCTTCGCCAACCTCGCAGACCATTTCGGCGACGTCGTCGGCTTTGATGCGCGCGCCGAGGCGGCGCGCGCAGTCGATGTAGGGATGCGTCATGGTTCCGCACGGATAAGGCTTGAACGCCAGCGTCTCCGTCACCCAGCGCGTCCCGAAATCGCCGATCAGCGCGTCGTAGTCGCCTGCGGTGGTGCGCGCGAAGCCGTGAAAGAAACCATGCACGCCTTCGAACACAGTGCGCGGCCCGGAAAAGCCGGCGCGGCCGAGCAGCGCCGCGCGCATGCCCGACTGCGCCGCCCAGCCGGCATGCAGCCGCTTGGTCCAGGCGCCCTCGGCCAGATATTCGATGATGCCGCCGGCCATCGAGGCGACGGTGCCGAGGGCGTCGACCATCTGCCGGGCGTCGAGTTTGAGCGCCGCGCCGACGCTGGCCGCGGCGCCCATGGCGCCGAACACGGCGGTGGGATGAAAGCCGGCTTTGTGGGTCAGCGTCGGCGCCACCAGGCTCAGCCGGCACATGGTCTCGACGCCGACGGCGATGCCGAGCAGCATGGCGCGGCCGTCGAGCTTTTGCCGCTCGCAGACGGCGAGCACCGCGGGCACGATCACCGCGCCGGCATGGACCGGGCCGCCCTCGAAAGTGTCGTCGAAATCCTCACCATGGATCGCCGTGCCGTTAACGAGCGCGGCGGCGGCGGCGGAAAACGTGCCGGCGTGACCGATCGCCGTGCACGGCCCGTCGTCGTCGCAGCCGGCGAGCGTGATTTTTACGTAATCCTCGTTGCGGGCGGTGACGGCGAGACCGATTACGTCGATCAAAAGCTCGGTGCATTTCTCCCGCACGGCCGCGGGCAGCCGCGCGGCATCGAGCGCGCAGATCTTTTGCGCCAGATGCTCGGCTACAGAGACTTTCGGCAACGTGTCGGAAACCATGGTCACGTCTCGCTGGCGATCGAAGGCGGGGAATGGCATGTCACCGGAAATCGTTGTCCCGTCAAGCGCTTGTTGGACCGGCGCAATTCCGGCCAGCGGCCGCGAACGCAACGCCGCGCCGCCGGGTCAGAACCTTGTCCGCGACGGCGGCGACTAATCGGCGACGGCCGGTTTGCGCCGCCGTCATTGAATCGCTCATGGGTGTCATCCGTGTCCCGCGCCATCCCCGTTTTTACCGCCGCCTGCCTGCTCGCTCTGTTCGCCGCGCCTGCCGCAAGGGCCGACACCAGCCCCAATGCCGACATCTGCGCATCGACCGACGACAGCGCTTATTCGCCGGAGCAGCGTATCGCCGCCTGCAGCGCGCTGATCGACGCGTTGAAAGACCAGCCGCAGGCGCAGGCCGCCGCGCTGGTCAATCGCGGGGCGACGTACTGGTATATCGACAAGACCGATGCGGCGCTCGCCGATCTCAATCGCGCCATCGCGCTCGATCCTCAGAACGCGCGCGGCTTCCGCGAGCGCTCGAACCTGTTCCGCGACCGCGGCGACCTCGACAAGGCGCTGGCCGACGCCAATGCGGCGGTGCGGCTCGACCCCAACAATGCGCAAGGCTTCGACTATCGCGCCAATGTCTTCAACAACAACGGCCAATACGACCGCGCCATCGCCGACTACAACGAAGCGCTGCGGCTCAAGCCCAACGACGCGCAGACCTACATGGACCGCGGCGTCGCCTATTATTTCAGGCAGGACTATCAGGACGCGATCAAGGATTACGACCAGGCGATCAAGCTCGATCCGAAGAAATCGCGCGCCTTTACCAACCGCGGCGCCGCCTACAAGAAGCTCGGCCGCACCGAGCAGGCCATTGCCGACGAGAGCGAGGCGATCAAGCTCGATCCGCTCGAGCCGGAATATTTCGATAATCGCGGCCTCAGCTACGAGGAAAACGGCGACTACGATCGCGCCATCGTCGACTTCAACGAAGCCATCCGGCTCAAGCCGCAGGCGAATTTCGTCACCAACCGCGGCGATGCTTATAATCACAAGGGTGACTACGACCGCGCCATCGCCGAATACGACCGCGCCATCGCGCTCAACCCGGGCTTCTATCTGGCCTACAACAATCGCGGCGCCGCCTATGACGAGAAGGGCGATCTCGACCACGCCATCGCCGACTACGAACAGGCGCTGCGCATCAATCCGAAATTCGACAAGGCCGCCGAGAACCTCGCCGACGCGCGCGAAGAGCGCGACCGGCGCGGCGCGGCGACATCCGACAATCTGCTGCCGACTTTCGACTGCCGCAGCGCGCGCCGCGCGGTGGAAAAGGCGATCTGCTCCGACCCCGATCTCGCCCGGCTCGATCGCGAGATCGACGCCGCCTACAAGGCGGCGCTGGCCAAGCGCAACGGCAGGGCGACCACGCAGCTCCGCCAAGAGCAGCGCGCCTTTCTCATCCAGCGCAACCGGTCATTCGGCAGCCCGGCCTATAATCTCAAGCGCGAGATGGAATTGCGGCTGGCCGCGCTGCGCGGCATGAGCGCGAAGGCGTCGCCGTAGCGGCAAACTTCTTGGATCCGGTTCCGCTCATTCCCGCGCAAGCGGGAATCCAGTTGCTGCGTCCCCGCTTTCGCGGGGACGAGCGGTGGCAGGGCCCTAGACCATGATCCGATCAGGTTGAATCGGATCACGGTCCAGGATTATTCGGTGGAGCATGATCTTTTCGAAAAACCGGTATCCACTTTTCCGGATCGTGCTCTAGTACTTGGCGCTGATCGGCAATTCCTCGGCTGGGAACAGCGAGATCACGGTGTGGCCCTTGTTGGTGACCACGATCTCTTCCTCGATGCGCGCCGCGGAGTAGCCGTCGGTCGCCGGGCAGTAGGTCTCCAGCGCGAACACCATGCCTTCCTTGATCACGGTCGGGTGGTCCATCGACACGACGCGCGAGATGATCGGCCGCTCGTGGAGGTTGAGCCCGAGGCCGTGGCCGAATTGCAGGCCGAACGCCGACAATTCGTCGGGGAAGCCGAATTCCTGCGCCTTCGGCCAAACCGAGCACACCTCGGCGGTGGTGACGCCGGGCTTGATCAGGTCGATCGCCATGTCGAGCCATTCGCGGCACTTCTTGTAGGCGTCGTGCTGCGACGGCGTGGCGCGGGTGACGTTGAAGGTGCGGTAGTAGCAGGTGCGGTAGCCCATGAAGCTCTGCAGGATGTCGAAGAACACCTGGTCGCCGGGCCGCACCATGCGGTCGGTGAAATTGTGCGGATGCGGATTGCAGCGCTCGCCGGAAATGGCGTTGATCGCCTCGACGTCGTCGCTGCCGTGGTAATAGAGGAACTTGTTGACCTCGCCGACGATCTCATTTTCGCGCACGCCGGGGCGGAGCTTCTGGTCGATCAGATCGTAGGCGCCGTCGACCATCGCAGCGGCGCGGTTCAAAAGCGCGATCTCGTCGGCCGATTTGACCTCGCGCGCCTCCAGCATCACCTGCTGGCCGTCCTTGACTTTGATTCCGGCCTTTTCCAGTTCGAACATCATCGGCGGCTCGATGATATCGACGCCGACCGGCATCTTATGCACGCCGGCGGCTTTGAGGATTGAGGCCATTTCCTCGGCGTGGTGCTTCATCAGGCCGAAGGCGGGATCCACGGTGCCGCGGAGGCCGACGAGCCCGGCCCGGCAGTTCTCCGGTTTGAGCCACGGCGAATAAAGCTTGTGATGCACGGCGGCGGAGCCGAAGTCCCACAAAATGGGGTCGCCGCCGCGGGTGAGCAGCGCCCAACGCGAAAGCTTGTCGCGGGCCCATTCGCCAATTTTGGTCGAGGTGACATAGCGGATGTTGTTGTCGTCGAAGAGAAGGAGCGCGCCGAGGTCGGACGCTTCGAGCGCCGCCTGCGCCCGGCCGAGCCGGTAGCGATGCAGGCGCCGGTAATCGACGCGCTCCTCGAAATCGACCCCCATGGTGCCGAGCACCGGCAGATGGCGGCCCCAATTGTAGCGCGGATTGATGTCCTCGGCGGTGATCTTGATCGGGTCGCGCTTGCTGATGTCGTCCATGGCGTACTCCTTGGCGTTTATCCGTCATCCTGAGGCGTGGGCGAAGCGAGCCTCGAAGGATGAGCGGGCACGGCGATTGTCGTCTGCATTGTAACCTAATCTGCGCGGTTGTTTATACGGGGACCCGGGCCGTCGCCCTTCGAGGCGAGCGGCTTTGCCGCTCGCACCTCGGGTGACGGAAAGGGCTACGGCATCGGCACTTCGCCGACGTCTTTCGGCACCTTGTAGCCCTTCTGGACTGCCGGGCGCTTGGCGATGGCGACATACCAGCGCTTGACGTTGGGATACTGGTTCAGATCGACCGTCTGCCACTCATAGCGCGACACCCACGGCCAAATGGCGATATCCGCGATCGAATAGGCGTCGGCGACGTATTCGCGGTCGGCGAGGCGCTTGTCGAGCACGCCGTAAAGCCGGTGCGCTTCCTTCAGATACCGCTCCTCGGCATAGGCCGACTTGCCCTTGTTGTATTTCACGAAGTGATGCACCTGACCGAACATCGGGCCGGGGCCGCCCATCTGCCACATCAGCCATTCGATGACCTTGTAGCGGCCGTCGCCCGATTTCGGCATGAGCTTGCCGGTCTTGTCGGCGAGATAGATCAGGATCGCGCCGGACTCCATCAGGCTCAGATTGTTGTCGCGGTCGACGATCGCCGGAATGCGGTTGTTCGGCGAGATTTTCAGAAAGTCCGGCTTGAACTGCTCGTCCTTGGAAATGTCGACCGCATGCGCGGTGTAGGGCAGTCCCATCTCTTCGAGCGCGATGGAAATCTTCCGCCCGTTCGGCGTCGTCCAGGTGTAAAGATCGATCACGGTGTCTGGTCCTGTTGGTTAGAGCTTGTCGCAAAGTTTTCCGTCACCCTGAGGTGCGAGCGAAGCGAGCCTCGAAGGACGACGGCCGCGGCATTGGGGCCGTTCATCCTTCGAGGCGCGGCGAACGCCGCGCACCTCAGGATGACGGGCCGTTAAGCCGCGCTCTTCTTACCCCATAATCGGGCGGAAGCGATATCGGCTCCTTGGCGGATCGCCGCAAGCTTGAGCCAGACCACCGGCTCGATGACCCATTCGCGCCGGGTAAACGTGCCGAAGCCGCAGTCGCTGCCGGCGATGACGCGTTCGCGGTCGCCGATGGTCGCCACCGCCTCCTCGATCCGCCGCGCCACCACTTCCGGATGCTCGACGAAATTCGAGGTAGTCTCGACCACGCCGGGAATGAGGATCATGTCCTTGGGGAACGGCACGCGCTTGAGCGCCGCGTATTCGTGGGCATGGCGCGGATTGGAGAACTCGATCGACAGCGCGCCGACCTTGGCCTGATAGAGCGCGGGGAGAATCTTCTCCAGCGCGATGTCGTGGATGTGCGGCCCCTCCCAGTTGCCGTAGCAGATGTGCAAACGGACGCGGTCGCGCGGGATGCCTTCGATACCCTTGTTGATCGCGGCGACGTGACGCTCGCAGCGCTTGACGAAATCGGCATCGGAGAGATCGCGATACATCATCGTCCGATCCATGGCGAGGTCGGGGGCATCGATCTGCAGGACGAGACCGGCCTTATGAATGGCCTGGTATTCGTTCTTCATCTCGCGGGCGATGGCGTCGAGATAATCGTCGTGCGACGGATAATAGGCGTTGAGCATGGTCGTCGAAATGATGCCGGGCGAGGCCGCGGTCATGAACCGCTCGGAGAACGCGTGGAGCTTATCGGCGATGCGGATAAAGCCGGCGATCTCGTCGCTGATCGGCTTGAGATCGCGATACTTGATGTCGGCCTGCGCTTCCGGGGCGCCGTGCTGGCTCTTCGGCGGATTGGGAAAGCGCCGCATCAGGTAGCCGACCAGTTCGGGAAACTCCTCGAACTCGCGGCCGCGGCGGCGCTTCGAGACGCCGGCAAAGCCCGACATGCGCTGCGGCACATAAGTCTGGAAGCCGATGCGCCGCTGCTCGCCGTCATTGCCGACGTCGATGCCGGCGGCCATCTGCTTTTCGACGACGTGGCGGACCGCCTTGTCCATCTCGTCGGCCAGCATTTTGGGGTCGAGCTTGTCGCCGTCCTCCTGCCTGATCAAAAGGTCGCTCAGCGTGTCGTTGCGCGGCAGGCTGCCGACATGGGTGGTGAGAATGCGGTCGCGGCTTAGTAGCATTGCGGGGCTCCGGCGGGCATTGACGTGCCTTGTCATAGCGCAATTTGGCGCCGAAGCCAGCGGCAGCGGGCTTTGCCATTGCAGGCAAATTTTCGCGTCGGCATAATGCTTTTGGTGATGCCTTTGCTGTGGGCAAACAAGTGGGCCAAAGCCCGCGCCGATGGGGAAACGCCGCGATGAACACTGCGTCGCCGAATAGGGGGCTGGGCTCGGAATCGGTTTCGCCGCCGCCTGAGCCGGCCATCCCGCGCGACTACAATTTCGCCGCCGATATTCTCAAGCGCAATCTCGACGCCGGGCGCGGCAACAAGCTCGCTTATATCGATCACCGCGGGCAGTACACTTATGCCGAGCTGGCCGACCGGGTCGAGCGCTTCGGGGCGGTGCTGCGCGGGCTCGGCATGCGCCGCGAGGAGCGCATTCTGATCTGCCTCCTCGACAGCATCGACTGGCCGACCGCTTTTCTCGGCGCCATCAAGGCCGGCATCGTGGCGGTCCCGGTCAACACGCTGATGACGGAAGCCGATTACCGTTTCATGCTCAACGATTCGCGGGCGCGGCTTCTGGTCGTCTCCGACGCGGTGTACAACAAATTCGCCGACGCCATCCGCGACAGCGACCATCTCGAACATGTCATCGTTTCCGGCGACGACGCGCATTCGCATCTATCGTTCGACGCGCTGATGGACGAAGCCAAGGTCCAAATGAAGGCCGACGCCAAGCTGCCAGGCGGCATCACCGCGGCGACGACGCGCGACGACATGTGCTTCTGGCTCTACACCTCGGGCTCGACCGGCCGGCCGAAGGGCGCGGTGCATACCCACGCCGATCTGAAACTCACCGACGCGCTTTATGCCGCGCCGGTGATCGGCATCACCGAAAGCGACATTTGCTATTCGGTGGCGAAATTGTTCTTCGCCTACGGGCTCGGCAACGCGCTCACCTTTCCGCTGTCGGCCGGCGCGACCACCGTGCTCTTGCCGGCGCGGCCGACGCCGGAGGCGGTGGCGGAGCTTCTGAAAAAGCACAACGTCACGGTGTTCTATGCGGTGCCGACGTTCTATGCCGCCTTCCTGGCGAGCCCGGCGTCGCCGCAACGATCGGACTTGAAGATCCGCCGCTGCGTGTCCGCCGGCGAGGCGCTGCCGGCCGAAATCGGTCGGCGCTGGAGCGAGCGCTATGGCGTCGACATCCTCGACGGCCTCGGTTCGACCGAGATGCTGCATATCTTTTTGTCGAACCGCCCGGGCGAGGTGAAATACGGCACCTCCGGGCGGCCGCTGCCCGGCTATGACATCCGGCTGATCGACGACGACGGCAACATCGTCACCAAGCGCGGCGACATGGGCGAGCTGCAGGTGCGCGGACCGACCAGCGCGATCATGTATTGGAACAATCGCGAGCAATCGCGCGCGACGTTCCTCGGCGAATGGACGCGCTCCGGCGACAAATATGTCGAGGACGAGAACGGCTATTTCGTCTACTGCGGCCGGCGCGACGACATGCTCAAGGTCTCCGGCATGTATGTCTCGCCGTTCGAGGTCGAGGGCGTGCTGCAGAGCCATCCCGACGTGCTCGAAGCCGCCGTGGTCGGCTGGCCGGATACCGACGAGCTGATCAAGCCCAAAGCGTTTGTGGTGCTCAAAGCGCCCGACAAGGCGAGCGACGCGCTTGCGCAAAAGCTGCAGGACGAGTGCCGCAAGAAACTCGCGCTCTATAAATATCCGCGCTGGATCGAGTTCCGCACCGAATTGCCGAAAACCGCGACCGGCAAGATCCAGCGCTTCAAATTGCGCGCGGAGGCGCAAACGTCTTCAGCCGCGCATTGATGGCCGCTGGCCTCGCGCAGCCCTCACCACCACGGGCGCATGGTGAACGAATAAGTGGCGCCCAACCCAAAGGTGAATTGGTCCGGCGAGCCGCGCTGCGTGACGAGCGGCGAATCCGCAGCCGAGCCGGTCAGCCGTTCGTATTCGAATAAAGCGTGCGTAGTCCATTGCGGATTGAACGCGTACTGCACCATCGTCCCGGCGCCGTAGGAATAGAGCCCGCCGCCGGCGCGATAGACCGGCAGCGCCGGCAGGCCCGCGACCGTCGAGCCGATCGATTGGGCCTGGGTGATGCTGAAATAGGGCCCGGTCGCAGCGGCGGATTGCAACGTCAGGCGCGGGCCGGCGGAGAAGGTCCAGGCCCCGACCGGCGCGATGGCGTCGAGAAACAGGTCTCCGGTGACGCCGGTTTCGCCGCCAAAGCCCTGGCGGACTTCGCCGCGCAGCCGCAGCCACGGCACCGGCCAGTATTCGGCAAAGGCGCCGGCCTGCACCGCGTAATCGACGTCGCCCAGCCCATTGAGCGCGGTGTAATCGGATGCCTTGCGCTGCCAAACCAGCTTGATGGCCGGACCGATCTTGATCTGGCCGAGATCGATCAGGCTGAAGCCGATGCTGTCGCGCGGGCCGGGAAAGTCCGGCGGCGAGCCGGCCTTGCGGACGGAAAACAGGGGGAACCCGGTGATTGCGGGTTTGCTGACCGAAGCGCCCGGCCAGGCCGGAACGATCCGCCCCTCGGCGCCGACGGTGACGATCCAGTCCGGCGCCGCCGGCGTATAAGCGGCCGGCGCCGTGGCGGGAGCTACCGGCTGGGGCGGCAGGTCGGCGGCCAGGGCGAAGCTTGGGCCCGCCGTTACCAGCATTGCGATCGCAAGACGGCCTATGGACGACACCACCCGCATCGATTCCCCATCAAGTCCCGACCGGCCAAAAAGCACGAACGCATGACGGACGGAAGGTGCGGCCGCGCAACATACTGAATCTTTTCGTAGCTGTCGTGGAGCCGCGAAAATCGGAAAACTGCCGGCCGCTGCGATCGGCGGCGTTTTCCGCTCGACCCCGCCACCGTCAACGGCGCTAATAGGGAACTCCGCCGCGATAGCCTTTCAACGCATAGACGCGATACGCCTTGATCCGGTCGCCGTTGCGCGAACGCCAGACGGTTGCAATCTGCTCGACCGATGCAAAATGCTTCCGCAGTTCAGGCAGGTCGCTGAGCGGCTCGGTCGCCACGTAGATGCCGGTATTGTCCGCCAGCAGCGTTGGCTCGACCGGCGGCAGAAACCGGTAGCGGATCTCTTCCGAGGCCTGAAATACCGGCATGCCGCGAAGGTAATACGCCAGTTCGGCATTGGTGTCGTATTCGGCGCTGGCGATATAGCCGGCATGCTGCGCGCTCGCCACCGCGCGCACGTCCGCCGCCCACCGCGCCCAGCCGTCGAAGATGTCGAGCGGGTCATGGGCCGCGGCAACCGGCGCCGGCCAAAACGTCATCTGCGCGAACAGGGCGAGCGTGAAGACGAGGCCGGTCCATGGCGCCGCCGCGAAAGCGTAGCGAACGAGCGGCGCTTGCACCGGACCGCCGCGGTGCGGCGCGAAAGCGGCAATGGCCGCGACCACGGCGATGGCGTAGGCGGCGCTCGGCCATTGCGGCAGCACTTCCGCCGACAATGCGTGGACCAGGAAATAAGCCAGCATTGGCGCGACCGCACACGCCAGCAGGAGCCAATTCGCCTCCTGCCGGACAAATCCACGGTAGCTCGCGACCACGAGACCGCCGACGGCGAAAGCAAAGATCAGCGGCGATACAAACAGGGCCTGCACGCCGACGAAACTTGCCACCTCGCCGAGCCCGCCGTCGGTCCTGTCCAGCGCATGGCCGAATTGCTTGGCAAACGACGCCCAGTGATGCTCGGCATTCCACAGAATGACCGGGCTGAACAGAAGGAGTGCGAGCAACGCGGCTAAATAGGGTTCGCGCCGCTTGAGCCATCCTCGCATTTGCACCGATGCCGACAGCCAGATCACGATTCCGGCGAGAAGAAATACGCCGGTATATTTGCTCAGGAGCAGCAGGCCGAGCGCGGCGCCGGCGAGATACCACCATTCGCCGCGGCCGCTCTTCCAGACCATCGCCAGCGCCACGCAGCACAGCGCCCAAAACAAGATTGCCGGCGTGTCGGGATACATGACGACCGAAAAGAACGCGGTGTGCGGCATTATGTTGAACCACAGCGTCGCCAGGACACCGAGCCGGCGGTCGTCGAACAGGATGACGGTGAGGGCGTAGAGGAGCGCCGACGCGACGAGCATCGCCGCGATCGCCATGCTGCGCACGCCAAAAGCGGTGTTGCCGAACAGCGCGGTGCCGAACCTGATCAAATAGGCGATCAGCGGCGGGTGGTCGTAATAGCTCAGCGCCAGGTGCCGCGACCACAGCCAGTAATAGGCCTCGTCGGTCTCCAGATTCAAACGGCGGGCGACGAGGCAGCGCAGCACCACCATCGCCAGCACCAGGACGAAGACCGCCATCGAGGCAGCTTGCCAGGACGCGAACCGCCATCTTCCCGTTGCAGCCGCCAGCACATGGGAATCCTGCGCTGCGGTTCCTGTTGTCTCGGTCATGATCGCCCGACTTTGCCTAGCGTCCTGCCGCAAGCGCGGCCGGCGCCAGGGCGAATAAGGTGGAAATTTTCACCTTACTATGGCAGGAATCGGCCGCTGGCCGCGGTAGCTCAGCTGGTAGAGCAACGCATTCGTAATGCGTGGGTCGGAGGTTCGAATCCTCTCCGCGGCACCAGCCATTTCACCGGCAAAGTTCTGTCAGCATTCTCGTGTCATGACGCGCGAAACGCGCTCGGCCCAAAAAGCCGTGGCCGACAAGGTCTGCACGTATAATTGATGATATTGCTATATATACTACTTATGATTGTGCTAAAGTCCAGGGTCATCACGCGCATGACCCCGACGAGACCAGGCCATGAAAAAAGTCTTGCTGCTGACGGTTGCTTTGAGCATCGCGTTGGTCCGCCTGTCTGGCGACCTTCGCGCAGGTGCATTAAGCGAGCTTTCCAAGAAAGCGGCCGAGTTTGTCGCCGAACATTTGCGCGACCACGCAACGCTGGAATTCGGTCATGCAGTGGAAAAATACATTCGCTGCAAGCAGAACCCGGCTAGCTGCGAAGGTCTCGATCCCACTGCCGTCAGGCAGTTCAAAGAGCTGTCGCCGAACGACGTCGCCGCAATTCAGCAAGCAGCTGCGAGGCTTCGCGATGATCCGGCGCCACCGATTGCTCCCAACCGCCCTCTGACCGGCCGGTAAGCGGATTTGCTCGGCGACGGCGCCTTGCCAAGGAACGCGACGGCATTATCGGCAAAAGCTCGGGCCGGCAGGCTCTAGTTCATTCGGGAAACGACCGATAGATCAAGGTCTTGACGACCAGATCCCTGTCGTGGAGCGGAACCGGGCATTACGCGTTGTCAGGGCTGGGGTGCGATCAAACGGACCATCAATGCAACCGCGCGGCCAAGGCGTCTGCAGGGTGTCGACACGACTCCGCCGGCCGGTGGGTCTTTTGCTCATCGGGATAATTGCGATGCTCCCCGCGCCGGCATTCGCCGCAAACGGCGCAGCGGCCGGTCCTTCCGAAGCGTTGTTCATCGCCGAAATCGCCCTTCTCCTGCTCGTCGGTCGTCTGATGGGCGAAGCCGCGCAGCGCATCGGCCAGCCGCCGGTGATGGGTCAGCTCATCGGCGGATTGCTGCTGGGACCGTCGCTGTTCGGGCTTGTCTCGCCGTCCGCCGCGCACGCGCTGTTTCCGGATTCCGCCGCGCAAAAGGCGATGCTCGACGCGGTCTCGCAGCTCGGCGTGCTGATGCTGTTGTTGCTGACCGGCATGGAAACCGATCTTGCCCTGGTGCGCCGCGTCGGCGGCGCGGCCGTGACCGTGACGCTTGCCGGCATTGCCATTCCATTCATTTGCGGCTTCGCGCTCGGCGAATGGCTGCCGGCCGCGCTGCTGCCAAACGCGGATGCGCGGCTGGTCACCGCGATCTTTCTCGGCACCGCGTTGTCGATCTCGTCGGTCAATATCGTGGCCATCGTGGTGCGCGACATGAATTTCATGCGCCGCGACATCGGCCAGATCATCGTCGCTTCGGCCATTCTCGAAGACGCCGTCTGCTGGGTCATCATCGCCATCGCCTTCGGCTTCGCTTCGGCCGGCGCTCTCGACCTCTGGTCGATCGGCCGCACCATTGTCGGTACGGCGGCTTTCATGGCAGCCAGCCTGACCGTCGGGCGGCGGCTGGTGTTTCATCTGATCCGCTGGGCCAACGACAATTTCGAGACCGAATTTCCGGTGATCACCGTCATTCTGATCGTCATGATCGCGATGGCGCTCCTGACGCAGTTCATCGGCCTCAATACGGTCCTTGGCGCCTTCGTCGCCGGCATCCTGATCGGCGAATCGCCGATCCGCACGCGGCACATCGACGAGCAGCTGCGCGGCCTCATCGTCGCGCTGTTCATGCCGGTGTTCTTCGGCCTGTCCGGCCGGCAAGCCGATCTCACCATCTTCCGCCACGGCGATCTGGCGCTGCTCGGCATCGGGCTCATCCTGATCGC
>Ga0335081_10001296_pt1 | contig 39846 bp, 26 predicted proteins | sample Lox_Sample_35_FD_206713 | JGI IMG/M metagenome (GOLD analysis project Ga0335081, IMG submission 206713) | Soil microbial communities from Loxahatchee National Wildlife Refuge, Florida, United States - Lox_Sample_3.5 | ecosystem: Environmental > Terrestrial > Soil > Wetlands | place: USA...
CAGTAGGAACGATTCCATCGGAAGCGTTCACGGTTCTGGGCGGCACGAGCTCAAGCACGACCACGACCTCGACGACCGGAACGGTTCCGGAGCCCAGCAGCATTCTGCTGTTCGGTTCTGGCATCCTGGGGCTGGCTGGCGTACTGCGCCGCAAGCTGTTCTAAGCCACCCCAACGAGCGCAAAAACGGCGCTCGCCGGGGACCCCGGGATTCAAACTCGACCCTTCCCCCAAGGTCATTTCCGAAAAGCCGGAGCCTCGAGCTCCGGCTTTTTGTCGGCGCAAAGCAGTTGGCAGATGCGAAGGACTACCCCCAATGCAGGCTTGCAAGCGATGCTTTATTGCAGTGGCACGACGCGGGTAATGCCGTAGACACGGCTCGGCACCGGGTTGATCCGAGCCGGTGCCGTGCTTTTTGGCAATCGATTAGGCCCGGGCGGCAGCCGCGCTGGCGCCGGCCTCGGGAGTTGCTACCGCGGCGTTCTCTTTGGCCTCGCCGTTCGATTTCTGGTTTTGGGCCGGCTTGCGAATATCGATGCCACCCTTGAAATAGGCGCCGTCTTCAATGCTGATGCGCTGCGACACCACGTCGCCGGTCAGCGAACCTTCGCCGCGGATGTCCACACGATCGCTGGCGGTCATGTTGCCGCGGACCTTGCCCAGCACCACAATCTCGCGCGCCGAGATGTTGGCCGAAACCACGCCATTGCGCCCGACGGTTACGCGATTGCCGGGCAGATTGATGGAGCCTTCGACGCGACCGTCGATGTACAACGACTCCGAGCCGGTGACTTCCCCCTTGATGACCAGTGATTTGCCCAGCGTGGCCTGCTCCTGGGTGTTGATGGCCGGACTGGAGGCCGGGCGCGGCGGGTTTACCGGCTCGGCGGGCGGCGTGAAGCTACGCTGCGGCTCGGGACTTGGGCTCGGGTTTGGGCTGGAGGATGGGGCATTGCTAGGTTTCCACATGACGAAACAACATCCTTTCTGAATTCAGTGCCGAAAACACTGGTTTTGCCTGACCGAAACTCTCCAGCCTTGGATACTGACCTGCCTTGAATGCGGCGGCCAGAGCCCGTCGCTCAGCTCGCAGGGAATGCGCTGACGAATTGCGGTACAAGTATTGATACCATACAGCGAGAGGGGACATCGGGGAATACCCGTACGCAATTTTTTCTGCGCGCCTAATTAACAATCTGTGAACGGGTTAAGCAGTTGGCAGTAGGCAGTGTTCAGTGGTCAGTTGTCCGTCCAATTGACTTTTGGGCAGAGCTGTGGCTGGAGTAAGAAGATTGTCAAACGAGGCCTGACCGGGTTCCCCAGCCCGCGCCGGCAACCGGCAACCCACAATAAAGATGCTCACTGACGATGCCATCCTGCGCCATATCGAGCGCCAGCCGCACCACTCGGCAGGACATAAGCAGCTGGTGCGCGAGATGGGCCTGCGCGGCGCCGAGCGTCAGCAACTCGCGGAACGCTTGCAGGGGCTGGTGAAGAGCAGGCGCCTGATCGAGACTGGCCGCGACCGCTACACTCTGGCCGAGCACGACACGACGCGCCAGAACCTGGTTCCACCCCAACAACCGCAAGTTCGACGGTCGTCGGGCGTCGCGGTCATTGCCGGCCGCTTGACCATGCACCGCGACGGCTATGGGTTCGTAATTCCGAACCCGGGACAGCGAATCGCGGTTGAGGGCGACATTTTCATTCCACCGCCTGAGATCGGCTCGGCCATGCATGGTGACCAGGTCTTAGTGGAGCTGACGCGCAAAAGAGAGGATGGCCGCGCCGAAGGCCGCATCCTACGCGTTCTTACGCGCGGCAACCCGACCGTGGTTGGAACGTTTCATCGCGGCTCACGGCACAACTACGTCACGCCCATGGACGAGAAGATCACGCAGGAGATCATCATCCCGCGCGGTATGGAAATTCCCACCCTGGCGACAAAATCGGGCGACAAGGGTGGGGCACCCACGGTACAGGGCAAAAAGTCGGGAGTGGGGGTGCCCCATCCTTCTCGCCATCATTTGGCGAGAGGATGGGCGGCCGACGAGCACCAAAATCGTGACCGCGTTCTCGGCGGCGAAGCGCGACGTCGTGAGTGGACCGACCTCGAAGGTGTGGTCGTGGAGGTGGAAATCACCGACTGGCCCTCCCCGACACAAAATCCACGCGGGCGCATCGTCGAGATCCTCGGCTACGAGGACGACTTCGGCGTCGATGTCGAAATCATCATCCGAAAATTTCATCTGCCACACCGCTTCCCGATCGAGGTGTTGCAGGAGGCGCAGCAGCTTGATTCGGTAATTCCGGCGACGGAACTGCGGCATCGCCATGACTACCGCGCGCTGCCCATCGTCACCATCGACGGCGAAACGGCGCGCGATTTCGACGACGCAGTGACCGTCCGTCGCACCTCACAGGGCAATTTCGAATTGCAGGTGCATATTGCCGATGTCGCTCATTATGTGCGCGAGGAATCGTCTATCGACCTGGAAGCGCGGCTGCGTGGCACATCCGTCTACTTCCCCGACCGCGCCGTTCCCATGCTGCCGGTCGAGCTTTCCACCGACTTGTGCAGCCTGCGTCCCCAGGTCGATCGCATGGTGCTGTCATGCGTGATGGAGATCGACCATCAAGGCGAGGTGGTCGGCTACACGCTCAACGAGGGCGTCATCCGCTCCGCCGAGCGCATGACTTACACCAACGTCAATCTCATCCTGGAAGGCGATCCCGGACTGTGCGCGCGCTATCACCCGCTAGTGGATGTCTTGGAGTTGATGCGCGAGCTGGCGACGGTCCTCAACCGCAAGCGCGTGCGCCGCGGCTCTATCGATTTCGATCTGCCCGAGCCGGTGATCGAGTTTGACGAGTTCGGACTGATGCAGAGCATCACGCGCTCGGAGCGAAACATCGCCAATCGCATCATCGAGGAATTCATGCTGGCGGCGAACGAATGCGTGGCCAGCTACCTTGAGCACAAGGGCGCCGCTTCGCTGTATCGCATCCATGAGAAGCCTGATCCCAAGCGCGTGATGGAGTTCGAGACCATCGCGGCGAAGTTTGGATATTCGCTTGGCGTCGGCCCGATGCCGGTGAAGCGCGTGCAAGTCAAGGCCGAGCGGCGCGAGCGCTATGGCACGGGCCGCGGCGCCAAGACCGTAGAAATACCCGAAGACATTCACATCACGCCACGCATGTATCAGAAGTTGGCGCAGAAGATTGCGGACAAGCCGGAGGAGCGCATCCTGTCGTACCTGATGCTGCGCTCGCTGAAGCAGGCGCGCTACTCGGAGAAGAATGAGGGCCACTTTGCGCTGGCCGCGCCGACGTATACGCACTTCACCTCGCCGATTCGACGCTATCCCGACCTGATCGTTCACCGCATCCTGAAAGAGGTGCTGCGCGAGTCCGCCGAACGGGAGGAACACGGAGTCGATGCCGGGGTCGGGAGAGTCGAGAATATTGGGGAAGCACATTCTCCCTGGTCGAAGGCATCCGTCGGCGGACGATCAAGAGCCCGCGCCCAAGCAAAAGATGCTTGGACGGGGCACCCGCATTCTTCTCCCTCGAAAACTCAGCCCGAAGGGCGGAACAGGAGTAGCCCAGGGCGTGAGCCCTGGGTAACCCAGCAAAGACCAGGAGTCCCTTCAGGGACGACACCCTCTGGCCCAATTCCCGAGGAAGAACTTCACGACATTGCCGATGAGTCCAGCCACGCCGAGCGCCGCGCCGATGAAGCCGAGCGCGAGCTCATGGAATGGAAAAAGATGAAGTTCATGGAGCAGCGCCTGGGCGAGGAGTTTGACGGCCTGATCGTCAGCGTGACCAAGTTCGGCATGTTCGTCGAGCTGACCGATATGTTCATTGAGGGCCTTGTGCCGCTGGGCTCGCTCGCTGATGACCACTACATCTATCACGAGAACACAAGGCAGATCATCGGCCAGCGCAGCCGCAAGATGTACTCGCTGGGCGATCCCATTCGCGTAATCGTCGATCGGCTGGACCGCATGCAGCACCGCATCCAGTTCGCGGTGGTCGAGGAGCAGCCCGCGCGCGGCAAGCGGGAGAAATAATTCACCACGGAGGCACGGAGAACGTGGAGTTTTCAAATAAGAGGGATAAGTCGAAACAACTTCGGCCTTGTCGGGCTCAGCTATAATATCCGGCAATTCAGGGGATCGTGAATATGCGCTATTTCTCACTTCGGCTTGCAACTTCTGAGCTTTTCGTCGCAACCGTGGTCATGCTGGTCGCCCTGAGTTGGAGTCGTCCCGCCCTTGGCAACGATATTGCCAAGATCAATGCCGCGGCCAGCGACGGGGACTTGGAAAGGGTTCAGGCACTACTCAAACACAATCCTCGCTTGGCTCTCGGCAAAGACAAAACAGGCTGGACGCCTTTGCACGCCGCGGCCGAGGGGAACCACAAGGACATTGCGGAATTGCTGCTGGCCAATGGGGCCGATGTTAATGCAAGGGACGATAATGGCAAGACGCCCTTGGGCGCGGCGAATAATGGAGTCACGTCCTTTCGAGGGATGGTGGAATTGCTGCTGGCCAGTGGGGCCGATGTTAATGCAAAGGACAATTACGGCTTTACGCCTTTGGACAGGGCGGCTTCGTCTGATCGGTGCCCTGAAGACGTGATCGAATTGCTGCGGCAGCACGGCGGCCAAAGCGCCTATACGCCGAAAGAGCCCGGGAAGGCGATCCAGAAGGCAGCGTGTGAAGGAAATGCCGAAAAGGCAGCTGCTCTGGTGTCCAGCGCTGACCCTTCCTCCACGGGCTCGGCCTTGATCGACGCTGCCAAGTCTGGATATCTGAATGTTGTTCAAGCCATGGTTGCTAATGGCGCCGATGTTAACGGTGGGCGCAGCGCGGGAGGAGAAACTGTTGAAAACTTGGGGCTTTTTTATTTTTTGGAGGGCTGCAATTCAGTCCCCGACAACCATATGAATCTTGGTGCATTCACCCCTCTAGTTGCGGCCACTATAGCAGGCAAGTTCGAGGTGGTGAAATGGCTTGCCGAGCACGGGGCTAACCTGGATCTGCAGGGAATTGCCTGCATGTTCAAGGATCTGCGAGAGGTGCACGGTATGACTGCGTTTAGAGCAGTGCGTGCAAGGAATATCGGAAATACTGCTCTTTCCGACGCGATTCTTACCGGGCAGGTTGCGATTGCTCAAACGCTGGTAGAGCATGGCGCGGACCTTTCGCGACGCGTCGTAATTACTTCCGCAGCCATCCCCGATTTACTGCCTATTGCATTCGAGACAAGCAAGCGCGGTCTCGTAGGCATCGGTTCCAATGGAAATCACCTTAGGGAGGGTGGTGACGGGCTTGTCTACACGGATCTAAAGATTGAGCTGCAACAGGAACTCACCATTCGCGAGCTGGCGTCACGCTCAACACATCCTGAGATTCGAGCTTTGAGTGCCGGTACGGATACAAGCTCGCATCCACCTACGCTGCATACTCCTGCCCCTTCAACTTCAACCCAGCAAACGTACCCACCAGCTCCTGTGCCGGTGCTACGCCCGAATGAGAAGGGATATATTGACTGCTCTCAAGTAAGCGGAACTCAAGGGGACTTTTACCTGGCTGAAAGGCCAGACTCCACAGCATTCAATCGAAAGACCAGATGTGGGGCACACGTTACCGTTACTCAGACCTACGAGAATGCGAGTACGGGAGCAAGGTGGTACTGTGTGCTCACGGACGATGGGCAAATAGGTTGGACAGCAGAAAAATACCTTGCCCATTGAATCAGTCCGCGCATCGACCGCTCACCTGACGGACTCGGGAGAGCGACTGTAGAGTCTGCAGACCCCGTAGAGTCGCAGATTGCGGGGCCATGCCGCTCTCCGCAGGCCGAACCATACGCAAGCTGTTTTGGTACGACTTGCCGTTGCCCGCCAAACCGGCGGGAGCCAAAGGCAGTAGCGGCACATGACTGAAGCCAAGAAGATGGATTTCCAAGTCACCTAACATGTAACAAGAGCGGTGGGCCAGGTTCGCAGTTCAGCCATCCAACCACACCGACGCCGAGGGCGAGTCCCGGACGGTGGCCGGCGACAGTACAATATCGACATGCGCAGAGTCGCCGTCCTTCTCTTCGCCATTGTCCTGGCATCTTCCGGTACCGCCCAGATACCCCAGCCACCGGCAGCCGCGCCTTCCAACTGGCCGACGGCGCAGTTCGCCGCGTCGAAAGATCCCAGCGTGCACAAAGCGTACGGCGTCCTCAATGAGATGCTGCGCGCGTTGGGCGGCGACAACTGGCTCAACATGCAGACGATGACCAGCGAGGGCCGCGCCTACAGCTTCTATCACGGTCAGCCCAACAGCATGAGCATCCTGTTCTGGCGCTTCTGGGAATGGCCCGACAAGGAGCGCGTCGAGCAGACCAAGCAACGCGACATCATCGAGCTCTACAACGGCGACAAGGCCTATGAAATCACTTACAAGGGCACGGCAACGCAGGAGCCGAAGGATGTAGACAACTACCTCCGGCGTCGCGACCACTCCCTGGAGTGGGTAGTCCGCAAATGGCTGCCCGCGCAGGGCACGATGATTCTGTACAGCGGCACGGCGATGGTGGAGCGCAATCTCGCCGACCAGGTGACGGTGCTCAACGCCGACAACGACAGCGTCACGATTTCCGTCGACTCAACCTCTCGCCTCCCGGTGAAGATCAGCTACAGTTGGCGCGATCCGCTGGACCGGCAGTTCGATGATGGCGCGACCGTCTTCAGCAATTACAAGCTGATTCAGGGCATTGAAACCCCGTTCAGCGTGGTGCAATTTGTCAACGGCGACATGAGCAGCCAGAGGTTCGTCACGGGGGCGAATTACAATGTCGCGCTGCAGCCTACGCTATTTGAGACCAAGGGCATCACCTACAACCCGAACAAGCAAGTCGCGCCCAAGTAGTGTGAGGGGGAGAGCCGGGCGTCAAGCCGGCCGACCTCGTTTTTCGCGTTGGATGGGCGGCTGCGGTGACATCAAAAGACACCGCAGCCAACCGCTGGTGACCGCTCGAAACGTCGTTAAACACCCGCTCTACTCAGTCCGCCTGGCCTGAGATGAATATGCTGAGCGCCGGATTGCTTCCCTTAGGCAACACAACGAACTTATTCGGGCCGATCACGTAGAGCACCCCGAACTCATTGCTACCCTGGCAGGGCGGTGGGCCGTTTTGGCAGACCACGGCGCGGCCGGTGGAATCGACGGAATAGGTCAGCGTCAAATGCGTTGGTCCGCCTGGTCCGCCCGATCCGCTGGTGTACTGCGTGGCCGTGATGTTGCCGGCGCCATCCGCAAACATCTCGGTTACGGAGTTGGTTACCGCCGAAACGGCCGGCCAAGTGCTGCCGCCCGCGAGCGTTCCGATCAGGGAAGTGTCGCTGAAAGGCGAGCCGGACCGCTGTTCTAGCACCCCCGACGTCACCTTGCTATCCGTGCCGACGAAGTAGCCGAAGCCGCCGGTGTAGAGGTACACCGACGCGTTGTTCAGTGCAGGATCTTGCGTAAAGCTGAACGTGAAGTTCCCGGTCTTGTTGCCGCTGGTGCCAAGGGCGTAGGTTCCCTGCGACGACGGCTGGCTCAGGGTACCACTGTCATTCTCGTCTCCCGCGAAACTCGCCGTGCCGGTGCCGGGGGTGAACGTAAGGATACCGGCCGTCACATCAGATAAGCCGTTGTCCTCTGCGGTCAACTCGGTTATGACGGGCCCACCAAGCTGTTGAAGGGTCCAACCCGTGGCGAAGGACTTCTGCCGGTAGGCGGTCCACAAGGTCAGGTTGGCGGGCTTCGACAGCGGATCGCTTGAGATCAGAATCATCTCTTGCTTGTCGATGACGTAATAGGCGTAGCCGCAAGTGGGATGCTGCATTCCGCCAAGGCAGTAGCCATTAGGATCGTTCCGGAAGGGTATGTTGACGAACTGTCCGCGTCCCGTGTTTGGATCGATGTTGGACGAGAAGCTGCCGGTAAAGGGGTCGGGATTCGTTACCCCGTTGTCGTTGGTGTCCAAGGGGCAGCCGCCCAGGCCCCAGTTGCCGGGATTGTGATTGCAATCAATATCAACCAACGTCACCGTGTTCGTTCCCACCGCGCCCGCCGCAGCAAAGCGTTTCCCGTTCGGGTCGATGCCGTTGAGCAGCACCGCAAAATTGCCCGGGAAAAACGCCATTTTGCCGTTATCCCCGCCAACGGAGAAATACGTCGCATCCTCGATCTTCAGCACGCCCGAGCCATAGGTCTGGGGATTCGAGGGATCTCGCTGGATCACGCGGCCGCACGCGGAGGTCGACGCCTGGCCCGGAGTGCACGCATTCGGCGACACGGAAATCTCGAACTTGTAGGTGTGAGGATGGTTGTTGGCGTCGAGCGTCATGATGGTCATGCTGCCCAGGCCATTACCGGCGCTGAGATCATAGACCGAGCCGGGCTGCATCGCCTCGGGAACCGGGCAATTAAGATTGCCCCCGCATTGGCTGGGATCGTTAAGCTCGCTGCCCTGACCGTCATTGTGGTCGAGCACGCCCGAAGTGATATGGCCACCGCCGTCACCGACGAAAGCTGCGGCCAAAACGAATGGCGTGCCATTGTCGTATCCGCTGAAGGCGATCGCGAAATTACCCGTGAGCAGCGCATTGGTGATCCCCGCAGCGATGCTGATGCCGAGCGTGCCCGACATCGCGATTTGCGGTGGGCTCTCTCCGTCCCGCACCTGAACGACAAAGCTGGACATGCCTTCCGCAGTCGGCGTACCCGTGATTGCTCCCGTGCTGTGGTTGAGCGTCAAGCCCGCAGGCAGGCTGCCGGAGGCAATGCTCCACGTGTTATGCCCGTCTCCGCCGGCATATTGCAGCATCACGCTATAAGGCAAGTTGACGTTGCCGGGCGGCAGCGTAGTGGTCGTGATCCGCAGCGTGGGCTCTTGCACCTCGATGCTGAGAGCGCCGGTTGCCTTCGCTGGCGGCATTTCGCCGTCGGTCACCGTTATGGTGAAGGGATAGACTCCCAAATGCGTCGGAGTGCCGGTGATGGGGCAGATAGGAGTTGGAGTTGTGGTGTTGCACAGGTGAAGTCCAGGCGGCAGACTGCCACTCGTTACGGACCATGTGTACGGGTGTTGCTGGCTGCCCATGCCGCCCGCCGCAATCACTTGTTCTTCCGCGCCCTGGTACGGTTGGTTGATGATGCCTGTGGCCAGCATCTTGGTCGTAATCGAGAAGATCGTTAAGGTGAATGGCGCCGATCCAACGGCTGGAGGAGTCTCGGAATCGCTGGCCTGGATCGTCACCGATAGCGGCGCCGCGGGCTGCTCCGTCGGAGTACCCGAGATCACACCGCTGCTAGCATTGAGCGTGAGCCCTGCGGGCAGTCCCCCCCCGATTCCGTTGTCACACGCGCCGGTCGGCTCAGGGATGCACCAACTGTACGGCGCAACACCGCCCGATGCCGATAGCGTCGCCGAATACGTAACCCCAACCGAGCCGGAAGGCAGCGGTGGCGGAACCATCGGGCTCGGCAAGCAAGCAGTGCAATGGATGACCACCGCGCCCTCGACAATGATGCCCAGGTTGGCGGTAGAGGTATGACCACCGCCGTCCGTCACCTTGGCGGTAAAGGGAAAGTTGCCGGCCATAGTGGGAGTGCCGCTGATGGTGGCCGTCATGCTGTTTAAGGTCAATCCTGGCGGCAGGCTACCGCCGCTGATGCTCCAGGTGTAGACTCCGACACCGCCCTGCGCCTGCAGTACGGTGGAATAGGGGCTGTTGACCACAGCCCCTGGCAAGGGAGCGGTGCTGGTGAGCAGCAAAGCTTGCATCGTGGGTGTCTTGCTACCACCGCTGCCGCCGCACGCCACCAGGATCACACCAACCATCAACAACAAGCCCGAAAACACCAGAACCCTGGACGACCTCATCGCATCTCCTCGTGAAAGTGGAAGCCTGACGTGATTTTCTGCGTAGCGAAATTGCAGACTGGCTGGAACGCACACCCTGGACGAGCTTGTTGGGCAAATGTGCGGGCCTTCGCCGAAGCAGAGTTGCCGAACATGGTAACTCTGAAAAGCCCTGTAGGCGAGGAAAACCTTTGCCGTCTACGGCGCGACTCCTGGAGGAGAAGCCCCGCGATCTAGATCAACCGCTCCGGCGCCCAGAACAGCACCCTGAGCTCCCGCACAAAACTGGCGAGATCGGGATGCGCCGGCAGTTCAAAACCTGCCGTGGCAGCCATCGTGTTCGCCCGCAACTCCCATCGCGCTGCCTGCAAGGGCCAGGGCAGGTGGTGGATCTCACTGCGATAGAGCCGCCCGCGATTGCAGGCATACAGGCAGTATCGTTCGCTGAGGAAATGCTCGAGCGAGCCGGGGTGGGCGATTTTTTTTCTCGCCTCAGCCGGACCATACGAGCAGCTCAATTCGGCCGGCTTGGGGCCATGCTGCCGCTTTGAACGATAATCGATATTCGCCGTGCCCTTACCTTTCACCTTAATGGAGGCTTGCCAGTACGGCAGCCGGTAGAAGACGCGCGCGCCCCAAACGGCGGAGAGATTGCCGGCGTCCAGGCTGAAGAAATACACGCCCGGCTTGCCGCCATAGGTGACGTAGGTGCGCACGTTGACTTCGCCAAAACGCGAGAACCAGGGGACCGACGGCACTCCGGGTGGGCGAAGATGGTTAATCCAGAACGGTACGACCGATACCCAAGCGCGCCGTTCGTAGGTGTCCAGCGTCAAGACCTCGGGAACCACGGCGCGGACGGCCTCGGCCGGGAGGCAGTAGTGGAGGAGCAGGAGATCGTTCCAGCGCTGCGTCATGATCCAGGGCGCCATGGGTGCAGGCCACGGCCGATGCGCAGTGGCGAAGAGGATGGAGTCTGTGCCCACCCACTCGGTGTGTGCGTCGTCGCCAAGATCGGTTTGCGGTGGAAGACCAGGCACGGGGTTTCGCTTGAGCGCCCGAAAGGCTGACGAAAATCGTTAACTAGTTGCCGATTATAGAGGACTTCGCAGAAGGCATGCCGGAGCACCTTAACCACTCGGCCCAACTGGCTCTGCGTTTGGGGTGGAATTTTCAGGCGCGATCACTTGCGCAATTGCAAAATCCGGGCAATTCTGTTGCACCTGAACCAACTACCGATTGTAGGACTCCTGCCTGCCTTGTAAGATGGAAACCACACCGTGAGTTCCCGCCTCGAGGAGCAGCCATGAAGCCAATTTCATCTTTTCTGACGGTCGTGTGTATCTTCGTCTCGGCGTCGCTACTTTTGGCGGCGGACAAGACCAGTCCTTCGGGTCCTCCTAATATCTACGTCATGACCGATGATGATGGGACGCTGCACAACTACTCCAGCTTCTATCTTGCCGGCGGCACGCAGGGCGCGCCCACCTTAACGAATCAGCACGGCGTGCTCACCGAAGGCACAGGCATCGGCGGAGGTTTTTTCGGCACCTCCAGACTGGCAATGCCACCCAGCAGTTCTGCCCAATGCGTGTATGTCTCCGACGCGAACAGCGGTGACATTGCCGCGATGAACATCCAGTCTCAGACACTGGTGGGAAACTTCCTTGGATCTAGCAATGACGTCGGCACCAGCAACGGCATAGGTCTGGTGATGAACCAGAATTATCTCTATGCTGGCTACACGCTGTCGAACACGATCGCTACCTTCGCCGTAGGCTCAAGTTGCCAGCTAACATTTCTGGGAGATATTACCGTGACGCCGTTGAACGGCGGCTGGATCTCGGGTATGGCGCTGAATGGCAACATTCTGGTCGTGGCCTATCTCGACGGCTCCATCCAGTCGTTTAACACGTCCAACGGAATTCCGGTTTCGAATAACGACGAGCAGTACACCGCCGGCTACGCGGCCGACTATTTAGCCAATGGTGTGGACATCACCCAGGACGGCCATTTCGCCATCTTCGGCGACACTGCCACAGCAACGGTGGTCGAGGTCTCCGATCTATCCTCGGGCAAACTCTCGCCTACCATGTTGTACGTAATCCCGCAGCAGCCAAGCAACACCATTGGTCCGGCAATCAGCGCTTCAACCGTGCGTTTGAGCCCGGACGAGAGCCTGCTGTACGTTGGTAATACCCAGTCCTCGTATGTGACCGCGGCCTTTTTCAACAAAAATACCGGCAAGGTATCGGCAGGCTGCACCTCGCCGGCGCTGAACCTCTTCCTCAATCCTTGGTCTTATGTCGGCTCACTCCAGACTCGCGATACGACCGGGACGGGCAATGTTCTGTATGTCGCCGAGTTTGGCTCGTATATCGGCATTCTGACGGTGAGCTCGACGGGTACGTCATGCACCCTTACGGAGTCGCCGGCATCTCCGGTGGGCGATGAGCTGAGTCCCGGCCTGATTTCGATTCAGGTTTTTCCCCCTCGGCCGTTCTAGTCAACGGGGCCGGATTTTAAGGAGCTTTAACGATGCGCGTCATTATGAAATCGAGCTTGATGTTCTTGATCGGTGTGATCAGCATGGTCACGGCCTCAGCCCAGTTGCCGGTCTGCCCGCAGCGGCCGCAGCCGGGCAACCTGGTGATCAACCCGTTGGACCTTTATAGCGAGAATGGTGTCTTGAGCGTCAACCTGACTCTGCGAAACACGGTGGGCACCGATCACTTCGAGCACTATTGCTACGTGTACATGTACCAGGGCCAGGAAGTAGAGTCACCCACCCTGCGCCTCAATCCCGGCGATCGCCTCGAGCTGAATCTGACTAACCAGATTCAGTCGCCGTTCGGCCCCTACTCCCAACGGGAGCATGCGAGGATGAACAACATGGTGATGTTTCAGCCGCCGAAACCGGGAGCAAAGCCGACTGATGACTGCAATGGCGGCCAGATTTTGCCCAGCACAACCAATGTGCATTTCCACGGCTTGAATGTTCCGCCCGTCTGTCACCAGGATGACGTGATCTACACCCTGATTCAGCAAGGCCAGACTTTCCCCTACGACATTCAGATTCCCGCCAACGATAATCCAGGAATGTACTGGTACCATCCGCACGCGCACGGCAATGCCACCACGCAGGTGGACGGCGGAGCCGCTGGAGCAATCTTTATCGAAGGCACCATCAACGGAACACAGGGATTACCGGAGCGCGTGTTTGTGATTCGCCAGCAGTTCAACAATCCTAACTCCTGGCTCCCGGGTCCAAATCAGCTTACGATAAACTTCCAGCCGGCGATTTTCCCCAATGCTCCTTCGCCCTACATCAACGCGCAATATAACCAGCCGGAGTTCTGGCGAATCGTGAACGCGACCACCCAGGCGTTCCTGACGCTGCAACTCCAGTTCACGTCAGGGGTGCAGCAGCTGCAAGTGGTGGCGCTCGACGGCGTCCCCCTGACGCAGCCGATCTACGAAAACCAGATCACGCTGGCGCCTGCCGAACGGGTGGAATTCATCACGCCCGGCCTTCCGGAAAACCAAGAAGGAGTCTTCATGACCAACGGCTATAGCACCGGGCCGACCGGCAATCCCAATCCTCCGCAGCAGCTCATGAAGATTTTCGGCACAAGCGATCCGAAGCAAAAAGTACACCCCGCTCTTCCGCCCACCAAGCCGCCGACGGACCGGCAGCGCTTTGCGGGCCTGCTCAACCTGAACCCAACCACGACGCGTAGGCTGTACTTCTCAGAACAGTTCGGCGGCAGCAACGGACCCAGCCAGTTCTTCATCACCGTTCAGGGCCAGAAGCCGCGCGTCTTTCACATGGATGATCCGCCGGCCATTGTTACCCAAATCGGAGCGGTCGAGGATTGGACTATTGAAAATCGTGCCGCCGAAGCGCACGACTTCCACATTCACCAGTTGCATTTTCTGTTGATGGCGATCAACGGAGTGCCAGTGCAAAATCCGGAACTCTATGACACTTTCCCGCTTCCAGCATGGTCCGGAAGCGGCCCCTACCCCAGCATCACCGGGCGTTTTGACTTCCGCGATCCGCAGATTGCCGGAACCTTTGTCTTCCATTGCCACATTCTTGATCATGAAGACGCCGGCATGATGGAGAAGATTCAGGTCAATCCGTAGCAGTAGACGCTATTCTGGTCTTCTGCAGAGAGGAAGTGAAAACGCAACCGATGTAATCTGGTCGGGACGTATGCAAGGCCTTCACTGCGAGTGAGGTGAGGGCTCTCGTCACATAGCTAGAGCCGTCGCTCGAGCTACGCTTGAACAGGGCACCCCAATACGGGGTTACTGTCGACTCTAGGGTATCGCCTGTGGCTTTTGCGCCATCAGCTCTTCGAAGCGCTTGTCGGTGCGCAGGGTTGCGAATTCGCGATCGGTATAGACGTTCTTGATGTTCTTGTAGCCATCCTCCATGGCTTTGCGCAGATACTCCAGCGAATGTTCGATGTCGCCGGCCTGAGCGTACATCTTGGCCACCATGAAGGAAAATGCGGCGCGGTCCTCGGGCGTGGTCGTCTGCGCCATTACCCCGATGCGCGAGACGCGAATGAAAATATCAGGATCGAGCGTGAAGGCGGTCTTATATTGCAGCGCGGCATCTCTGTAGTCGTGCTTGCAGAAATAGGACGTGCCCATGTTGTAGTAAAATACCGCATCATCCGGACGAAGCTTGATAGCTTTGGCATAGTCCTTGATCGCCCGGTCATACTTCTGGTGCATCTGCTCCATGTAGCCGCGATTGTTGTAACCTTCAGGCGCATTCTTGTCGAGTTTAATGGCGTGATCGAAGCATTTGGCCGCCTTGTCCGAGCGTTGCAGCAGGAGGTACGCCATGCCTTCCTTATTCCACAGCAACGCCGAAGGTTGCTTCTTCAGCGCCACGTTATAGAAATCGATCGAGTCAAGGTAGCGCTTCTGCATCCGCAACTCATCACCTTGTTTCTCTAAATCGGCGGCGGAAGCGCTGCCATCGGGAATCGACGACAATTGTTGGCTGGTCGGAGGCGCAGTCGGCTTGATGTCTTGCGCGGAAGCTACCGCAATGAAGAGAATGCCCACGCTGCACAGAAGAAGCGTCAATCGGAGACGAGCCATACCACCCCCCTGGCTCGGTGGAAGCGTCAGGCTTCAATCTCGCAAGAGCGCGTTACGAGGAATGGTTTGGTTCACCACGAAATCCACGGAACCACTCAAATCTCTTAATTCCCTACGTTCCATGCTTCCGTGGTGAAAACCTCCGGGCGTCCACCGAAGAGCCCTTATTGCTAATAATAGACCTAATGTGGGTTGGGATTGTTCCCATTTTCGGGGCTATTCGCCCCGTTATTTTGCTCTTCGTCCCCATGGTCGCCCCGGCCGAAAAGCCGGCTGAAGAAGCCGCGCTTCTTTTTCTTCTCGGACGGTGCTTGCGCCTGGGTGCTGTCGCCACCGGGGCGCGGGATCTGCCCCGGTGCACCCGCTGCCGCTTGTGCCGGGCCGTTGGTATTGGGAGGCGGAGCCGCTACGGCTGGTGTTCCCAGCCCGAAAATCTTGGTGAAGAAGCCGCGATGATCGCCGAAACTCTGCTCGCAGGTCTCTTTCGGCTCGGTCCCGGCGATGAACGCTACCGTGTAGTCCTCGGGGCACGACGGCGTGGCCAGCCGGTTCGTCACTTTGTCAAGCGTGACGGTCACCACTCCCTCCGGCGCGCTGAACTCCTTGGTATCGGAGTACTGCGGCAGTTTAACTGCCCGTTTCATGAACTCGGCCCAGATGGGCGCGGCCGTGGTGCCGCCCATCAGCTTGATGTCGGTATAGTCGTCGTTGCCTACCCATACGATGCAGAGCAGGTTGCTGGTGTAGCCGGCAAACCAGGCGTCGTGCGAGGTGCCGGTCTTGCCGGCCGCTGGGGCTTCGAAGCCGCGCGCCCGCACCGGATATCCCGTGCCGTTGTTGACCACGGCCTCCATCATGCTGGTGAGCACGTAGGCCACGCGCGGATCAAGCACCTCTTTGCTCTGGGTCTGGTAATTATCGAGGACGTTGCCGTTCGCGTCGCGCACGGACTTCACCATTAGAGGCGCCAGATGCGTTCCGCCGTTGGCGAACACCGTGTACGCGCCCGCCATGTCGAGCGGCGTCGCGTCGTAAGCCCCCAGGGCAACCGCCGGTGTTCCGCGTGCGCTGGTGATTCCGGCAGCTCGCGCCAGCGCGGCCACTTTATCAAAGCCCACCTCTTGCCCCAAGCGCACCGTCGCGTTGTTCAGCGACAGGGCCAGCGCATAGCGCGCCGTCACCTCGCCATGAAACGTCTCGTGATAGTTGCGCGGCTCGTAAACGTCATCGCCATAGGCAATGCTCACCTGCGAGTCGTCGATGAGGCTGGCGGGAGTGAAGATGCCGCTGCCCTCAGTCACCACTCCGGTCTCGGGATCGGCGCTCGCGGCCTGCAGCGTCTCGCCGGTGATCGCCGTATTCACCGCGGTCGCGTACACAAACGGTTTGAAGATCGAGCCGGTGGGACGCTTCGCGATCGCGTGGTCAAGCTGGCTCAGGCCGTAATTTCTGCCGCCGACCAGCGCCAGCACTTCGCCGCTGTGGGGATCGATGGCCACCAGTGCCACTTGCGGCATCGGGCCTGTGTCGACCTTAACTTCTGTATGCGCCTCCTTGCCCGTGCCGATCTTGATCTTGTGTGTGCGCCGCTTCTCGACCTGCTCGTCGACGATCTGCATGCCCACATCGACGGCCTCGGCCGCCGCGCGCTGCAGGTCGGGATCGATAGTGGTATAGACGCGGAGCGCGTGGTCGTTCAGCTCCTGCTCGCTGAACTGCGACGAGAGCTGGTCCTTCACCAGGTCGACAAAGTACGGCGCGTCGCTGGCCTCGACGTTGGGCGCCGTCAGCTTCAGCGGCGATGCCTTTGCGCGCTCGGCCTCGTCGCGCGTGATGGCCCCGGTCTCGACCATCGAGTCGAGCACCAGGTTGCGGCGATCGAGGGCACGCCGGGGATTTTTGTAGGGCGAGAGATAATTCGGCCGCTGGATCATGCCCGCCAGCAGCGCGGCCTCCGGCAGGGTGAGATTGCGGACATCCTTATCGAAGTAGGCGTGCGCCGCCTCGCCGAAGCCGTTGATGGTGAACGAGCCGCGCTGGCCTAAATACACCTCATTCGCATACATCTCAAAGATGCGCTGCTTGGAGAACTTGTGCTCCAGTTCGATGGCAATCAGCATCTCGCGCAGCTTGCGCTTGAAGGTCTTCTCCGGGCTCAGGAAAAAGCCGCGCGAGAGCTGCATCGTGATCGTCGAACCGCCCTGCCCATGCCGGCCTTCGCGCAGGTCAACCAGCGCGGCCTCGGCAAGGCGGTAAAAGTTCACCCCGTTGTGCTCGAAGAAGCGCCGGTCCTCGATAGCCAGTACCGCATTCACCAGTACCGGCGGGATATCCTGAAACTTGATCAGCTCGCGCTTGGAGCGGTCCTGGCCCTCGAACAGCGCAGTGACCAGTTGCGGCTCCAGTTCATAGGCGTCCAGATCCTTGCGATCGCCGGTCTCGGTGACCGATGCGAGCTTACCGCTTGCAAAGCGAAGCAGCGCAGCATGGGCGCCGTGGAACGACTGCGGTCCAGGTACGATCTCCAGTCCGCCGCCGGCGAAGGTGTAATGGCCGATTGGCGAGATACTCTTCTCTTTGCCCTGCGCGCGTTCGCCGTGCCGAATCTGCGACCCGTCTTCATCATGTCCCACCGGCAAGCCGCCGGCGCCCAACTCGGTATAGCCGGCGCGGCGCAACTCTGCCGCAATCTCCGCTGCCTCCACCTTCTCGCCCACGGCGACAACTCGTGGCCGCGCGTAAATTCTCGCGGCATTGCTGAACACGCCGCCTGCCATGCGCCGGTCGACAATGTGCTCATATTTGACGTAGAAGTAGGCAAACACCCCCAGGAAGACGAGGGCCACAACCAGAAACCCTGAGACGAAGACTTTCACCAGCGGATCGGCGAGGGAGAAATGCCGGACACGTGCCGGCCTGGCGATGCGGCGAGACTTGCTCCCGGATGGGCGCCTCGCCAGCCGATCAGGCACTTTGATTTTGATGGCCACGTTTATGAATGCGCAGAGAACCCGCTACAACCTTGAGCACACAACGACAAAGTAGCGCGCTTGTTACCTTAGATGCCGCCAATCCCTGAGGAAATCCGCCGGCCGATATCCTCCATACGCTTGTATGCGAAAGGAGCTGGCCTGAGCACAGCCGCAGGGTCGGGCCGCAACTGAGCTTATTCTAAAGCAGCAATCAACCGCATGCACCAGCGCGGCGCGAATCCGGCTTACACTCACGTTGTGAGTTGCAGCGCCGCACCTTGCGCGTCCGTCCGTTGGGCGATAACCGCACCGGGGCCCGGGGCCCAAAAAGCAAATGGCGCAACCGATGCTGCGCCATTTGTGCCGCTAGGCAATTTAGCTTGGAACTACTTTCCCACCGGCTTCGGGCCAGCCGCCTTCACCTCTGGCGGGGCGTCAAACTTTTCGAAGTTCTTGGCGAAGCGCGCCGACAGATCAGCGGCTGCCTTGTCATAGGCGGCTTTGTCCTTCCACGAATTACGCGGCGCCAGAATCTCCGAGGGAACGCCCGGACACGACTTCGGGATGTTCAGCCCAAACGCCGGCTCAACTTCATACTCGACCTTCGCGAGCTTGCCCTCCACAAGTGCATCGACCATGGCGCGGGTATGAGGCAAACTCATGCGCTTGCCGACGCCATACGGACCACCCTGCCATCCGGTGTTGACCAGCCAGCATTGTGCGTTATGCTCGCGCAGGCGCTGGCGTAGCATCTCGGCATAAACCTTTGGCGGCAAAGGCATGAAGGGCGCACCGAAGCACGTGGAGAACGTGGCCTGCGCGCCCTCTACGCCCGCTTCCGTGCCCGCAACTTTCGCGGTGTAGCCGGACATGAAGTGATACATGGCCTGCTCGGGCGTCAGCTTCGAGACCGGCGGCAGCACGCCGAAAGCATCGGCCGTTAGGAAGATAACGTTCTTCGGATGGCCGCCGACGCCCGGAATCACCGCGTTCTCGATGAACTCCACCGGGTAGGCCGCGCGCGTGTTCTCCGTCTTGCTGTCATCATCGTAGTCGGGAACGCGCGTGACGGGATCGAGCACCACATTCTCCAGCACCGAGCCGAAGCCCAGCGCGTTGTAGATCTGCGGCTCGGTTTCGGGACGCAGCTTGATGCACTTCGCATAGCAGCCGCCCTCGAAGTTGAAGATGCCGGTCGGGCTCCAGCCATGCTCGTCGTCGCCGATCAGGCGGCGCTTAGGATCGGCCGACAACGTGGTCTTGCCCGTACCGGAAAGTCCGAAGAACAGCGCGGTCACCCCGTCCTGGCCAATATTGGCGGAGCAGTGCATGGGGAAGACATCGCGCTGGGGCAGCAGGAAATTCATGATGCCGAAGATCGACTTCTTCATCTCGCCGGCATATTGCGTGCCCCCGATGAGCACCAGCTTCTTGCTGAAGTTCACCATCACGAACACTTCCGAGTTGACGCCGTCGCGCTTGGGGTCGGCCAGAAAGCCGGCCGCGCTGACAATGGTGAACTCGGGCTTGTGCGTCCGCAACTCTTCCGCCGTTGGCCGGAGGAAGAGCTGCCGCGCAAACAGGTTGTGCCAGGCGTACTCGTTGATCACCTGGATGGGCAGCCGGTACTTCGGGTCGGCGCCGCAAAACAGGTCTTGGACAAAGAGCTCTTTTTCCGCAAGGTAATCCAGTACGCGCTCGTACAGGGCGTCGAAAACCGACGCCGGGATGGGCATGTTCACCGAGCCCCAATCGATCGTGTTGTCGGTTATGGCATCGCGGACCAGGAACTTGTCCTTGGGCGAACGGCCAGTGCGCTTGCCGGTTTCCGCTACCAGCGAGCCACGTGCCCCCAACTCAGCCTCGCCGCGGCGCAATGCAGCTTCTACCAACTGCGCCGGGTGAAGGTTGCGATGTACATCTTCTTGCCCGAGAAGCTGCGAAACATCAGGCGTCTGCAGAACGGTTGCCATGGAAATGCTCCTTATGAAAAGCGACAGAAAAGCCCGGGAAACCGGGCCCTCACTGAGATGCACCGCGCAGAAAAATAGAGCCGACCTGTTCGGCACACGGGTAGAGCGGGCCTTCAGGCCATCGCAAATCGACGTGAAGTCTATTTTAATAGAACGGCTGGGTTACTCGGCCTCAGCTGATCAAACAGCCATTCTTGTTGTACCGCCTAACGCAGGCCTGAAGGCCTGCCCTGACGTAGTCGAAGCGCCGCGCTCTGCCCATCAGCGGGCAACCGGCTGGAGCGCTTCGTCCATTACGGCCTTTAGTTGATTGAGCGTCTCCTCGACCGTCAGGGTGTACATCTCGCGGCCGTTATCTTCGCCCGACTCGATGGCCCACTTCAAATAATGGCCGGCAATTTGCACCGCCATAGGGTCGGAAATGACCTTCCCGGTTTGCCGGTTGTATTCCACCCAGGCAACATGCGGTAGCGCGATCCAAACCGGGTGATCGCCCACCAGGAACTTGATGTCCACCGCGTCGGCATGACGCGTGGCGATGGCAACAATCAGCGCCTGATAGCGGCAGTGCACAGGCTTGCCGGACCAGCGGTCCGTGGCCACGAACTCGTCGTACATATCGTGCAATGATATCCGACGGCGTTGGAGGCGGGCAACGGGCTGTGAGCTTCTGCTGGGGACGGGCGGCGAGATGTCCCCCAAGAACCGCATAAGATCCGGTTGGCCGACCACCTGGACTCAGTGGTGAAGCCTGCGGTTGTAGACCTGGACAGCCTTTTGCCCGGCGCCTTTGAAGAGGGCCTCCAGCTTGTCTACAGTTGCCTTACTCGAAGGTGCAGGAAGGAAGCTCAAGGTATCCGGCTGAAACAAGAAGTCCAATTTGTACTTTTGAACCATCGTCGCCGAATCGGACGCGAGACACACTCCCTCGTCCAACGTGGTCTGGACAACGGTTACGCCGAGCTTCAGGTCTGGCATGTCATCGCCATTCGAGTTGGTCAATGCTGCGCTGTCGATTGCGCCCCCGACGGCGGTGGGCCCGCAGGCGCCAGACGTATCGGCGACACCGAATATCCTCTCGCCGTACGGATACTCCCGCTTGGTCAAATCAACGACCGACATCCATTGCCCGCTTTCGATTGCGTGATGATCTTCTTGTTCGCAGAGCAAAAGATCACGCCCGGCTGGGAGGCGATAGGTTCGACATGCATGGGTGATGAGCGCTCCCAAATAGCGCACCATGGACCAGGAGCCACCGATTTTCCTGAGCAGAATGCTGCCGCCGTACAAGGACGTATGTGGCTCGCAGCCCTCGAAGCTCGCAACTGCCTGCACGATTCCAGGTGCCGTAAAGCTGCCGTAGATGACGCTTTCCAGACCGAACGTTTCGCGGTTCGCCATGCCAGGCTGCAGTCTGCCGACCGTCGTGAAGTCCGGGCAAGGCTTACACCCGGGTAGGGATTTCGGGGCGCCAACGCCCGCGACCTGCACACTATCGGGACAGATTGCCTGCAGCAAACTGGCCGCCTCAGCCGGGCTCGGGATTGGGGACTGCCACACCGGGGGTTGACTGAAACATAGAGGCGCGGAAAGCGCGATCAGGGCCAGCAGGGGCAGAAACCTGATCCATTGTAAGGCGCTCATCTCGATTCGGTGGAAACATCCAAATCGGCGGCCCATAGCACACACTGTAACGCACCGGAAGCCCGCGTCGGTGAGGTATTGCTCATTGACGCGATAAAGGCGCCATCGTAACGGTCCGCCCGAAGCCCGGCACCTCCTCACGCCCGCTCGCGCTGCTCACCCAGCACCACCTGTACATTCATCTTTTGCCGGCCACGAAAAACGGTGACCGTGACCGTGTCGCCGGCACGATGCTTGTTCATAACGTTGGACAGGTCCTGCTGATCGCCGATCGAATCGCCGTTGATGGCCACGATGAGGTCCCCGCCGATCATGATGGGAGTTGCGCCCAAATATGCGCGCTCGTTGCCGCCCTTCAGCCCGGCGCGCTCGGCCGCTCCGCCCGGTACCACGCGTACGATCAGCACGCCATAATCAGCCGGTAATCCGATCTCCTGCGCCAGCTCCGGTCCGATGGGCAGCGAAACAATCCCCAGCGACGGGCGCTGCACCGAGCCTACCGTGATCAGATCGTTTAGCACGGCTTTGGCGGTATTGATCGGGATGGCAAAGCCGATGCCCGCGCTCTGGTTCGATCCGCCGGTCGCAATCATGCTGTTGATGCCGATGACCTCTCCGTGCGAATTCAGCAGCGGCCCGCCGGAATTGCCGGGGTTGATGGCCGCGTCTGTCTGAATGGCTTCTTCGATGTACGCGCCCTCCGGACTGCGGATGGGCCGCAGCGAGCTGATGATGCCGCGCGTCATCGTGCCCGCCAGCCCAAACGGATTGCCGATGGCAAACACCTTCTGCCCAACCTGAAGGTCCTTCGACTCGCCCAGCACCGCCGGTGTCAGGTTGGTCGCCCGGATCTGAACCACCGCGAGATCGTGCGAGCGGTCGCGGCCGATGACGGTGGCGCGATAGGTCTTCTTATTGTGCAAAGTCACATCGACCTGCGATGAGTCTCCCACAACGTGGTAGTTGGTCAGGATGTGGCCGTCTTTGTCGATGATGAAACCGGAGCCCTGGCCTTCTTGCGGTACCGGCCCCCAGAAGAAATCGTAGGCCACGGTCTTGGAAGTGATATTCACCACGGAAGGAATCACGCGGTGATAGACGTCGATGTTGTTCTGCTCTTCGGGATCGAGTTTCTCCGGCCCGGCGGCCTCGCTCAGCTCGACATGCGTAGGACGCGACACCACGTCCGCGATTGGGTTCACGCCTTGGTGATGGGTCGTGAACCAGTAAAAGGCGCTCGCCAAAACGAAGCCCACGATAAAAGGCCGTAGCAATCTCATGCTTGTGAACATCCCTCGATAAAGAATCGAATTAGCAAAGACAGGGCTACACAAAGTGTAACGAAAGAGGAGGGAGTTGCGCATCCTGGCGGCGCAATGACGCGGGGTGGCTGCCGCCGCAAAACGGTGATAAAGTCACTGAGGTTCACCATGACAGAATGCGCTCCCACGGCGGAAGACAAGCGGCTGGCGGAAGCCCGCGCTTACAAAGCGCATTGGAAGCGCTGGGGACCCTACCTCAGCGAGCGCGCCTGGGGCACGGTGCGCGAGGACTATAGTGCCAACGGCGATGCCTGGAACTACCTCCCGCACGATCATGCCCGATCGAAGGCGTATCGCTGGAATGAAGAGGGCATTGCCGGCATCTGCGACCGCCACCAGTACCTGTGCTTCGCGCTTGCGCTATGGAACGAAAAGGACCCGTTCCTCAAAGAGCGCCTGTTCGGTTTGACCGGGCCGCAAGGCAACCACGGCGAGGATGTCAAGGAGCAATACTTTTACCTCGACAGCACCCCCACCCACTCTTACATGAAGTATTTGTACAAGTACCCGCAGGCGGAGTTCCCCTACGCGCAACTCGTCCAGGAGAACCGGCGTCGCGGCAAGCTCGATCCCGAATATGAGCTGACGGATACCGGCATCTTCGACCAGGGCCGCTATTTCGACGTGCTGGTTGAGTACGCGAAAGCCACTCCCGAGGACGTGCTGATCCGCATCACTGTGGCCAATCGCGGGCCGGATACGGCGCCCCTGCACTTGCTGCCGACGATCTGGTTTCGCAACAACTGGTCGTGGAGTGCGGGCGTAACCAGGCCGCGCGTTTCTAAAGGGCCGGGCGGTCCTGACACCGTGATCCTCCTCGATCATCCGCAGCTTGGAGCGCGCTATTTGTATTGCGATCCTCGCGTCGAAGTCCTTTTTACCGAGAACGAGACGAATACCTACCGGCTCTACGGCGCGCCGGGCCCTGAGTTCTGTAAAGATGGAATCAACGACTATGTGGTGAACGGAAACACGGACACCGTCAATCCAGACGGCTACGGAACTAAGGCGGCGGCGCATTATTCCTTCGAGTTGGCCGGCGGCGAAACGGTCACAGTAAAGCTTCGTCTCACCGACCAGAATTGGCCCGAGATCAAGGAACCGCTGAACGATGACTTCGACCAGATTTTTCTGGACCGGCGCGCGGAAGCCGACGAATTCTACTCCCGGATTGTCCCGCAGGACTTGAGCGACGATGCGCAGAATGTCATGCGCCAGAGCCTCGCCGGCCTGCTTTGGTCGAAGCAGTTTTATTACTATGTGCAGCGGGAGTGGATGCACGGCGATCCCGCACAGCCTGCCCCGCCTGCCGAGCGGCATGAAGGCCGCAACAAGGACTGGCACCATTTGTACAACGCCGATGTCATCTCCATGCCGGATAAATGGGAGTATCCCTGGTACGCCGCATGGGACCTGGGGTTTCATTGCGTGCCGCTGGCCATGGTCGATCCCGATTTTGCCAAGCAGCAGCTCGTGCTCTTGATGCGCGAGTGGTACATGCATCCTAATGGGCAGTTCCCGGCGTATGAATGGTCGCTGGGCGACGTCAACCCTCCCGTACATGCCTGGGCGGCGTGGCGCGTCTACAAAATCGACAAGAAGTTGCGCGGCCGCGGCGATCGCGAATTTCTGGTGCGCGTCTTCCACAAGCTGATGCTGAACTTCACTTGGTGGGTCAACCGCAAGGACGCCGAAGGCATGAATGTCTTTCAGGGCGGCTTTCTCGGCCTCGACAATATCGGCGTCTTCGATCGCAGCGCGCCGCTGCCCACCGGCGGCGTTCTGGAGCAGTCCGACGGCACCAGTTGGATGGCGATGTACACGCTCAACCTGCTGGCCATTGCCTTTGAGCTGGCGAAGGAAGATCCCGCGTACCAGGATGTGGCCAGCAAGTTCTGGGAGCACTTCCTCTACATCGCCAACGCCATGAGTAAGCGCGGCCACGACGGCCACAGCATGTGGAACGAAGAAGACGGCTTCTTCTACGACGTTCTCAAACTGCCCGACGGCAACCGCTTCCCAATGAAGGTGCGCTCCATGGTCGGCTTGATTCCGCTGTTTGCGGTCGAGACCCTGGATTCCGAACTGCTGGCTCGCATGCCGTCGTTCAAGCGCCGCATGGATTGGTTCATCGACAACCGCCCCGACCTGACCGACAAGACCGCCTGCATGAAGACGCTGGGCGAGAAGGGCCGAAGGCTGATGGCCATCGTCGATGAAGAAGAGCTGCGCTCCATCCTGCGCTACATGCTCGACGAGAATGAGTTTTTATCGCCGCACGGTATTCGGTCCGTTTCCAAAGTGCACCATCGCCAGCCTTACGTGCTTGACGTTGGCGGCCAGCGGCACGAGGTGGAATACGACCCCGGTGAATCCACTTCCAACTTGTACGGCGGGAACTCGAACTGGCGCGGACCGATCTGGTTTCCGGTGAACTTCTTGTTGATCGAATCGTTGCAGCGCTTCCACTATTACTTTGGGGACGACTTCAAAGTCGAGTTTCCCAGCGGCTCCGGAAAGTATCTGACGTTGTGGGATGTCGCGGGAGAGTTGTCCCGCCGTCTCAGCAGTCTGTTCATGCTTGACGCATCGGGCCGACGGCCGGCGCTGGCCGGTATGCCGCTGTTTCAAAACGACCCCCACTGGCGCGACCTGGTGCTGTTCTACGAATATTTCCACGGCGACACCGGGAGGGGCCTGGGCGCCAGCCATCAAACCGGCTGGACCGGCCTGGTGGCCAAGCTCATTCAACAAAACGGAGAAAAGGACATCCAGCCGGCTGACGCGATCGCCGCGATTGCGGCCGATTGAAGCTTAGCCTACGTTGCCGACCAGCACCGGCGGTGATGTGGGTTTTTCGGAACCGGCTTCGTTTTCGACCGTGATGGCGAATGCTTTAGCTTCGACGCCCTCCGGCATTAGGTGGTCCATCACTATGGCATTGCCGTGCTCATCCGGCTTGAATACTCCTGCGGGTATCGGTGCGCCGCTGGTCGGGATCACCCAAAGCTCATAGGCTTTGCCTTGCGGCACGGCCGGCAGATTACTGGCCATCAGCATCATTCGCCTTCGCGTGGGGCTGAAGATTGCCGTCCCATTAGGCGCATTGGCAGCTTTTTGTGGGTTCAGCGAAACGTGCACCGCGTCGGGAGAAGTGAGCAGCCGAAGCTCCTGATTGGCGCGGTCGAGCTCGATCGCCTGGTCCTGATTCCGGTTCCGGAGCTCGGCAAGATGATCTCGTAGCCCAACATTGCCGTGCCAGGTAGTGACCGCAAAAATCAACAGACCAAGCGCCGCGAGCGCCGGAACCAGCGACCACCACCAGCTCTTTTCCGCCTGCGCCTCCCGCGCCGGCAAAGAGACGCCGCGCGGTTCGCCCGCGATGGCCCGCAGCAGGCGGTCCTTGCTTCGTGCCGGTGGCTGCGGACCACTACTGCTCAGGCCCAATAAACCCAAGTCGCCGCGCAACGCCTGCAATTCGCGGCGGCAGCCGGTACACGTCCGCAGGTGCTCCTCAAACGCGACACGTTCGGCGCCGGTTAGCTCATCCAGCGCGTAGAGCGCCAGATCGTCCGCGAATTGTTCGTGTGTGCTCACAGCTCCGCCATTCGTTTTTCGCCATTCGCCTTTCGCCAAAAGACGCCTCCCACCACTCTGGCGAACAGCGAAGAGCGAAAGGCGAAAGGCGTTCTTATCCTGCAAACCTCGCCCGCAACTGCTGTAGCCCGCTGCGGATCCGGGTCTTGATCGTTCCCAGCGGTTCGCCGGTTTTTTCGGCGATCTCCGTGTGCGTCAGTCCCTGAAAATACGCCAGCTCCAAGGCATGGCGCTGGTCGGGATTCATCTCCGCGAGCACCGACCTCACCTTCTCAATCACCAGGCTGCGCTCGGCCTCGTCGCTCAGATCCGGGCCGCCGGCGATGACGCATTCCTCGACGTCAACTTCCGGCCTGCGCTTGCGCAGCCGATCGATCGCCCGGTGCCGCGCGATCACGGCCAGCCACGCCGCCAGGGTGCCACGGCTGGCGTCGAAGGAGTCGGGATTGCGCCATAGCTGCAAGAAAATATCCTGCAGCACGTCCTCGGCCGCGCCTGTATCCTGCAGCACGCGCAGCGCTACCGCGTAGACCACCTTGCCATAGCGATCATAGAGCTCTGCCATGGCCGTCTGGTCGCCGGCGCGTATGCGCGCCACCAACCGCATGTCGTCGGCGACGTCGCCCATTGCGGTCTGTCGAATCGGCTTCATTCAGTGATACGTCTTGGCGACGTTCGCAGATTGTAACTCAGACGAGTTTTGCCAAAATACTAGCTCGAAAATTTATATCGCATTGGTAGAATCCGCCCCCAAGTGCTGGCCGTAGTGCAATCAGGCAGCTGGATTCGGCAAGCTGGCGCTTCTAGAAAGTGCCGTCTCCGGGGTCGAGTCGTGCAACAAGGCGCTACTTCGACCGGTCATCCATTACACAATTAAGGAGAAAAACGAAGATGAAGAAGCAGGTTCTGACGAAGATTTCCATCGCCCTACTGGTGGCGGCAATCGCCGCGCCCTGCGCCTTTGCTGCGCCGCCGCAGCCACAGGGCGGTGCGCAGTCCTCTTTGTACACGCGTCTGGGCGGTTACGATGCTATTGTCGCTGTCACCAACGACTTCATCGGCCGGCTGGCAACCGATCCCCAGCTCAGCCGATTTTTCGTCGGGTTGAACGACACCTCGAAGGCTCGAGTCACCGCCCATGTCATCGATTTCCTGTGCAAGTCGACCGGCGGCCCGTGTATTTACACCGGCCAGGACATGAAGACTGCCCATACCGGACTGCACATCACCGAAGCCGACTGGAACGCCTCCGCCGCCCACCTGGTCGAGACGCTGAACAAGTTCAAGGTACCGCAGAAGGAGCAGGATGAGGTGTTGGCCGCCATTAGCTCGATGAAGGGCGACATTGTGGGAAGGTGACGCAGTTGTCAGTGGACAGTGAACGGTGGCCAGTTTCGAAGATACCTTTGGCACTGTAATACATGGGTGCCCCGTTTTAGCCTGCCGTTGGCTAGGGCGGGGCAGTTTGGTGACACGCCTTAACCCTGGCTTCTCCGCCCCTGCATCTCGCGCAACATGTCTCGCTGCGCACTCTCCGCGAGGCTTTCGCGGATCGCCGGGAAGATCACTTCCTCTTCCATCTGCAGGTGCGCGCGGAACATCTCGTCCAAGGCTTTGGTGATCGCGCACATTTCCGCGCCGGCGGCATGCAGCGTCTCCGGATTGTTCTGCACCATCACGAGCAACGGCAACAAACGTTCCAGCAGTTCGTCGATCGCTATGTGCTGGTCACTCATGGCCACAAGCGCGTGGCGGATCTTCTCATTCGGGATGGACTCGAGCCGCGGCCGCAGCGTCTCTTCTTCATCGGCTTCGTGCAGTGGCAGCGATACGCCGTAGTAGCGATGCACCCTGGCCGCAGCCTGCCTGATTTCATCAGGCGGGGCGTTCGGGGCATGCGCCAGCTTCACGGCCACACCGGTGAAGTGCCGGATGCGGTCATGGCAGCCGGTCAGCAGATCAACAGCGTCTTCGGTTTTGGGCTCGGATTTGGCGGGGGAAATCTGGTTCAGCATGTGCTTCCATTATCGTAGCCCAAGTCAGCCAGCGCCTGCATGTAAACTGGGGTTTTGCCTAACAAATCTGTCGGGGCCTAAGAAATACGTCGACCTGCCCTAAGAACGTTGTCAATTTGTGACGTCAGACACAGCTTTTTTCGGCGTTTCGGAATAGAAGTTAATATTGCTCGCGGTGGATGATATTCCTTACACTGGCGACATCAAGCCCCCCTGTCCCAGAGTGCGGTTTAGCGAACAACCTGAAGGGACGGCATTGAAGTGATCTCTTTCAATTTAATGAATGTGACAGCATTCTAACAACGTCATGAAGCAGCTCAAATTGGTCGCAGGACGGCTAATCCCAGCGCTCTCTGCGTTCGTGCTGCTAGGGGTTCTCGGATGTGAAACCCAAGCCGACCGAGATAAGCTGGCTGCTGCCCAGAAAGAGTTTGAGAACACGGCAAATTCTCTCCTAGCAGAATCGCAATGGAAGCTAGACAAAGCTACCGCGGCCTCTCTTTGGTGTTTGGCCGCTGGAGACGGCAGTTCGCATGGCCTAAGCGACGAGAATGCCATGCTCATACCCGACTCAGTCTGGTCGGAGGGCGGTAATTGTAGTAGTCCAGCTACGTATAAGACGTTTCTCAAGTGCCACAATCAACCGCCCGCCAAGCCAGCAAACCGGGAGATGTGTTCTACGCTACAAAGGAAGGTAGCGGTCCTTGAGGCTAGGAACGAAGCCAAAGGGAAAGGCTCAAAAGCCATCTGGTAAACTGGTTAGCTTGGTAGTTCATCTTTAAAACACCTATTAGCCCAAGAAACACCACTTCGTGCCCGCCAACCGTCCCTTGCTTTCTGGCCAAAACCTGTAAACTGGAAGGAATCGCCCACTCCCTCCGCTTCTGCAATCACGAAGGGGTATTTTGAGCACGAGCATTCGCAATATCGCCATCATCGCGCACGTCGACCACGGCAAAACCACGCTGGTGGACGCCATGCTCAACCAGAGCGGCATCTTCCGAGCCAATGAGACCCATGTCGAGCGCGTGATGGACTCCAACGAACTGGAGCGCGAGCGCGGCATCACCATCCTGGCCAAGAACACTGCCATCTTCTACCAGACCCACCCAAGCAAAAGCGGCTTGGGTGGGGCACGCGGGACCGACGTCAAGATCAACATTGTGGACACGCCCGGCCACAGCGACTTCGGGGGCGAAGTCGAGCGTGCGCTCAAAATGGTGGACGGCGTGATGCTGCTGGTGGACGCCAGCGAAGGCCCGCTGCCGCAGACACGCTATGTGCTGAGCAAGGCGCTCGAGGCCAAGCTGCCGCCGATCCTGGTCATCAACAAGATCGACCGCCCTGACGCGCGGGCGCAGGAAGTGCTGAACGAGGTCTACGACCTGTTTATCGATTTGGATGCTGCCGAAGATCAGCTCGATTTTCCCGTGCTCTATACCAATGCGAAGCTGGGAACAGCCTCGACCGATGTCGAGAAACCCGGAGTCAATCTGCAGCCGCTGTTTGAGGCAATCGTCAGCACTATCCCGCCGCCGAAAGGCGACGCCAATGGCGCACTACAGGTGCTGGTCGCCAATCTCGACTACAGCGATTATCTCGGCCGGTTGGCGATCGCGCGCGTCTTCAACGGCACGCTGCGCACCGGCGAAGACGTTGCCATCGCCAAGCGCGACGGCTCGCTGGAGAAAATCAAGATCACCAAACTTTTCTCGTTTTCGGGGTTAAAACGCACCGATATCGAGGTCACCGAACTCGGCGACATCGTGGCCGTCGCCGGCGTTACCGGTATCAATATCGGCGAGACCATCACCGATGCCGAAGACCCTGCACCATTGCCCGTCATTACGATTGACGAGCCGACTATTGCGATGCAGTTCATGGTGAACAGCTCGCCGATGGCCGGCCGCGAAGGGCAATACGTCACTTCGCGCAACCTGCGCGAACGCCTGGAAAAAGAGCTGCTCACCAATGTCTCGCTGCGGGTGGAAGACACCGACAGCACCGACTCGTTCAAGGTCATGGGCCGCGGCGAACTGCAGCTTGCCATCCTGATCGAGATGATGCGCCGCGAAGGCTTCGAACTCGCCGTGGGCAAGCCGGAGATCGTCACCAAGGAGCTCGACGGCAAGCTGATGGAGCCGGTGGAGCGGCTAACCGTCGACGTGCCGGACGCATTCGTTGGCGTGGTCATCGAGAAGCTCGGCGGTCGCAAGGCGCAGATGCAGAAGATGCACAACCACGGCTACGGCCGCGTGCGTATGGAGTTCGTCATCCCCAGCCGCGGCCTCATCGGCCTGCGCAGTGAGCTGCTCACCGACACCCGCGGGACCATCGTGATGAACTCGCTGTTCGACGGTTACATCGAGTGGCAGGGCGAAATCCCGCATCGTCCCACGGGCGCGCTGGTTGCCGACCGGCCCGGCTCGACCACCGCCTATGCTCTATGGGGTTTGCAGGAGCGCGGCGAGCTGTTCGCCGGGCCGGGCGTGGAGGTGTACGAGGGCATGATCATCGGCGAGAACTCGCGCGACAACGATCTGGACGTGAACGTGGTGCGCGAGAAGAAGCTGACCAACATGCGCGCCTCGACCGCCGACGAGGCCATCCGCCTGGTGCCGTTCAAGAACCTGAATCTGGAGCAGGCGATCGAGTTCATCGCCGAAGATGAGCTAGTGGAAGTGACGCCAGAGTCGCTGCGCCTGCGCAAGAAGATCTTGCAATCCAATCGCCGGCCGCGGCGCAATGCGCAGCCGGCGGTGGTGCAGGCCGGATGAAGGCGGCGACTCCCCTCCGTGCGTCGGGTTCCGAGGTCGCCATATAGGACTCTGACTAACGCTGCCGCTGTCTGCCGTCGCGGCAGCCGCGCAACGGCGCTCGATTGGGTTGACGCGGGCGCGTTTGCTCGCGAGGGGCCCCGGTATGTCGTTGTAGAAGGATGGTGAAGGTAAACAGATCGTAACGTTCGTCGTCGACGAGGTCACATTCGTCGTTGTAGAAAAGCATCCAATCTTCTCAATTCTCTAGCCCTGCTGTGACTCCCTTGCCTAATAAAATTGTATACCTTACGCGGGGTAGCTGCCGAGCAGCCGAACCGGCTTCGAAACGCGTACTCCCAAGACTGTAATGCCTTGCAGCGCAATGACTTAGGCGGGCCAAATGGGAGCTGCCTTTGCGAGCCCGGTCCGTCGTGGTGCTATGACGTGGAACTCCAGGCCGCCCCCGCAGTGGCGTGTCTTCCCATCTGCGTGCAGCGTGGTTAATCGGAAAGCCCTCATTCCCTGGCTGCTGTTTTGCTGTTGCGCAGGGACAGCCGGCTGGGCCCGCTGATGCGCTGGAACTGGGCTTGCTTAGAGTGCTGCCGGTAGTCCGGCCCTTCCATCTCGACCTTCCTGCACATCTCGTGCAGCCGCGAGCGCATGCGCTCGCCGATGCGGTCGCCGAGCGTCTCGCGGCGAGCCGCCCGCTCGGCCGCTGTCGGGCTGCGCAGATTGTCGATCTCGGGATTGGTTTCTTCCGGGCCGTCGGGGAAATTCGTCGTGATGATCGTCGTCTTGTTGTCGTTGTAGCGGCTGTTGAGGATGTAGTTGACCGTGTCGAAGACCCATTCGGTGCTGCGCACAGCGCCCAGTTCGTCCAGCACCAGCACTTCAGCGTTGAACACCGGACGCAGCACTTCCATCTCGGTGGCCTGCACCGCCGGGTTGTACGAATTCTGGATCTGCTTGAGCAGCTCGCGATAGTCGCAGAAGAGGCAGTGGATGCCTTTGTCGCGAATCAACGCTTTGATGATGCCCACGGCTAAATGCGTTTTGCCGACACCGACCGAGCCGACGAACAGCAGACCAGTCTTCTCCAGGGGATACTCCTCGACAAAACGGCCGGCAAAGTTGCGTGCCCGAACCATACTCGCCTGGCTCTTCTCCTCGGGATCGTATTGGAAGGTGGTGAGTTCGCAATGCTCATAACGGGCTGGGATGTGTGCCGCCGCGAGCAGGCGTTCTGCGCGACCTTGCACGCGGCACTCGCAACGTACTGCTTCGCGCTCCTTGCCGCGTTCAATGGTTTGCCAGCCAGTCCCGCCGCAGTGCGGGCACATTTCAGTTGTCATGGTCACGGGTTTGAATCTACCGCCGAGAGGAGCGGGATGCAACCTACTTAGTCGCGGATTTGCACCGATTCTCCATCATCGCTGGAAGAGCCGGTGGACATTTGTGGAAATCGCATGTGTTTTGCAGTCGTGGCCAGTTGCAGCGGGTCGAGCCCGCACGCCGCTCACTCCATCGAGCCACCGCCGCATTGGGCGTCATTCATCTCCTCGCTTGCCAGCTCTGCCTGAGTTCACGCCCGAGGCCGTCAAGGTCGGGGTAAACGACGGATTCGGTAATCCCCGCATCTTTGAGCTCCTGACTGATCCTATTGATTGAAGCTTGCGGAATTGAGATCGAAAGCAACCGGGAACGGTTCTGCTCCGCTACCTTCACAAGCCAGGACGGGTCGGTGCCAAATATCATGAAGCGGCTCCGCTGGGCGGCGACCCGCCTTGTCACGTGGGGCGAATCCCAGAGCATTGGAGTTTGCGGTGTTCTCAGCAGTGGTTCGTCGGCGTCATCCTCATCTTCTGGCAGATACAGTCGCTCCCACTCGCCCTCATCTAGGTGGTCGCTTGGGTTCTTCTGGCAATACTCTTTCCATCTCCTCTCAGCGTCCTTCCGATCTGGGTGCTTCCTTAACAACTCCAAAAGCCAGTAGGGGTCGAGGACATAGATTATCGAGCCACTTTTTGGCGTTGTCGGTTTATCTCTCACGGCAAAATGCAGCGCGATGAGCGCCCCGTCAGACCAATCGAGAAGACGGGTCGGAGCACCGTGATGCTGCATCAGGAAATATGAATCCCACTCGTCGTCAATGGACTTTAGGTCAACCAGTGAAAGCTGAGTTGCACAGCGGCCAAATTCTTCGTACAAATCATTCTCGATTTCGAGGAGTCTATCGACCGATTTTCTCAAACCGCTGTCTCTCGGGCGGTAAATACCAGGCTGGAGATGCGTCCGCCGGTGTAAGGCATCTTCGGCTCGGAACCATAGCTCATGATGCTTTGGAACCTTCCAATTCTTGCGGATTTTGCCAACAGCAGCGAGATATTCGCCCAACGAGCGGGCAGCCTTAGGGCTCACAGGCAGGAGGGTATCACCCAGCCGTTTTCCGCGCTACCCAATTGCGGCAAGCTGTTCTTTCCCTGCCGGGAAGATGTCGTAGACATAGTCGTACGCCGCCAAGGCGCCCGGGACCATGGCGCCTGCCTTGATCCGCTTCACAATCTCCTCGCGCGAAAGACCGAAGAGCGCTTCCAGGATTTGCGCACGCTCCTGGTCACCGGCCTCGGCCAGCAGGAACAGCACACGCGCGCTGTGCTGGATGTACTTCGGCGAACCCAGTTGCCGCTTCAGCAGTTCCATGATCACCGGTGCAGCCCCTCGGTCAAAGCGTCCGGGATCGCCGCGCCGGTCCAGCTCCGCAAAGAACTCCGCCGTCCACTCGTTGTGATAATCCCAAACCTTCTGGAATAGCTCTGCGGTGAAGCGGGTTCCTGCCTGTATTTTCTCCCGGCTCGGCGCCAGCACCACGCCGTCTTCCGTCAGCGCCGAACGCTGCAGATAGCCGTCCTTGGTGATGACCGCCTGGTGACGCACCACCGTCCACAGCCAGGAGACGTCGATGCGGTAGGTCGCCAGATCGTTCATGAAGCGCTGCTTGAGTTCGTAGTCATCAATCGCGGCAGCGAAGTTGCCGTTCAGAATCTGGAAGCCGTAGTTGGCGGCCATGTAGAAGGCATGCTGGATGTGCTCGATAGTGATGTCGCCCTTGGGCACCGCGTAGATAGCGTCCCACAGCGCCGTGGTAAGAAGCTTCTCCGGCGTATCCATCGTGGCCTTGACGAGGATGCTGGGTGTGATCTTGCCCTCCGCATTGATCAAGCCGCGGGATTCCAGCAGCGCCCGCTCCGATTCCACCAGCCCACTGGCAACCGTAGGCACCGCTTTGCCATTGACGTCCACCGTCTCGCGGGGAGCATCGAGCAACGCCTGCAGCTTCGAAATTGCTACGCAGAGCGGACCATTTCCGGCTGCCACATACGCCGGCTCCGGACTGGCGACCCAGCTTTGCCGGTAGGCATCGTAGAGCCGTCCTTTGGCACGTCCGGCGAGAATATCCTCGAGCGTCGCTTGCTGGCCCGCAGTCCTGGGGTCATCGGGCACGAACATCAGCCCCAGCAGCCGCTCGCGCAGCTTGTCGATCACCACCGCCCGCATCGCGACCGGGTTGTAGCGCGAGCGCCCATAGACATCGGTCGGCTGATACATCATCACCGCCGCCATGCCGCCGATGGGTGCGCCTTGCGTCAGTTCGCCATGCTTCAGGCCGGCCATCAGCATGGTGAGCGCGTTGTAGCGCTGGTAGGCGATCATGTTGGGCGAGGCCATGCCGATGTTCTGCGGATCGGGGAAGACGCCGTTCGGGTCGTCTTTCCACATCTCGATGAGGCTGCCGAGGTAGTCCCAGCGGCCCACGTTGGTTCCCAGCAGCCGCCGGCGGAAGACCCACGCGATTGCGGGCAGATATCGGCCGCCATTGCCTTCCTCGTACAGAATCTTGATTTTGAATGTGCCGGCGGGAACGCCGATGATGCCTTCCACGCGCACGAGCAACTTCTCGACAACCAGCGCTTCGCGCGGCGTCTGGATTTTCGGGATATAGAAGTAAATGCCGGTGCCGAGTTGCTTCAGGGCGTCGAAGTTGTTGAGAACCCAAATCACTACTAACGCGACGATGCCGGGAACGGGCTGGTTATCGACCTTGAACTGTTCGTAAACGATGTGGATGCTGGGCGGGCGAACCAGCCGCGTCGGCCACTTGCCAGGCTCGCGCTCAATTTTGTAAGAACGGGTTTTGCCCTTCTTTACTACATTGTAGGACTTGCTGGTCCAGCTCCCTTCGAAGATCTGCTTCGCATTCTGCAGAGCGGCAAAGATTCCCACCGGCTGGTCCTTGGGCATGCCTTGCGACTGGAAATGTGCCGGCGAGGCGTCTTCGAAATCCGGCATGTTCATGGGCGCAGCGCTGTTCAGCGCGTTGCACGCCATGTCCAGCGGATGCCAGGGCCCGGTAAGCTCCAGTCCAGGGTTGTCGAGCGGATGAACATCGGCAGGGATCGGCACCTCGTCGTTCAGGCGCCAGCGCCATTCGCTCTCGCGATCCAAGAAGTTGTCAACCATGCCCTGGACAATCTGACGAAAGGTCCAGGCGCGCCCGGAGATCGGATCCTCGAAGGACTCGTCCCACCTGGGCCAGCCGTATTTGCTGCGCACCGGCTCGGAGCTTTGGAGCAGTGTGCGGCGCGCGTTCAAAACGTCGGCGATCGCCGGACGCAGTTCACGCGTGAGCGTCGCAATCGTCTCTTCGACGTTGATGTTCCCGCCGTTGACGTTCTTCGTTCCGAACAGCTCGGGGAATTGCTGCAGAATATCTTCGCGAATCATGCCCGCCTCCGATGTTGTTCCATAGTAACTCGGGAGAGAGCGCTGCGCGTCAACCGGTCAACACCCTTCGCGACGGCGTGCCGAAACGGGAATTACGGGGAGTGCTCGGACTCACGGAACTTTGCTCGGCTCATTCGCGTAATTGAATCCAGGTACCGTCATGCTCAGCTTCTTACTGTGGTGCATCGTGCTGTTTTTCTGCTGGCCTTTGGCGCTGGCCTTCCTGATCCTCTATCCCATCGTCTGGCTGATCCTGCTGCCGTTTCGGATTCTCGGAATTGCGGTGGAGGGGGTGTTGGAGCTGTTCAAGGCCATCATCTTTTTGCCGGCGCGGATTCTGCGCGGCCCACGCCGGGCGTGGTAGCGGTCGCTGCTTCTTTCCCGTACATAATCGGCTTTGTATCAGGGCACGGCTTCCAGCCGTGCCGTTCAAACTCCAAAAGCCGAGGGCTTCAGCCCCTGCAAGCTGCCGGCAGGGACTGAAGCCCAATCCGAGCTACCTATTGTTCGGGACACTCAAACCCGTACCCGCTACAAAGCTACCCGACCTTCACTGCGTGCTTCTCGTCCTGCTGTGTCGTCGGGAATTTGCGGTGATCGATGCCGGTATAGATCTGCCGCGGACGCGCGATCTTCTGCTCGGCGTCCTGCACCATCTCGTTCCATTGCGACAGCCAACCGGCCGCGCGCGGAATCGCGAACAGCACGGTAAACATGTCTGGCTGGAAGCCCATGGCCTGGTAGATGATGCCCGAATAAAAGTCGACGTTTGGGTAGAGCTTGCGGGTGACGAAATAGTCGTCCTGCAAGGCGATGCGCTCCAGTTCCAGCGCGGTATCGAGCCGGTCATTGCGCCCGGTAACCTCGAACACCTCGTTGGCAACGGCCTTGATGATGCGAGCGCGCGGATCATAATTCTTGTAGACGCGGTGCCCGAATCCCATCAGCTTGAGTTCGCCGGCCTTCACCCGCTTGATATAGGCGGGGATGTTCTTCACCGAGCCGATCTCGTCCAGCATCTTCAGCACTTCTTCGTTGGCGCCGCCATGCAGCGGACCGGCGAGGGCAGCCGCCGCTCCGGCCATCGACAGGTAGGGATCGGTCTGTGCGCTGCCGATGACACGCATGGTCGTCGAGCTGCAGTTCTGCTCGTGGTCGGCGTGGAGGATGAACAGCACGTCGAGCGCATGCGCGATCACCGGGCTGGCCACGTACTTCGGCTCCGTCATCTTCCACAACATGTTCATGAAGTTTTCGGTGTAGGTGAGGTCGTTGTCGGGATTCACGTAAGGATGGCCGCGGCGGTGGCGGTACGAGCACGCCGCCAGGGTGGCCATCTTGGCGATCAGCCGGACAATCTGCTTCTGGCGGTTCACTGGGTCGTGGATGTTCTTGGCCTCGGGATAGACGGTGGACAGCGCCGCCAGAGTGCTCACCAGGATGCCCATGGGGTGCGCGTCATAGCGGAAGCCGTCGATAAAGTGTTTGGTATTCTCATGCAGCATGGTGTGGTGCGTGATCTCCCACACCCAGTCCTTTTCCTGCTGCGCGTTCGGCAGTTCGCCGTACAGCAGCAGGTAGGCGACCTGCAGGTAAGTACAGTGCTCGGCCAGCGTTTCGATATCGTAACCACGGTAGCGAAGGATGCCTTTGTCGCCGTCAATGAAGGTGATGCTGCTTTTGCAGAATGCGGTATTCATGAACGCAGGATCGTAGGTCATGATGCCGAAGTCGTCCGGCTTGGCCTTGATCTTGCGCAGATCCATGGCGCGAACGGTTTCGTGCTCGATGGGTGCTTCGATGGTCTGATTAGTGCGTTGGTCGGTAATGGCTAAAGCGTCCTTCGGCATGACCGGTCCTCCTGTCGCAAAACGTGCGGCCTCGTAGGGATTTTTGATGATAACGCCTGGTTATAACGGTTAGCAATTAGTACGCTGCGGGATGGGGTGATGGTCAGTTCGGGACAGCCCAAGACTGCGGTTGGAAATTGCCGTGTTCCGCCTTGGCTTCTTTCACGATGAGGATATCGGAGCGCAGTGAGAGTAGCGTTCGCCCGACTGGCCCACCGGTTTGCACGGACGAGTGTTGGCCGCGAACTGTGAGGGACGAGTTTGCCTAACATTCGGAGTGAGACCCAGCCTTTCAAATCCGGAAGAGGTTCCGGCCTGGGGCCGGAACCTCTTCGCAGCTTAAGGAACGGCGGCAAACGCGGGACGCTCTGCCTCGGGGTGGCGACCGCCTTCGTCCCCCCATTTCTCCAGCATCGAGACCGTGACCGACTTGGGACGCTCCAGGGCATAGCCAAGAGCGCGGTCCCAGGTAATATTGGCCATGCAGCCCAGCGCGCGGCCGACGCCGAACAGGACTGTGTAGAAGTCCCACTCGCGTACCCCGTAGTACCACTGAATTACGCCGGATTGAGCGTCGACGTTCGGCCAAGGGTTCTTCGCCTTGCCATGCTCCCTCAGGATGCCGGGAGCCACCTCGAAGATGGTGGAAACGAGCTTGAAGAGCGGGTCGTCGTTCAGGCCCGGAGTAGCCAGACAGAAGTCGCGCTGCGCCATGTAGCGTGGGTCGGTCTTGCGCAGAACGGCGTGACCGTAGCCCGGAACCACTTGGCCGGCCCTGAGCGTGTCCCACAGAGCCATGGAGACCAGGTCCGCCGTCGGCTCGGTATCTCCGCAGTACTTCTCTTTGAACTTGATGACCCAATATAGGACTTCCTGGTTCGCAAGTCCGTGGAGGGGACCAGCCAGGCCGTTGAGGCCGGCGGAATAAGCGTAATAGGGGTCGGATAAAGCCGAGTTTACCAGATGTGTGGTGTGCGCGGAAACGTTGCCGGACTCGTGGTCGGAGTGCAGGATGAAATACATGCGGGCGACATCCTTATACTCCTCGCATTGCCGGATCATCTCGGCAAAGTTCGCGCCCATGTCCAGCTTCCCGATCGGGTGCTGAAAATCGCTGCGATATTTCAAGTTGTAGATGAAGGCCGCGATGATGGGCATGCGGGCAACGATGTCGTAGGCGTCCTCGTACGTGTATTCCCACGCGTTCGTCTTGTTGAACTTGCCCGAACTATAGTAGTCGGCAAACTTGGAATACTTTTGCATGGCGAGCAAGCCGGCGGAGAGCATCGCCATAGGATGGCTGTCACGCGGCATGGCGCGAATGACGTCCCACACCTGCGAAGGAACAATCTGGCGGACCTTCCACTCGGCCAGAACTTCGTCGAGTTGAGCCGGGGTCGGCACCTCGCCGGTGAGAAGGAAATACCAGAAGGATTCCACCGTGGGATAGTTGGAACCGGGGGCCTTGGGAAGGGCCGCGAAGGTCTCCGGAATGGTCTTACCGCGGAAACGGATGCCTTCATTCGGATCAAGGTAGGAAATGTCAGTCACCAGGCAGCGAACGTCGCGCGCGCCACCGATGGCTTGGTCAATGGTTACATGGTCAATGATAACGTTGCCGTGTTCTTTGATCAGATGTGAGATATGAGGGCGGAATTCCTCAATTTTCTGCTTCAGTACTTCTTTTAGTGCCATGAGGGCGGCTCCTTTCGTCCTGGCGGAGGTTTCTATAATGAATGAATTAAAACTGCGCAGAAATCCGTAGAACGGATTCCGGGCCGAAGCTGCATCTCTCCGCAGGCTTAGCAATCAGCGCTGGTTCGGGCAGTTTGAGTGACCCGTTGTTCCGAACGACTGTTCGAACGGGGACAATTCTAATGCTTGGGCGGGG
>Ga0335081_10001297_pt1 | contig 39842 bp, 41 predicted proteins | sample Lox_Sample_35_FD_206713 | JGI IMG/M metagenome (GOLD analysis project Ga0335081, IMG submission 206713) | Soil microbial communities from Loxahatchee National Wildlife Refuge, Florida, United States - Lox_Sample_3.5 | ecosystem: Environmental > Terrestrial > Soil > Wetlands | place: USA...
TTGGGCCTTCGCCAAGCGAACCGTACGGGGAACCGGCGCGCGCGGTCTGCAGCGTATCGCCGGGGTGGGACTGCTCGGCCTTGAGCGGAGCTTTCTGAAGCTTGACGTCGTGCTTGCGGCGCAGCGCCTTTGATTTCGACCGGGCTGCGCTCAGAGAAACGCGCGCTTCGGTCGCGGGATCGGAGTGGGCGCCGAAATCATAAGGCAGGTAGAGCGCGGTGACCGATGCTCCGCCGGCGCCGGCGACCACGGCCTGCGGTCGCACGAAGACCGGCGCGGGCTCGTGCAGCATCACGCCCACCGCGACGAGGTGCGCGGCGACCGAGGCGGCAAGCGCCCATCGCCAGCGCGACAGGCTCGGTTGTAGCTGGCTGAACACCCCACCCCCGGTGCATTAGACGCGCCGTTACTGGGGAAGTAACCCGGCGTAACTGCACCAGGGATACGACTTTACATCATTCTCTTTTGCACGGAACATTTTCATTACGGGACAACGCCCGCGAGTGCCCGCTGTTCTAACCAGCTTGGGCCTGATCGCGGCCGCGGACTAAAATACCGGCAAAGGGGAATCTTCATGACCGACTACGAGCGTTTTGGAGACTATCAGCCGTCGGACCGCAGCACGGCGAGCACGGCCGTAACTTTTCTGTTCATCGGACTGGGCGTCGGGGCGCTCATGGCGCTGCTGTTTGCGCCCAAGTCGGGCCGCCAGATGCGCAAGCTGCTGAAGCGCAAATATGAAGACGCCCGCGAGCAGGCCGATGACCTGATCGAACGCGGCAGCGATCTGATCGAGCGTGGCAGCGAATTTGCCCAGTCGGCAAAAGAGAAGGTAAAGCCCTTCGCACGCGCGGCGGCCAAGCATGTGAAGTAGTGCCGGGTACCGAGTACCGAGTATTACTGCCTTTCCCGGCAGCGCAGGATGTTCATCGCCTTCAGGCTCATCACCACCTCGCCGTTCTGATTCAGCGCTTCGACCAGGCTGCGCACCATGCCACGGTCAGGTTTCGAGCGCGAGCGGTTGGCTTCGAGGATGGTCACGCGGATCGATAGCGAATCGCCGGGCCGGACCGGTCGCTGCCAGCGCAGTTCGTCGATGCCCGGCGATGCCATGCTGGCCACGTGCGAAAGGTAGTGGTCGACGAACAGGCGCATCATCACGCCCGCGGTGTGCCAGCCGCTCGAGATCAATCCGCCGAACGGCCCTACGGACGCCGCGCGCGGATCGGTGTGGATGTATTGCGGATCGAAGCGCCGGGCGAACTCGATGATCTCAGCTTCGGTGAGGGTGATGCTTCCGTATTCGAGTACGGTGCCGGGAACGTAATCTTCAAAGTAACGCTCGCCGACGGGGACGGCGAGATCTGCAATAGTGGCCATTGTTATTGGATTCGCGCGGCGCGGAAAAATCGCAGGATTAAGTTTGGCAGGGGCTCCGAACGCGGTACTCGCAACTCGGTACTCGGTACTCAATACAGCCGGAAGCTGACTTCAACGTTCATCTGCACGGCCACGGGATGGCCGTCTTTCTCGGCTGGCTTGAAGCGCCAGGTACGGACCGCCTCGATGGCCTTCTCGTCCAACCCCATTCCCAGCGGACGCGCCACCTTGACATCCTGCGGGTGCCCATCCGGCCCAATCACCAGCCACAACACTACCACGCCCTGATACTTCGACTTGCGGGCTTCCTCGGAATACTCAGGATCGGGTGTGTAAATGGGCTTGGGAGCGCTTACCCCACCCCCCACGCGATAGGGGCCGCCGCCAATGCCTCCACCCCAGCCCGGACCAACACCGGGTCCGCGACCGGAGCCCACGCCACCACCGCTCCCGCTGCCAATACCTCCGCCAGAGCCGGTGCCATTCGAGGGCGGACCAAGCACCGACGAAAGCGGGTCTCCCAACGGCCCAGTATGCGGCAAGGAAATGTTGGGAGGCACTACGACCGAAGGGTCGACGGGCAGAACCGGCGCCGGGTTGCGAATCACTGCGGCAGGGGGTGCGATCTGTTCGCGTGAAAGTTTGGGCAAGGCGCCCTTGCTTGCCGCCAGCTTGTCGCGATCACCGCCACCGCCACCGCCACCTGCTTTGGTGCTGGCAGGCGGCAAAATGTAGGGACTGATGTTGACCACCAGCCCGGTTACCTGCTGCTTGATCTCCTCGCGGTGTGTATAGAGGAAAGTGCTCGAGGCCAGGATCGCGCCGGCGGCAGCGATGTGCAGCAGGAAGGAAATGACAAAGGTTTCCCGCCGCACCTGATACGACCCATAGCCCACGCCGAAGAGCGTCGGCATGAGGCTCACCGGGCCGGCGGGCGCCGGTTGACCGTTCATCTCAGGGACAGGCATCGCCGCCTCCCATTCTGGGGGCCATCCCGAGAACCGGTACCATTATCGCGCAAAATCCAGGCGCCGGAAGCAGAATCCGCACATTCTCAGCCTTTGAAGATCGAGGCCAGAAAACCCCATACCCCGTGGCGTTTCTTCTTCTTCGGTTTTTCCGTCTCCTGCGCGGCAGCATCCTGGGCAACCTCCTGAGGCGGCGGCAGCGCAGAAGCCGATCCCAGCATGGGCAGGGTCGAAATATGTATTTCCGCCAGATCGAGCGGCGCGTCCCGCGGCGGACGCGGCTCCGAGGCGCGAAACACGAAAGGCGCGTCCACCTGCACGTGGACGCTTCCCGGCGGTTGCGCAGGAGGCGGCGCTGTCATGCTCCTGGGGGACGATTCGGCAAGGGCCGCCACGGCCGGAGCTGGAACTGGGGCCGGAACCGGGAACGCCTTGGGCTTTTTTTCGCTGATGGCCGCGCGCTGCACAGGAACCTCCACCGGGCAGCCGCAGTTGGCAATCACCGGACCGGGATCGTTGGCGTGGCCGGCGCGAAAAATCAACTGCTCGCCAGGTTTCATGGTGTAGCTGCCATCGCCCATCAGCTCCGAAACCACCACCGTCCCCCTGTTACCGTGCAGGGACTGCACGCAGGTATTTCCGCTCTCATCGGTGCTCAACGCCAGATGGAAAATGCTGGGTCCGTTCAGAGTGATCTGGAAATCAGGCGTCATTACGCTGTCGCGGGCAATCCCGAGCACATAGTGCGCTTCAATAGTGCCGGAACTCATTCCCACCATGAGCTGACCGCCATCTGACGAACTGGTAACGGAAACGCTGCTGCCGCGGCAGACTCGCAGTTCACCGCCTCGGACCAAGCGCACGGTGCTGTTCGATGTCGCCGCCGACACCGACGAACCGCTCACCAGGCGCGTGATGTCGGATGACGGTGATGTGGCGCCAACCACGGTCGCCTCGGTCGGATAAACCTGCCCCACCAGCCTCTGAGCGTAGCCGGGGATCGCTCCCGGAAAGAGAGGAAGAAACAACAAAAACACACGGGCTGACTGGCGGAAAACCATGCCACAGAACTGCGGGTGGGGGAATTTTATCACCCCGGGAGCTTCCCAAGGCAGCGGCTAGACCTCAGCCACGAAGTCGTACTGGTCGATCACGGCGCCCACGCCCAGACGCTCTTCCTTTTCTTCTTCCACTCGCACCACGCGCCCTTTGCAGCGCACGCGAATACTTTCTGTGAGCGTGATTTCCGGCGGCAGCGTCAGGGTGAATTCAATGGCGGAACCTTCCGAAAGCTTCCTATCGATATAAAAGAACACGCCGCGAGCGCTGACATCACGGGTTTCGGCGGAAAACTCGTGCACGCCGCCGTTCGTGAATCGTATGGATACGGGCAGTCGCAGGGAGAAGCGCCGGGTGGCGCGCTTTTCCTGTTGTGGTTGGGACATAGTCTTTCCGTCGCCCGCAAAACGAGCGCGGTAAGAATCGCCTCCCCAAGCAAAACTGTCAAGCATTTTGAAAGGCTTAAATTTGCTGTAATCCTTAAGTAACCATGGGGTGCACGGCGGTCACAAGTCCAGAAAGTTGCCTATCAACTGCTTGCCGGATTGGGTGAGCACGCTTTCGGGATGGAACTGCACGCCCTCCACCGGAGCGCTGCGGTGGCGCAGGCCCATGATCACCGAGGAACCATCGCGCTCGGTGGCCCGGGCGGTAATATCGAGCATCGGCGGCAGCGATTTTTCCTCGACGATCAGCGAGTGATAGCGGGTGCAGGTGATGGGCGAGGGCACGTCGCGGAAGATCGTGCGGCCATCGTGCTCCACCTGGCTGGTTTTGCCGTGCATCAGGTTGCCGGCGCGGATGACGTTGCCGCCAAACGCGGCGCCAATCGCCTGATGGCCAAGGCATACGCCGAGAATCGGGACCTTGCCGGTGAAGTGCCGAATCAGCTCGATGCTGATGCCGGCTTCCTGCGGCGTGCACGGCCCGGGCGAAAGCACGATGCGCGCCGGATGCAGGGATTCGATCTCGGCAATCGTCACCTGGTCGTTACGGCGGACGATCACTTCCTCGCCCAGCTCGCCGAGATACTGGACCAGGTTGTAGGTGAACGAATCGTAATTATCCAAGACGAAGGTCATGCTCAACGTTCCACATTGATGAGCCGCGAAGTGGCGAAAGATAGTAGCCCAGGGCGTGAGCCGTGGGTAGATACGTCAATTTGACGGCACAGCCCCCGAAGGGGGCGTAATACTCATTTGTCGCCTCTCCGGGGTCGGCGTCGCAACTCTTTCGCCCGCTTCGCGGGCTGTGCTCTTGCTCCACCGTGACCCACGGCTTACGAGGCCGTTACGAAACTCTTACGCCCGCTTCGCGGGCCTACGTTCTGTCCCACTTTTGCCCCACGGCTTGCGCCGTGGGCTACGTTATATCGCGCGTTTCACGCGCTTCCGCCTTCGCCGTCCCACCCTGACGTTACGACATCGAGTTTTGTAACAGACTCTTACGCCATGGGCTATGTTGTACCGCGCGCTTCGCGCGCTCGCGCGACGGCCGCACCCCCAATTTCGCCAGCAGAGAGGAGTACATCTTGACCGAACGGACTCCAAAACCCCTGCAACACTACAAGCCGCTTCTTGCCAACTCTACAGCTCGCAGCGCCGCTTTAGCTTTGTTGACACACTCTTCGTGCTCGCGCGCTGGATCTGAATCGGCAACGATTCCCGCACCGGCTTGCACCGAGGCGCGCTTTCCGTTCATCACCATCGTCCGAATCGCGATGCAGGAATCGAGATTCCCGGCGAAATCGGCATAGAGCACCGATCCGCCATAAACGCCGCGACGCACCGGTTCCAGCTCCTCGATGATCTGCATGGCCCGCACCTTGGGAGCGCCGCTCAGCGTGCCGGCGGGGAAGCAGGCGGCAAAGGCGTCGAGAGCGCTCAACTCCGGGCGCAGGCAGCCCTCGATGGCCGAAACCAGGTGCATCACGTGGCTGTAGCGCTCCACGTACATCAGGTCGCGCACCTTCACCGAGCCGTACTCGCTGACGCGGCCGACGTCGTTGCGTCCCAGGTCGACCAGCATGACGTGCTCGGCGCGCTCTTTTTCGTCGCGGCGCAGCTCGTCTTCGAGGCGCTTGTCTTCGGCGTCGTTCGCGCCGCGCGGACGCGTCCCCGCAATCGGCCGGTATTCGAGGCGGCGTCCGGTGACCCGCACCAGCATCTCCGGCGACGAGCCCAGAATGTGCGAGTCATCGATGCGCAAGAAATAAAGATAAGGCGAGGGATTCACCGTACGCAGCGCACGATAAATGTTGAACGGCGAGGCCTCGGGTTCGAAATCGAAGCGCTGCGAGAGCACCACCTGGAAGATGTCGCCGGCGGCGATGTACTCCTTGGCGCGGCAGACGCTCTCCAGAAAATTCTGCCGGCTGGTGACCGGCTTGATTTTGAGCGCGCTGGCCTTGCGGGCCTGCCGCACGTCGCGCGGGCGCACTCCCGCCGCCAGGCGCTTTTCGAGTACGGCCAGATCGCGCACCGCACGGTCATAGGCTGCGCGTGGGGATTCGCGGGTCACGTCAGCGGCAGCGATCAGGTGGATCTGGTGCCGCAGGTGGTCGAAGGCCAGCAGGCGGTCGAAGAACATCATCACGCAATCGGGCGTGTTGGTATCGATCTTGGCCGTGGCCGGCAGCGTTTCGAGCTGGCGGACGACGTCGTAAGCAAAAAAGCCGACCGCGCCCGAGGTAAACGGCGGCAATCCCTCGACGTGCGCCGGCCGGTGCTGGCCGAGCAGGTCGCGCAGCACCTCGAAGATGCTGCCCTCGAACTTCTTGCGGTCTTTACTCCTGCCGCGCTCGATGGTGATCTCGCGCCCGCGCGCCGTAACCACCATATAAGGACGCGCACCCAGGAAGGTGTAGCGTCCGATCTTCTCTCCGCCTTCCACCGATTCCAGCAGAAACGCGCGCCGCTCCTGCGCGGCGATGGCCAGAAAGGCCGAGACCGGCGTCTGCAGGTCGGCAGTGATTAGGCTGGTGACCGGAACCAGCGTCGCTTCCCGCGCCAGGCGCGAGAACTCCTTGTAGTCAGGGCGGAGCATGGCAACCGGTTGATTATACGTTGGGGAGGCTTAGCGCCCGTTCGGCCTTTGCACCGGAAGGTGTTCCACTTGTAAGAAGACGACGATATCACAACAACTACCGAATGAGGCATCGTTGGAACGTGGAACGAGTCCCGCGCGATCCATCCATTTCAAGGGCGACGGCGAACAAGCAGGGTGTAGCACCGGTACGCCAGTCCCCCGAATAGCGCCGTATTGATCGGGGTCGCCAGTAGGAGAAATACAGAATCACTAGGCCCTCCATGGAAGTTACCAGTAAACGCCGCGTTAATCATAACGGCGCAGAACATGCCGACATCTCCCAACAGACTCACGGCGCGGTAGAAATTGAACGCCATGCCAAAGACCGCATGAAACTGCGCAAAATAAGCGCCTTCAGATATAAGACTCACTGCGAGTCCAAATCCCGCGCACACGAGAATTGTCCACCGCCTAGAGGTTGGGTTGGCATCCGATTTGGGTAACTCTCTCATTTTGGTCGGCGCCCCACCAGCATTATGGGCTTGGGAACCAGCGTGGCTTACCGCGCCAGGCGCAAGAACTCCTTGTAGTCAGGGCGGAGCATGGGAGTCCGTCGATTATACGTGGACGTAGAACGTAGCTCGCTACGTCTCCGGGACGTTGCAAGCGGAGACCTTGCAAGCAGCGTCTCTACACTACGCTCCTCTCATTTACCCACTTACCCAGTTACCCAATTACCAAATCCACCACCCGCAGTACACCAATGGTTATTGCAGGAAACCGGGCCTTCCGTGGACAATCAACCCACTGGGAATAGTGTATTTAACGGACGGACGATGACGATGCTCCTCAGATTCTGGGGGGTGCGGGGTTCGACTCCCACACCCCAGGCGGAAAACCTGCGCTACGGAGGCAACACCTCCTGCGTCGAGGTGCGGGTGAACGGGCACATCTACGTCTTCGACTGCGGCACCGGCTTCCGCAATCTGGGCAAGCACCTGCAGCGCGAATTCGCCGACCGTCCCATCTACGCGCACGTCTTTCTCTCGCACTTCCATTGGGACCACATTCAGGGCATCCCGTTCTTCGCGCCGCTCTACGAGAACCGGGACAGCTTCTTCTACTTCCACTCGTCCAGCCGCTCGCGCGGGCTACAGCACGCCATCGAAGACCAGATGTCCGACCCGTACTTTCCGGTCGATATGACCGAGATGGCCGCCAATCGCCACTTCTACGACATCGAGGAAGACCGCATCAACTTCGATAACTGCGTCATCCAGACCAAGTGGCTGAATCATCCGCAGGGCTGCCTCGGCTTTCGCCTGGAAACCGACGACAAGGTTCTGGTCTACGCCACCGACAACGAGCCCGGCTCGCCGCAGTTCGACAAAAACGTGCGGCAACTGGCCGAAGGCGCCGACGTGCTCATCTACGATGCCCAGTATCTGCCCGAGGAGTACGAGGCCAGGAAGCGCGGCTGGGGACACAGCCACTGGCGCGAGGCCGTCAATATCGTGATGGAAAGCGGCGCCAAGGAGCTGGTTCTCTTCCACCACGATCCCGACCACGACGACGCCTGCATCGATTCCATCGTGCGGGTGGCGCGCAATCACTATCCCAAGGTGCGCGCCGCGGCCGAAGGGATGGAGATCGAACTGTAAGGCTGCTTTTCGCCGCGGATTCACGCGGAAAGACGCGGATCAGAAAAACCTGAGTTGACAAGCTTTCGCCTTGAAGGGGCGCGCCTTGAGGCGCGCTGTAGGAACAATAGAACCCGGCTTTAGCCGCTGGAGAAAAGTGTTTCAGGGCCTAAAGGCCGTCGAACAAATGACCTTAGCGGCGCGGTTGGAAGCCGCGCCCTTTCAAGAAAGCTACACGGGGGTGCTTGCATCAGCCTCGTCTGTAATATATCATGGTATATACCGACAGGAGGTTTCGATGTCTCGCACCGCCAAGCTTTTCCGAAATGGCCGCAGCCAGGCGGTTCGCCTGCCGGCAGAGTACCGCTTTGAAGGCTCTGAAGTTTACATTCGCCGCGACGCTGACACGGGCGATGTCGTCCTGTCACGCCGGCCGGACTCCTGGCGGGATTTCTTCGACTTAATGAACACCCTCGATCTGCCCGAGGAGTTTCTCTCCGAACGCAAGGACACACCTCCGCAGAAGCGGGATCTATTTTGATGCCGATTCGCTACTTGCTCGATACTAGCACCGCAAGCTATGCCATTAAGGGCAATTTCCCCCGAGTGCGGGACCGCCTACTGAAGGTGCCGATGGCTCAGGTTGCTATCTCGGCAGTCACGGAAGCCGAGCTGCGTTTCGGAGTTGTTCGCAGGCCGGAAGCGGCGCGGCTTAAGATTGCGGTGGACGAATTTCTGCTACGGGTCGAGAGCCTGGCCTGGGATACGGATGCCGCGCAACAGTACGCCACATTGCGAGCAACACTGGAGCGAGCGGGAGAGTTGATCGGTAACATGGATCTGATGATCGCTGCGCACGCTCTGGCCGCCCAGGCTGTGCTGGTCAGCAGCGATCGCGGCTTCCGCCGTGTAAAACACCTGAAGATCGAGGACTGGACCAAATCCTAGTAACCAAATCCTAGTAATGATGCGCTGCAAGGTGCGGCTTTCGATCCTCTGCTTGCCTCCGCCCGGCTGCCTACCTATACTTAACTCTCGCCGGAATGGGGAAGGGCACGTCCTGTGGCCCTTTTTTAGTCTCTTCATCGGAGCCTGCCTATGAGCACGATTGCGCTGGAAAAAGAGTCCAATCCCTGGGAATCGCAGGCGGCGCGGTTTGATCTGGCCGCCCGCAAGCTCAACCTCGACGATGGCCTGTGGAAGATCCTGCGCTATCCCACACGCGAGATCATCGTGCATATTCCCGTGGCCATGGATAACGGCAGCCTGGAGGTCTTCACCGGCTATCGCGTGCAGCACTCGATCGCGCGCGGTCCCTCCAAGGGCGGCATCCGCTACGGGCCCGACGTCACGCTGGACGAGGTGCGCGCCCTGGCCAGTTGGATGACCTGGAAGTGCGCTGTGGTCAATATCCCGTTCGGCGGCGCCAAGGGCGGAGTCATCTGCGATCCGCACAAGCTCTCTATGGGAGAACTGGAGCGCCTCACCCGGCGCTACACGGCGGAGCTGATGGAGTTCATCGGCCCGGAAAAGGACGTCCCCGCGCCCGACGTGAACACCAACGAACAGATCATGGCGTGGATGATGGATACCTACTCCATGCACATGCGGCAGACGGTGACCGCGGTCGTCACCGGCAAGCCGCTCAACATGGGGGGGTCGCGCGGGCGCCGCGAGGCCACCGGGCGCGGACTGATGGTGGTGTGCGACGAAGCCCTGAAGAAGCTGGGACTCAATCGCGAGGACACTCGTGTGGTGGTGCAGGGCTTCGGCAACGTCGGTTCGAATGGCGCCCAGCTGATGTATCAGCAGGGATACAAGATCGTCGGCATCGCCGAGGTGGATGGCGGGCTCTACAACAAGAATGGCCTCGATGTGGATGCTCTCGTGGCTTATCGCCAGCGCCAGGGCACCATCCACGGCTTCCACGGCGCCGAGGCGCACGATCCCCACGACCTGCTCGTCACCGACTGCGACGTACTGATTCCCGCCGCGACCGAAAACGTCATCACCAGCCAGAATGCGTACAAAGTGCAGGCGAAAATCCTGTGCGAGGGCGCGAACGGGCCGACGACGGCCGCGGCCGATGACATTCTGGCGGAGAAGAAAGTCTTCGTTATCCCCGACATTCTGGCCAACGCCGGCGGCGTTACTGCCAGCTACTTCGAGTGGGTGCAGGACCGGCAGGGCTACTTCTGGAAGGAATCGGTGGTGATCGAGCAGCTGGAGCACATCATGCGCTCGTCGTTCGAGGACGTGGTGCGCTACGCCGAAACCCACAGCGTCAACAACCGCATCGCCGCCTACATGCTGGCGATTGATCGCGTGGCCTTCACCATAAGGCAGCGGGGAATTTACGCCTAAGAACAGCCACTAGTGGTGCCCCACGTCTGCCTGACTTTGGCAGACGTGGGTCTGGTTTCGACAGTATGCAAACCACATCTGCCAACACCGGGCAGATGTGGGGCACCCGGGCAAATGTGGGGCACCCGGCTACGGACAGCCACTCACGTTAAGCTGCGCGAGCGAGCGAGAGCGCCTTTACAGCTTCCAACCTCCACATGAGTCCGGCGCCGGGACGATCGGGGACGTGGGCAAAGCCGTCCCGAATCTGCAACGGTTCCTCGAGGATGGCGTCGGCCCAGTCAGCATATTCCAGGTAATGACAGGTCGGCGTCGCAGCCAGCAGGTGCGCACTGATCTCTGGCACCAGGTGCGACGACATTTCGATCCGGTGCGCTGCAGCGATGCCGGCCGCCTGCATCCAGCCGCTCACGCCGCCGATGCGCGCTGCGTCGGGCATTACGTAGTCGCAGGCCCCGGCGGCGAGCGCCTCGGCCATGGCCTCGGGGCCGTTGAAATTCTCCCCGATTTGTATCGGAACGGCGAGTGCTCTGGCGACGGCCGCATTGCCAGCGTAATCGTCGTGACGGATCGGTTCCTCGATCCAGGCGATGCCTTCCGACTCCAGCGCGCGTCCGCGGCGGACAGCCTCAGCGACCGTCAGCGCCTGGTTGTAGTCGACCGGCAACTCGATCGCATCCGGGAGTCGCTTGCGGACCGCGCGGGTGACGGCAAGGTCCTGCTCGAGAGTAGGGTAGCCAAGCCGCAGCTTCACCGACCGGAACCCTCCAGCAAGCAACTTTTCGGCCTCGTCGGCGGCAGCTTCCGGTGACATGAGGCCCAACCCGCTCGAATTGTAAGCGGGGACCGGCTTGGGCTTGGCGCCGAGCAAGGTCGCGAGCGGCAGGCCTACGGCGACGGCGAGCGCATCCCACAGCGCCACGTCGAGCGTCGAGAGCGCCATCCGAACCACCCCGGTCACTCCAAGCAGCGCGAAGCGCCGGGCGAGCTTGGCTCCGATGTCGAGCGGCGCCACGGGTTCGCCTTTCACGAGCGCGACCGCATCGCGCAGCACGACATCGATCGCCCGCGGTACGGTGGAGCGATAGCAGAACACATAGCTGCGGCCGGTGATCCCCTCCTCGGTCTCCAGGTCGATCAACAGCAGCGGTGCCTTATCAACCCTGGCGGCGCTGGTGCCGAGCGGATACCTCATCGGAACCTCGACCGCGAATGTGTTGACGTTTCGGATGGTTAACTGCGGCAGGCGAGCGGCGATTGTGCCAGACATGATAAGGGCTCCTTATATCAGCGTGGGGAGCGGCGAACTTGGTGCCCCACGTCTGCCTGACCTTGGCAGACGTGGGTAATGGTTTCCAAGATAAGTGAACCCACATCTGCCAAAACCGGGCAGCTGTGGGGCACCCGGCAGGGCCGATTCTACTCCAGGGGGCTCCGCGGGACTGCACCCGGTTTACGTCGGTAACTGGCCCGCTACCAATCCTCCATCATTGCTTTCTCTCTCCGCCGTGCGGGATAATCATCCGTTTCGCTGCCCGGCGGGCACATCGTTTATGTGTGTCCGGCGGATGCCCCGTGAATCTGCCCAATTACATTACGCTCTCCCGCATCGCCAGCATCCCGCTGCTGCTGTGGATGCTGCGGACGCACCATCTCTCCAGCGCGACGGGACAAAGGGAGATCCTAACTTCACTGGTGTTTATTGCCGCCTCGCTCACGGATACGTTCGACGGTTACCTGGCGCGGCGGCGCGGGCAGATCACCACCATCGGCATGCTGCTCGATCCGCTGGCCGACAAGCTGATGATCGCGGCTTCCTTCATCGCCCTGGTGCAGTTCAATCCCAAAGTCGTTCCGGCGTGGATTGCGGTGGTGATCGTGGGACGCGAGTTCCTGGTGAGCGGCCTGCGCTCCATCGCCGCCAACGAGGGCTTCACCATCGAAGCCAGCGATCTCGGCAAGCTCAAGACCACGGTGCAGATGGTGAGCGTGGTGGCCGTGATCCTCGACCACCGCTGGGCCTACTGGAACATCACGCCGAAGTTCATCCTGTCCATCCATTGGGTCGCGCTGCTTTCCATCTGGTTCATGGTGGCGGTGTCGGTGGTGTCGGCGGTGGATTACTTCGCCGCCTTCTGGTCGCGGATCGACCGCAGCGCCGTGAAGCGCCGCCGGCGGGCCTTCGTCCTGAGCCGGCGCAGGAAGAACGATGTCGCCGCAACCTGAAGACACGCGTGCGGCCGAAGCTGCCGAGCCGCAGCCTTATTCCGCCGCCGAACGCGCCGAGATGCTGCGCCTGGCGCACGAGGCCATCGAAGCGGCGCTCGCCGGACGCAAGCCCGAACTCAATCCCGTTTCCGAGCGCCTGCTCGAGCCGCGCGGCGCCTTCACCACGCTGCATCTGGATGGTCAGTTGCGCGGCTGTGTGGGCTATGTCTATCCGGTCAAGCCGCTCTGCCGCACGGTGGCGGAGACAGCAACGGCAGCGGCCTTCAACGACACACGCTTCAAGCCGGTTACGGCCGAAGAAGCGCCGCGTCTGAAGGCCGAGATCAGCGTGCTCTCGCCGCTCGTCCCGATTGCCGCCGAAGATATCGAGGCCGGTCGCCACGGTTTGGTGGTTACGCTGGGCTCGCGACGCGGGCTGCTGCTTCCCCAAGTGGCGGTGGAGTTCGGCTGGGACGCTCAAACTTTCCTACGCGAGACTTGCCACAAGGCTGGACTTCCGCCCGACGCCTGGGAGCGCGGCGCCGTGATTGAAGCGTTCACCGCCGAGGTCTTTCACGAGGAGGGTTTTGTTCCCGGGCAAACGGCGATTTAGGGGCGCCGGCAGGGCGCGCGGAGAGAGCCGGCGCGCCCCGCGTTAAATCGGAAATCACAGCGCGCGAGTACCCTCAGTGCCTCAGGTCCGCTTCCTGCAGCTTGGCGCCGGCGGGAACCATCCACAGTTCGGCCTGGTCGCCGTACTCGCCACCGTCCCGGAGTTGCAGGCGTTTTTCGTCGATCCCTTTTTCCTTGCTGAGGTACCGCGCCACGCTGGCCGCGCGCTGCTGGGCTAGGGCCCGGTTCTCGCCGGATTCCACCAGTCCGAGCAGCACCAGCGTGCTGTCCGAATCGCGCTCCAGACGCAAGGCGACGCCGTCGAGCACGGCTTTGCCGCTGTTATCCAGGAGGGCGCTGTTGGGCTGGAAGGAAACGGCGCTCAGCTTGATCGGCACCAGGGCGGCACGGGGCGCCTCGACGTTGATCGTCGTCCTCGCGGTAGCCGCGAAATCGCGATCGTCCGTCACCGTGGCAACTACCTGGACGGGCCCGGCGGCCAGTTCTCGGGTATCGAGCACTGCGGTGTTCTCGCGCTGCACCAGCCGCGCGTTGGCGGCGCTGAAGGAAAATGACAGCGGCCGATGATCGGCGCTCGTAGCCTCGCAGGCGATGGTGGCGCTTTCGCCGGCATGCACGCTCGAAGGTTCAGCCGTGCACGCGATTACCGGCGGCTGCGGAGCCGCGGCCGGCGCCTGTACTGCAGGGGTTGCCTGGGCTGCTTCCACGGCCTGGACCGGCGCGATCTGTTGCGCCGTTTCCTGCGCCGCGGGCGTGGGCGAGGTCTCTGGTTCAACTTCGCTCGCCTGCGGCGGAGCGGCTTCCATTTCCACGCCATCTCCCAGGTGGATGTCTCCTAACGCCAGCGTGACCATAGCTGTGGAACTGGTCGGCGTCACGTTCAGAACCACCATCTCACCAAGGCTGATGCGCGGGAGGTCGCGGAGCCGACTATAGGGAAATGTGCCCGCTGCTACCTGGTTGTCATCGTAGTAAGTGGCCTTGAACGACAGGTTATCCACCTCATCGTTCCGGTAGCTGTCGTAATTGCGCACGGCGCGGAAATAGTCGCCGATCTTCACTCCCTGGTTAGCACCAACGTTCAGATAAACCTTTCTTCCCATCCCGGCCATCGTGTCGAAATCCTTCCCCATAACGATTTTGCCGGTGAGTTTTCCGTTCGGCGGAGCGAAGGGATCGAAGTTGATCTTGCCGCGCAGCGACGGGGTCGGTCTTTCAACAAACGGGATAACGGCGTCGCCGGGCATAATGTCTTCGCAGCCGAATTCCACCTGCGTGACAGCGATATTGTTGTGGATGGCCACTACGCGGACGCGGCCGATATCAGCATAGGGCCGGCCGACTTGATGCAGCAGCGCATTTTGTCCACGAAAGAACTCATAGCGATTCAGGTCGCGCACCTGGCGAACCAGCTGGTACTGCGATCCGATCGCGAACCCGCTTCCCTCCAGGTATACGTAGCCGCGATCCACGAAGCGGGTCTGGTGCGGTGTTTCCCATCCAGCAGCAACATATCCCGTTTTCTGCAGTCCCTGGTTGCTGATGAACCCGGAGCAGTAGACGTCCGAGTAGGTTGGGGCCTCCTGCCGCGCGATAATGTTGGTGAGCTGGACCTGCTGGGCAGTGGCCACTGTGGCCAAGGCCAGCATCAGCAAAGCTAGACTGCGTTTCATTCGTTCCTCCCCGAAATCCCCGGCTCCAGGAGCGGCCCTAACCGCCATCGATGATTCCGGCTAAGACCCTGATCTGGAAGGGGCAAACAGCACACACTCCTGACTGTCTGTAGCGAAACTAGCAATGGTTACCAGAGGGGGTCAAGGTAACCTCTGTTACCGGCAGTAAACGTTTTTCGAACATGGCCTTTGGTTAGTGGCAGAATCGGAGTTGCATCAATTCTTGTGCGCCTGTAAGATGCGCCGTTTCCCACATGATCAGTAACGCCGACTATCTGCCGCGATTGCTCCCGTTACGCCTGCCCCGGGTATGCGTTGCCATCATCGGCTCGAACCCGGCTGAGATGTTCGAGAGAGCGGAAGCCATCGTAAGAGATAACCCCTTCATAGAGTTGAGGTTGGACTACATTCGCCAGCCCTCGACTGCATTCCCGAAGCTGCGCCGCTTCCTGGAGTACCACCCCGAAGCGCTCCTCATCGCTACCTGCCGGCGAGCCGTGAATGGCGGGCGGTTCAAAGGATCAGTTGCAGCCCAGGTCGACATCCTGGTCAAGGCTGCGGCCAGCGGCATCCAGTTCCTGGATCTGGAACTGGAAAGCGCGGCTGCCTTGAAGTCGAAAGACCTGGACCGTTTGCGCGCTGCCGGAGCTGTGATTCTCTCGTTTCACGACTTCCGCGCCACCCGCAAGCTGGATGAGACGTTCGAGAGGATGATCGCCATACCGGCAGACTATTTCAAGGTGGTAAGCACGGCGAACTCTCTCTACGACAATGTTGTCATGATGAAGTTTCTGGAGCGGCAGAGCGCGAAGCACTCCATGATTGGCCTCTCCATGGGCGAGCAGGGGGTTATCAGCCGCGTGCTGTGCGTGCGCGCCGGAAGCGTCTTCACCTTCGCCTCGGCCGCAGCCGGGGAGGAGACAGCTCCGGGCCAGATCACCGCCCGTACTCTGCACGACACATATCGCATCAACCAGGTAGACGCTGCCACCAGGGTATACGGCGTTGTCGGTGCCCCGGTGGCACATTCGCTGTCGCCCCTGATGCTGAACACGGCCTTCCGCCGTGAGAACGTCAACGCCGTCTACCTCGCTTTGCACGCCACCAAACTGAGCGACCTGCTGGCCTGCGTCCGTGACATTCCCCTCCACGGACTCAGCATCACCATGCCTTACAAGGAGGCAATACTCGAGCACCTGGATAACACGGACGCGGTCACCGAGAAGATCGGCGCCTGCAACACCGTGATCCGGGCACAGGATGGCAAACTCTACGGTTACAACACCGACGTGACGGGCGTGGTGCGCCCGCTGGAGCAGCGCCTGCACCTGACCGGCGCCAAAGTGCTGGTAGTGGGCGCCGGAGGCTCGGCCCGCGCCGCGGTCTTCGGGCTCAAGGAGCGCGGAGCCGAAGTATTCATCACCAACCGCACCGCTTCGGTGGGCCAGAAGCTGGCCCGTCAGGCTCATGCCAAATTTCTAAGCCGGTCGAACATGCGCGGCCTGCAGTTCGACGTCATCGTTAATGCCACGCCGGTCGGCATGGGCGGCGCCAGAGTATCGCCATTGAATGAGAGAGAACTGAATGCGCGCATCCTGTTCGAAATGGTTTACACGCCGGCGGAGACCCGGCTGGTCAAGATGGCCCGCGCCAAAGGCCTGCAGGTGATCACCGGGGTAGAAATGTTCGTCCAGCAGGGTGCCCGGCAGTTCGAGATCTGGACTGGCAAGCCCGCTCCCGCGGATGACATGCTGCGGGTGGTATCGGCCGCCCTGCAGAACCGTTCGGCAAACAACAACCACAAGAAGCAGGGCGCATCGGCGCTGGTGTCGTCCTGAGGCATTAAATCAGCCGTAACCTTTTGCCCCTCTCAGCCGTTTACCCTAGTGTGATGGCGTTCCCGCGGAGAGCGCTCGAGAAGGAAGCCGACGAGCGGCTTCTGGTGGAAGCGGCGCAGGCCGATCCGGCGCGCTTCGCCGACCTCTACGGGCTTCACTTCGCGCGCGTGTACGGGTATGTGGCGCGGCGCGTCTCGAACCGCCAGGAAGCGGAAGATCTGACGTCCGATGTGTTTCGCCATGCGCTCCAGAACCTCAAGCACTTCGAGTGGCGAGGTGTGCCATTCGCGGCGTGGCTGCTGCGCATCGCTGCCAACATGATGGCGGACCGCTGGCAGCGCGTGGCGCGCGAACAGGGTGAACCGCCTCCTGATCCGCCGGACGAAGAAGCAGCGCGCGACATTGAACGCCGCGCCCTCCTGTACCAGCTGGTCGAGGCTCTACCGCCCGACCAGCGGCGGGTCGTGATGGCGCGATTCGTGGAGGAAAAGAGTATCCGCGATATCGCGCGCGAACTTGACCGCAGCGAAGGCGCGGTCAAGCAGCTTCAGTTCCGCGCGCTGCAGACACTGCGTACACGCACCCGTTCCCGGCACAAGCCGGGCGCGCCGGGAGGAAGGAGGGCCCGTGCCTAAGCGATCGCCGGTCGAGCAACTCGACCAGGCTGTGCAGGCATTGCTCGTTCGCCCGAGTTCCGCGCTTCCGGCCGTCTCTCCGGGGCTTGAGGATCTGGTCCGCATCGCGGCGGACCTGCGCGAGCTGCCGCGCCCGGAATTCAAGGCAGCGTTGAAAGCTGATTTGCAAAGGAGAGCTGAGATGGCAACTGCAACAGTAAGTTTCATTCCCCAAGGCTTCCATACTCTGACGCCTTATCTGGTGGTGAAAGACGCTGCCGCCAAGGTGATCGAGTTTGCCCGGCAGGCTTTCGGAGCGGAGGAGTTGTTCAGCTTTAAGACGCCGACTGGAAGCATCATGCATGCTGAATTCCGGGTCGGTGATTCGATGATCGAGATCGGCGACAGCAACGAACAATACCCACCCATTCCCGCGACCATCCACCTCAAAGTGGATGACGTGGACGCCGTCTATGAGCGCGCCCTCGCGGCGGGCGGCGTCTCCCTCTATCCGCCCACCGACCAGGAATACGGCGAGCGCGATTGCGCAATCAAGGACGCCGGCGGCAATCACTGGTATATCGGCTCGCCCCGGGGCCAGACCCACTTTCTGCCCGATCAGCGCAGCGTCACGCCCTACATGCACGTCGAGGGCGCGGTGCGCTGCATCGAGTTCCTGAAGCAGGCCTTCGGCGCCGAGGAGGTAATGCGCCATCAGACTCCCGATGGCGTCGTGCACCACGCCAAGGTCAGGATCGGCGATTCCGTGATGGAGATGGGCGAAGCGCACGGGGAGTACCCTGCCATGCCGCTCAACCTGCACATCTACGTTCCGGATGCGGACGCGGTTTACCGACAGGCGATCACGGCCGGCGCAAGCTCGGTCCGCGAGCTACGCGACGAGCCTTACGGCGACCGCGTCGGCGGCGTGCGCGATCCCTTCGGCAACTGGTATTGGGTGGCCACCCATATCAAGGATGTGCATTCCTGATCGGAGAATGTGACGGCCAGGTAGAGACGTAGCCCGCGTGCGTCTCTACCGCGTCTCCAACACCTGTCATCCCGAGCGAGGGGCTTCAGCCCGGGTCGAGGGACAATGCCGTTGTGCACATTATCCAGCGGCTTTGCTCGTTTCCTTCCTTACCGTCACCTTCTCTACCAGGTCTTCTCGCACGCGATATTGCCGCTCCGCGTCGATGAACCCTTCGCTACTGACCTCGACTTCCGGTTCGATGATGTCCTCTTTCCAGTAGCGCTTCGAGGCCGAGACGTCGCCCGGCAGCGTGAAACCGGCCAGCGTGGACATTGCGATGTTGTGCACGCGGCCCACCCCCGATTCGAGCATGCCCCCGCACCACACGGGAATCCCGCGCGCCTGGCAAACGTCGTGCACCCGCCGCGCCTCGCTGAAGCCACCCACGCGCCCGAGCTTGATGTTGATGATGCGGCAAGCGCCGAGATCGAGCGCCGTATCGGCGTCGCGAGCCGAGCGGATTGACTCGTCAAGGCACAGCGCCGTCGCCAGTTGCTTCTGCAGCCGTGCATGGAAGTAGATATCGTCGGACCACAACGGCTGCTCGATCATCAGCAGCTTAAACTGATCGAACTTGCGCAGGTGCTCGACCTGATCGAGCGTGTAGGCGGAGTTGGCGTCGCAGCTCAGCGTGATCTCCGGCCACCGCGCGCGGATGCGCTCGAGCACGTTCAGGTCCCATCCCGGCTTGACCTTCACTTTGATGCGCCGATAGCCCGCCGCCAGTTCGATGGCGATCTTCTCCAGCAGCTTGTCGATGGTTTCCTGAATGCCGATGGAAACCCCGCATGGAATCTGCCGGCGCGTCCCTCCCAGCAGCTTCCACAAGGGAATATTCTTCTGTCGCGCTTCGGCATCCCACAGTGCGTTCTCAAGCGCGGCCTTCGCCATGCGATGCTCGCGCACCTGCGCCATCAGCGGCGCCGCGGCGCGCCCATTTTCCAGCGTATGGCCGAGCATGGCCGGAACCAGATACTTCGAGAGCACATACCACGCGGTCCCGACCGACTCTTCGTTGTAGTGCGGATGTTCGCCCGCCGTGCACTCGCCCCAGCCATCGATGCCTTCACAGTGCGCCGTCACCAGCAGGATGCGCCGTTCGGTCGTCCGCCCAAAGCTGGTCTCGAAGAAGTGCACCAGCGGCATGCGGATTTCGCGGAGGGTAATGGCCTCGATCTTCACTTCGATTTCACCAGATTGTCACCCCGAGCGAGGGCTTTAGACCGAGTCGAAGGGCAATACCGTTCAAGCCGGCTGCTCCCACCGTCCCAGCAAGAACGTCCCATTCCCGATCGCATCCCGCTCATAAGCAAGCACCGCCAGCTTGCGGGAGAATGCCTCTAGAAACAGTTCGCGATTGCGCGCCTGTACCTGCTCGGCCTTGTGGCGATGCTGCGGCGCCGACTTCCAGGTATAAATCTCGGCGGGAACGGCGACGGTCATCTCCGGCTTCAGCGCGGCATGCGCTCCGGTTTTCAGCAGCGATTCCACACGCCCGGAGCGCAACCACCACTCGGCAACCAGGCGGTCGGTGGGCAGGCCTCCTTGCAGCGGTGACGACGAAATGCCGTACTGATTCAGGTTATAGCGCCGCGCGATCGCACCCAGCTTCTCGATATTCAGCCAGGCGTTCTTGATCTCCAGCGGGTCGAAGGTCCACTCGATCAGGTCAAAACCGCGCGTGAGCGCGTCGCTACGCTGAAAAAGCTTGAGCCGCCGTCCGATTCCGGTGTTGCGATAGCTCTCCCGCACCGCCAGCATGTGCGAGTGCAGATAGGCTTTGCCGTCGCGCGCGCCCGGAATCGACATGGCAAACCCAACCAGTTCGCCGGCATCGAAGGCGCCGATCACCTGTCCGCCGATTTTCTCCGCCACCACAAAAAGCCGCAGCGGAATCAGGTCGTAAGCGGAGAAATTCCAGACTTCTTTCTGCAGGGAGACGCAGGCATTCAGCTCTTCCAAACCGTGGCAAAGCCGCACTTCAATAGCCGTCGCTACTGCTTTTCCTGCGCCTTCGACTGCTGCCAAAGTTCCTCCAATTCGTCGAGCGTCGTGTCTTCGAGACGGCCTCCCGAGTTCCGGATTTCCTGCTCCAGCCATTGGAAGCGCCGCTTGAACTTGCGATTGGTCTTCTTGAGAGCCGACTCTGGATCGAGCGAGAGATAGCGCGCAATGTTCACCAGCACGAACAGCATGTCGCCAATTTCGTCTTCAAGACGCGCCTTCAGTTCTTCCGGCGGCGTGACCGCGCCGGTGTGCGATCCGGCGATTCCGCGGTGCGCGGGACGCGGTCCCGGCGCCGGAAAATCCTCCAATTCGTGCTTAAGCTCCGCCGTTTCCTCGGAAAGCTTTTCGAACAGACCGCCGATATCAGGCCAGTCGAAGCCGACGTGGGCCGCGCGCGAGCTAAGCTTGTAGGCCTCGAGCAACGCCGGAATCGCCGAGGAAACCCCGGCCAGCACCGATTCCGGCTTGGTCTCTTCCTGCGCCGCCTTGCCGCCGCCCGCTTCGAGACGCTTCTTCTTCTCTTCCGCTTTCAGCGCCTCCCAATTGCGGAGCACGTCGGCGGAGGTTTCGGCCTTCACGTCGCCGAAGACATGCGGATGCCGGTGCACCAGCTTGTTGGAGAGCCGCTCCAGGACATCGTTTATGGAAAATCGGCCTTCTTCCTGCGCCATCTCGGCGTAGAAAAGCACCTGCAGCAGCAGATCGCCGAGTTCGCCCTTCAGTTCGTCCCAGTCGCGGTTGTCGATGGCCTCAAGAACTTCGTAGGCCTCCTCCAGCGTGTAGGGCTTGATGGAGTCGAAGGTCTGCTCGCGGTCCCACGGGCAGCCTCCCGGCGCGCGCAACCGGGCCATGATGGAAACCGCACGCTCGAATTTTTCTCCCGTGGACATCGAACAACTAATCTAGCAGACCAGGAGTCGGTAGTCAGGAGCCCTGGGTCGGCAAAAGCCCAGCGGCACAACCTGGACCATTTCGGCGCTTGCGCATCGGCGCAACCCCGGTGAACACTTGCAACTTCCCGCGCCCACCGCTACAACTGACAACTGGCAACCAGCTACTGACAACTGTCCTGAATGATTCGCGTCGTTTTTCTCTGGCACATGCACCAGCCGTATTACAAGGACCTGGTGAGCGGCGAATACCGCCTGCCGTGGACCCGTCTGCATGCGCTCAAGGATTATTACGGCATGGTCAAGCTGCTGGACGAATTTCCCAACGTCCATCAGACCTTCAATCTCGTTCCCTCGCTCATCGCGCAGATTGAAGACTACGTTGCCGGCACCGCGCAGGATCCGTTTCTGGAAGTGGCGTCCAAGCCCGCGCTGGAACTCGCGCCTGCTGACCGTCGCTTCGCTCTGCAGTATCTGTTCCAGGCCAATCACCTCCACATGATCGGACGCTACCCGCGCTATCACGAACTGCTGCAGCAGTTCCGCAGCATCAGTGAAAACGTGGAGCGGGCCGTCGGCTACTTCCGCCCGCAGGACTTCGCCGACCTGCAGGTGCTCTCGCAAATAGCGTGGTTCGACGAATTTTTCCTGGAAGACAAGGAAGTGGCGGCGCTGATCCGCAAGGAGCGCGGCTATACGCGCGACGATCAGCTGGCAGTGTTGCGCAAGCAGAAAGAATTCCTGGCGCAGGTGCTGCCGGCGTACGCGGCGGCGGCGCGCCGTGGCGGCATCGAAATCTCGACCTCTCCCTTCTACCATCCCATCCTGCCGCTGGTGTGCGACACCGATCAGGGACGCGTGTCCTCTCCCGGACTGCCGCTCCCGCAGCAGCGCTTCCGTCATCCGGAGGATGCCGAGGCTCAGCTTCGCCGCGGCCTCGAACTGCATCAGCGTGTTTTCGGCGTACGCCCACAGGGCGTATGGCCCTCGGAGGGCAGCGTCTCCGAGGAAGTGATCGCCATCGCAGAAAAGCTGGCCGTTAAGTGGATGGCCACGGATGAAGGTGTGCTCGGCCGCTCCCTCGGCTACTTTTTCAACCGCGACGGCGAAGGACGCCTGCAGGGCGATGGCGCCGACAAACTCCACAGCCTTTACCGATATCAGAAGTCTCAAAGCGGCATGTACATGCTGTTCCGCGATCACATGCTCTCCGACCTGATCGGGTTTGTTTATTCGGGCATGCCTGCCTCTGACGCCGCCAATCATCTGATCCACCGGATCAGAGAATGCGCGCACGCGGTTGGCGGAAGACGCCGCGACATCATGGTTCCCATCATCCTCGATGGCGAGAATGCCTGGGAATACTACCCGCAGTCGGGGCGCGAGTTTCTGCGCCGCGTGTATGACGCCATTCAACGCGATCGCGAAATGGAAGCGGTCACTGTGAGCGAAGCCATCGCCCGCCAGGATTCGTTCCCGCCCCTGAATGCGCTGGTGCCGGGCTCATGGATCAACGCCAATTTTAACGTCTGGATTGGCGCGCCCGAGGACAATCGGGCCTGGGATTACCTGAGCGCCGCCCGCGATTTTTATGCGCGCGCCGCCCCCGGCGCCAGCGAACCGGCGCGTCAACTGGCCTTCGAGGAGGTGATGATCGCCGAGGGCAGCGACTGGAACTGGTGGTACGGTCCGGAACATCATTCGGCCAACGACCGCGATTTCGATGAGCTCTATCGCAAACATCTTTCGAACATCTACCAGGCGCTGGGCGCTTCTCCGCCCGACTACCTGGCGCAGCCCATCGCCGGCGCCGAGGCGCGGCCGTACTTCACCCCGCAGACGGCTTATATCCATCCACGGATCGATGGCGCGGTCGTGCGTTACTTCGATTGGATTGGCGCCGCCATGTATACCGCTGACCGGCGATCCTCGGCCATGCACGGCAAGCAGTTTCTGCTCGACTCGGTTCACGCCGGGGTGGACGAGAAGTTCGTCTACGGCCGGCTGGACTTTATCGGCGAGGTTCCCGAGGGCAACCTGGAACTGGTGGTTAACCTGGAGCGTCCGCCGCGCACCCCGGCCCAAATAGGCCGCGAGCTGCGCCTGGACGTGACTATCGCCGACCGCGCCGTCACCTCCTCGAAACTGACTTGCGGCGACCAGGGCGGGGCGCTTTCCGATCTCGCCCAGGTGCGGCTGCTTAAGGTTTTCGAAATCAAGCTGCCCCTTTATGCGCTGGATGCAGTTCAGGGTGATCGTGTGCGACTGCGCTTCAGCCTCTGGCGCGACCGTTTGCCCGTCGACGCCCTGCCGGTGGAAGGGTGGATCGAGATGCAACTTATGCCCGACGAAGAACTGCGTGCCGCGGCGTATTGATCCTTCTGCACGTTGACCAGGAGCGCGTTAACAAGAAAGGTTCCATACCCCTGCCTCAAAACAGTTGCTATTGCCTGCCGAGGTGAGCTAAGATGTTTTTCGGAATCCGGAAGAACCCAGGCCCGGGTTTCTCTTCGTACCAGCTAGCCCGTCTCTTCTAAAAATTCGGCCCCGGTACTTTAGATGCCCGGCGCGGTGTCGTAATCCGTGTCGGTCCCCATGCGGAGCTACTGTATGGCGTGGTATGCATACTGCATTACCGAGCAGCAGGCTTTCCAGAACGGGACTCGCGCTCGCCGGCCGTTTCCCATTGAGAATCTCAACGGCATCAACGGACATCAGGTGTTCGGCTATCCCAGCGGGGACTTTGCCGTTATCGTCAGCGAATACGACCGGGGCGGTCCGCTCGACCAGCGCGCCATTCTGGACCACGCGCGGGTAGTCAGCGAATGCTTCCGTAACACCACGGTACTGCCTTTCCGCTTCGGAACCGTGTTCGATAATGATGAGGCGCTTCGCCGTGCCGTTCGCGCCAATCGCCGGGCCTTTCTGGCTACGGTATCGCGGCTGCGCGGCAAAGCGGAAATGCACCTCAAATTGCTGGTAAAGGACGGTTCCCTGCGCGAGGCGCTGCTGGATGTCGAGCTGCCGCTTACCGCCGGCAGCGAGTACCTGACCAAGCTGCGCGAGAAAGCCTCCAAGCAGCGCGAGCGCCAGACCCGCGCCCGGGCGCTTTCAGTGCAGGTCCACAAGCTCTTCAATCCTCTGGAAGCCGACATCTGCTGCAAGAAGGTTGATTCCGGCGGAATGCTGATCGACATCGCTCATCTGATCGACGGCAGCTCGGTGCAGAAGTACCAGAGCCGGTACACCACGGCGGCGCGGCAATTGAAGGATGTTGAGCTCGCCATCAGCGGGCCGTGGCCGCCGTATCACTTCATGCCGGGAAAACTGCGCAGCGCCTGAATCCCGCTTCGTCTCGGAAAATCCCCAGGCAATCCAGGCCTGGGGATTTCTCTGTCACCTGGAATTCTCCCGAAGACGGCCGCACTGCCGCAATCGCGGGGCAGTTGACGGCACTTCCGAGCGGCGCATATCATCTTCAGTTTGGCTGAGGAAGCGGCGGCAGCGGCGGCTGCGCCCGGCTAGGAATGGCATGGACAAGAAGCGGCTGGATCAATTCAAGAAACGGCTGGAAACGCGGCAGGGAGAGTTGCGGCGGCTGGTCTCGCGCAACGTGCAGGATGGCCGCGCGGCTGACGAGCAGGCGGCGCAGGACATAGCCGACAAGGCTGCCAACTCCTACACCAAGGAATTTCTCTTTCACCAGAGCCACAACGATCGCCAGCTTCTGCAGTTGGTTGAGGAAGCGCTGGGCCGCATCCGCGAGGGCAGCTACGGCGAGTGCGTCAACTGCGGCAATGAACTGAACGCCAAGCGCCTCGAGGCTGTGCCCTGGACCCGCTACTGCATCAACTGCCAGGAGAAGGTGGAGCAAGGCCTGCTTGAAGAGAGCAGCATCTAGCCTCCGATCAAGCCATAGCCGCAGGCCGTCGCGTTTGCGGCGGCTCTTCGTTTTGCGCGCCGTTTGACGCTCGCGAATTACCGCTGTTAGACTCGTTTCCGAGTCCCTTTCATAACATCAGCAAGGCTTTCGTGGCTTACACTCGACAGCAGCTCAAGCAGGATAAGTTCGCCGAAACCGCCAAGGAAACGGTTTCCTGGGCGGTTGAACACCAGAGGACGCTCGCCACAGCCTCCATCGCAGGCCTGGTGGCGCTGGTGATTGCGGCCGGTGGCTGGATCTACTACAACCAGCGGGACCAGGCGGCCGGCACGGAAATCGGCGCCGCGCTGCGGACCTACGAGGCGCCCATAAGCCCCGCTAGTGCGCAAAAGACCGACTATCTTACGTTCCCCACGGCCAAGGAGCGGGCGGTGGCCGCGCGCAACGCCTTCCAGCAGGTGCAGGACAAATACCCGCACACCCGGGCGGCCGAGGTGGCGCGTTATTTTGTGGGGGTCACGTCGCTCGACATGGGCGATACCGCCGGCGCGGAGAACGCTTTGCAGCAGGTGGCGGGCTATCGCAACCAGGACCTGGCGGCTCTGGGGAAGTTCGCGCTCGCCTCGGTGTATCGTGCCGAAAATAAGGATGCCGACGCCATCAGGATTTACCAGGAGTTAGCCGCGCGTCCATCAGCCACCGTTCCCAAGAGCACGGCGCAACTCGAACTGGCTGAGCTCTATTTGCAGAAAGGGCAGAACCAGGATGCGGTCAAGCTCTATACCGAGATCCAGAAGCAAGACGTCGCCAGTCCGGCGGCGCAAACTGCCTCGCGGCGTCTGTTGAGCGTCAAGCCCTAGCCGGCTACCACCAGTCTTTCCGCCAGCTACGGCTCATCCACCCTTGCTTCGTCCACCAGCATGATGGGAATGTCGTCGCGCACAGGATAGACCCGCCGGCACTGTGGACACTTGAGCGAATCCTGCGCGGCGCTGGGTATAACGGGCTTCTTGCACTCAGGACAAACGAGAATTTCCAGAAGTTCCTTGGCGATCATGGAGCGCCGCCCCCGAGGCGGCTGGCAACATTGTAGGCGATGCGCCGTTGCGGCGTGAATCCCGCCCAACCGGCTTCACCAACAAATCCCTGACATCCTCCCGAGCCTGCGGTTAAGATAATTCCCGGGCTTAATCCATTCTCAAGAGGGATTCATGGCAGCAACACTGCTCGATGGCGTCAAGATCGGCAACGATATCAAGAACGAAGTTGCGGAGGAAGTGCGCCGGCTGCGCGAGAGCGGCCTGCGTCCAGGGCTGGCCGCGGTACTGGTGGGCAGCAATCCGGCATCGGAGATTTACGTCCGCAGTAAGGTCCAGGCTTGCGAAGCTCTGGGACTCTACAGCGAGAAAATCACTCCCTCGGAGTCGGCCACCACGGAAGAACTGCTGGAACTGGTGCACGATCTGAACTCGCGCGACGAGATCGACGGCATCCTGGTGCAGCTGCCGCTGCCGGGGCACGTGGACTCCAAGAAGGTGCTGCTGGCGGTGGCGCCGGAAAAGGACGTCGACGGCTTCCACCCCATGAATGTCGGCTTTCTCTCCACGCAGCGTCCCGGCCTTGCCCCCTGCACACCGGTCGGCATCATGGAGATGCTCCGCCGTTACAACGTGCAGATCCAGGGCGCGGACGCGGTGGTGGTGGGGCGCAGCGACATCGTCGGCAAGCCCATGGCCATGCTCCTCACCAATTCCAATGCCACCGTGACAGTCTGCCACTCCAAGACGCGCGACCTTCCCGGCGTCTGCCGCCGCGGCGATATTCTCATCGCCGCCATGGGCCGAACCGGCTTCATCACTCGCGATTTCGTCAAACCTGGCGCCACCGTGATTGATGTCGGCATGAACAAGATCACCAGCCGCGAAGAGTTCGAAAGATATTTCAAAGGCAACGAAAAGCGCGAGGCGGCCTTCGCCAAGAATGGCTCGACGCTGATCGGCGACGTGCATCCGGAAGTCGCCGAGGTAGCCGGCGCGCTCACGCCCGTTCCGGGCGGCGTGGGACCGCTGACCATTGCGATGCTGATGGCCAACACCCTCAAGGCTGCGAAGCTGCGCCGTGGCGCACGCTTCCACGCCGCGGCTATGGCCGAGCGGGGCTAGGTTGCTGCGTGTCGGGCTTACCGGCGGCGTAGCCTGCGGCAAGACCACCGTCGCCGGGATGATGCGCGAGCGCGGCGCGCACGTGATCCTGGCCGACGACGTGGCCCACCAGCTCATGCGGCCCGGGCAGCCCGTCTACTACGAAGTCGTCCGCCACTTCGGTTCCGACATTGTCGCCATCGACAGCTCGATCGACCGCAAGAAGCTGGCCGAAGCCGCCTTCGGCTCCGGACGCATCAAGGAACTCAATCAGATCGTTCACCCCGCGGTGATCGCCCGCCAGGAAGCCTGGATGAACGAGATCGCCGCGCAGAATCCCGACGCGATCGCCGTGGTCGAAGCGGCTCTTTTGCTCGAAGCCCGTGTGGGCAAGCGCTTCGATAAGCTCGTGGTCGTCGTCTGCTCCCTGCCGCAGAAGATCGCACGCTTCGCGCTACGTCACAACCTGGACCTGGCAGCCGCCGAGCTGGAAGTAACCCGCCGCATGGCCGCGCAACTTCCGGACGAAGAGAAAGTCCGCGCCGCCGATTACGTCCTCGACAACTCGGGCGCGCTCGGCGATCTCGAAGCGAACGTGGACGCACTGATGGCGGAGCTAAGAAGGACGCAGGAGGCAGGAGGCAGGACGCAGCAGCAGGCTTAATTCCCCTGCCTCCTGCTTCCTTCCCCCTGCGTCCTGCCTTCCTCGTCCGTCGAGGATTTAGAATGTAAGCGTATGAGATCGATCCGCCCCATCCTGTTGGCCCTGATCATGGCCGGCGCCTTCTACTACTTCACCACCCACCGTCGCGCGGCGAGCCCCGAGTCCGCCAGTTGGGTCACCCGCCCTTCCCAGCTGGAGATCACCCAGGCAGCCGGGCCGCAGAGCTTCGACGCCGAAGAACAGGAAAACATTGCTGTCTACAAGCGGGCCCTGCCTGCCGTGGTGAATATCACCTCGACGACTGTGGCTTTCGACATCTTCTATGGCGCAGTGCCGCAGCAAGGCCAAGGCTCGGGCTTCATCATCGACAAGGCCGGCCACATTCTTACGAACCACCACGTTATAGGCGACAACCCTCGCCGCCTCGAGGTCACTCTCTCGAACCGGAAGAAATATCCGGCTGAAATTGTCGGCCTGGACAAGTCGCATGACCTTGCCGTAATCCAGATCAAGGCGGGCGCCGATCTCACGCCCGCCATCCTGGGCGATTCGCATGGCCTGCAGGTAGGGCAGAAAGTCTTCGCCATCGGCAATCCCTTCGGATTGAATGGCACCATGACGCGCGGAATCGTCAGCTCCATTCGCTCGGTACGCGAACCAGAAGGCGGCGCCATCATCGATGAAGCCATCCAGACCGATGCTCCCATCAATCCCGGCAACTCTGGAGGGCCGCTGCTGAATTCCCGCGGCGAGGTCATCGGCATCAATACGTTAATTCTCAGCTCGGTCGGCCAGAGCGCTGGCATTGGTTTCGCGATTCCCATCAATGCGGCCAAAGCAGTCATCAACGATCTGGTACAGTTCGGACAGGTCCGGCGGCCGGTGCTGGGCATTCGCAGCCTTCCGATCGGGCCCGAGTTGGCCTCGAAGATGGGGCTGCCCGCCGACTATGGCGTGCTCATCCTGTCAGTAATTCCCGGTGGCCCGGCGGAACGCGCCGGCCTGCGCGGCGGCTCGGAAAAAGCCTACTATGGCAACACCGCCATCATGCTGGGCGGCGACCTGATCGTGCGCATCGACGATCAGGACATCGAGGACCAGCAGGATATCGCCCACGTCATGAACCAGCACCACACCGGCGACCGCGTGAAGGTCACTTACTTCCGCGGCAAGAACAAGCTGGAGGCAATCGTCACGCTGGGCGAGGCGCGCAGTACCACCGGGGCATAGGTTCGGGGTGAACGCTCTAACTCTCTTTGGGTTATTTGCAGTCACGGCGATGGTGGTCTGCTACTCGCTCGAGCGGCGCAGCCATTGGTACATTCTGGGATTTGCGTTTTCCTGCGCGTTGGGCTCCGCCTATGGCTTCCTGCAGGGCGCCTGGCCGTTCGGATTGGTGGAAGCGGTGTGGTGCGTGATCGCCGCGCGCAAGTGGGTCGGGGCAAGAAAAGCATAGAATTTTCCGCCGCGGATAAACGCGGACGAACGCGGATCTACAACTCTCCTATGAAATCCGCGTTGATCCGCGTGAATCCGCGGCGAAAGAAGTTCGCATTTGACTCTCACCCTACGCTCGGCTAGCCTCGATTTAGTTCTGCGCGAGATCCATGCCAACCCTGCGTAAGCTGCTGATTGTATTAGTCATCACCGCATCCGCGAGCGCTGCAAATGCGCCCCCGGTCCGCGCGCCGCACGCCATGGTGGCCAGCGGACACGAGCTGGCATCGCAAGCGGGTATCGAGGTAATGCGGAAAGGCGGCAACGCCGTTGACGCCGCCGTGGCCACCGGGTTTGCCTTGGCGGTCGTGCTGCCTGAAGCCGGCAACATTGGCGGCGGCGGATTCATGCTGTTGCGCATGGCCGATGGCCACGCCCACTTCCTCGACTTCCGCGAAAAAGCCCCTGCTGCGGCCACGCGCGACATGTATCTCGACGCCAAGGGCAATGTTGTGCCCAATGCCAGCGTGGTCGGCTATCGCGCCATCGGCGTGCCGGGATCGGTTGCGGGACTGGTCTACGCCGAGAAAAAATTCGGCAAGCTGACGCTCGCACAGGTTATGGCCCCGGCACTGCGACTGGCGCGCCAGGGCTTTCCGCTTTCCGCGCGCGATGCCCACGAACTCCGCGATCCTTCGCTCGCCGCGTTTCCCGAGTCGAGCCGCATCTTCCAGCGCGGCGGCCATTATTACGAGGCGGGCGAGACTTTCAAGCAGCCGGACCTGGCGCGGACGCTCGAGCGCATCGCCGCCGATCCCGCGAGCTTCTATCACGGCGCGCTGGCGCAGGAGCTGGCGGCTTCGCTGCAGAAGAACGGCGGCCTGATTACGACCAAGGACCTGGCTGATTACGAACTAAAGGAACGCGAACCGGTCCGCGGCACCTATCGCGGATACGAGATTATCGCCGCGCCGCCGCCGTCATCGGGCGGGATCGCCGTGATCGAAGCGCTCAACATCCTTGAAGGCTATGACCTGGCTAAACTCGGCACCGGGTCGGCCGAATCCATCCACCTGGTGGCCGAGGCCTTTCGCCGCGCCTTCTTCGACCGAGCCGAGTTGCTTGGCGATCCCGATTTTGCCAGCGTCCCGGTGGCCACGCTTCTCGACAAGCATTACGCCGCGGCCTGGCGCGAGACGATCGACCCTGGCCACGCCACTCCCAGCGCCGACCTGCGGCGCCCCGTGCAGGTGTTCGACAAGCTCGACCGGGTAGCCAGTTTGCGCGAATCGGATGACACCACGCACTACTCCGTGGTCGATTCCGCCGGCAACGCCGTAGCCGTCACCTACACGCTCAACGATCTGTTCGGATCGCGCGTCACCGCCGAGGGCCTCGGCTTCCTGCTCAACGACGAGATGGACGACTTCACCTCGAAGCCCGGAACGCCCAACATGTTTGCCCTGCTGCAAGGCGAGGCCAACGCCATCGCTCCCGGCAAGCGCCCGCTCTCCGCCATGGCGCCCACCATCGTGCTCAAGGATGGCCGCCTGTTTATGGTGCTGGGCTCGCGCGGCGGGCCGAGAATCATCACCGCGGTAGCGGAGGCCCTGATCAACGTGATCGACTTTGGCATGAACATCCAGCAGGCCGTCGACGCTCCCCGCTTTCACCATCAGTGGATGCCAGACGTCTTGCGCGTTGAGGCCAACGGATTCTCTCCTGCCGCCGGAAACCGGCTGGCAGCCATGGGGCACACGATAGAGGAAGGTTACAACGAGCGCAGCCGCTGGCATGGGCATTGGGGAGACGTTGAGTGCGTGGCCATCGATCTCAAAACGGGCGAGCGCCTGGGAGCAAGCGACAGCCGGTATGAAGGCAAAGCTGTGGGGTATTAGACTGGAAGGAGCGCTGCAGACCTTAGAATTGTCATCCCGAGCAAAGCGAGGGATCTTGGTGTTGGGATCAAACGATCCCAGGTCCTTCGCGACCGTTTCCCGCCTGGATAAAACGGGCGGGAGCCCTCGGTCGCTCAGGATGACAACTCTAATGGATGTTCTGTTCCAATAGGACGGCAATCATGCTGAAAGCGATTTCTACCCACGTTTATGTTCGGGAGCGGCTGCACGGCGGGCTGCTCGACGGCCTGCATCAAGCCGGCGCTGAAGCCATCGAGATCTTCGGCGCGCGCGGCCACTTCGATTACGCCAACCGCCGCTCCCACGTGAAAGAGATCGGCGACTGGTTCCGCGACAAGGGCGTTCCGCTGCACTCCATCCACTCGCCCATGTACAGCGAATACGAGTGGGGACGCCGCGGCTCGCCGCCGGTCAACATCGCCTCCCTCGACAAGCGCGCCCGCATCGAGGCTATGGATGAGATCAAGCGCGCCATCGAAGTCGCCGAGCAGATCCCCTTCCGCTTCCTCATCCAGCACGTCGGCACCAGCGGCGAAGATTGGGACGCGAAGAAATCCGACGCCGCTATGACTTCGATCGAGCACCTAAAGGCCTTCGCCAAGCCGCTCGGCGTCACGCTGCTGCTCGAAAACATCCCCAACGAACTCTCCACACCGGATCGGCTCGTCGAACTGATCCACAACGCGCACTTTGACGACGTCGGCGTCTGCTTCGATACCGGCCACGCTAACATCATGGGCAACGTGGCGGAGGCGTTCGCCATCCTCAAGCCGCTCATCCGCTCCACCCACGTGCACGACAACAAAGGCACGGCTGACGATCACCTATGGCCCGGCGACGGCACCGTGAATTGGGAGGAGACGATGAACCTGCTGCGCTCGGCGCCGCAGGTCCCGCCGCTGCTGCTCGAGATCAAGGGCGAGGGCAAAACGGAGATCGTCGAGAATCTGGCCAAGACGTTCCGCAAACTCGAAAGCCAGGCGACCGCGGCCAAGGGATAACTTCGTTCACAGCCCTCAACGCGATTGAGGCGTATCGTCTTACGCCGGCCACAGGCGGGAGATGTAGTCGATCATGCTGAACACCAGCAGCAGCGCCAGAAAGAACAGGCCGGTGACGATGGCCACGCGCGTGAGGCGCGGCGTGTACTTTGCGCCCATGAAGAAAAGCACGACGAGCGAGGCCTTGAACGTCGCGATGGTGAGAGCCACCACGGTGTTAAAACGGCCGAGGTCCACAAACGCCACCAGCGTGGTGACGAGCGTCATGGCCAGCAGCGTGGCCCAGGTGGCGATGTAAGTCTTCTTCGGAATGATGTGCTCAGAAACGATGTGCTCTGCCATATCAGGTATGCATCCGGCTGATCAGATATAACAGCGGGAACAGGTAGATCCAGACGATATCCACGAAGTGCCAGTAGAGGCCGACGTTTTCGACCGGGTTGTGATACGCCGGCGAGTAGCGTCCTTTATAAGCGCTGATCGTGATCCACGTGACCAGCCCGAGGCCGATCAGCATGTGCAGCGCGTGCAGCCCGGTCATGATGAAGTAGAGCGAGAAAAACAGCTGCACCTTGCCCACGTCCACTAGCGGCACGCTCGACGAAAAATTGAAGTTGATCCCCGGAACTTCATGCATCACCCAGTGGTGGTGGTATTCCACGCCCTTCAGCGCCAGAAACACGCACCCGAACAGCATGGTGAGCACCAGCCACATGACGATGGCGTTGCGGCGGCCCTGTTGCGCCGCCTGCACGCCCAGCACCATGGTCAGGCTGCTGCAGATCAGAACGGCCGTGTTCACCGCGCCGATGGTCAGGTCCATGTGCCGGCTGGCTTCGAGGAACGAAGGCAAATACAGCGTGCGGTAGACCAGGTAACCGCAAAACAGGCCGCCGAACATCATCAGCTCGGTAAGCAGAAAGACGAACATGCCCAGCGTGGCGGTCTCGCGCTGATGCTCGAGGTCGCGGTAGGGCGCCTGCAGAGCGGAATGAACAGCGGCTTCCGTGCTATGCGACAAATTCCATCTCCGGATGCTTATCGTACGAGTACGCCTCTTCGGTCACCACGGGAGTTTCCTCAAAATTATGCGTGGGCGGCGGAGACGTAGTCTGCCATTCGAGACCGGTCGAGCCCCAAGGGTTAGCAGGCGCGATCTCGCCGTAGCGCAGCGACCAGATCAGATAAATAAGCGGCAGAAGATATCCCACCGCCAGAATCGACGCGCCCGCGGTCGACATCACGTTCAGCACCTGGAACTCCGGCGCGTAGGCGTGGTAGCGCCGCGGCATTCCGATGTAGCCCAGGAGAAACTGCGGGAAAAACGTTACGTTGAAGCCGATGAAGACGATGGCCGCCGAAATCTTCGCCCATCCCTCGGGATACATCCGCCCAAACATCTTCGGCCACCAGTAGTGGATGGCGCCGAGATAGGCCATCACCGTGCCGCCCACCATGATGTAGTGGAAGTGCGCCACGACGAAGTAAGTATCGGTAACGTGAATGTCCACGCCCAGCGCCGCCAGAAACAGCCCGGTGAGGCCGCCGATGGTAAACAGTCCGATGAAGCCGAAAGCATAGAGCATCGGCGTACGATAGGAGATGGCGCCCTTATATAAGGTGGCCGTCCAGTTGAATACCTTCACTGCCGACGGGATAGCCACCAGGTAGCTCATGATGGAGAACAGCAGCGCCGAATAGAGCGAGATTCCGGCCACGAACATGTGGTGGCCCCACACCAGGAAGCCGAACACGGCGATGGCAATCGAGGCCGCAGCCACGAACTCATATCCGAAAACCCGCTTGCGGGAGAACGTCGAAACCAGCTCGCTGACCACGCCCATTGCCGGCAGCACCATGATGTAGACCGCCGGGTGCGAGTAGAACCAGAACAGGTGCTGGAAGAGCACGGGATCGCCGCCGAGGGCGGGATTGAAGATGCCGATGTGCCATACCCGCTCCACCGCCACCAGGATCAGCGCGATGGCCACCACCGGCGTGCCCAGAATCATGATGACCGCGGTGGCGTAGTTCGACCACAGGAACAGTTGCATGCGCCGCCAGGTGAGCCCAGGCGCCCGCAGGTTGTGAATGGTGGCGATAAAGTTCAGGCCGGTGAAGATGGAGGAAAACCCGGAGAAAAGGATGCCCACGATCGAGCCGAAGACATAGGTGTTCGAATAGGTAGTGCTGAACGGCGTGTAAAAGGTCCAGCCCGTATCCACGCCGCCGACCACAATGCAGTAGAGCGTGATCGCCGCGCCGGTCACGAACAGGTACCAGCTCAGCAGGTTGATCTTGGGGAAAGCCATGTCGCGCGCGCCCACCATCATGGGCAGCACGAAGTTGCCGATCACCGCCGGCACCGACGGAATCAGGAAGAAGAACACCATCACAATGCCGTGCATGGTGAACAGCTTGTTGTAGGTGTCGGAGCTCACCAGGTCGCCGGGCGGAGTCATCAGCTCCAGGCGGATCATGGTGGCAAAGATGCCGCCGATAAAGAACATCACCGTGACCGAGATCATGTAAAGAATGGCGATGCGCTTGTGGTCTGTCGTAAGCAGCCACGAGCGGATACCGTAATCCACGTTGAGGTAGTGCTCGCGGGGATGGACGGCTACAGAAGGTGCGCTCATGGACGGATCACCTGTGGTTCCACCTGCGGGTTGAGTTTGCGCTGTTCTTCATTGGGAATCGGAGCGTTGGGATTCACGTTGAGCGGATTCTGCTGCAGTGCCTTGACGTAAGCGATCAGCTCCAGCATTTCGTCTTCATTCACCTGTCCCCGGAAAACCGGCATCAGGCCACGCTGCCAGCCCGCCACCTCCTTTTCCGGCGCTCTGGGCCCGAGAATGCGGTCGCGGATGTAGTTGTCATCGGCAATCGCGGTTGTGCCATCCTGGAAGTGGACTTCGCGCCCATAAAGTCCTGCCAGATCGGGGCCGCGCGCGCCCTTATCGGAGCGATGGCAACTGATGCAGCCGAAGTGCCGGAACAGCTTTTCGCCCGAAGACGCCAGCGATCCTTCACCGCCCGAGGCCAGCCACGCCTCGTAGTCGGCGGGCTCCATCACCACCACCCATCCGATCATGCCGGAGTGCGAAGTGCCGCAGTACTCGGCGCAGAAAAGATGATAAGTTCCGGTGCGCGTGGGACGGAACCACACCGTGCGATAACGGTTGGGCAGCACATCCATCTTCACCCGGAACGCCGGCACGAAGAAGCTGTGGATCACATCCTGCGAGATCAGCGTGACGGCGACGTCGCGCCCCACCGGCACGTGCAGCTCATTGATCTCGCGCTGGCCGTCCGCCTGCTGGAACTTCCACATCCACTGCTTGGCGGTGCCGTAGATGCGCAGCGCGTTCTTGGGCGGCGCGGCGTAGCTGAAGTACACCGACGCGCTCCACACGAAGATCACCATGGCGATGGCCAGCGGGATGATCGACCACGTGGCCTCCACCGGCAGCGAGCCCTCGATCTGCTCCGCCTTGGGGTGCACCGAGCGCCGGTACTTGATGGCGAATACCGTGATGACCAGAAAGATGCCGACCGAAAACAAGACCGTGATCGCGATCAAAAACACATAGAGCGGATCGACTCTGTCGGCGAAATTTGAGGCCCGGGCCGGCCACAATGGGAAGTCAGCCCACATATCAGCCTGCCCTCCCCGGAGATTTATGCGTCCGCGCGATCGTTTTCGCGGTCTTCAGGCGAAGCTCGCGCTGCCAGGCCATCGCCAGGAATCCGCCGAGCAGCAGCAGCGTGAGCGCGCCGCCCAGGCGGAGCATGTTGGTCACCACCGCGCCATACTTTCCCGTGGCCGGATCGTAGTGATAGCAGTAGAGCATCACCTGGTCCACCACGTTGCCCAGCTTGCCTTCCGATGACTCGACCAGCGCCAGGCGCAGGTCCCTGGGCGTGTACTCGATGCCATATAAATAATGAGAGAGCCTGCCGTCGGCGGTCGCCACCATGATGCCGCTGGCGTGCGCGTACTGCTGGATCTTCGGGTCCCACGCGTAGCGGAAGCCGATGGCCTTGGTAAGCGCCTCGATCGCCGGCTGGTCGCCGGTGAGGAAGTGCCAGCCTTTTTCCGCGCCGGCGCGGCCATAGCGCTTGAGATATGTGTTCCGCTTCTCGGTCGCGTCGGCAGGGGTGTCCCGCGGATCGAAGCTGACGGTCACGATGTCGAACTCGCGGCCCGCGCTCAGCTTCTGCGAAAGCAATCCGCCCACCACGCCGTTCAGTACCTGCGAGCACAGCATCGGACACTGGTAGTAAACCAGCGTCAGCAGCACCGGACGCCGGCCGAAGTAGCTGCGCAGCGCCACGCTCTTGCCGGTCTCATCGCGGAAGACGAGGTCGAGCGGAATCTGCTGGCCGATGCGCTGGTCAATCCCCACCTGCTGCAGGATGGGGATGGGAGTGTTCTGGGTGAGAGCCTCCTTGGGCTCGTGCATGTATTGAGCGCAAGCCGGAATGGCCGCAATCAGCAGCGGGACGGCAAGCAGAGCGGTTGCAGACAAGAGAGATCTGCACTCTTTTGGATGGAAGGGCCGATGCAGCAAGCGCGCGTAGCGCGCAACAGAGCATAGCCCACGGCGTAAGCCGTGGGTCAGGAGCGCAAGCAGGCGCGAGCCCGCGTAGCGGGCGGCAGAGTTGGGCGACGCCAAAAGAATTGGGATACACCTCTTTCGCCCGCTGCGCGGGCTATCCGCTCGTCGTCCTGCTTTTCTCCCACGGCTCGCGCCGTGGGCTACGTTCTCTCGCGCGCTTCGCCCGCTAAACTCCGCGCCCATTCGCTTCTCTCTGCTCCTTATGGCCCGCAACCTTGCCCACTTCACAAGCTTCATGACTCTCTACTTTCTCGTCTTGCTCAAATCTTCCTGTCCGCGCGTGGCGCCGGGCAGGGGCCCCACTGCCGGATTCGAATTCGGCACGGTCGGCGCCGGGCCCGTGCCGGGCTGGTGCCACGGCAATCCGCGCTCGACCGTGAGCTCCATGGCCTTATCGATGGGAATGCGCGCCACGCCTGCGCTCTGGTCCACCCACCCGTAGCTGTCGAGCCTTTCTTTCGCGGACAGGCGATACACGTTGTAATCGGCCACCGGATCCGGCTGCAGCTTCGGCTGCGGAACGCTGGGCGGCGACGTATACATGCGCGGGCTGGGCAGCGGTCCGCGCTGCGCCGAAACGCCGCGGAAGTAGCCGAACATTCCCCAGAGCACCACCAGCACCAAAACCGAAGCCAACCCCAACGCCAACAGGAATCCCAAAACCACGCGCAGGTTGGCCTGGCTGGGCTCGTAGCTGACGCCCGGGTTGCGCACTTCTTCTTGCGCTTCAGGCATGTTCTGCGGCATGTTCCAGCACCTCCTGCAAGCGTGGGTCGTTGAGCGCCACGAGCGGCCTCCGGCGCAGCGACCAGACAAACGCCGCCATCCAGATGCCGCCGATCCCCACCGGCACCACGATATCCAGCCACTGGAACGGCAACCCGTGGGGAAAGCCGGGCAGCGGGTTAGGCGCGATCCAGAACAGCAGGTCGACATAGCGCATCAGCACCAGCAGCACCGCCACCCGCGCCAGGCGGCGGGCATTGCGCTTCAAATCGCGCGAGAGCAGCAGCGCAAACGGCACCGCGAAGTGCAGCACCACCAGCGCCAGCGCCACGTACTTCCATCCCGTATGCGTGCGGGGCAGATACCACGCGATTTCGCTCGGTTCATTGCCCGCCCAGGTGATCACCAGTTGCGAGTACGAGCAATACGCCCAGAGCATGACGAACGCCAGCATCATCTTGCCCAGGCTGTGCAGGTGCTTCTCCTGCAGAATGCTGGACATCGGCTCGTACCGCGCCAGCAGCGCCAGCATGGCCGCCGAGAACGACAGCCCGGCCAGGATCTCGCCCGCGATCAGAATGAGGGGATAGACGGTCGAACCCCAATGCGGCGAAAGCGACATGAGCCAGTCGATCGCAGCCAGGGATACCGTGAAGCCGTAGATCACCATCCCCGGCCCGCTCAGCCGCGGCAGCCGCCGCCGGAACCGTGGATCGCTCGTCTGGTCCTGCGCCGCCGACCAGCGGCTCAGCAGATAGGCCACCAGGACCCACGCCGCAAAATAGATCACGGCGCGCGTAATGAACCACGGCGCATGCAGATACTGCAGCTGGTGCCGCAGATGGGGATCGTGCTCGACCAGCTCGCGATGGTCCCAGATGTAGAGATAGGGAATGCCCGCAATCAGCGGCACGAACATTACTGCCAGCAGCGGCAGGGTGCGCGTCGCCGCCTCCAGCGGTCGCCGGATCACGAATCCCCACAGGCCGCCGGCCAGGTATTGCATCATCAGCACCGCCAGGCAGCCCAGCGAGAGTCCCAGCCACCAGACGTATCCCAGCAGATAGGAGCGGAAGAACTGCGTAGGAGTGTGGCCGACTACGGCCGCAATCGCCGCGACTGCCAAAAATACGAGGCCGATCACCAGCGAGCGCTGCTGGATACGCGCCAGCCCCGGCGGCGGAGGATACGGCAGCGTGGTGGGTGCGTCGCTCACTGCTTGTCCTCCTTGCGCTCGGGCACGCCGGTCTGCGGCGGCAGCGGCTGCCCGAGCTGGCCGCGAATCTCGGCGGGCACATCCGTGAGCGTCGCGTGCTGGCTCAACTGCAGCGCGCGGATATAGGCGATGATCTTCCAGCGATCGTCGACCGAAACCTGCTCTGCGTAGTCGGGCATGCCGCCGAGGCCGTTGGTGATCACGTCGAAGAAATGCCCCACCGGGGCCTGCCGCAAGCGGTCATCGTGGAAGCTGGGCGGATGCAGATAGCCGCGCTGCGCCACCACGCCGTTGCCGTCCGCCAGTTCGCCATGGCACGGCATGCAATAGATGTTGAAGCGCTCGCGCCCGCGCTCGAGCACCTGCCGCGTCACCGGAAAAGGCAGCGTGGTGACCGGCTGGGCATTTTCCATGCCGGTGACGTAAGTGGGGTCTTCGTTCACCTGGCTGCGATCCACGGTTCCCACCACCAGCGGCCGCGCTGAGCGTTCGTCGGGAAAGAACTCGCTGATGCGCAGGGGCTTGAACTTGGGCTGATTGTGCATGTCCTGGCGGCAGCCGGCAAGGGTGAGCAACGTTACACAAACAAGCACTGTCATGCTGAGCGAGCGCGGGCCGCCGGTTCGGCTTCGCTCAGGGCAAGGCTTGCCCGCGCGAGTCGAAGCACCCCTACTCGCTCGATGGGGTAGGGGTCCCTCGGCTCGCGCTCGCCAACGGGGTTGGCTCGCGCTTCGCTCGGGATGACAGTCTTGCTGGAAGAGGGCGCTAATGCGGCACCTCCGCCACGTTCTTCGGGCTCAGCCCCTGCAGGAATTTTTCCGTCTGCGCGCGATCGAATCGCGGATCGTTGGAATAAATGCACAGGAAAAACCGGTCCTTGCTGGCAAAGGCGAAGCGCA
>Ga0335081_10001298_pt1 | contig 39830 bp, 32 predicted proteins | sample Lox_Sample_35_FD_206713 | JGI IMG/M metagenome (GOLD analysis project Ga0335081, IMG submission 206713) | Soil microbial communities from Loxahatchee National Wildlife Refuge, Florida, United States - Lox_Sample_3.5 | ecosystem: Environmental > Terrestrial > Soil > Wetlands | place: USA...
GTACTCGGCCTACGTGGCCGAGGTGTACCGGGCCGGGATCAACTCGGTGCACCGCAGCCAGGTCGCGGCGGCCCGCTCGCTCGGCCTGCCGCAGTGGTCCTCGATGCGGTACGTGATCTTGCCGCAGGCCATCAGGAACATCATCCCGCCGCTGCTGAACGACTTCATCAGCCTGCAGAAGGACACCGCGCAGGTCGGCCTGCTCGGCGCGATCGAGGCGAACAAGGCCGCGGAGATCTACAGCTCTACCGTGTTCAACTACTCCAGCTACGTGGTGGCGGCGATCTTGTTCCTGGCCCTGACCATCCCGCTGGCCCGGTTCACCGATCACCTGATCCGCCGTGACCAGGCGCGCCGTCTCGCGGGGGCAGGCCAGTTATGGGCCGAACGAGCGAGGTTCCCGCTCCCGGCCCGGGGGGCACGGAAGCGCTGCGGATCGAGGGGCTGCGCAAGTCGTTCGGCCCGCACGAGGTGCTCCGCGGGGTGGACCTGGCCGTGGCCCGGCACGCGGTCGTCTGCCTGATCGGGGCCTCGGGATCCGGGAAGTCAACGCTGCTGCGCTGCGTGAACCTGCTCGAGCGGATCGACGCGGGCACGATCTGGCTGGACGGCCAGGCCATTACCCGGCCGGGGGTGGACGAGAACGCGGTGCGGCGGCACATCGGCATCGTGTTCCAGTCGTTCAACCTGTTCCCGCACATGACGGTGGAACGGAACGTGACGCTGGCGCCGATGAAGGTGCTCGGCCTGTCCCGGGCCGAGGCGGCGTCGCAGGCGGCGGAGCTGCTGGATCGGTTCGGACTGGGCGAAAAGCGGGCAGACTACCCGGACCGGCTGTCCGGCGGGCAGCAGCAGCGGGTCGCGATCGTCCGGGCCCTGGCCATGCGGCCGCAGCTCATGCTCCTCGACGAAGTGACCAGCGCGCTCGACCCGGAGCTTGTGGCCGACGTGCTCGACGTGATCAGGGAACTGGCCGAAGGCGGGATGACGATGCTGATCGCCACCCACGAGATGGGGTTCGCGCGCGACATCGCCAGCCGGGTGTGTTTCCTCGCCGACGGGGAGATCGTGGAACAGGCGCCGCCCGCACGGTTGTTCAGCGAACCGTCGGACGAACGGACCCGGCGCTTCCTGCGGCGCATCGTCGACGCGGGACGCCTGTGAGACCAGCAAATTGAGCGCCAGATAATGAGCAGAGTATGAGCGAATCGTCGTCAGAGGCACGTGATGTCATCGAGGTCTCTGAGGCTGACATGGCCGCCGCCGCGGCCGAAGAGGCCGGCGCGCAGGACGCGGAGGTCAGCGAGGAGACCGGGGGGCCGTTCTCGCAGAAGACGGCGTGGGTGCGGCGCATGGAGACGCCGCTGCGCAGCTTCCTGCGTACCGAGACCGGCAGCGCCTCGGTGCTGGCCGCGGCGACCGTGCTCGCCCTGATCTGGGCGAACATCAGCATCTCGAGCTATGAGAGGTTCTGGGCGACCCAGCTGTCCGTGACCGTCGGCAGCTCGAACGTGTCCCTCGATGTACGCGAATTCGTGAACTCCGGGTTGATGGCGCTGTTCTTCCTGGTCGTGGGGCTGGAGGCGCGGCGCGAGTTCGACGTGGGCGAGCTGCGGGTACGGAGCAGGCTCACGCTGCCGCTGCTGGTCGGGCTGGCCGGCATGGCCGTGCCCATCGCCATCTTCCTGGTGGCCAACGCCGGACATCCCACCATGCACGGCTGGGGGATGGCGATGTCCACCGACACCGCCTTCGCCCTCGGCGCGCTCGCCCTGGTGGGGCGCAGGCTCCCGGATCGCGTCCGCACCTACCTGCTCACCTTCTCGGTCGTCGACGACCTGACCGCGCTGGTGGTCATCGCGATCTTCTACAGCGGGCACATCCAGATGGTGGCGCTGGCCTGGGGCATCGGGTTCATCGCCCTGGTCCTGGTGCTGCGGGCGCGCGGCAACAGGAACGGGATCTTGTACCTGCTCATCGGGATCGCGGCCTGGGTGGCGTTCCTCAAGTCGGGCGTAGACCCGATCGTGGTCGGCCTGGTCTTCGGCCTGCTGACCTACGCGTACTCGGCGACCCGGGAATCGCTGGAACAGGCGTCCGAGGCGTTCCGGCTGTTCCGCGAACAGCCCACCGCCGAACTCGCCCAGTCCGCGCGCACCGTGGTGCGCACCGCGATCTCGCCGAACGACCGGCTGGCCCAGCTCTTCCACCCCTGGACCAGCTACGTCATCGTGCCGCTGTTCGCCCTGGCCAACTCGGGCATCGTGCTGAACACCGAGTTCCTGGCCCGGGCCTACACCGCGCCGGTCACGATCGGCATCATCGCCGGGTACCTGGTGGGCAAGCCGCTCGGCACCGCCGGGTGCGCGTGGCTGGTCAGCAAGCTCAGCCACGGCCGGGTGCGGCCGTCGGTCGGCTGGGGCGCGGTGGCGGGCACCGGTACGGTCGCCGGGATCGGCTTCACCGTGTCGCTGCTGATCGCGTCGCTGGCACTGCGCGGCGACGTGCTGGCCGAGGCGAAGCTCGGCATCCTGTCCGCAGTCGTGGCCGCGGCCGCTCTGACCTGGGTCATCTTCCGGGTGGTGAATAAGTTGCCGCTGAAGGCCAGATTCCGCGCGCTGCTGGGTACCGCCGAGGTCATCACCGACCTGGCCGTGCCGGTGGACCCGGAGCGAGATCACATCCGCGGCCCGGAGGAGTCGATGGTCACCCTGGTGGAGTACGGCGATTTCGAGTGCCCGTACTGCGGCATGGCCGAGCCCGTGGTGCGGGAACTGCTGCGGGACTACGGCGAGATCCGGTACGTGTGGCGGCACCTGCCGCTGACCGACGTGCACCCGAACGCTCAGCTCGCGGCCGAGGCCACCGAGGCAGCCGCCCGGCAGGGCGCGTTCTGGGAGATGCATGACCTGCTGCTGGATCACCAGGACGCACTGCACCCCCGGGACCTTATGGGGTACGCGGACTCGCTCGGCCTCGACACCGACCGGTTCGCCGCCGACCTGCGCAAGCACGCGGGGGCGACGCACGTCGGCGAAGACCTGGAATCCGCCGACCTGTCCAATGTGTCCGGGACTCCGACGTTCTTCGTCAACGGCAAGCGGCATTACGGTGCCTATGACATAGAAACCCTGAAAAAGGCGGTCAAGCTGGCCAAGGCCCGGACGCTTATCAGCTCCTGAATTCCGCGACACGCCTTAGCTGGTGCCGTTCACCGGATTTCGGCCGGTCATTGTGGCAGCCTTGGATGACAGTCGGCATTGATCAGCCCGGGGGGGAAATGAAGCGCACCTTCGCTGGCGCCGTCGCGGCCGTGACGGCAAGCACCTCGATGTGGCTGACCGCCACGATGGCGGCCAGCGCGGCCGTGGCCAGGCCCGCACCGTCGGCGCCGAACGCCATGCTGCGCGTCGTACCCGGGTGGACCTACCAGGGCGGCGGGAAGCTCGCGGTGATCACGGACTGCTCGCAGCGCGGCGACACCCGCGTCATAAGCTCGTCGAAACTGCTGCCCCGGACGATCCGGATGAGCAAGGGCAGGAACCTGCTCATCAAGGTCACCAGAAAGACAAAGCCGGGAAAATACGCAATTGTGCTGCTCTGCGAGCGCAAGCACAAGGTGCCCGACTCCGTTGACGTGAAAACGGTCAGGATCTATAAGGTTCTCGGCGCTTTCCGGCAGCCGGGCCAGCCCGCGCTGCCGCCCCATTTCAAGCCCGATGTGACCGTATCCAGCGGACCGCCCGCGCGGCACCACAAGAAGCCGCACCACAAGAAGAAGAGGTACTAGCACGCGAGACCACCGATTCTCCCCGCGTGGCGCGCACGCTGGTCCTCTCCCGCGCCACGCGGGGACCGTCCCCTCAGCTCCCCTCGGCCCTCTCGTCTTCCCCCCGCGTCCGCGCGCGGAGGGAGACGTGAGAGGCTGACCGTGACGAGGAGGAGGTATCGCGTGGATGCGCAGCCAACCGCCGCGGCGGCCGGGACCATAGACGTGGGCGGCGACCTGACCGTCAACCGGCTGGGGTTCGGGGCCATGCGGATCACCGGTCGCGGTATCTGGGGCGACCCGCCCAGCCGCGACCAGGCCATCGCCACGCTCCGGCGGGTGGTAGAGCTGGGCATCAACTTCATCGACACCGCCGACTCCTACGGCCCCGAGGTCAGCGAGACCCTGATCGCCGAGGCGCTCCACCCGTACCCGGACGACCTGGTCATCGCGACCAAGGGCGGCCTGATCCGGCCGGGCCCCAACCGCTGGGAGGCCGACGGCCGCCCGGCGCACCTCCGCGAGGCCTGCGAGGGCAGCCTGCGACGGCTCAGGCTGGAGCAGATACCGCTGTACCAGTTCCACCGCCCCGACCCGGCGGTGCCGCTGGCCGACTCGATCGGCGCCATCGCCGAGCTGAAGACCGAGGGCAAGATCCGGCACGTCGGGATCTCCAACGTGTCAGAGTGCCAGCTGCGCGAGGCGCAGCAGATCGTCCCGATCGTGTCGGTTCAGAACAGGTACAACGCGGCCGACCGCAGGTCCGAATCGCTGATCGACCTGTGCGAGCAGGAACAACTGGCGTTCCTGCCGTGGGCGCCGGTGCAGGAGTCGGACAAGAATCCGGCCGTGGTCGCCGCCGCCCGGCGGCACGGCGTGACCCAGCACCAGGTCGTGCTGGCCTGGCTGCTGGCCATGTCCCCGCAGATGCTTCCCATCCCGGGTACCGGCTCGGTCGGACACGCCGAGGAGAACATCGCCGCCGCCGGGCTTGAGCTGACCCCGGACGAAATCGAGGCGATCGGCAAGGGCGCGTTACCAGCCCGGCCCCGGACGATGGTTTCCGGCTGGTTCCGTCGTCATCTCACTGGCTAGGCGGAGGCCCGGGTTGCAGAGACAAGGCGTGGCGCAGACTATCGCGATTACCGGCGGCCGGGTCGTGCCGATCGAGGGCGACCCGATCGACGGCGGGACCGTCGTGCTGCGGGACGGACAGATAGCGGCGGTCGAGGGTCCCGGTTACGCGGTGCCGGACGGCGCCGAGGTGGTCGACGCGGCCGGAAAGTGGGTGCTGCCGGGCTTCATCGACGCGCACGCCCACGCCGGCGTATCCGAAGAGGCCGAGGGCTGGGCCGGGCAGGACACCAACGAGCGGACCGATCCGGTCACTGCGCAGGTCCGCGCGCTCGACGCGATCAACCCGGCCGACCTGGGCCTGCGCGACGCGATCAGCGGCGGTGTGCTCGCGATCAACGTCAACCCTGGCTCGGCCAACCCGATCGGCGGGCAGACGGCCGCGATCAAATGCTGGGGCCGCACCGTGGACGAGATGGTCCTGCGCGAGCCGGCCGGGCTCAAGTCCGCGCTCGGCGAGAACCCCAAGCGGGTCTACGGCGAGCGGAACGAGACCCCGTCGACCCGGCTGGGCACCGCGGCGGTGATCCGCGGCGCACTCGTCGCGGCGCAGAACTACCAGGCCAAACTGGCCGTGCGCGGGCAGAATCCGGCCCCGGTGGAGCGGGACCTCAAGCTCGAGGCGCTGGGCCGGGTGCTGCGCCGGGAGATCCCGTGGCGTCAGCACTGCCATCGTGCCGACGACATCGCGACCGCGATGCGGATGGCCAGGGAGTTCGGCTACGACCTGGTGATCGACCACGGCACCGAGGCGTACCTGCTGGCCGACCAGATCGCCGCCGCGTCCATCCCGGTCATCGTCGGCCCGCTGTTCACCAGCCGGTCCAAGGTTGAACTACGCAACAGGTCGCTGGCCAACCCGGGCCGGCTGGCGGCGGCCGGGGTGACGATCGCCATTACCACCGACCACCCGGTGGTGCCGATCCACTTTCTCATCCACCAGGTCACCCTGGCGGTCAAGGAGGGCCTGGACCCGGTGACCGCGCTGCGCGCGGTGACCATCCACCCGGCCAGGATCATAGGCTGTGCGGACCGGATCGGCTCGCTGTCCGTGGGCAAGGACGCCGACCTGGTGATCTGGTCCGGTGACCCGCTGGACGTGATGAGCCGGGCGGAGCGGGCCTACGTGGACGGGCGCGAGATTTACCGGTACGACTACGACCTGCGCGACGGCGTGTTCGCCGACGTCTGGGCCCGCTAGGGTTAGCCGCGGCGGCCGGCCCGGGTTAGCTCAGGTGGCTGAAGGCCCAGTTCAGGACGCGGGTTGCGTCGGCCGGATTCACGCTCCTGATAGAGCCGGGGCTGTGCAGGGTGACGCCGATGACGGTGTCGCCGTGCCTGGTCGCCTCGAACAGCAGGCATTGCCCGGCGGCCCCGGTGTACCCGGGCTTGATTCCGATCGCGCCCGGGTAGCGGCCGAGCAGCGGATTGAGGTTGTTCCACCGGTAGGCGTGGTGCCCGGAACCGGCGGCGAGCCGGAAGCTGCGCTTGGCTACCACCGAGCGGAAGGCCGGAAGACCCATCGCGGCCCGGCCCAGGACGAGCAGGTTCGCCGCGGTGGAGTAGTTCGAGTACGGCGTCGGGTAGGGCAGACCGTCGAAGTTGCTAAAGTGCGTCCGGCGCATGCCGAGCAGCCGCGCGGTGGCGTTCATCCTGGTCACGAACCTCGACAGGCCGGGGCCGTAGGCCTTGGCCAGGGTGTAGGCGGCGTCGGCGCCGGAGGGCAGCAGCAGCGCGTCGAGCAACTGGCGGGCGGTGAGCCGATCCCCCGGCCGCAGCCCGGCGCTGCTCGCGTTGTGCGCGCGCACATACCCGGTCACCGCGGCCGGGATGGTGATCGCGCGATCCAGGTGACCCGCCCTGATCACCAGGTAGGCGGTCATCACCTTGGTGATGCTGGCCATCGGGCGCTCGGTGTTCAGGCCCCGGCTCCACAGCAGCCTGCCGGTGGCCGCGTTCTCGACCGCGGCCGACCGCGCGGCGACGCCAGACGGTCCGGCACCGGGGGACGACACGGTGGCCGCGGCGCGCGCAGGTGCGCCGGCGCCGGTCAAGAAGGCCACGGCCAGGGCCGCCGCGGCCACCCACCCGCACACGCGAACGGCCAGCCGACCCCTGGTCCTCATGACAACTCCCCGCTCGATGGCTGCCGGACGACAGGGGCAAGCCTGTCAGTACCGGCACGCCATCGCAAGCGCGCCCCAGCGCACAACGGAGCGCGATAACGGAGCGCTAATCGGCCGGCCACGCGAACACCGGGCCGCGAGCGCGCAAGGTCACCGCCGAACCGACCGGGCGGTGCGGTCCGCCGGTGATCCGCACCACGAGCGGCGCGGCCCCGGCGACTCCCGCATCGTCCTCGGGCTGAGCGCAGAGGACGGCGTCGTGGCCGTGGTAGCGGTAGGAGGTCACGTGGGCGGTTAGTCCGTCCTCGTTCGGCGCTATGTCTATCTGCTCCGGCCGGATCAATACGGTCACCTGACCCGCGGCGCCCGGGATGGCCGCGGCCGGGTCGAGCGGCAGGGCGCCGAGCAGCGTCTTCACCGTGGCCCCGCTGACGACCCCCTCGAGCAGGTTCGCCTCCCCGATGAAGCTCGCCAGCCGGGCGTCGGCCGGCCGGCTGTACAGGTCCTGGGGCGGCGCGCACTGGACGATCCTGCCGTCGCGCAGGGCCGCGACCCGGTCCGCGACCGACAGCGCCTCGTCCTGGTCGTGGGTCACCAGCACCGCCGTGGTGCCGGCCCGGCGGAAGATCTCCTGGACGTCGGCGCGGACGCTGGCCCGCAGGTGCGCGTCCAGCGAGGCGAACGGCTCGTCGAGCAGGACCACGGCGGGCTCGATGGCCAGCGCGCGGGCCAGCGCGACCCGCTGCTGCTGGCCGCCGGAGAGCTGATGCGGGTAGCGCCGGCCGAACCCGCCAAGTCCGACCCTCTCGAGCAGGGCGTCGACCTTGCCGCCACGGCGCTGGCCAGCCCCGTGTTGGCGAGCAGAGAGACCGAAGCCGACGTTGCCCGCCACGGTCAGGTGCGGGAACAGGCTGCCTTCCTGCGGGACGTAGCCGATCCGGCGCCGCTCCGGCGGGAGATAGGCGCCGGGGCCATCGACCAGGACGCCGCCGATGCCGATCGTGCCGGTGTCCGCGCGCTCGAACCCGGCCAGCAGCCGCAGCAGCGTCGTCTTGCCGCTGCCGGACGCGCCGAGGATGGCCGTCAGGGAGCCGGCCGGGACCTCCAGGTCCAAGCCGGCCAGAACCGCCTGCGCGCCGAAGGTCTTGCCCAGGCCGCTAACCGTTATATCGCGCATGCCTTCATCCTCCCGTCCGCGCCGGGCGCTGGAAAAACCGCCCCAGCAGATAGCTCGGCACGGCCGCGACCACGATCATGACGAGGGCGAACGGCGCGGCCTGGCTGTAGGACAGGTTGGTCTCGTAGGACCAGAACTGCGTGGCCAGCGTCTGCGTCCCGGTCGGGATGAGCAGCAGGGTGGCGGTGAGTTCGGTCACCACGGACAGGAAGACGAGGCAGAACGCGGCGACCAGGCCGGGCCCGGCGATCCGCGCCGTCACCCGGCACAATACGGCGAGCCGGCGCTGCCCCAGCGACCTGGCCACCTCGTCGAGGCCGACCGGGGCCCTGGCCAGCGACGCCTTCACCCCGACCAGGGCCAGCGGGAAGAACATGACCGCGTAGCAGGCGGTCAGCAGCGCCGGGGTCCCGTAGCCGAAGCCGGCCGTGTAGCGCTCGGTGAAATAGGACAGGGCGAACGCGACCACCACGCCGGGCATGCCCAGGACCAGGTACGTGCTGCGTTCCAGCAGGTGCCGAACGCGCCCGGCGTGCCGCAACGCCAGCAGGGCCACCGGGAACGCCAGCACCGTGGCCAGCACCCCGGCGGCCGCGCCGTACCCGGCGGTGTGCGCGGCCGCGTTGAGCAGGGACACGTTGGCGCCCCCGGACAGGGCGGGCGGCAGCCCGGCGGTCATCCAGTACACCGCCGACGCGACCGGGATACCGAGGCTGAGCAGGACCAGCGCGGCGAACAGCGCGAGCACCGGCCAGCGCAGCCAGCCCAGCCGCTGCGGCGGGGTGATCCGCTGGGTCATCGGGCCGGTCCGGGTGACCCGGCCGCCGCGGCCGCGGAGCGCGCCCTCACCGGCCAGGACCAGCAGGCTGAGCAGGACGAGCACCAGGGATAGCGCGCAGGAGGCCGCGAAGCTGTACCCGTGGAATTCGGTGAAGATCTCGGTCGTGAACGTCTGGTAGCCGAGGATCTCGAACGCGCCGAACTCGGCCAGCAGGACGAGCGCGACCAGCAGGCAGCCGCCACCGATCGCGCCCCTGGCCTGGCCGAGCGTGATCCTGGCGAAGGTTCGGACGCGGCCGACCCCGAGGCTGCGGGCGACCTCCTCCTGACCGGGGTCGGCGACCCGCAGGCTGGCCGCTACCGGCAGGTAGACCAGCGGGTACACGGCCAGGGTCATCACGATGGACGCGCCGGTGAAGCCGTGCGCCCAGGTCCACAGCGAGTTCCAGCCGAAGCTCACCACGAAGTCGGGGATGGCCAGCGGGATGACGACGAGTACCGCCCAGGCCCGGCGGCCGGGCAGGTCGGTGCGCTCGACGCACCACGCCGCACCGGTCCCGATCACCGCGCAGGCCACCGTGACCACCGCGGCGAGCCGGACCGTGTTCCACAGCAGGGACCAGGTCAGCGAGCGGAAGATCAGGCCCTTCAGCTCGCCGGCGCCGGACCCGGCCGCCTCGATCAGCAGGAAGACCAGCGGGACCGCCAGGAGCGCGGCCACCAGGGCGGCCGCGGTGAGCAACGCCACCGGACGGGAGGTCCGTCGTCCGGCTCTCGTGCCGGTGGCGTCCTGGACGTCCTGGACGTCCTGGACGTCGGCTAGGAGGGTCACTGCAGGCCGACCTGCCGCAGCAGGTCGATCGCTGCCGCACCGTCGCCAAGCTGGGCGATCGTGATCGGATTGGGTTGCAGCTGATCGAACGGCGTCTCCGGGGCCGAGATGGTCACGCCGGACCCGAGCGGGTACTCGTAGCTCTGCTCGTCGCCGCCGGCCCGGCCGATGATCTCCTCGCCGTTCTTGCTGACCAGGAACGCGAGGAACTTCTGCGCGGCCGCCTGGTGCTTGCTGTACTTGAGCACTCCCGCGCCGGAGACGTCGATCACGTAACCGGGGTCGTGCGGGGTGAAGTAGGCGAGCTGCGAGTGCATCGCGCCGGTGCCGATCTCGGCCCTGAGCCGGTACCAGTAGTACTCGTTGATGACCCCGAAGGCGACCTGGCCGCGGTTCACGTCGCTGACCAGCGTCTCGTTGTCCGGGAAATTGTGGCTGGCGCTGTTGGACTTGACCTTCTCCAGCCAGCTGAGAGCGGCGGTGCGGCCGTAGGTCCTCGTCACCGAGGTGACGATCGGCTGGAAGTCGGTCTCGCCCGGCGCGATGCCGAGCTTGCCCTGGTATTTCGGGTCGGCGAGCTGCATCACGGTGGCGGGGAGCTGATTCTTGCTGATCAGCGACGGGTTGTAGACGATCACGCTGACCCGGGCGGACACCCCGGCCCAGTCGCCGTCGGGCGAGTTGTACTTGGCCGGGGTATCGGCCAGCGTAGCCGGGCTGACCGCGGACAACAGCCCCTTTTCCTGGAGGAACTCCAGCGGCGGCGAGTTCTCGGTGAAGAACACGTCGCCCGGGGTGTGCGATCCCTGCACGGCGATCAGGTTGGCCAGGGTGTCCTCGTCGTCGTTGCGGATGTTGACCTTGATCCCGGTCTGCTTCTCGAACGCGGTGACCAGGCCGTTGGTAGTCTGCTCGTGCTGGCCGCTGTAGAGGGTGATCGACTCGCCCTGGCCGCTGCCCTGGGCCGCCTGGTCCGTGCCCGCGGTCGCGCCGGTCGCGCCGCAGCCGGCCAGCCCGCAGACCGCGGCCGATCCGGCGACCAGGACGAGGACGGTCCGGCGCGTGCTCGGGCGGCGCTTGCGGGGGCGGCTCCCGGGTGGGACTGAACCGTGCGTCATGCTGGTGTGCTGGTTGGTCATCGGTCCTTCTCTGGGATCACTTCAGCATCATCGGACTCGCCCCCGGCGCGCGGCACTTAGCTTAGGCTAACCTAACCCACCACGCTAGTCCCGCGATGAGACACGATTTCGGTAGTGCACATCGGAGATCAACTAGGGCTAAATAGTCGCAACAGGCCTTACGTGGACGTGGCAATGGAGGGACGCATGAGCGAGACGGCCCAGCACGGGGTACAGCACCCGGTGGTACGGCTCCGCGACGGAATCGTCAGAGGGCGGGTCGAAGCGGGGGTGGCCGCCTTCCTCGGCATCCCCTACGCGGCACCGCCGTTCGGCCCGAACCGGATGCTCCCGCCGCAGCCCGTCCGGGCCTGGGCGGGCGAGCGCGACGCGACCGCGTTCGGGCCGACCGTGCCCAAGGGCGACTACCCGCCGCAGTATCAGCCGCTGTTCCCCGAGGAAGTGATCCCGGGCGAGGACTGCCTGAACCTCAACGTGTGGACACCCGACGCCGGTGCGGGCGGGCTCCCCGTGCTGGTCTGGATCCACGGCGGCTCGTTCATGAACGGCTCGGGGTCGGTCGGCGCGTACGACGGCGCGGCGTTCGCCCGGGACGGCGTGGTCTGCGTGACCATCAACTACCGGCTGGCCGCGGAGGGTTTCCTGTTCCTCGGCGACGGCATCGCCAACCTCGGCCTGCTCGACCAGCTCGCGGCCCTGCGGTGGGTACAGGAGAACATCGCCGCGTTCGGCGGTGACCCGGGGCGAGTGACCGTGGCCGGTGAGTCGGCCGGGGCGATGAGCGTGACCACGCTGCTGTCGATGCCGCTGGCGGCCGGGCTGTTCGGCCAGGCCGTCGCGCAGAGCGGGGCCGGGGCGCACACGCTCACCGCGGACGAGGGCCGGATGGTCGCCGGCTACCTAGCCGAGGCACTGGGCGTGCCGCCGGACCGGGACTCGATCACGGCGGTCCCGCTGGACAAGCTCGTGCGGGCCGCGTCGGACCTGGTGGTGGAGGTGCAGACCACGCCGGACCCGGCACGCTGGGGCCAGCTCACGCTGAGCCTGCTGCCGTTCGCGCCCACCGTCGACGGATCGGTCCTGCCGGCCGCGCCGCTGGCTTCCTTCGCCGCGGGACAGGGCGGGAACGTTCCGCTGCTGATCGGCTCGAACCGGGACGAGGCGCGGCTGTTCCTGGTCGCGGCGGACACCATCGACCTCATCGACGAGCCGGCCCTGGCCGCCGTGGCCGGCGCCTACGGGCTGTCGCCTGAGGCGCTCGCCGTCTACCGGGCCAGCCGACCGGGCGCCAGCCCCGGTGACCTGCTGGCCGCGGTGATCACCGACTGGTTCTTCCGCGTCCCGCCGATCCGGGTCGCCGAGGCGCGGGCCCTGGCGGGCGCGAGCGACACCTGGATCTACCGGTTCGACCACCCGGACCCGCAGGACAACCACCGGTTCGGGGCCTGCCACGCGGCGGAGATCCCGTTCGTGTTCGACACCGCCACCCGGGAAGAGCTCCGCCCGCTGATCGGCGAGGCGCCCTCACCGGCCGTGGCGGAGCGGACCCACCGGGTTTGGGTGGACTTCATCACCCGCGGCGACCCTGGGTGGGCGCGTTACGACACGGAGCGGCGGACCACCGGGCTGCTGGGTGAGGCCGTTTCCGCGGTTTCCGACCCGGCCGGCGACGAGCGCGCCCTCTGGGACGGCATCCGGTAGCGCGGCCGCGAGGCGGGTTGGTATTTGAAAAACGGAGCAGTGGGGTAGCGTCGGGTGGGTGGGCGCTTCGGGAGAATTTGTACGGGATACCCGGTACCTGAACGGGCGGATCACGGCCGACGGGCGGGACGGGACGCTCCCCGCCGAGGCGGGGCGGTACCGGCTGGTGGTGGCGTGGGCATGCCCGTGGGCGAACCGGACGATGATCGTGCGGCGGCTGCTCGGGCTCGAGGACGCGCTGTCGATGGGCATCTGCGGTCCCGAGCATGACTGGCGGAGCTGGACGTTCGACCTCGACCCGGGTGAGGTCGACCCGGTGCTCGGCGTCCACTGGCTGCGGGACGCCTACGAAAAGGCCGTGCCCGGCTACGACCGCGGCGTCACGGTGCCCGCCATCGTGGAGGTCGCCGCGGGCGCGGTGGTGACCGCGGACTACCGGCAGATCACGCTGGACCTGGAGCACGAGTGGACGGCATTCCACCGGCCGGGTGCGCCCGAACTGTACCCGGACAAGCTGCGGGACGAGATCGAGGAGATCAGCGCCGGGGTCTACGAGGACGTCAACAACGGCGTGTACAAGACCGGGTTCGCCAGCACCCAGGCGGCCTACGAGGAGTCCTACGGCAAGCTCTTCGCCCGGCTGGACGAGCTGTCCGAACGGCTCGTTACCCGCCGCTACCTGGCTGGGGACACGATCACCGAGGCGGACGTGCGGCTATGGCCCACGCTGGTCAGGTTCGACGCGGTCTACCACGGCCACTTCAAGTGCAACCGGAACAAGATCACCGAGATGCCGGTGCTGTGGGCGTACGCGCGGGACCTGTACCAGACGCCCGGGTTCGGCGACACCATTGACTTCCCGCAGACCAAGGCGCACTACTACCGGGTGCACACCGGGCTGAACCCGTCGGGGATCATCCCGGCCGGGCCCGACCTGTCCGGCTGGCTCACCCCGCACCACCGCGAGGAACTAGGCGGGCGGCCGTTCGGCGACGGAACGCCACCGGGCCCGCCGCCCCCCGCTGAGCAGGTCAGGGGGTACGGGGGGGCGGATAGCCCCCCCGTGAGCGGGGGTTCCGGGGGTCGTCCCCCGGGCTAACACTTTGCAGGCCGCGGGGGGTGTGAGGCTGGCTACGCCCGCCAGCTGAGCCGCCTCGTCCTGGTACAGCGCGTAGGCGTGGCCGCTGCTCAGCACGACGGGGCTGTCGAAGTACTCCACGGAGTTGTGGTCGGCGGGGATGGACGTGCGCGCCAGCGCGTGACCGGTGGCCGGGCTGGCGCAGACAAGTTCGTGCGTGCCGCCGACCCAGACCACGCCGCCGCTGTAGGCGGGCAGTGACGCCAGACCGCCTCCTGCGCCCTGGCTCACCCGGAAGGACCTGGCCAGGTCGCCGCCGGGGGCGAACCAGACCCACTCGCTCATCCCGGATCCGGTCGTGCCCCAGACGCCGCCTGCGGTCGCGAGCAGGTTCCCGCCGGTGGCGGGCATCCGGGACGATCCCACCACCCGGCCGGTGGCCAGGTCAAAGGTCAGCAACCGGAAGGACCCTGAAGGGGCCACCCCGGCGTACAGCTTGCTGCCGTCGGGCGAGACCGCCACCGAGGTGGCCCGGCCCCCGGGCAGGTAGATCCTGCGCGTCACCTGGCCGGACGCCGGGTCCACGGCGGCCACGGTGTCGCCCGCGGCCACGTAGAGCTTGCCGTCGGGCCCGGCGGCCAGCACACCCCCCGCCTGGTCGGACACCCCGCCGATGGCGGGCACCGGCACCGTCGCGACCCGGGCCAGCGTGCGCGCGTCGTAGCCCCGCAGGACGATATTGCCGCCGCTGTAGGACGACACCACCCACACCGTGTTCCCGACGACGACCGGGGGGCTGAGGAGCGGCGGGCTGTACGGGGCCGACCGGCGGACGGCCCCGGTGGCCAGGTCGATCCGGGCGAGGGAACCGTCGCCGACCGCAAACAGCGAGTCCCCGCTACTGGTCAGCGAGCCCGGATTGAACGACTCGCGGTTGATCAGCTCGGCGCCCCACGTCCCGCCGGCCACCCGCAGCGGCTGCCCGGCCGGGGTCTGCGTCGGCGACGCCGGGGACGCCGGGGACGGCGACCCGGACACCGATGCCGTCGCCGGCGGCGTCCCGTCGCCCGGTGCCCCGGTTCGGCTGTGGTGCGAGGTCGCCACGGTCGCGATGCCCGCGCTGGCCCCGGCGATGGCGAACACGCTGAGCGCGGCCAGCACCGGCGTCCAGCCGTGCCCTCCCCCGAATACCCCCCTGAAGGAGAACCCGCGGCGCGAGCGCGGCCCCCGCCCGGGCTCGCTGGCCAGCCGGAACGCGACATCTTCCACGGTCACCCGGCGCGGCGGCTCGGGGGTGACCCGGTGCAGCATCTCCGCCAGCTGCCTTTCCTCGGTGTTCACGAGGTCACACCTCCGGTCATGAGCTCGGCCAGCCCGGGCGTGTCTCGCAGCCGGGCCAGCGCCTTCGACGCGTGCGCCTTCACCGCGCCGACCGAGCAGCCCATCGCGTCCGCGGTCTGCGCTTCGGTCTGATCGGCGAAATAACGGAGCACGACCACGGCCCGCTGCCTAGGTGGCAGCCGGTCCAGCGCCGCGATCAGTGCCTGCCTGGCGTCGATCTGCGCGAACGCGTCCCCGTACGCCCGCATCTCGGGCAATCGCCCGGTCGCGATCTCGCCGTTCCACCGTCGCCGCCGCCAGCGCAGGAACGTGTTCACCATGATCTTCCGCACGTAGAGTTCCGGCGCGTCCTGCCGGGTCAGCGACGTCCACCGCGGCCAGGCCGCGGCGAGGGCGGTCTGCACGAGGTCCTCGGCGCTCGGCCAGTCGCCGGTCAGCAGCCAGCCCGACCGCAGCAGTGCGCTCGACCGTGCCTCGACGAATTCACGGAACCCGTCAGGTTCAGACGGACGACCATCCACCGGTAGCACCTCCACCGAAGTCAATGCCATAAACCCTCCCGCAACACGGCGACGCCCCGCGGGCCGGAACAACCCCCGGCGGCCTCACGTGTAGTAAGAGGCACCAGTCGGGCGGGATGGTTTACTCCTTCAGCCTGCTGAGTTGCCCGGCCGCCCGCTGCTGGCGCGACTCAGCCCGGTAGGACCGCCGCCGCGCCTCGGCGAGGCGCTGCCGGAGGTCGGCGAGCTGGGCCTCGGTGTCGCGGACGGAGTCTTCCAGATCGCGTTCGGCCGCGGTGGCGGATTCGAGATCGCGGTCGGCGTCGGCCACGGCCCGTTCGGCTTCCCTTATCTTCTCCTGGCGGCGGGCCTCGCGCTCGGCCGCGGGCTCAGCCGGCGCCTTGGTTTTCCGCGGCGGCGCCGCGGCGGGCGGCGCGGCCGCGAAGCCGCCGAAGCCCGCGTACCGCGCGGCGCGGACCAGGGTGCCGAGGCTCGCCGCTACCTCGGGGTCGGCGATGGCCGCGTCGAAGGTGGCGGTTACCTCCTCGCGCAGCGCCGCGGGCGGCGCGGACAGCCCCTCCAGGGCCGTCCGGGTCAGCTCGTCGACCAGCTTGGCCCGGGCCGCGGTCAGCTCCCTGAGCCTGCCGCCGCCGGACGCCTCGCGCAGGTCGGCGGCTAGGCCGTCGAGCCGGGACCGCACCTCGGGGTCGGACCGTACCAGGCGGTTAACGACCCATGCCGAACGGGTGGGTTTACGCAGCGCCGTGATCTTGCTTGCCACGGCGGGCTCGCCCGCGTCGCGGGCGTGCCCGGCGAGTTCGGCCCGGCGTGCGGTGAAGCCGTCCGGGTCATCCGCGTAGAGTTCGGCCTCCGCCTCCGCCAGCAGGTCACCCACGCTCGCAGGATAGTTCAGCGGCGCCCGGCGTAGAAGGCGCGGATGTCTTCGGCCAGCTCGGGCTGACCGGTGGCACCGGTAAGAATGTCAGGAGCGCGACGTAGGGTGGGGAACTATGCCGACGACTGCCACCGAGGTTAGCCCGGACAACCTGGAGCAATACCGCCGGGAACTCACCGGCTACTGCTACCGCATGCTGGGCTCGGGTTTCGAAGCCGACGACGCCGTGCAGGAGACGATGCTGCGCGCCTGGCGCGCGGCCGAGGGGTTCGAGGGCCGGTCGAGCGTGCGCTCCTGGCTGTACCGGATCGCCACCAACATCTGCCTGGACATGCTGCGCGGGCGGCAGCGGCGGGCGCTGCCGATGGATCTCGGGCCGGCCTCGCCGCCGGTCGAGGCGCTCCTCGGCGACTGGCACCCGGACGACGTCTGGGTCTCCCCCATCTCCGACGCCAAGGTCATGCCGGAGCACGGCGACCCGGCCGAGATCGCGGTGGCCAGGGACAGCATCCGGCTGGCGTTCGTCACCGCGCTGCAGCACCTGCCGGCCCGGCAGCGGGCCACCCTGATCATGTGCGAGGTGCTGAAGATGCCCGCGGCCGAGGCGGCGAGCACCCTGGGCACCAGCGTGGCCGCGGTGAACAGCGCGCTGCAGCGGGCCCGGGCCACGCTGGCCGCGCTGCCCGAGGAGCAGCGCCCGGCGTCGGTCGACGCGGACCAGTCCGAGCTGCTCGCCAAGTACGTGGACGCGTTCCAGCGGTACGACATGGACCGGCTGGTCACGCTGCTGCACGACGACGCGCTGATGACGATGCCGCCGTACGCCTTCTGGGTCAGGGGCGCCGGGGACATCATCCGCTGGATGCAGGAGCCGTCGCCGAGCGCCTGCCGTGACTCGATCATGGTGTCCGCCGGCCTGGTCAACGGGGTACAGGGGTTTGCCCAGTACAAGCCGGACCCGGCCGGCGGCCACGCGCCCTGGGCGCTGCAGGTGCACGAGGTGTCCGGCGGCCAGATCAGCCGGATGACGTTCTTCCTGGAGACCGAGCGGATCTTCCCGGCGTTCGGCCTGCCTCCGCATCTAGGGTTAGGTGCGTGAGTACCGAAATCTCTGGGGTCGGCCAGCCGGGGTTCGTCAAGCGTTACGGGCTGGACTCCGGTTCCGGTCACGGATGGGACGCCCCGTCCGAGGAGGTCACGGCCCGGATCCGCGAGCTCGACCTGCGCACCGTCCGGCTGGCCGTGGTGGACCAGCACGGGGTGCCGCGGGGCAAGATGATGTCGCCCGCGGCAGCGGTGGCGGCGATGTCCGACGGGCTCGACTTCTCCGGCGCGATCTACAGCCTGGACACCGGCAACCAGGTGTTCGTGCCGGCGTTCGCGCGCGGTGGCGGGTTCGAGATCGTGGAGTTCACCGGCTTCCCCGACGTGGTCGTGGTGCCCGACCCGAGCACTTTCCGGGTGCTGCCGTGGGCGGACCGGACCGGCTGGATGCTGTGCGACGTCTACTTCGGAAACGGGCAGCCCATGCCGCTTGACGGCCGCGGTCTGCTCCGCCGGGTGCTCGCCGACCTCGGCGAGGCCGGGTACGAGTACCTGGCCGGGCTCGAGGTCGAGTTCAGCGTCGTCATCCGCTCGCCGGAGCAACTGGCGCCGGAGAACGCCGGGTTCACCCCGCCCCCGCCGCCGGTCAGCGTGTTCGAGCGCGGTTACCAGTTCCTGTCCGAGGTCCGGCTGGACAGCATGGGCCCGACATTGGAGGCGCTGCGGGACGCGCTGTGCGCCGTCGGCCTGCCGCCGCGCTCGATCGAGGACGAGTGGGGCCCGGGTCAGCTCGAGTTCAGCTTCGCGCCCATGGCCGGGCTGGCCGCGGCCGACGCGGCGGTGCTGTTCCGGTCGGCGGTCAAGCAGGTCTGCCAGCGGCGCGGGCTGCTGGCCACGTTCATGTGCCGGCCCGCGCTGCCGAACTTCTTCTCCTCCGGCTGGCACCTGCACCAGTCGCTGCTGTCCCGGGCCGACGGCTCGAACGCGTTTGCTTCCGGGTCGGCGCCCCTGTCCGACGCCGGGCGGCACTACGTGGCCGGGCTGCTGGACCATGCGCTGCCGATGGCGGTGTTCGGGGCGCCAACCGTCAACGGCTACAAGCGGTTCCGCCCGTACTCGTTCGCACCGGACCGGGTGAACTGGGCGGTGGAGAACCGCGGCGCGCTGGTCCGGGTGCAGGGCGCGCCCGGCGACGCCGGCAGCCACGTGGAGATGCGGATCGGCGAGCCGGCCGCGAACCCCTACCTCTACCTGGCCTCGAACATCGCGGCGGGCCTGGACGGCATCCGCCGGGGAGCCGAGCCCCCGCCCGCCGCCGACGTCGACCCGTACGCGACCGACGCGCCGCCGCTGCCCGCGTCGCTGGCCGAGGCGGTCGACCTGCTCGACGCGGACACGTTCTACCGGAAGGCGTTCGGCGACACGCTGGTCTCGTACCTGGTCATGATGAAACGCCACGAGCTCGGGCGGTACGCCGACGCGCTGGCCGAAGCGCCCGTGCCCGAAGGCCAGGACGTCAGCGACTGGGAGATGCGCGAGTACTTCGAGTTCTTCTGAACCGGCTATCCGGTTTCCACCGGGTACCAGCTCGCGGTGTGGTTAGGGTCGGGCTGGAAGTCGTAGCGCAGGCGGCCGTCCGCGGCCAGCGCGACCAGGGTGACCGACGTGCTGCCGTAGATGCGGCCATCGGGCAGCTCGCGGCGGACGATGATGGCGCCGGGTTCGGTGGCGGCCAGGCCGTCGCCCGCGGCCAGGGCGAGCCAGTCGCCCCAGGCGTCGGTGAGTTCGGCGGTCTCCGGGGCGCCGGACGGGCGGGACGCGGCGAACTTCGGGCCGAACCAGGCGGCCTTCTCGTCCGGCGGCTTGTGCCGGTTGTCCCGGCCCGGCGGGTACATGTGACCGGCGTTGGTCAGCACGTGGGTGGCCGGTTCGAGCTCGGTCAGGTCGGCGGTGACGCCGTCCCAGCCGAGCAGCAGCACCGCTCCGAGGTCGGCGCAGACCAGGTAGAACGGGTCGTAGCGGGCCAGGGTTTCCGTGGCCTGGTACAGCTCCTTGAGAGCCTGCTGCCCCCCGGCCGCGGCGCGCAGCGGGAGTTCGCCGCGGGAACGGCGGCGGTCCGGCGGGGCGAACTCGCCCCGGCCGTTCAGGATGCAGCCGACCCGGGACTGCTCGGGGTGTACCGCCAGCCAGGTTCCGCCGGCCTGCTCGTCAAGGCCGCCGATCAGCGGAGACCCCGGCCAGTGCCGGGCCGGCGGCTGCCAGGGGCGGCCGGTGAACTCGTCGCGGACACCCAGGAGCAGCAACGGCACCGGTGCATCGGGCTGCAGGCTGACTACGACCGTGCACATGGCTTCCGAGTCTGCCACGCGGTGATCATGCAGGCGGACGTGAGCCCGGCCCGTTCGGGTGACAATGGTGGTAAGACGCGACGAATCGGACGCGCCGCTCGACGGGAGGCACGATGAGCGACCGAATGGACCGGCTGAACCGGCTGTGGCCACGGGGACCGCGGCGCAGGCGCCGCCCCTGGCGTCCTCCGTGGGACGAGCAGCCGGAGGACCCGCGCGGGACGTGGGATGAGCAGCCGGACGACCCGAACGAGGCGTGGGATGAGCAGCCGCCGCCGCGGCGGCGCCCAGGAATGCCGTAGGCTCGCCGCGAGTCAACGGGACCAGGGCCCGGTGAGCCCGGCCGGGCGGCTCCTGGGGCACGCCCTTCTCCGGGTGGCCCGGGGAGTCTGCGGTCTGGGATGAGCGGCCGGGCGAGCCGGGTCCTGGACCGAGCCGGCCCATCCTGCTGATCGCGCCCGGCGGCCGTTACCGCCGCGAGGACGAGGGTGCCATGAGCGGGTGTGACGGCACCCGGAGCTGGCACGCGGTCAAGGAGAGCGACGGTTGGTCGGTCGTCGGGACCGGCGGCCCTCAGCCACCGCCGATGGCCAGCATGCTCAAGCCCTCGTGGCTACTCACCGGCTTCACCCTGGAGACCAGCGAGTCGCTGACCGTGAACGGGCGGGACGCCCTGCGAGTGACGGCGACGCCCCGGCCGGTGCGGTGGGACAGGCCCGCGGCCGGACGTCGCCGGGCCGACCGGGTGGAGGTCATCGTGGACGCCGGACTCGGCATCCTGCTGCGTCACGAGGAGATCCTCGACGGCAGCCCGCTGCGGGCGACCGAGCTGACGGACGTCCGCTTCGATTCCGTCCCGCCCGGTGACGACGCGTGGTCCCCGCCGGGCGGCTGGGTCGGCGTCGAGGACGACGGGCCCCCGTTTACCGCGGACGGAGCTGGCTGGGAGGTGATCAAGCTCACCACGGGTCTGGCCGCGGCCGGGCTCGGTGCCCTGCTCAAGTCCTCGCGGTTCCGGCCCTTCGAGCAGGCCACCCGCGAGGAGGCCGAGGCCGAGATGCCCGCGTTCGACGGGCCGATGGCGGCGGACGGGCCGCCGGTCAGCGACGAGGTGCTGCACCTGCTGCACGCCAGCCCGGACCGCTGGGCTCCGGGGATCGTGGCCACACTGCACGAATGGCATGACGTTGGAGCGATGCTGGCCCGGGCGCCCGACAGCACGCGGCGCGTGGGCTTCGGCGGTCTTGGCTACCTCATCGACACGGCCGGCGAGCGCCTCGCCACCGCGCACACGATCTCACGGCTGCGCCTGGGCAGTGCGGGGCAGTACCGGATCGAGCCGGTGCTCCAGTCCGGCCCGGGCCGGCCCGGGCGGCATCCGACCGAGACCGTCGTCTGCGACGGGGAATGGCGTTGGCGGATCGGCGAGGACGAGGTGACCGTCGGGCCTGCCGCGCCGCCGTTCGGGATCCCGAACATGTTCGACGCGTCCTGGCTGCTGGGACGCCAGCTGATCGGTGGTCAGGAGGTCCTGACGGGCGGTCGCCGCGGCTACCGGCTCAGGGGCGCGTCCGACGTGAAGCCGCCGGGCTCATGGCTCTTCTTCCCGGACGAGATCGTCATTGATGCCGAGCTCGGCATCCTGTTGAGCTGGATCTCCCTGGCCGGAGAGCAGCCCGTGACGCGGTACGAGCTCCGCGACGTCGTGGTGGGGCCGGCTGAGCCCGGTGCCTTCCGGCCTGACATCCCGCCGGGCGTGCGGGTCGCGGAGGAATCCCGGGACCAGCCGCCGTCCGAGCCGGTCAATCCGTGGGGCCTGGTTGCCCGGCAGGCGGCCAAGGAGGCACGGTCCGCGCTGCGGAACGCGCTCGGCGCGCTGCGGGGCGAGGACAAGCGCTGACGTACGGAAAATGGCTTGTGCGGCGTCATAGGCTGCTTGCGCGCCAGGGTCGAAGCAAGCGAATCGGGCGGAACTACCTCTCGCTCAAGATCGGCGGCGTACTCGGCTCGGCTGCGCGGCTTCACGTGCTGGCGGGCCGCACCAGCGTCGTCGCTCCGCAGCAGTTCCGGGCGATTCACGTGCTCTGGCGCTTCTTGGCCGTCGCGTATCTCGCCCATGTTTCAGTATTGCCGCTAAAACGAGGCAAACGACTCGCAATGCCTGGGGCGAAATGAAGCGGAAGGTGCGCTTGGTAATTTCAGCGGACCGATTAGTGTGGTGGATTCGGGCTATGCGGTTGATTGGGGGGACTGGGATACCCCTAATCAACCGCATAGCCCCTATCAACCACGATCTTTTTAATGCGCGGACGAATTCTGGTTATCGGTGGGACGAGTTCGACGGTTGGCACGGGAGTGACTGAGGGTGTGAGGGTGACTGAGGGTGCGGGAGGTCCTGTCAGCGCAGGACGATGCTCGCGATCTTGCCGGGGACTATGACCAGGCGGGCCACGTCGTCGCGCGGGTAGGCGGGGTGGCTGGCCAGGAGGCCGGCGATGTCGTCGCGGGTCGCGGACGCGGGCACCTCGATGGTGAAGCGGACCTTGCCGTTGACCTGGACGGGCAGTGTCACGGTATCGGCGGTGGCCAGGGCCGGGTCGGCGTGCGGGAAGGGCTGGTAGGCCAGGGATTCCGGGTGGCCCAGGCGCTGCCACAGCTCCTCGGCCAGGTGCGGGGCCAGCGGCGCGACCAGCAGCACCAGCGGCTCGGCCAGGGCGCGCGGCATGCGCGGCAGCCGGGACGCGTGCGCGGTCAGCTCGATGATCCGCGCGATCGCGGTGTGGAAGCGCAGTCCGGCGAAATCCTCGCGTACCACGGCGATGGTCCGGTGCAGCAGCCGCGCGGTGGCGTCATCGGTGGCCGCGCCGGAGACGACCAGCGTCTCGCCGGTGGACTCGTCGACGATCAGGCGCCACAGGCGCTGCAGGAAGCGGTGCATGCCGGTGATGTCGGCGGGACGCCAGGGCCGGTCGCCGTCCAGCGGGCCCATCGCCATCTCGTACAGCCGCAGCGTGTCCGCGCCGTAGGCGTCGGTGATGTCGTCCGGGCTGACTCCGTTCTTCAGGCTCTTGCCCATCTTCCCGGCCCGCCGGGTGACCGGCTGGCCCTCGTACTCCCAGCCGTCACCGGTACGGGTTACGTCGGCGGCCGGCACGTACAGGCCGCGCGCGTCGGTGAAGGCGTCGGCCAGGATGTATCCCTGGTTGAACAGGCGGCCGAACGGTTCGGGGGTGCTTGCGAGACCGTAGTCGTACAGCACCTTGTGCCAGAACCTCGCGTACAGCAGGTGCAGCACCGCGTGCTCGACGCCGCCGACGTAGAGGTCGACGCCGGATGGCGACATCCAGTACCGCTCGACGTCCCTGCCGGCCAGCGCCGTGTCGTTGCCGGGATCGGTGTAGCGCAGGTAATACCAGCAGGATCCGGCCCATTGCGGCATGACGTTCAGCTCGCGGCGGTAGCGGCGCGGGCCGTCGCCCAGGTCCAGGGTGACGTGCGCCCAGCCGGGCGCGCGGGCCAGCGCGGGCACCGGGTCGCTGGCGTCGTCCTGCGGCGTCGGCCGGAAATCGGTCATCTCCGGCAACGTCACCGGCAGCATGTCCTCGGGCAGCGCGATCGGCCGGGTCCCCCGGTCCGGGCCGTCCTCGTCGTAGACGACGGGGAACGGCTCGCCCCAGTAGCGCTGCCGGGAGAACAGCCAGTCCTTCAGGTGGTAGGGGCCGCCGCTGGGGCCGATCCAGTTCCGTTGCAGGCGCTTGACGTTCTCCGGCCAGTCCACCTCGTCCAGGCCGGCCAGCAGCCGTTCGGCGTACGCGGTGATACGCAGCATCCACTGGCGCAGCGGCCTGCGGTACACCGGGTAGTTGCCGACCGCGCTGCGGCCCTCGTCGGTCACCTCCTCGTCGGCCAGCACCGTGCCCAGGCCCGGGCACCAGTTGACGACCTGCTCCGACAGGTAGGCCAGCCGGCGCGCATCGACGGCGTCGGCCTGCTCGGCCGCCGTCAGATCGCACCAGGGGCGGCCATCCGGCATGGCGCGCCGGCCCGCCGCGAACTCGGCGATCAGGTCACCGACCGGGCGGGCGCGTTCGGCCTCCGGGTCGTACCAGCTGTTGAAGATGCGCAGGAAGATCCACTGGGTCCAGCGGTAGTACGACGGGTCGCTGGTCACGATCTCGCGGGTGCGGTCGTGCGCCAACCCAAGCCGGCGCAGCTGGCGGCGCATGACCTCGGCGTTGTGCCGGACCGTGACGGCCGGGTGCTGGCCGGTGTCGATCGCGTACTGCTCGGCGGGCAGCCCGAAGGTGTCGAAGCCGAACGGGTGCAGCACGTTGCGTCCGTTCATGCGCTGGTAGCGCCCGAACACGTCGGTGCCGATGTAGCCCAGCGGATGCCCGACGTGCAGCCCGATGCCGCTGGGGTACGGGAAGAAATCCAGCAGGTAGAACTTGGGCCGCCCGGTGCTGTCCCGGTCCTGCGCGCGGAAGGTGCCCTCGCGTTCCCAGCGCTCCTGCCAGCGGCGCTCGATCTCGCCGGCCAGCCGCGCGTCGTACCAGAACGGCGGTCTGTCTTCAGCCATGGCTTCTCCCGTTGGTCCACAGGGTACGAAAAAGCCCCTCACGCATGAGGGGCTGCCGCGCTGACGGAATCCGCTGTCAGCGCGGCCCGGCGAGAAGCAGGCGAACCGCGGCGGTCATGCAACCAGGATAATCACGTATCCCGCGGCGTCTACCGGATATCGGCCCTGCGACAACCCGCGACGAGTCCGGCCGGCCACTTCGTCAGGGACGTGTGATGCTCACGATGCGGGCTGGAGAATTTCAATGGGGCACCGGGGGCCGGATGCCCGGCAAGTCGCCGGCCCCCGGTGAGCAACGTGGCCTGCATCGCCTCGGCGAGCGCTACATAGGCTGCGTCCGTTCGGTGGAATTGACGACGCTGAGCAGGGCACGGGCCCAGTCGCGGTAGCCGTCCTGGCTAGGGTGGAAGCAGTCGGAGGCGAATTTACCCGGCCAGGGCGGCAGGAAGTGCGCGGACACCTCGGCGACGGGCAGGCCGCGGGCGGCGGCGGCCTGGTGGATGGTCCGGTTGATCCGGGTCACGTAGGGCACGCTGGCCCGGCCGAGGAAGCCCCAGCAGCCCGCGGGCAGCGGCAGGTCGAGCAGCACGGTCTGGTCCGGGAGGGCCGCGATCAGCGTGCGCAGGTCGGCGAACAGCTTGGCCGGGCTGGTGTACAGGATGTCGTTGATGCCGATGCCGCAGGTCACGAGGTCGGCATGGGCCGGCATCACGGGCAGCTGGGCGCTGAGCACGTCGCGGGTGAGTGAGCCGGATACGGACAGGTTGAGGACCCGCCAGGGCAGGCCGGTCTGGCGGCGGAGACCGGCCAGGACCTGGCCGACGTAGCCGCCGTCCGGGCTGAGGGCGCCGAGGCCCTGCGCGGTCGAGTCACCGAGCACCACCCATAGCGGGCCATCGGGCTGGGCTGGCCCCATTTCAGCAAGCACCTGGTCGTTATGCGCCTGCCAATGGCGGGCGAAGGCGGCGCAGTCCTCGCGCATCGCGTTGACCCCGTCGGCCCAGCGGCCGAATGGCCCGGTGCGCAGCCCTGATACCTCGGCGGCCGGGGTGCGGGTCAGGTAGGAGCCCATGGTGGCGATGATCTCGATCGGCGAGCGGCGCGGGGTGCCGCCACGGTCGGCGAACCTGGAAAGGGTCAGCATCCAGGCCGGACGTGAAACCGCAGGCATCCGCTGCACGCTTGCCCCCGGAAAGGTTGACGCGGGACAAACGACGCTTAACGACGGCATGGATGCCTGTCAAAGCGCACGTGGCGGCGAGCCGCCGTAGAGCCAGTCGGTGTAGGAGTAGTCGTCGGCGGCCCGCCGCCGGAACAGCTCGTCACGCAGCAGCAAGCCCACGCCGCCGACGTGCCAGATGTCGCCCCAGGTGCGGGCGGTGCGCTGCACCCGGGCGGCGTGCGAGGCTCGTTCGGCCTGGTATCCGGCCAGCGCCTTGCCGGTCAGCTGCGGGCCCGGGCAGGCGGCCAGGGCGCGGGCCAGCGCGTCGGCGTCCTCGATGGCCTGGCAGGCGCCCTGGGCCAGGTACTGCAGCATCGGGTGCGCCGCGTCGCCGAGCAGGGCGATCCGGCCGCGGGTCCAGCCCGCCAGCGGCTCCCGGTCGTACATCGGCCACCACCGGTCCCGCCACAGGAAACCGGTCGCCTCGCGAACCTGGGCGCAGCAGGCCCCGAACGCCTCGTCTAGTTCCCCGGGGCCGCCCCACTCCCCGTCGGCGAGCCCCGGTTCGGCCGCGTACCGGCGGCTGCGGAACACGGCGACCTGGTTGTAGATCTGCCCGGCGCGCAGCGGGTACTGCACGAAGTGCAGGTCAGGGCCGATCCAGGCGACCACCTCGTCCAGCTCGGACCGTGCGGTCACCTCGTCGATCCGGGCCGTGCCGCGGTACGCGGCGAAACCCGAGCAGACCGGCTGGTCAGCGGAGAACCGCGCGCGGATGCCGGAGTGCAGGCCGTCGGCGGCGATCAGCGCCGTGCCCCGGTAACTGGTGCCGTCGGCGCATTCGGCGGCGGCCGCGCCGTCGTCGCCGCTCACGGTGACGACGTCCTTGCTGGCCTGCAGCCCGACCCCCGCGGCCAGGCAGGCGTCGTACAAGATGGCGAGCAGGTCGCTGCGGTGCATGACCACGTACGGCGCCCCGTACCGGGTCAGGAACGGCTCGCCCAGGTCCAGGGCGGTCAGCTCGTCCGCGGTCAGCGCGCTGCGCAGCAGCAGCCGGCGCGGCCGGACGCCCGCCTCGAGCACCCGGCCGAGCACGCCCAGGCCGGCCAGCACCCGGGTGGCGTTGGGCGCGAGCTGCAGGCCGGCGCCGAGCTCGGCGAACTGCGCCGCCTTCTCCAGAACCCGGACCCGGTGCCCGTCCCGCGCCAGCGCCAGGGCGGCGGTCAGCCCGCCGATGCCCCCGCCCACGACCACGATGTCCGCCTGCATCGCTCGCCTCCCAAGATCCGAGGGTAAGCCTGTCCCGGCTTGGGAGGTATAACGGAGCGGTGAGCTACGAGGCCGCGGACCGGGAAAGCGCCGTCCTGCTGGCGGTCCAGGCGTCCCGCGCGCTGGCGGCGGGCGGGCAGACCGACATGGTATGGGGACACGCCAGCATCCGCGATCCCGGCGGCCGCGGCGCCTGGATGAAGAGCGCGGGATGGGGCCTGGAGGAGATCGACGCCGGGAAGATCGTCCTGGTCAGCCCGGACGGCGCCGTGCTCGACAGCGGGGTGGCCGAGGGCGGAGGGCCGCGGCACATCGAATACCCGATCCACACCGAGATCATGGCGGCGCGGCCGGATGTCGGCTCGGTCGTGCACACGCACTCAAGCGCGGCCAACGAATTCGCCGCGCTCGACGTGCCGCTGCGGCCGCTGGACCATGCCGGGTCGCTGTTCTGCTATCCGGACATCCCCCGGTTCACGCTGACCGGAGGCCTGATCAAGACCCGGGAGCTCGGCGTGGCGCTAGCCGGGACGCTGGGCGACGCCCGGGCGTGCCTGATGCCGCAGCACGGCATCGTGGCCGTCGGGCCCGACGCGCCCGCCGCCGTGATGACGGCGGTACTGCTCGACCGGGCCTGCCGGACCCAGCTGACCTCGATGGCGGCGGGGCCGCTGCGGCGCTGGGGCGAGGAGGAGGACACCGTGGCCAAGCGCGCCGACGTGTGGTCCGGCCGCCAGTTGCGGGCGGGCTGGGCGTACCTGCTCCGCCGGGCCGCGCGGATCGAGTGATCCGGGCCGGGACGCGGTGACGTATCGGAGATGAGGATCCCGGGACGCGGAAGGGCACGGTGATGGTGGCCGCTCAGCTCTGTCTTGACCACCCGGGCGCCGGCTTGATGACGATGGGGCATTGCCTGCGACCGGCATCGCAGGCTAGCGTCCGAGGAATGGAGGGGAGCGACGCCCTGCTGGCGGCGCGATTGGCGGCTGGAGACAACCGTGCTCTGGCCGATGTGTTCGACCAGCTGGCACCGAGTGTGTTCAGCGGCGCGCTGAGGGTCCTGGGGAACAGCAGCGCCGCACAAGACGTCGTGCAGGACGTGTTCGTCGAGCTGTGGCGTCATCCGGACCGGTATGATCCCGCGGTCGGATCGCTGCGCACCTATCTGGTCGTGCTGGCCCGGCACCGGGCGGTGGACCTGCTGCGCAGCGAGCTCCGCCGGGTGGCCCGGCAGGAACGGCACTACCGCTTGACCCCGGCGGAACCGCCCGGAACGGCCAGCGACGAGGTGATGGCGGCAGAAACCGCGTCGGTGGTGCGAGCCGCGGTCCGGCTGCTGCCCGACGGGCAGCGCCGGGTCGTCGAGCTCGCCTACTTCGAGGGACTGACCTGCCGCGAGGTGGCGAGCGCGATGGGCATTCCCGAGGGAACCGCGAAATCGCGGCTCAGGCTGGCGATGGCCAAGCTGGAAACCGTGCTGGACCGGCAGCTGCTGGAGTCGACATGAGCACGACCGACCGGGACCAGGCGGCCCTCCCGATGGGCCTGCGCGAGCGGGTCATGGCGGCGTCCCTGCTGGCCCGCGGGGTCGGCCAGACGGTACCCGCCGTACCGGCGATCTCCGCGGATGAAGCGTTCGCGCGCGCCGCGGACGCCTTCCACCGCCTGCTCGGCACCCTCAGCGAACAGGGCTGGAAGACCGGGGCACTGCGCGGGCTCGATGTGCAGGAGCTGGTCGGCCACCTGACCGGGGTCGAGTACGACACCCACCGCGCCCTGGCCGGCGACCCGGCCGTAGCCGACGCGGAGCACGTCGAGTCGACGCAGGGCTCGGCCGTCCGGCAGGCCGGCCGCTCCCCCGCTCAGACCCTGGACGAGTGGCGCCGCGCGGCCGACCACACGCTGGAGCTCGTGCGTGCGCCCGCCGGTGACCGGGCGGCCGGCAGCTGCGCAGGCAGGATCGCGGTGCACGGCATCCGGCTCCCGCTCGATGACCTGCTCGTGGTCCGCGCGTTCGAGCTGTGGGTACACGACAACGACATCCGCCGCGCCGTCGGCCTGCCGCCGTCGGCGCCCGACCCGCCGGTGCTGCGCCTGATGAGCGACCTCGCTGCCCGGATGCTGCCGTACGCCGCGGCCCGGATGGGCCTGCCGCCGGTCGACGTGCACCTGGTGCTGACCGGCGCGGGCGGCGGCACCTGGGATGTGGCCATAGGCCAGGAGGCTGCCGGCCGGGAGAGCCTCGCGATCGTGACCGACGCGGTGGGTTTCTGCCGGCTGGCCGCCAACCGGGTCACCCCGGCCGAACTCGGCCCGCACATCACCGGGGACGAGGGCCGGGCGGTCAGCGTGCTGGCCGCGGCGACCACGCTGGCGCTCGACTGACCTGTCGCACTGATCGGCTACGTGGGTTATCGTGCCTGGGTGCCGGCCGACTACCAGAAGATCCGCGAGGAGAACATCGCCCGGTACGGCTGGGACACCGCCGTGCTCGACCTGCTCGGCCAGCTCTACAGCGAGCGCACGCACTTCATCTTCGAGCTGGTCCAGAACGCCGAGGACGCCGGCGCGACCGAGCTGGCCTTCGAGCTGTTCGCGGACCGGCTCGAGCTGCGGCACGACGGGAGGCCGTTCACCGAGGCCGACGTGCGCGGCGTCTGCGGGGTCGGCAAGAGCGCCAAATCCGGTGACGGTGACCTCACCGCGATCGGGAAGTTCGGCATCGGCTTCAAGTCGGTGTACGCCTATACCAGGTCCCCTCGCATCTACAGCGGGGACGAGCACTTCGGGATCGACAACTACGTCCGGCCGTTTCCGGTCGGGCCGCTGGCCCTACCCTCGGCCGGGACGCTGTTCGTCTTCCCCTTCGACCACGACACGGTGCCCGCCGCGGTCGCGGCCCGGGAGATCGCGGCGGCGCTGACCGCGGTCCAGCCCCGGATCCTGCTGTTCCTGCGGAGCATCGGGCGGCTGCGGGTCGGGGGCACAGGGGTACGGCAGTCGGTCTTCGAGCGGTCGATCGCCGAAGCGCCGGCCGCGGGAGGCCCGGGACCATGGCGGGTCACGCTGTCCAGGGACGGCAAAGGGGCCGAGGAGTGGCTGATCTGGCACCGCCGGGCGCTGGAGGAGGCGCCACCGGTCGAGATCGCCTTCAGGGTGGAGGCCAGCCGTCTGGTGCCTGTTGAGAGCTCCCCGCTGATCGTCTCCTTCCCGACCGAGAAGGAGACGTTCCTCGGCTTCCTGGTGCAGGGGCCGTACCGGACCACGCCGGCCCGGGACAACGTCCCCGGGCACGACCCGTCCAACCAGCTCCTAGTGCGCGAGACCGGCACGCTGCTGGGTGACGTGCTGCGGGAACTGCGTGACGACGGGCTGCTCACGGTGGAAGCCCTGCAGGCGCTGCCGCTCGAGGAGGCACGCTTCCCGGCCGGGTCCATGTTCCGGCCGCTGTTCGACGCGGTCGGCGAGATCCTGACCACCGAGGCCATGATCCCGGTGGCGGGCGGCGGTTACGGCGTGGCCGTCGACCTGGAGCTGGCGGGCGGCGCCGGCGTAGCCGAGCTGCTCGACCCTGAACAGGTAGGCGACCTGTGCGGCGCGGGCCGCCCGGTGCGGTTCGCCGACGCGTCCATCACCGAGCGCCTCGCCCCGGTATTGTGGCACTACCTGCGGGACGAGATCGGTATCGACGAGGTGACGCCGGCCGAGGTGGTAGCGCGGGTCACCCGGGAGTTCCTCGAGGCGCAGCCGGACGAGTGGATCACGCGCTTCTATGCCTTCCTCTACTACAACTCGCCGGAGTGGGAAGCGGCACGGTCCGCGCCGATCATCCGGCTCGAAGACGGCAGCCAGGTCACGCCGGCCGACGGCCAGGGCCGGCTGGTCGTGTACCTGCCGGGGCCGGTGGCCAGCAGCCTGCCCACGGTCCGGCGCGCGATCGCGGACGCCCCGGCGGCCCGGCAGTTCCTCGAGGCACTGAACCTGGCGGAGCCGGACGTAGTGGCCGAGGTTCTCCAGATCGTGCTCCCCAGATATGACGCGCTCGAGGTGGCGAAACTGGACCCGGCCCGGCACGCGGCCGATGTCGAGTGCGTCGTGCGAGCGCTGGACGAGGCGACGTCCCGGCGGCGGGAGGAACTGCTGGAGCGGATACGGCAGGTTGCCTTCCTGATCGGGGAGAACGCCGCCGACGGGACCGTGCGGCTGATGCCGCCGCCCGCGCTCTACCAGCGGAGCAAGGAGCTCGAAGCCTACTTCGACGGGAACCCGGGCGTCTGGTTCGCGGCCGACCGCTACGGGCCCTGGCTGGCCCAGCTCCGCCCGATGGGGGTGCGGCAGGCGGTCGAGGTCCGGGCGAGGACGCCGAACGAGCTCGGCTACGTGCTGGTCACGATCGAGTTCGGCCGGAACGAGCGCGGTCTCGACGGCTTCGACCCGGCCGCGGAGATCGACGGTCTTGACTTTGCCCTGAGGCACCCAACCCACGCCCGTTCGGAATATGCCTGGAACGTCCTGCTCGCTCCGAACCACCGGCTGGTGGCCGGCGTCATGGAGCGGTCGGTGCTCCCGTCGTTCTCGGACGTCAGCCAGGAGCGGGTCACGTCGGCGATCGCGGCCATCGCCGGGCGCGAGGCGTGGCTTCCGGGGCGGGACGGAGCGTTCCGGCGGCCGGGCGAGCTGTCCCTCGACGACCTGCCGCCGACGTACGCGCGGGACGAGGGGCTGGCCCAGGCGCTGGGCATGCTCCAGCCCGTGGTAGGCCTCGCCGCCCGGCGGCTCGGCGTCCCGGCCGAGGTGCTGTGGGGGCTGAGCGCCCACCCGGACCTGGTCGAGATGATCGAGCGTGAGCTAGCGGCCAGGAGCGACGATCAGGACCGCCGCTGACGCACCTTGCCCTCGCGGGACGTCCAGCGGTCCGTGCATGCCTGGGCGTCCTTGCAGTACCAGCGAAGGTCGGCGCACGCGTGGCCGCCGTCCGGCACCATCAGGCCGAGCGGAAGCTCGATGCTGCACAGCGCGCACCTCGCTGCCTGCAAGGAACGGCGACCGTCGCCGCGCTCCCGCGTCGACGCAGCCGATGACGGCTCTGCGGCCATAAATCCCTCCCCGCGGACACCCTCCCTTGACCCCAGAAGATGCCCTGGTGTCCAGGCAGCGCTGGGAATGGTGGTGCTTCCCGGCTGCAGACTGGTCAAACGCAACACGCGGTGAAAGTGCGAATTGTGATCAAAGCGAATCATAACCCGACAGGAGGCTCCCTGTACCTGGAAAACCTGGGCGCGGTGACAATAGGCGTATGCCGTAAATTCGGTCCTACCGTACCGCCCAGTAAGTACGGCTGCCAGCGAGGATGAGGACCGGCGATGATTCGCAGCACCATGCAGGACTACCAGCTCACGATCGGCGCGATCATGCGGCACGGCGCCCGGGTGTACCCGGGCAGCGAGTGCGTGACCTGGACCGGGTCCGGCACCCGCCGGGCCAGCTTTGCCGAGGTGGCGCGGAACGCGGCGCGGCTGGCCGGGGCGCTGAGGAGGCTCGGGATCGGGCCGAACGACCCGGTGGCCACGTTCGCCTGGAACAACGCCGAGCACCTCGAGGCCTACTTCGGGATACCGAGCATGGGCGCGGTGCTGCACACGCTCAACATCAGGCTGCCCGGCGCCCAGGTGGCCCAGATCGTCAACCACGCCGGAGACCGGATCATCATCCTGGACGACACGCTGGTCCCGCTGCTGGCCGGGATCGCCGGCCAGCTGACCACGGTCGAGGCGTTCATCGTCAACGGCACCGGCGACGCCACCGCGCTGGGTGACCGGGTCCCGGTGCTGCGCTATCACGAGCTGCTGGCCGCGGAGCAGCCGGACTACGCCTGGCCCGAGCCGGACGAGCGGGACGCGGCGCTGATGTGCTACACCAGCGGGACCACCGGGGACCCGAAGGGCGTGGTGTACTCGCACCGGTCCACGTACCTGCACGCGATGGCCGTGATGGCCGCCAGTGTGCAGGGCATCACCGAGGCCGACCGGGCGCTGGCCATCGTGCCGATGTTCCACGCCAACGCGTGGGGCATGCCGTTCGCCGCCTTCCTGTCCGGCGCCACGCTGCAGATGCCGGGGCCGTTCCTGCAGCCGGAGCACCTGACGAAGTTCATCGCCACCGAGCGGACCACGGTCACCTCCGGGGTGCCGACCATCTGGAGCGCGATCCTGAACTACGGGGAAGCGCACGAGATCGACCTGTCCTCGCTGCGGATCGGCACCTCGGGCGGTTCCGCGATACCCCGGGTGCTGCTCGAGCGCTTCCAGCAGCGGTACGGGCTGCGGATCGTCCAGGGCTGGGGCATGACCGAGATGAGCCCGGTGGGCGGGCTGGCCAACCCGCCGGCCGACGTCGAGGAGGGCAGCGCCGAGGACCTGGACTGGCGGATGCGGGCCGGCCGGGTCATCCACGGGGTCGAGATGCGGATCGTCGGCAAGCAGGGCGAGGAGCTGCTCAGGGACGGCGTGAGCGAAGGCGAGATCGAGGTCCGCGGGCCATGGGTCACCGGCTCGTACCACAACGATCCCGCGCCGGAGAAGTTCCGCGACGGCTGGCTGCGCACCGGCGACGTCGGCACGCTGGACGAGCGGGGCTTCTTCACCATCACCGACCGGATCAAGGACGTGATCAAGTCCGGCGGTGAGTGGATCTCCTCGGTGGACCTGGAGAACGAGCTGATGGCGCACCCGGCCGTGCAGGAGGCCGCGGTGATCGGCGTCACGGACAAGCGCTGGGGTGAACGGCCGCTGGCCTGCGTGGTGCCGCGCTCCGGGGCCAAGGCCGACGCCGCCGAGCTGGCGGCGTTCCTGGGCGAGAAGGTGGCGCGCTGGCAGGTGCCGGAGAACTGGGCGTTCGTGCCCGAGATCCCGAAGACCGCGGTGGGCAAGTTCGACAAGAAGGTGCTCCGCGCCCAGGACGCCGCGGGCGAGCTGGCGATCGAGCGGCTCGACGGGTAACCGGTGCTCGTCCGGCGACCTAGCGGACGGCGGCCAGGACGGCGGCGACGCTGCGGTCGACATCGGACCGAGCGGTGGACCAGTTGCTGACGCTGACCCGCATGGCCCGGCGACCGTGCCAGGTGGTCGGGCCGCACCAGCAGGTGCCTTCATGCTGCAGCGCGGCGATCATCCGGTCGGTCGCGGCGGCGTCATCGCAGGCGGCCACGACCTGGTTGAGCCGGACCTCGTTCAGGATGTCGAGCCCGCCCGCCGCCAGGCCGGACGCGAACCGCCTGGCCAGGGCGACGTGGCCGCCGACCAGGCGGGAGACGCCGGTGCGGCCGAGGGTGGCCAGGACCGCCCAGACTTCGGCACCGCGGGCGCGCTGCGACGACTGCGGCGTGAAATTCATCGGGTCGCGGGCGTCGCCGGGCGGCAGGTAGGACGCCTCGGCGCGCATCGCGGCGCGTAGGGTCTCGCCGTCGCGCACCAGGGCAATGCCGCTGTCGTAGGTCGTGTTCAGCCACTTGTGGGCGTCGGTCGCCCAGGAGTCGGCGGCGGCGGCGCCCGCGACCTCGCCCGCCAGTTCGGGGCACGCGGCGGCCCACAGCCCGAAGGCACCGTCGACGTGCACCCACGCGCCCTGCGCGTGCGCCCAGTCGATGAGCGGGCCGAACGGGTCGCTGGCCCCGCTGTTAACGTTGCCGGCCTGGAGGCACACGATCGCCGGCGTGTCCAGGCGGGGCAGGTCCGCGGGAACGATGCGCCCCTGGCCATCGGTGGGCAGCCGCAGCGCCCGGCCCCGGCCGAGCCCGATCAGGCCCAGGGCCTTGAGCACCGTGGCGTGCACCTCATCGCCCACCACTACCTGGACCGGGGGCGCGCCGACCAGCCCCGAAGCGGCGGCATCCCAGCCGGTTCTGGCCAGCACGGCGTCCCGGGCTGCCGCCAGGCAGGTCGCGTTGGCCATCGACGCTCCGGAGACGAAGCCCCCGGAGGCCTCGGCCGGCAGGCCGAGCAATTGGCAGACCCAGCGGATGGCCACCGCGTCAAGGCGGGTCGCGACCGGAGACATGACCGACAGCGCGGTGTTCTGGTCCCACGCGGCCAGGAGCCACGAGGCCGCGACCGCGATCGGCCACGCCCCGCCGGTGACGAACCCGAAGTAGCGCGGGCCTGCGCTGGCCACCGTGGCCGGCGAGCCCACGTCGTCGAGTGCCGCCAGGACCCGGGCGGCCTCGAGTCCCGTCTCCGGCAGCGGGATGTCCAACTCTCCCAGGGCGAGCACGGCCTCGGACGACGGGACCACGGCGCGGTCGCCGATCCGTTCCAGGTAACGCTGGGCCCGCGCGGCCGCGTCGGCGAGCAGGGCGGTGCTGTGATTCTCCACAAGGTGGACGGTACCGTGCGAATACCGGGCCGGGCGGAAGGCTAGAGTCTGCGCTATGCGATTCGCCACCATCCGGACCGATCAGGGAACCACCGCGGCGCGGCTGGACGGGGACGTGCTGACGCCGCTGGAGGCCGGCGACGTCGGGGCGATGCTGGCCGCGGGCGGCACCGCACGCGAGCGGGACGGTGCCCCGGCGGTGCCGACCGCACGGGCGGACTTCGCGCCGGTCGTGACGCAGCCGGGCAAGGTGATCTGCGTCGGGCTGAACTACCGGTCGCACATCCTGGAGACCGGGCGGGAGCTGCCCGAGTACCCGACCCTGTTCGCCAAGTTCGCCGAGACGCTGACGGGCCCGCGTGACGACCTGGTCCTGCCGTCGGTGAGCGAGCGGGTCGACTGGGAAGTCGAGCTCGGCGTCGTCATCGGCCGCCCGGTGTACCGGGCCACGCCGGAGGAGGCTTCGGCGGCCATCGCGGGGTACACGGTGATCAACGACGTGTCGATGCGGGACTGGCAGCGGCGCACGCTGCAGTGGCTGGCCGGCAAGATGTTCCAGCACTCCACCCCGGCCGGCCCCTACCTGGTCACGCCGGACGAAATCGGGGACGCGGCCGACCTGGAGGTGCGGTGCGAGGTCGACGGCGCCGTGATGCAGCAGTCGCGGACCTCGGACCTGCTGTTCTCACCGGCCCAGATCGTCTCCTACGCCAGCCAGGCGATCACCCTGAGGCCCGGCGACCTGATCGCCACCGGCACCTGCGGCGGCGTGGGCGACGCCCGCAAGCCGCCGGTGTACCTTCGGCCGGGCAACCTGCTGCGCACGTGGATCGAGGGCCTGGGCGAGTGCCTGAACCAGTGCGTGCCCGAGAAGGCCGGCTAGCACACGTCTTACGGCTCGGACAGGCGGCTCATCCTAGGCCGTGCCCTGAACGGGGACGTCAGCCGCTGCCGACCGGCACGTCGAGCCAGAGCCCGCCGTTCAGGTTGATGTTGTTGCCGGAGGCCGTGCCGGGTCCGTGGTCACCGATGTAGGTGTACAGCGGGTGCCCGTCGTAGGTGGCCTGCGTCGTGCCGTCGGTCCGGGTGATCGTGCCGATCTTCCCGGTTACCCCGGAGCCGGCCGACATGCTCCCCGGCACCGGCGGCCAGTAGGTGGCGCAGTCCCCGTAGCAGACGGACTTGTTCACCTTGTCCGGGGCGAACGTGTAGAGGGTGAGGCCCTTGGCGTTGGTGAGCAGGGCCTTGCCGGCGACGGTCCTGGCGTCCAGGGTCTGACCCCCGCCACCCCCGCCACCCCCGCCGGTCGCGACCGGCGCCGGCGTCGTCGGCGAGGCCACGAAGGCGATCGTCAGGGCGAGCGCGATCGCCGACACGGCGCCGACGGCAGGCAGCAGCCGGCGGCCCAGGCCGAGGCCCGAAATCATGCCCGCGGCGAGCACGGCGAAGATGGCCACGTCGATGAGCGCGGCGACGATGCCCGCGGTCGTCCGCACCTCGGTGAAGCCGAACAATCCGACCTTGAGCGTCAGCAGGTACCCGCCGAGGGTCGCGAGCCCGAACCCCGCGCCCGCCGCGTACGCCAGCCGGTGGCCGGTCAGCGGGATCGCGGCGGCCAGCAGGAAAGCCGCGATGATCTGGAGCAGGAACAGCGGGCCGATAGTCGGGATCGAGTTGTACCCGGTCACGTACAAGTCGAGATGAATGGCTCCCGAGGCGATAAGAAGTGCCGCCCCGGCGATCCCGTACCAGGACCGCCGGGGCAGTGACGCCCCCCTCATGCTCCCCATAAACGAGATCACGTGACAGCCGCCCTCCGGGTTCAACGGTGCGTGTAACAAAATGGTAAGGGCGGCCCGGCACCCCCGGCCGTGATAGGACGGGCTGGTGGCAGCGGCGGCGGAGTCCAGGCAGATCCTCAAGGCAATGGCGGTAGTCAGGCGGCCGCGGGACGGGGCGCTGCTGGTATCGGAGCACGTCGATTCGCGTGACCCGCCATTCCAGCGGCCGCTGGGCGGGCACGTGGAGTTCGGCGAGTACGCGCTCGACACCGTGCGCCGCGAGTTCGCCGAGGAGATCGGCCAGGAACTGACCGGCGTACGGCTGCTCGGCGTGCTGGAGAACATCTTCGGCTGGCGGGGCGGCACCGAGCACGAGGTGGTGTTCATCTTCACCGCCGCGCTCGCCGCCGCATCGGCGTACGAGATCGAGGAGCAGCGCATCCTCGACAACCCGGACCGGCGGGTGCTGTGGCGGCCCGCGGACGCGGTTAGCCCGCCGCTGTACCCGGCCGGGCTGACCGAGCTGATCGCGTCCCAGTTCACTTAGCGAGAGCCCGGGCGGCGGGCGCCAGGGGTGTATCGGGGGCGGGGCGGCGGTCGAGCCTGTCCAGGGCAGGCAGCGCCAGGACACCGCAGGCCAGGGCGGCCAGGCCGCCGATGACCAGGGCCCAGCGCGCACCGATCGCCTGGCCGGCCCAGCCGACGATCGGCCCCCCGATCGGCGTCGAGCCCAGCCAGGCCAGCGCCCACAACGCCATCACCCGGCCGCGCATCTCCGGCTTGGCCGCCAGCTGCAGGGTCGTCTTGGCCAGCGAGTTGAACGTGATGCTGCCGTAGCCGACGAAGACCAGGGCGGCCAGCTCGAGGGGCAGGCTGGGCGCCACGGCGGCGGCCAGGATGGCGATGCCCCAGCCGATGGCGGCCAGGCACAGGGCGCGGGCGCGCGGCCGGGACCGGGACCGGGCCGCCGAGATCAGCCCGCCGACCACCGCGCCGCCGCCCATGACCGAGGCCATCACCCCGTAGGAGGCGGCCCCGCCGTGGAGCACCTTGCTCGCCATCAGCGGGAGCGACACCTGGAACTCCCAGGCCAGCGTGCCGATCACCGCGATCATGAGGAGCGGGATGAGCAGTTCCGGCGTGTCCCGCACGTAGCGCAGGCCCTGCCGGACCTGCTTCTTCTGCTTACTGACCCGTTTGGCCGGGAACAGCTCGGAGCCGCGCATCGCCGCCAGCGAGACCAGCACCGCGCCGAACGAGAGCGCGTTGCACGTGAAGCACAGGGCGAGCCCGATGGCCGCGGCGATCACCCCGCCGAGCGCGGCACCGAGCACGCGGGCCATGTTCATGGCCACCGAGTTGAGGGTGACCGCGTTCGGCAGGTCCTCGGCCGAGACCATCTCGGAGATGAAGCTCTGCCGGGCCGGGTTGTCGAAGACGTTGACGAACCCGAGCGCCAGGGCCAGCAGATAGACGACCCAGAGCCGGATGCTGTGCGTGCCGACGGTGACGGCGAAGACCCCGGCGAGCAGCCCGGACAGCGTCTGGGTGACGTACAGCACCCGCCGCCGGTCCATCCGGTCCGCGAACACGCCGCCGAGCGGGCCGAACACGAACATGGGCAGGAACCTGGCCGCGCTGGTGAGGCCGAGCTGGGTTCCGCTGTGGGTCAGGTCGAGCACGACGAAGGACTGCGCGACGGCCTGCATCCAGGTCCCGGCGACCGAGACCAGCTGGCCGAAGAAGAACAGCCGGTAGTTGCGCTGCCGCAGGGAGGAGATCATCTGTCCCGGGCTGAGTCCTAGGCGCCGCACCGGCTCCCCCGCTCCCTCCCGCATAGTCGTTAGTTTCGCTAATCAACTTTAGCATTGAGGCCCGCCGGGGCGGGGCCGGACCCGTGCCCAGGGTCCGGGCCAGGGACCCCCACGGGTGCGAGCCGGGACAGTCAGGCGGGATGCTGATGCCGACAGCGAATCAACGGAGGCCACCATGACGAGTACCGACGCAAGCAGCACCATCTCGGCCGAGACGCCCGCGCCGGCGACCGCCGATCTGAACCTCGAGGTCGTGACGTTGAATGTCTCCGACATCGACCGGGCCAAGGGCTTCTACCAGAGCCTCGGCTGGCGGCTGGACGCCGACCGGGCCATCGGCGACGACTTCCGGATCGTGCAGTTCACGCCGCCCCGCTCGCCGTGCTCGATCCACTTCGGCAAGGGCCTCACCACGGCCGGGGCCCGGGAGCCCGGTGGCCCGGTCAGGCTGATTCTCGCGGTCGCGGACATCGACGCCGCCCGGGCCGATCTCATCAGCCACGGGGCCGACGTCAGCGAGGTGTACCACTACGAGCGGCAGCCGGACCGCAGCGGGGAACTCGAGTCTCGCGTACCCGGCCCCGACCCGGACACGGCGCGGTCGTACTCTGACTACGCGTCGTTCAGCGATCCCGACGGCAACCTCTGGCTGCTCCAGGAGATCACCACGCGGCTCCCCGGCCGGACCTGGGAGGCCGACCCGGCGGACGTCGCGGCCCAGGCCTCGCTGCTGAAGGACACGGCCACCCACCATGGCGCGTTCGAGGCGGTCGCCCCGCCCCACGACTGGTGGGACTGGTACGCCGCGTACATGCTCGCGCGCCAGGCCGGGTACGGCGAGGACGAGGCCGCCGCGACGGCCAACCGCTACATGGCCGAGGTCAAGCACGTCGTCGTGTCATCCGCCTGACGCCGGGCCTGACCCGGCGAGGGCGGGTCGCCGGCCCGAGGGCACGCGCCCGGCCCGTTAGGTCATGAATGAGTTGATGAC